>Ga0187871_10001009_pt1 | contig 25369 bp, 19 predicted proteins | sample June2016WEW_16_1_FD_132988 | JGI IMG/M metagenome (GOLD analysis project Ga0187871, IMG submission 132988) | Peatland microbial communities from SPRUCE experiment site at the Marcell Experimental Forest, Minnesota, USA - June2016WEW_16_10 | ecosystem: Environmental > Terrestrial > Soil >...
ATATCAGCACTCGTGTTGTCGTAAATGCAGCCGGGCCCTGGGCGGCAAAACTTGCATCGTGGGTTCAAGTACCTGTCGCTCTGAGGTGCACGAGACACAAGGTCATCATGATCGAACGCCCTCGCCCCATCGCTCCCGATCACCCCATATTCTCGGACGCGGTGAATCTGTTCTATATGCGACCTGATTCGACGAATCGAATTCTGATCGGCTCCACGAGCCGGGCGGACTCGCGTGAAGAAGTCGATCCCGACTCTTATCTTCGCTCGGCCAGTCTGGAAGAGATCGCGGACCTCGGGGACCGTGCCAACCAGAGAATACCTGCCTTGAGTCACAGCGGCCTGATCGCGAACTGGTGTGGCATCTATGACGAGAGCTTGGATGGATTCCCGGTTCTCGGGCAATCCCCCGATGTGCGCGGATTTTATGTGGCGACTGGCCTCAGCGGGCACGGATTTAAGTTGGCACCAGCCATCAGCCGTCTCATGGTTGCAGCCATCATCGATGGACAGATAGAGCCGGCATTGCATCTGCTGAGGCTCGGCCGGTTTACGGCGGGAGATTTCATCGATTCTCCGACCACAACCACACTCACCTCGATGAGGGCTGTGGATCACATTGATTAGCTGACGGTAACTTCCTGCGCAGTTTCTACCATACCCGTCTCACCTGTTTCTAAAGACACTGCAAACAGAAAAAGCAACGACTTAAGACCCAATAACTGTGCCACGATTTCCTGAGTTATGCGCAGATAAGGCTCTGAATCCATTACTTCCGGGCGCATTCAATGGCACCGGGGGATAATTGAATAACCTAAGCTGATAGGTTAGTCTATCCCATGAGTCGTGTGTGCATATCTGCAGGCACAGGAGCCGGGATCTACGTCTTCTCCGACGATCATTGCCCTGCACATGTCCACGCCCGGCATCGCGGTGAAGATTGGTTCGCACGAGTGAGATTTTCGTACCTCGACAGTACGGTAGAACTGATCAGCATCGCCCCGGTCAAGAACATTCCTCTGCAACGCGTAGTGAACCGTCTCTTGAGCGATGTTCAACTGCGACTGCCGAAACAGATCGCCGAGGCCGAAGACGATCCTTCCAAGGAACATGTTCAAGTGAACTTTCGAGATGGCACAAAGGCGCAGGTGAAATTATGACCACAAATGTACAACGGATCAGTGACGCCGAATACGCCGCAGCGCTTGCCGCCGGCCGAATTGAGGCCGAGACCGAGATTCGGGCGCAAGCTGTCCGCTACATCCCCGAGCGGGATGCCATTGAGATCGTCACGAGCCGCAGTGCCGGCTTCTTGATTCCACGACCGTGGATCGGGGCACTACAGGACGTTCCTACCGACGAGTTGAGCAAACTCGAAGTGTGGCCGGACGGATCGGCGATTGAACTCGAGGACCGAGACATTCAGATTAGCGTGCATGGGCTCCTGACAGCGATCTTGCCAGCGATGCTGCCCTCGCGATCCGTTGCAGCTATCTTTGCGAGTCGCGGCGGCCAGACGACCTCACGCGCGAAGCGCAAAAGCTCGCGAACCAACGGTCGCAAAGGTGGTCGGCCTCGAAAAGAGAAATCAACTGAGGTTGTCTGATTCGCGTGCTTAAAGATTGGTGGGCCGTGTAGGGATCGAACCTACGACCAATTGATTAAGAGTCAACTGCTCTACCAGCTGAGCTAACGGCCCTGACAAACTTCAACCATTCAAACCAACTCTCCCGACACACCACCATGAGGTGGGGTGGACGACGGGACTCGAACCCGCGACGGCCGGAATCACAATCCGGGGCTCTACCAACTGAGCTACGTCCACCATCGTCGATGCCCGACAGGTGGCGCGCCCGGCAGGAATCGAACCTGCAACCGCCGGCTTAGAAGGCCGGTGCTCTATCCGGTTGAGCTACGGGCGCGGTGATCGATGGTTCCACGCGCCAAACGTATCATTCAGGTCGATGCCCGGAAATTCGTGCACACCGCGTACGGGAACGCGCATTATAGCCAACTGGCCGACGTTAATACACGCCCGCGCGCGAATCCGCCCCGTCGCCGGGATTATGTGTTACCCATGTCCCCGGATTGGTCGGGGCAGAGGGATTCGAACCCCCGACCCTCTGCTCCCAAAGCAGATGCGCTACCAGACTGCGCCATGCCCCGTCTCGGTCCCGCCGCAATTCATTTGCGGGCCGGCATCGTATCAGGTCCGCAACTCAACGCAACTCAACGCATCCGTTTGCGGCAGAAACTTACGTAAAAATAGCAGTTTACTCTCGTGCCGCTCCACCACGCGCCCGTCCGGCTACTGCCCCGCCTCGGCGGCAACGATGGCCTGCCACGTGCTGCAGAAGTGCTCGCGCCGAAAGGTGAAAAAGGGATGTGGACGCTGCGGGCCGGGCACCAAGTCTTGCAGCGTCTCGAAGAAATTGTACGGCAACCAGGCGGGCACCTGGCGCGGCCGATTCGGGTCCTGAGTGCTCACGAAGTTGGCCCAGTACGTCTGCATATAACCGGCCAACTGCTGCTCATCGGTGCTGAGCGGCGCATCGAAATTGAACAGGAACTGCAACTCCGCGGAGTGCTCCGAGGCGGACGGAAAACCGAACACGTCGTTCGGGGGCTTGACCGGAACACTGCCGAGGGGCGGCGCCTTGGGATCGTTGAATTCGTAGCCGAAGACCGGCACGAAATGCGCGACATCGCGATTGGAATCCGCGCCGTTGCAGGCGAAAACCGCGTCAGTGAAAATCTGCGCCAGCGCCTCATCGGCACTGGGCGCGTCGTTCGGCAGGAAGGGATCCGGGAAGCTCGGCAGCGGATACTCCTCGAGCACCTCCGCGACGAAACCGGGTGAAACATCGGCCGTGGGGAAACCAAGTCCCACGCTGAGCGCCCCGAGGTACAGGCCGACCTCCTGTGGATAGCTGCAGACCACCGGCGCACCGCTGCCCTGGGGCGTGGCACAGTACGTGTTCGCGTGGGTCAGATCGAAATTTGCCGGCCCGCCGGCCGCCTGAATGTTGGGCAAGGTGCTGGCGAAGGGGATCTCGCCGGGCTCAAACAACCGGCCCTCGTTGGCGTTCGTCCCTTGCAATACCGGTACGCGGATGAAATCGCCCCGAGAGAGCGCGTCCTTCAGTGCATGCGGCAGGACGCGGGTGCCAAAATCAGGCGAAATGCCGTTGGCGCCGAACACCTCATTCTGGGCGGCTAGAACGCTCGCGACCGGCGCCGCACGCAAACACGCCCCATCGCCCGGTGGACTGCAGCCCAGGAGCTCATCGAAGCCCGTGCCGAAGATCGCTCCATACACGGTCTGCGACGGCAGGTCGTGCAGCATGTATGCGCCGCTTTCGATGATCGCAGCACGGAATAGCCCCTTGGCGGTCGTGGTGGAAGTAAGGTTGGCCGTGACGCTGAGGCCACCGGCTGATTCACCGCCGACGGTCACCTTCTTGGGGTCGCCGCCGAAGCTTGCGATATTGCGCTGCACCCATTGAAGTGCGAATTGCTGATCCATCAAGCCGTAATTTCCGGCGTCGCCGGCGTTTTGGAAGAAGTTCGGCGCCGCGGCCAATAGCCCGGGCTCGACCAGCCAGCCGAGCGCTCCGAGCCGATAGTTGATCGTCACCACGATGATGTCGTTCTCGGCCACCATCGCCGAGGGGTCGTAAAGTGCGCCCGTGCCGGTGATCAAGGCCCCGCCATGAACCCACACGAACACCGGGCGCATGGAGTGGGCCGGCTCCTGTGCAGGAACGTAGACGTTCAAGAACAGACAATCCTCGGACTGAGGCAAGGGCGCGGTGCTGGCTGGCTGCGGGCAAGCCGGTCCCGGGATGGCCGCGACCACGGGACCGGTGGGCACGGCGGGAGGCTGCGGCGGCGTCCAGCGCAGCGCACCCTCGGGCGGCGCGGCATAGCGGATTCCGAAGAACACATCGACCCCGGCCGCGCTGGGTGAGGGTATGCCGACGAAGGTGCCTGTATCCGTGGCGACGGTTGATGCGGCGCTGGTCGCGGCCAGCGCAATGCCGAGCGCGAGCGCCAACAGAAGGCTAACCGCTTTCATTTTGTACTCCTCCGTTCGAGCCTCAGTCCATGAGCCAATCGAGCCGCGGGGATATTCGTTATTCGTCGGAATCCGTCCGCGAATTATAAGTGCTCTTCGATGGGCACCTTTAGCCTGCGGCGACAAACGACGCTCCGGCGCCGCCAAAACCAGCGGCCTCGCGCCTATGCGGTGAACTGCTTCGGGCTGAGCGGCTTGGACGGCGCATCGCATTCACCGAAGTGGTCGGCATGAGCGACCTTCGGCGTACCGTCGCCGATCAGCAAGGCGATGATTCCGGTCGACAACACGCCTGCCGCCAGTGCGGCCAGACCCCAACTAAAGCCCCCGGTCGCCATTTTGATCCATCCGATGAGAAACGGGCCGACGAACCCGCCGACGTTTCCGAGCGCGTTGATGAGCGCAATCGAGCCGGCGGCGGCGGCCCCCTGGAGATGCCTCGTGGACAGGCACCAAAAAATTGGCAACACGGCCAAGGTGCCGGCAGCGCCGAGCGTGATCGCCAACACGGAGGTCATTGGCGCGTGCGACAAAAAGGCGCTGGCCGCAAGCCCGAAGGAGCCGACCAGCGAGGCGATTGCCATGTGGCCGACGCGTTCGTTGCGGCGGTCCGAATGACTCGACCACCACACCATGACGAGCGCCGCCACCGTGTAGGGTATCGCGATGATGTATCCGATGAACCGCGCAGGCGAGCCCATCGCCCCAAAGATCTGCGGTATCCAGAAAATCACGCCGTATAACCCGAGCTCCACTCCGAAATAGCACACGCTGAAGAGCAAGACCTTCGGATCCAACAGAGCGCTCAAAACCCCCGATGGCCGAGTTGCGGGACTGCGCTCCCGTTGCAACGTGCTTTCGAGCCACTGCTGCTCGTCTCGGGTGAGCCATTTGGCATCGACGGGCGCGTCAGGCAAATAAAATAGAGTGATGAAACCCAGGAGCAAGGAAGGAATCGTCTCGAGCAGGAACAAGTACTGCCAGCCGGACAACCCCCAGGCGCCGTCCAATCGCAGGATCGCGCTCGAGAGAGGTCCCGCGACGGCGGTAGAGATCGGAATCGCGATCATGAACTGGCCCACGAGCCTCGCACGACGAGCCGCCGGCACCCACTGCGTGAGGTAGTACACGACGCCCGGGAAGAAGCCGGCTTCCGCCACCCCGAGCAGAAATCGCAGCCAATAAAAGCACGTTGCGCTCGATACCAAGGCCATCGCTCCTGCGACGAGGGCCCAGGTGATCATGATTCGAGCGATCCAGCGGCGGCCGCCGACCTTTTGGAGAATGAGATTGCTCGGTACTTCGAAGAAGCAATATCCCAGGAAAAATATGCCCGCCCCAAGACCGAACACGTAGGCGGAAAATCCCAGATCGCGCGTCATCTGCGGGGCGGCGAAGCCAACTGAGACGCGATCGATGAAAGCGGCGAAATACAAAACCGATAGAAACGGAACGAGCCGCGTACTCACTTTCCGCAAAACGATTCTTTCAAGTTCGGGGTACAAGAGTTTTTCCTCGATCGCGCCCCTGTCAAACGAGGACCGGCGGTGAACTCTCTTGTATGCGCGGCAGATTGCGGAACTGTTACAGCTGCGCCGAATTCGCTAGAATGTCGCGGCGAACAAGTCGACAGGGGAAAGGGATGAAGCGAAACGAAAGGAATCGGATCGGCTCGTTGGTACACGACGTGTCGCGCCTGAGGCGCACGGCGTGCGATCACCTCATGAGGCCACTCGATATCACCCGCTCTCAGTGGTGGGTGCTCAGCGGCCTCTCCGGCCACGGTGACGGCATCACGCAGACGGCGCTCGCGCGGCTCTTGGATCTGGGCAAGGTCGCGCTCGGCGGCATCGTGGAGCGCCTGGAGGAGAGGGGATTGGTGGAACGCCGTGCCGATGCGGACGACCGGCGCACCAACCGGGTGTTCTTGACCCGCAAGGGAAATCAGATGTTGGAGCGCGTCGCGAAGATCGGCATGACCATGGATGCCAAGATCATGCGCGGCATTTCCACCGCCCGGCAAAACATGCTGGCGGACATCCTACAAACCATGAAAATCAATCTGATTGCGCTCGACGCGGTTCCGGGCTCGAGGGCCCAGGCGCGCGGCTAGCCTCAGCGCCCGTATCGCGAGCTCAGCTGAATCAGCGCCTGCGCTTGCTTCAAGTGCGGGATGTCGACCATTTTTCCGTCGAGCCCCACCGCACCTGCGCCGGGAGACGCCTGGAACGCCGCCACGACGCGGCGCGCGTGTTCGATTTCCTCGGCGGAAGGCATGTAGCTCTCGTTGATCGCCGCGACCTGCGCCGGATGAATCGCAAGACGGCCGGTGAACCCTTCGGCCCGAGATGCCCGCGAAGCCGTGCGCAACCCCTCCTCATCGCGAAAATCCGCATATAGCGTATCGATGGGCTGGACTGCCGCGGCACGCGCAGCCATCAGCGTGAGCGAGCGCACGACGCGATAGGTGAATGCCCACTCACCCGCCCCGTCGCGATTGGTGCTGGCGCCGAGAGCAGCCGCCAAATCCTCGGAGCCCCAGGTGAGCCCCACGAGACGCGGAAGGCGCGCGGCGGAGTACGCGCCCAGGTTGAACGGCGCCGCCGCGGTTTCGGTCGCGACGGGCAGCACGCGTGTCGATCCCGCGGCGTGTCCAGCCTGGGCCTCCAGGGCGTCCAGGTAGAACGAAAGCCGCGCGACGTCGGAAGGTCCTTCGGCCTTGGGCAGCATCACCCCATCGGGCGCCGCCGCGACGACTGCGGACAAGTCCGCGAGCGCAAGGGTCGACTCGAGGGAGTTGATGCGCACCCAGAGCTCCGATCGACGCCCGGCCTTCGGCCGGGCCTTGAGGTACTCGACCGTCAATTGGCGCGCCCGCGCCTTGTTCTCCGGTAAGACCGAGTCCTCGAGATCGAGCACCAGCGCATCCGCCCCCGACCGATCGCCGTTGCCGAGCTTCTTCTCGCTGTCGCCGGGAACGAACAGCATGGATCTCAGTACGTTCATTGGATCGGGCGCCTGCGCTGAAGGCCCGAGCGCTTGCATGACGCCACCAATTCGTTCCGCTGGTTGAAAGCGCGATGCATGAATGTCACGATTCCCTGATCGGGCCGCGACTTCGAGTCGCGCAGCCCGATCACTTCCGTCTCGACGTGCAATGTGTCGCCGTGGAATACCGGCCGTGGAAACCGCACCTCATCCCATCCGAGATTGGCGACCGCCGTGCCGAGCGTCGTATCGCCGACGGAGATGCCGACCATCAATCCCAGCGTGAACACCGAATTGACCAGGCGCTGTCCATACTCGGTGGTGCGCATGTACTCGTCGTCGAGATGAAGCTGCGCGGGATTGTGAGTCATCGTCGTGAAGATGACGTTGTCGGTTTCGGTCACCGTGCGCCGGATGGCATGCTGGAACACCTGCCCGACGTGAAACTCCTCAAACCATAATCCGGGCATGCGGTACCGATCAGGAATATTGGCGCGGGAAAAGAATTCGAAAAGTCGTGCCGACGCCTTCGACGGAGTTCAGCTCGATGGAGGCATCCAGCATATCGCACAATCGCTTGACGATGGACAGGCCGATGCCTTCACCTCCGTCCGCGGTTTGGGAGTCCTCCTTGCGCCGCACCTCGCCTTGGTCCTCCAGCGCATTCGCCATGGGTTTTCCCGCCGCGGAGTGAATTCCGGGGCCGGTATCTTGAATCGACAGCGCCCATCGTTTCGGATCATTGGCCTCGCTGTCGCCCCAACTGACCGTTATGCCGCCCTGGCGGGTGAACTTGACCGCGTTCAAGATCAAATTTTGAGCGATGCGCCGAATCTTCACCGGGTCTCCTTCGGCGGCGAAACCCGGCGGTCCGTCGCAGCGCAGAAACAGGCGGTGCTGCTGCGCCAAGGGCCGTATTCCCTCGCATAGCTGCTGCATGATCGCAGCTACGTCCAAGGGCTCGATGCGCCGCTGCTCGCGTCCGGCCTGCAGCCGCGCCAAGCTGGTCACGTCATCCAGCAAGTGATGGAGCGAGGTCACGTTGCGCATCAATATGCGCACGAAGTCGTCCCGGGAGGACTCGCGCAAATCGCCATGCGTGAGCGCCACGGTGGCGTTGGCGACCACGCCGAGATTGCCGCGCAGATCGTGCGCAGCCTGCCGCCAGAGATCGCCGCGTTGCTGTTCCAGCTCGCGGATGTCCGCCAGCGCGAGCTCCATATCCCGCACGTGGCCGGCGGCTTCCTGCTTTTGCAGCTCGAAATACTGGCCGACGCTTTCCTCGATACCGGTGCTGGCCATGGCTGCCCAGACACGGCGCGCCGCGGCAATCGCGGCGTGCGACAGATTGTCATGAGCCGCGGTGTAGGCGTCCAGCTCCGCCACCACGCATTCGTTCAGCTTACCGAGCTCGCGCGTGACCTCGCGCAGATCGTACCCCTGCCGCCAGCGCTGCAGGCCGTGCGCCGCCGCGGGCTGCTGGCCCGCCTCCTGCACCGCGTCGGCGGCATCGCCGACCGGCCCGTGCAACGCCCGCTCGAAAGTCGCCAACATCGAGGGGATATGGTCCAGCAGTTGAACTCGGGGCAGCGCCTCGCCCGTGGTGATTTTCGGGTCGCGCTGGATGGCCAGCTGCCAGGCGTGAAGGATGGCTTCGCGCCGCCCTCTCAAATGCAGGGCGAGCGCGGCGAGTTCCGCTTGAACGTCTTCCATGGTGCTACCCGAAACTTGGTGACGCCGCTATCCAACAGCCCAACCGCGAGTATGCTCCCTCGCGGTACTCTGCAGGCCCCCGAATTCTGGGGCGTTCCAGTCCGATTTTCAATGGCGCGGCTCAATCGTTCAGCTGCTCGAGGGCCGCCCCGCGGGTCGAGGGCCCGAAGGCCGCGATGACGACGATGCCTACGGCCATAGCCCCGCCGATGAAGACGGCGACCGCGGGCACACCCCCGTCGGCGAGCAAAAAACCGACGATGAGCCCGGCGAAGGCCGCCGCCAGGCGGCTCCAAGAATAGACGAATCCAACGGCGCGGGACCGAATGCGGGTGGGGAAGAGCTCGGCCTGGTAGCCGTGGTACGCATACGACATGATGTTGGCGGCCAACGTGAACACGATGCCGAGTGATATGAGCGCGGCAGGCGAGGTCGCGACGGCGAAGGCCGCCATGGCGGCGCCCATGCAGGCGAGACCCCCGATGATTTGCGCCTTGCGCTCGAGTTTGTCGGCGAACAGCGTCCCGAGCAGCGGCCCGATGGGCTGCGCAATCGCGATGATGAACGCATACTCGAGCCCATGGGTGACATTGATGCCGCGCGCCGTCATGAGCGTCGGCAGCCAAGAATTGAAGCCGTAGAAGCCGATCACTTGCGCGGCGTTGAATATCGACAGCATCAGGGTCCGGCCTCGATACCGCGGCGCAAAGATGTCGGCGAGCCGAGCCCGCGGTTGCGGCTCGACGAGCACCGGCTCGACGAGCACCGGCTCGACGAGCACCGGCTCGACGAGCACCGGCTCGACGAGCACCGGCTCGAAGAGCACCGGCTCGACACGCACCGGCTCGGCTGCGGGGAGGGCTTGCCGGTCGGCCAAGCCGCGGCGCTCGGCTGCGGCGCGTCGCTCGAGGTCATCGACGATGCGCTCCGCCTCCTCCAAGCGGCCGCGCGCGGCGAGCCAACGAGGGCTCTCGGGAATGCCTGCGCGCAGCGCCCACACGGCCACCGCCCCGACCGTTCCGAACAGCACCACCCACCGCCAGCCATCGAGCCCCAGGGGTGCCTTGTTCACCAGCAGCCGGCTGAGCAGCGCGACCACCGGCACGATGCTGAAGCTGATGCATTGGTTCAGGGAGAAGGCGCGGCCCCGAAGCGGCAACGGCGTCAGCTCGACGATGTAGGTATCGACAGTGACCAGCTGCACGCCGAACCCGGCGCCGGCGGCGAATCTCCAAACATTGATCCACTGCCCGGTGCATTGAAAGGCCATGATCGCGGTCGCAGCGGCATACCACATCAATGACCAGGTGAACACGGCCTTACGGCCGAAGCGGTCCGCCGCCTGCCCGAACGCGACCACGCCGACCCACAATCCCGCGAATGTGCAGAAAACGAAGGTGCCGAATCCCGAGACTCTCACCAGCTTGAGCGACGAGAAAAACCCGAGGGATTGCGCTTTGAACAATCCGCTGTCGACCATGCCGGGAGCCACGTAGGCCGTGAAGAAAAGATCGTAGAACTCGAACACCCCGCCGAGCGAGATGAGCACGATGATGGTCCACACCGTCCGCGAGGAGGGGATCCGGTCGAGCCGGGCCGCGATTTGCGCGGCCCTCGAGGCGCTCACCCGGTGAAGCCTGGAATGCGCTTGGCCAGAGGGCTCTGAGCCAGGCGCTTCGCGTGACGTACCGCGCCGCGAAAGTTGGCGGTGACCTCCTCGATCGCGATATTGCGCCGGAAAAAGTCCGCCCAAATGAATTCCACGAACGCGGCGTCGGTCTTGCGGAAGCCGCCGGCATCCCGGACGAAACCCGCGAGCGAGCGATAGACATCGTCGGTGAGCTGCTTGAGGCTCCCCGGCAAAAAGCTATAGCTGTGACGAACGCCGTTTTCGTCGAGCGGATGCACCCATGAGCGATTGTTCATCTCCAGCCAGAATCTCTTCGGGCGCATCGAGGAAAAATCCGCCTCGACACTGAAGCACGCCTCCTTAACCCGGGCATCGAGCGCGGCCCGCGCCAGGTGATGATGATCGGTGATGTACAGCCGGTTCTCGGGTCCGATGACCGCGGGCATCGGATGCGCCTTCAGAAACGCCTCGCGCTCCTCCGGCGACAGCTTGATCAGGCGCTTGCGCTTGACCTCGACTTCGAGCATTCCGACGGTGAGCTGGGTGGGATAAAGAGACTTGATCGGCGCATGTTTGATTTTTGACATGATGAATGGGGGTCGTGATCGTGTACTTCTGCGCTAGCGTATAACGTTTGCGCGCGCCGGACACCTGTGCTGGACTCTGTTCCATGCCGTTATTCGAAGTTACCTTGCTGCTGCTCGCCGTCGCGGTGCTGCTGATGCGGGCAGCCCGGCATCTGCGGGTGCCCTACCCCGCCCTGCTCGCGCTCGTGGGGGGCTGCGCGACGGCGTTGCCCTTCGCCCCGCATCTGACGATCGAGCCGCGCCTCGCACTCGCGCTGTTCGTCGCGCCCGCCGTCATGGACACGGCCTTCGAACTCCCGCCGCGGGAATTGCTGCGCAATTGGGTGCCGCTCGTCTCGCTCGCCGTGCTTCTCGTGCTCGTGACCACGGCGGTGGTCGCCTGGGTGGGCGTAAGTGTCGGCGGGCTGCCGGCGGCGGCGGCGATCGCGCTCGGCGCCATCGTCGCGCCACCCGATGCGGCCGCGGCCGCTGCCGTGCTCCGTGAATTCGACTTGCCCCGCCGTGCAATGGCCGTATTGCAAGGCGAGAGCTTGCTGAACGACGCGGTGGCGTTGCTGGCATTCGGGGTCGCCGTATCGGCCGCAACGACGCCCGGCGCCTCGCTCGCGCCGCTGGTGCCGCCGCTCTTGATCGCGGTGCCCGGCGGTATTTTGGTGGGCATGATCGCGGGCCTGCTCGGGACTCGCCTCATGCAACGCGTGGCGGGCACGCTATCCGCGATCATCGTGCAATTTCTCCTGACTTACGGCACGTGGATACTGGCTGCCCATTTGAACTTCTCGCCCATTCTCGCGGTGGTCGCACTGGCCGCCGTGGCGGCGCGCGAGATGCCGAAGCGCACCAGCGCCCGCGATCGCATCAACTCGAACGCCGTCTGGTCGACGGTGACGTTCGTGCTCAATGTGTTGGCATTTCTGCTCATGGGACTTCAGGCGCGCGCCATCGTCACCGGGATGCGCGATGAGGCGCTGACGCGCGCCCTGACGTTCTCGGGTGTGGTTCTCGCCGCGGTGATCGTGGTGCGCTTCGTGTGGATCATGGCGTACGGCCTCGCCATTCGACGATTCCACCACTACTTCGAGAAGCGCACCATGCGCGGTGCGGTCCCGGCCGCGCGGGTCGGTATTCTCGTCTCTTGGTGCGGCATGCGCGGACTGGTCACGCTCGCCACCGCGCTTGCGCTGCCGGATGACTTTCCCCACCGCGACGAGATCGTACTGAGCGCATTCATCGTGGTGCTCGGCACGCTGGTGCTGCAGGGCTTCACGATTCGCCCGCTCATCGGCTGGCTTCGCATCGCGAAGGATGTCTCGCTGGACGATGAGATCGTCGCGACCCGTGACGCCATGCTGACTGCGGCGCTCGCGGCCCTGAAGACCGAGTCGGGTCCCATCGCCGACCAGATTCGCTCCGAATTCGAGGCGGCGCGCAGCGCCAGCGTCGATCGGTCTCGCCCGGACACGCCGCAAGATGCGATCCGGCGCACGGCCCTTAAGGCTGAGCGAGCCCTGCTGATCGACTGGCGGGAACGCGGCCGTATCCCCGACGATGTGTATCACCACCTGGAGGATGAATTGGACCGCATCGAGCTGGAACTCGCCTCCACGGGCGCATCCTGGCTCTCTGACTAATCCGCAACAATCTGATATATAAGAGATTTTTCCAGAAAGTATTGCAACTTGGCTTGCGAACACCCATAAAGACGAATCTGGACGCGTATGGGACGCGCGGCATGGGTGAGAGGTGAAGTATGGCGACCGGTTGGGCCGGCGACGGTGCGGTGCAAGATCAAATCGACGCGACCGTGAAGGACGGGATAAAGCGCGCGCAGAGCCGGCTGCCCCAGGGGCCGTCGGCGACTCATTGCATCGAGTGCGGCAACGAAATTCCGGAAGCGCGCAGAATGGCGTTCCATGGGGTACGCATGTGCGTTAGCTGCCAGGACGCGCATGATCGCGAAGCCGCTCGCTTCAGCGGATACAACCGTCGCGGGAGCAAAGACAGCCAATTGCGGTGACCACCACCGCCCTGAGCGCTGCCCTTTCGTCGGCCAAGCAACGCTACGCCGCCCGCAATCCGTCGAGCTACGCGCACTGGCAATCGGCCGCGCGCGCGATGCCGGGAGGTAATACCCGGAGCATCCTCTTCTTCGATCCATTTCCCCTCTGCATGGTTCGCGGCGAGGGGTGCCAGCTGTTCGATGCCGACGGACACCGCTATGTCGATCTGCTCGGAGAATACACAGCGGGCATTTTCGGGCATTCGCACCCCATCATCGGCGCGGCGGTCATCGATGCTCTGAGAAACGGCATCAATTTATCAGCGCATAACGACGCCGAGATCCGCCTCGCCAATCTCATTCGAGAGCGATACGCCTCGATTGAGCTCGTCCGATTCACCAATTCCGGAACCGAGGCCAATTTGATGGCCATCGCCACGTCGATCGCCTTCACCGGCCGGCGCCGGATCATGGTGTTCGGCGGGGCCTATCACGGCAGCGTATTGAAATTCGGCGGCACGCCTTCCCCCATCAACGTGCCGCATGACTTCCTGGTTGCTCCTTACAACGACATCGAGGCCACCCGCACGCTCATTCGCAGCAACGCCGGCGCGCTCGCCGGCGTTCTGGTCGAGCCGATGCTCGGCTCCGGCGGCTGCATACCGGGCGCTCCGGAATTCCTCGGAATGCTGGCCGAGGAAACCCGCGCCTCGGGCGCGATGTTGATATTCGACGAGATCCAGACATCGCGGCTCTCGGCCGGAGGTCGGCAGGCGCTTCTGGGCATACGGCCCGATCTCACCACTCTCGGCAAGTATCACGGTGGCGGCCTGTCCTTCGGGGCCTTCGGCGGCCGCGCCGACGTGATGTCGATGTACGATCCGAGAGACCCGAAGCACTTGTCGCACGCGGGCACGTTCAACAATAACGTCCTGTCGATGGCCGCGGGCTACGCGGGACTTTCGGCGGTGGCGACGGCGCAGGCTCTCGACGGCTTGAACCGCCGAGGGGATTCGCTGCGCGCGGCTCTCAACGAGTTGTTCGTGGCGGCGCGCACCGGTCTTTGCGCCTCGGGACTCGGTTCGTTGCTGAACATACATGCGGGCGGCGTGCCTTCGTCGAATGCGCCGGCCAACGCGCTCGTGTTTTTCGATTTACTCGAGCGCGGATTCTATTGCGCGCCGAGGGGGCTGATCGCGCTTTCCTTGGCGGTCGACGATACCCACATCGCCGCCTTCCTGGCCGCCGTCCGCGACCTGCTCGAAACCCGCGCCGGACTTCTCTAGCCTCGGCACGTCCAATGTCGGCACGTCCCGGCGCCGGCACATCCGGCGTCGGCACATGCAGCCTCAGCCTGCGGCCGTCTCCATCGTCGCCGCGGGCTGGGTGAATCGGCGATACAGCGTCGTCCGCTGCGCGGCCGAGCGACCGAGCGAGGCGGCGAGCGACAGCATGTCGGACTGCGTCATCTCTTGACCGTGCGTCGCGCCCGCCGCACGGGTAATGCTCTCGTTCATCAACGTGCCGCCGAGATCGTTGGCGCCGGCGCGCAGCGCCTCGCGCATTCCCGCCCGCCCCATCTTGACCCACGATGTCTGAATGTTTCCCACATGCGGATGCAGCACGAGCCGCGCGACCGCGTGCACGAGAATCGCCTCGCGAAGCGTCGGACCCGGCCGTGCCCGCCCCCGCTTATAGAGAGGCGCCTCGTGCGCGACGAACGGCAGCGGTACGAATTCGGTGAGTCCCCGCGTGCGCCGTTGCAATTCGCGCAGCCGCACGAGGTGCGTCGCCCAATCGCCGTAGCGATCCACGTGGCCGAACATCATCGTCGAGGTGGTGGGAAGACCCACTTCATGCGCCGTCTCGATCACTTCCAGCCACTCGCCGGCCCGGAGCTTGTCGGGACAGAGCACGTCGCGCACTTCATCGACGAGAATTTCCGCGGCCGTGCCCGGGAGGCTCCCGAGCCCTTCGGCTTTCAGCAGCGACAAATAATCCCGCAGCGGCATGGCGAGAGTCTCGGCGCCATGCCATACCTCGAGCGGCGAGAAGGCATGCACGTGCATGCCGGGATCCGCGGATTTGAGCGCGCGCAGAATGCCGAGATAGGTCTCGCCCGTGAAGCTCGGGTGAATGCCTCCCTGCAAGCATACTTCGGTCGCCCCGCGCCGTCCGGCCTCGAGCGTACGGCCGACGATCTCCGCGACATCGAGCAGATACCCGCGTTCAGCGCCCTCGCGCTTTCGCGTGCCCTTCGAGAAAGCGCAGAAGCTGCAGTGGTATCCGCAGATGTTGGTGTAGTTGATGTTGCGATTCACGACGTAGGTCGCGATATCGCCGTTGACCTCGGCTCTCAGCCGATCCGCGGCCGCGCAGACCTCGCGGAAATCGCTGCCGCGCGCGGTGAACAACTCGGCGATCCGTTCGGCGTCCAGCTGCTCGGCGCCGAAATCGACGATTTCACGGATCAGCGTGCCGACGCGGGTTCTTTCGATCTGCCGGTGGCGCGTTGCGAAGCTCGGAGGCAGATCGGTGCTGCGGCCCGTGCGCCATGCGTCTTCGCGTCCGAGCGCATCGGCGTCGCTTTGCTCCAGCACCGCGCGGCGCATGTCCGCGTCGAGCCAGACCTCCGCCGATTTCGCGTACGCCGGATAGATGGTGAGACGCTGCGCGAGGGTCTTGCCGGCCGCCTCGGTCTCGACACGCAGGTGCTCGATCTCGGGCCACGGCGCCTCGGGATTGACGAAATCAGGCGTCAGCGGCGATACGCCGCCCCAATCGTTGATGCCTGCCCCCACCAGCCCCGGCAATGGCGCCGGAGAGAGATTGGGCGGCGCCTGGATGCTCATGCGCGGACCGAACAGCAGTCGCGCCACCGCGATGCTCCAGAGAAGCTCCTCGGCCTGCGCAGGCGGCACATCGGCCATGATCGTGCCCTGCTTGGGCACGAAATTCTGAACGATGATTTCCTGGATGTGGCCGTAACGCGCGTGCAGTTCGCGAATGGCGAGCAGCGCCTCGATACGTTCAGCGCGCGTTTCGCCGATGCCGATCAGAATGCCCGTTGTGAATGGGATCGCCTGTCGTCCGGCTTCGGCAATGGTGGCGAGCCGCACGGCCGGCTCCTTGTCCGGCGACCCATAATGCGGGCCGCCCTTCTCGCAGAGCCGCGCCGCAGCACTTTCCAGCATGAGGCCCATCGATGCGCACACCGGGCGCAGCATCGCCATTTCCTCTGCCGTCATGCAGCCGGCATTGATATGCGGCAAAAGGCCGGTTCGGTCGCGCACCGCGGCCGCGGCGTGCGCCACGTAATGCAGGGTGCTCTCGAATCCATGGGCATCCAGCCACTCGCGCGCCGCCCGATAGCGCAGCTCCGGACGTTCCCCCAAGGTGAACAGCGCCTCCTTGCAGCCCAATCGAGCCCCCTCGGCCGCCACCGACACCGCCTCTTCGAGCGGCATGTATGGACTCTTGAGCCGCCTCGGCGCCTTCGCAAACGTGCAGTAGTGACAGGAATCGCGGCAGAGCTGCGTGAGCGGCAGGAACACCTTCCGCGAATATGTGACGAGCGGGCCGTGACCCAAGTCCCTGAGCATGGCCGCGCGCGGACCGAGTTCCGCCGAGGAGGCCGCGATCAAGGCTTGCGGGCTCGCCGTCGATGCGGTTCGGCGCAACAATGACGCCATCGGACCGCCCTCGGGACCGTCATCGACTGCCGCGCGCAACGCCTCCAGATCCTCGGGCGTGTCGATGTCGAACGACACGGTCGGTTCCCGCAGCTCGTGGGCGCCCGCGCCTGAGTCGCCCAAATGCCTCGAAAAGCTGCCGGGGCCGAACGACGGCTGAAACGAGCCGGCGGGCTCCGCCAGAACCAGGTTCGTTCCGGTTCCATCCTTGCAACGCACGAGACCGATCGTGCCACTCTCCGTTCCGCGCAACCGAAGGTAGTCCCCGACCAAGCGCTCGAGCCCCTCGGCCGTCAGGGTCGCGAGATCGCAGGGGAGCAAGACGGCAAGGCTCGCGCGGTGCGTCGCCGCACTGCGAAGCCCCAGCACGCAGGCGTGATTCAAGGAGCTGTCCTGATCGTCGACCACCACCGCCCCCCGGGCACGGGCCGCCGCGGCCACGCGCGCATCGGGAGTTACGACGATGATGCCGGAGAACATATCGGTGCTTTGCAGCACATCGAGGGTGCGGCACGCGAGGAGATATGCGAACTCCTCCCGCGCTTCCCCGAGCGCGCCGGCCAAACGCTGTTTCGCCGCCGCGAGGCGCTTGACCGGCATCACCGCCCAGATCGCGGCCGCGCCGGCGCTCAGCCTCGCCGCCTCTTCCGGACTCGTGGCATCGGCGCTCATCGGACCGCTCTCATCGCTCATGAGACGATGTTACACGCCATAGCGCTTCTTGAGGCGGGGTACCACCCGCTCCGTAAACAGCGTCAGGAATCGCGCCTGATCGGGTCCCGGTGCGTGAAACACCAGATGATCGAATCCCAAATCGACATAGGCGCCGATCTTCTCCGTCACCTCGTCCGCATCGTTCGATACGATCCAACGCGAGGCGGTGCGTTCGACCGGCAGCGCATCCGCCAGCTTTTCCATTTCCTTGGGGTCCCCGACGTGCTCTCGTTCTTCAGGCTTCAACGCCAGCGCGCCCCAATAGTGCGTGTCGCTGGCGGCCCGGTCGCGGTCGGTGTCGAACGACACCTTCATTTCGATCATTCGCTCGAAGGCTGAATCTTGGCTTCGGCCCGCGGCGGCAAGCCCCGCTTGTACGTTCGGCAGCAGGGTGTCCGTGTACAACTCGCGCTTTTTGCCGCTGGTGCAAATGAAACCGTCGCCCTCCATGCCGGCGAGCTTGGCCATGAACGGCCCCGCGCCCGCCACGAATAGCGGCACCGGCGTCGCCGGGCGGTCGTAAAGGGTCGCCAAGCGGGTCTTGTAGAATTGACCGTCGAAGCTCACGCGCTCCTCGGTCCAGAGTGCCCGAATCAGCCGAAGCGCCTCGCGAAAGCGCGCGGTGCGCTCCTTCTGCTCGGGCCAATCGAGCCCGGTGGCGGGCACCTCGTTCAAGGATTCTCCGGTCCCCATACCCAGCACCACGCGGCCGGGAAATAGGGTGCCCAAGGTGGCGAATGCCTGGGCGACGATCGAGGGATGATAGCGAAAGGTCGGGGTGAGCACGCTCGTGCCCATGACGATGCGCTGCGTTCGGGCGCCGAGCGCACCCAGCCACGACAGCGAAAATGGCGCGTGGCCGCCGGTATGCCGCCACGGCTGAAAGTGATCGCTGATCCACACCGAATCCAAGCCGAGCTTCTCCGCCAGCACCGAGAAGTCCAGCAGTTGGTTGGGTCCGAATTGTTCGGCGGATGCCTTGTATCCCAGCTTGATCATGATGAGCCCTCGTCCGACTGTCGCGAACCCGCACCCCGCCGGCGAAGCAGCCCGAGGCAGGCCTCCGCCAACCTGCGCCGCTCGGCGGCCGACTTCATGAGAATGGGAGCCGTCTCGAGCTCGGGATCTGCGGCCCCGCGCGCGGCGATCAGGGCGCGATCCCCCTCGTCGATCAGCATCGCATCCAAAAAATCGCCGTATTGCCGGGCAATCTCCAGAGAAGACACCGGCAGTTCGAGCTCGTTCATGATTTTCGCCGCCGGACCTTTGACGGCCGCGCCCCCGATCAAGGGCGACACGGCGATCACCGGCGCCTGCGCACGCCGCAACAACTCCCGGATACCCGGCACCGCCAGAATGGGCGCAATACTCAAGTATGGATTCGACGGGCAGAGCACGATCCCACCCAAATCCGGGCGCTCGAGGGCGGCGCGCACCTCGGGCGACATGGCGGCGGAGCGCTCGGCGCCGTAGCGGAATCCACGCACCGCGGGAGCGCACCGATGCTTCACGAAATACTCTTGAAAAGGCAGTTCGCCGAGTTCGGTCGAGACGGTCGTCGGCGCCGGCTGATCGCACATCGGCAGCAGCTCGATGGCGACCCGCAACCGCCGGGCGAGCATGCGAGTGATCTGCGTCAGCGTCGCTCCTTGCGATTGCAGGTCGCGCCGATACAAGTGCAGGGCGATATCCCGGTCACCCAGCTGAAACCAGGTGTCGACTCCCAGCTCGCGCCACTCCGCCTGCACCCGCCAAGTTTCGTCGGCTCGGCCCCATCCTTGCTCGCTGTTCGCGACCCCGGCGAGCGTATACAGCACCGTGTCGAGATCCGGGCAGATCGGCAGGCCGCGGTGCTCGAAATCGTCGCCGGTGTTGACGATGACGGTGAGCGCATCCGACGCCAGGACTTGCTGCAAGCCGTGCGCCAATTTTGCGCCGCCGACGCCACCGCACAATGCGACGATGTGCTGCATCGACGGCTACTTGAACAAATCTTCGGACAGCGGCCGAACGAGATCCGCCGCCCGCGCCGAATCATCCCGCCACGCCGCCGGCAATCCGCGGGCCAGCACCACGGGGCGCCCCTCGGCGCCCTCTCCCATGATCAACGCGGCCGCGGCCGCCAGCGCATCCGCCGTTGCGACTTGCGTCACCTTGAGCTGGCGCCCGAATCGGTCCTCCTCGCCGCGGCGGTCGAGCAACGTCACGAACCCCGACGCACCGATCGCCGTCCCGCATACCCCACGCCGCCAGGGGCGGCCGAAGGTATCGGTGATCACGACGGCGGGCGCGGCACCGAGCATGGCCCGCAGCGACTCGCGCAGGCGGTGCGCCGACCCATCGGGATCCTCCGGCAGCAACAGCACGCGGTGGTCGGAGCCCGGAACGTTCGACTGATCGACCCCGGCGTTCGCCATCACCAAGCCGAGCCGATGCCTGACGATGAGCACCTGAGGAGCGCAGCGCACGACGTCGGTCGCTTCGCGCAAGATGACTTCGACCAGGCGCGGATCCTTCCCGCAACGCGTCGCCAGCTCCCGCGCCCGCGCGGACACCTCGACGGAAATCAGGTCCACGAATCGGTTCTCCGATTTCGACACGATTTTCTGACAGACGAGGAGCACGTCTTGATCGAGCAGGCGCAGTGACTGGCGCTCGAGCGCCGCGCCGATGAGCGGCGCCAAGGCATCGCCGGGCCTGACTTCCGGCATCCCTTCGAGCGCACACAGCGATAGGGAATTGGGACTCACGCTCGGTAATTCTGGACTGAATCCGCCGCGGCCGTTAACGCCGCGTAGCGCTGCAGATGAAAATCGCCGTCGCCGAATAGAATTTCGATGGCGGTAAGGCGCTTGAACCAATGGCTCACCTGGAGCTCGTCGGTCATTCCCATGCCGCCATGCAGCTGCACGGATTGCTGGCCGATGAAGCGGGCAGCCTCGGCGATGATGACCTTGGCCGCCGACAGGGCGCGCCGGCGATCCTTCAGATCCGGCGCAGCGCAGCGCACGGCCGCCAGATAGCTCATCGAACGGGCTTGCTCCAGATGCACGGTCATGTCGGCCACGCGATGCTGCAGAGCCTGAAAGCGGCCGATCGGCTGTCCGAATTGTTGCCGCGTATTCAAATAGTCGACCGTGGCTCGAACCAGCGCCTGCATGATGCTGACCGCCTCCGCGCACAAGGCAGCAAGCCCGAAGTCCAACGCAGACTCGATCGCCGGCAGCGCGCTGCCCTGCCCGCCCAATCGATTGCCTTCGGGAACTCGTGCAGCGTCGAGATGGACATCGGCGGCCCGTTGTCCATCGACGGTGAGATACTCGATGAGCTTCACTCCGGGCGTGTCCCGCGGCACCAGATAGAGCGCCAAGCCTTGCGCATCACGCGCCTCGCCGCCGGTGCGCGCGGACACGACGAGCACATCGGCGAGTCCCGCATGAGCCACGACCGCCTTCTCGCCGTCGAGCCGAATTCCGCCGCCGTCGGCGGCCGCGCGCGTCTCGACCCACTCGGCGTCGAATCGCGATCTGGGCTCGAAGTGCGCCAGAGCCGCGATCCGATCGCCCGCCGCCATGGCCCGCAAAAGCTCGTCGGCGGAGGCGCTCCCGGCAAATTGCCGCAGCAGCGCGGTCGCGACGAGCGCGCTCGTGTGAACCGGCTCGAGCAGCAGGCTCGGCCCGCAGCCGTCCATCAGCGCGAGTGTCTCGATGGCGCCGAATCCCAACCCTCCGAGCGAAGCCGGGACGTTCAGCGCCGTGACGCCGAGCTCCGCCAGTCCCCGCCAGACCGCCGGGTCCCAGCCCGCACCGGAGCGCTTGACCGAGCGCAGATGCTCGAAGCCATATTCCTTCGCGGCGAAGCTCTCCACCGCCTCGCGAAGCTGGCGCTGTTCGTCGGTGAAATCGAAATCCATGCGGTGCGGCTCCTACAATCCCATCATCTTGGCGACGATGTTCTTCTGAATCTCGTTGGCGCCGCCGAATATCGAGAGCTTGCGCTGATTCAGATAGGCGGACGTCGCGGTGGCGGCAAATCGCGGACCCACCGGCGGCAGCGCCGGATCGGACTGCCAGCCCGCCTCCATGGCCTCGAGCTGCAGCGGCAGGGCGTACGCACCGGCGGCGTGCATCAGGAGCTCGGAGATCGACTGCTGAATTTCCGTGCCCTTGATCTTCAGAATGGACGCCTCCGGACCGGGCGCGCGCGACGCGCCCTCAGCGGACAGAACCCGCAGGTTGGTGATCTCGAGCGCCATCAAGTCGATCTCGATTCTCGCGACGCGCGCGGCGAACAGCGGATCGTCGAGGAGCGATCGTCCGTCGCGCCGCTCTTCGGCGGCAGCCCGCTTGAGGCGGGCAAGCTCGCGCTTCGCGGTGCCGATGCCGGCGATGTTGGTGCGCTCGTGGCCCAGCAGAAATTTCGCGTATGTCCAGCCGCGATTCTCCTCGCCGACGAGATTCTCCACGGGCACGCGGACGTTCTCCAGGAAAATGTCGTTGACCTCGCGGGCCCCTCCGTCGAGGAGCGCGATGGGACGTACGCTCACGCCGGGACTCCGCATGTCGATCAGCAGGAACGAGATGCCGGACTGCTGCTTCGCCTGCGGGTCGGTGCGCACCAGGCAAAACATCCAGTCGGCGAAATGGCCCAGGGTATTCCAGGTCTTCTGGCCATTGACCACGAAGTGCTCGCCCTCGCGTACGGCGCGGGTGCGGAGCGAGGCAAGATCGGAGCCGGCGCCGGGCTCCGAATACCCCTGACACCACCAAGCCTCGCTCGACAGAATCGGCGGCAGAAACCTGCGTTGCTGCGCGGGCGTACCGAAGGCCATGAGCACCGGCGCCACCATTTTCAATCCGAAGGGAATCAGGCGCGGCGCACCGGCCTCCGCCGACTCCTCCTCGAAGATATATTGCTGCACGGCGTTCCAGCCGGTGCCGCCGAATGCCTTGGGCCAATTTACGCCGCCCCAGCCGTGCTCATAGAGCCGGCGCTGCCAGGCCAGGTAGTCGTCGCGGCTCACGTCGCGGCCGTCCAGCACCTTGTCGCGGATGGAAGCGGGAAGATGCTCGCTCAGAAACGCACGCACCTCGTCGCGAAATGCCCGCTCCTCTGCCGTGAACTCGAGATTCATGGTTGCCTCTGCCGCTTCCGCCCGACCTGCGTTGATCTTACTATAGCGAGTCGCCGATTCGCGTGGCGGCGCCATCGAGGCAGCACGATGACCGTTCGAGAATTATTCGAGCTCAACGACCAGGTCGCGCTCGTCACCGGCGGATCTCGCGGACTCGGGCTGCAAATCGCCTCGGCGCTCGGTGAGATGGGCGCCAAGATCGCGATTTGCGCGCGCAAGCCGCAAGAACTGGCGCAGGCCTCGGCCGAACTCGAGAGGCTGGGCATCGAGGCTTTTGCCGTGCCCTGCGACCTATCCAAGCCTGACCAGGTTGCTCCGTTGGTGGATGCGGTGATGAACCGATTTGGGCGCATCGACATTTTGTTCAACAATGCCGGGGCGAGTTGGGGAGCCGCCGCCGAGCACATGCCGCTCGATGCCTGGGACAAGGTGATGCGGCTGAACGCCGGCGCGGTTTTTCAATTGAGTCAGCTCGTGGCGAACCGCAGCTTCATTCCGCGCCGCGCAGGCAACATCATCGTGGTCGCCTCGGTGGCCGCGTTGCGCATCGGGCTCGACATGCAGGCGGTGGGCTACTACGCCTCGAAGGCCGCGGCACTGCAATTGACCCGTGCCCTCGCCGCCGAATGGGGACGCCACGGCATTCGAGTGAATGCCCTCTGTCCCGGGTTCTTCCCGTCGAAGCTGTCGAGCGGATTACTGGACCAGATTGGAGCTTCGGTGATCCAGCGCACGCCGCTTGGCCGCCTCGGCGGCGACACGGATTTGATGGGCGCCGCCGTCTATCTCGCGTCGGCGGCCTCGCGTCACGTCACCGGTCAATATATCTGCGTGGACGGGGGCGCTTCGATTGTATGACCGCGGTGCGCGGATGCGGGGGCTTCTTCGCCGCGAGAGCGCGCAGCAACTCGCGTGTGTGATCGCGCACCACCTTTTTGACGAGCCCCTGGCGCCGCGCGTCGATCTCGTCCCACTCCAGCAGCCGCATCGCCATGCGGCGGCACACGTGGAACACCTGAAACTGGCCGCTTAGAGCCACCGCTCGAATCCGGACCTCTTCGTCATCGGCGGGCCGGCCGGTCAATCGGCCGATGATGGCGGCCGCGACGGCAAAGGTGCGCACGCTGATGCGCCGAAAGACCGCCTCGAAGCCGATATCGGGGTCCAGTCCCGCCTGCTGCCGCGCCATGAACAACCGCCAATCGTCCTGGTCCGCCGCCTTGAACTTGAACTCGGCAGCCCGTGTTTGGATGTCGCAATACGCTTCGATCAGCGTCTCGTCATCGGCTCCCTGGTCAATCAACCGCTCGGCTTCGACCACTCCCTCCGACAAGCTGTCCCACGCACGGTCGGCGATGAACTCGATGCAGGCACGCAGCACGCCCTCCTTGTTGTCGAAATAGTATTGCAGCGCAGGCGCATTGACGCCGGCAGCCGCGGCAATGTCGCGAGTCGACGCGCCTTCATAGCCTTTCTCGCCGAACAGCCTCATGGCGGCCGCGATGATGCGGGCCCGCGTCTCTTCGCCTCGGGGATAACCGCCGTTCACCGAGTGGCGGTGCTTCGCGACGGACATCATCGGCGTTCCTCCCAGCATGTTGCCGTTGAGAATATCTCGATTGACAAATATATTCCATTTGGAATACTTATACCAATTGGAATATATTGGGACGCACCATGGACGCCCCCGTTCGCGATCGACAAATAGAATCCGACGCTCCCCCTCGGCCGGGCGGGGGGCCGGACGAGTCTCCCCCGGGGGGGCGCCTGACCCCGCGTGCGCGCGTGCTGCTCGCTGTCGTGGTGCTCGCGGCACTCGTGATCGGCGGGGGCTGGGGCGTGCACTGGTGGCTCGTCGGGCGCTTCATCGAGAGCACCGATGATGCCTACTTGCAGGCCGACAGCGTCACGGTGGCGCCCAAGGTCTCAGGCTACATCGTCGAGGTGTACGTGGCGGACAATCAGTCCGTACCCGCCGGAGCGCCGTTGGTGCGGCTCGACAGCCGCCAATACCAGGCGGCGCTCGATCAACTCACGGCCACGACCGCAGCACGCAAGGCGGACATCGCGCGCGGTGAAGCGGATCTGTTGCTGCAACGGGCGAACATCGCGCAGGCCCGCGCGCAGCTCGACGGCGCACGGGCCAACGAGAGTTACGCGCTCGCCCAGATACGGCGCTACGAGCCTCTGGTTTCTTCCGGCGCTGAAACCGGCGAGCGCCTCGCGGAGCTTCGCAACGCGCACAACCAGGCGGCCGCGACCCTGGAGGCGGACAAGGCCGCGCTCGAGTCGGCGGAACGGCAAATCGGCGCGACGCAGGCGCAGCTCCTCCAGGCTCGGGCACAGCTCGAGGCCGCCGCCGCGAGCGCCGAGTCGGCGCGGCTCGACGCCGAGGATACCGTCGTGAAGAGCTCGATCGCCGGCCGCGTGGGCGACCGCACGGTGCGCGTCGGTCAATACGTTCAGCCCGGTACGCGGCTGATGACCATCGTGCCCGTCCAGGACATCTATCTCGAGGCGAATTTCAAGGAGACGCAGATCGGCCTGATGCGAGCCGGCCAGCCGGCGACCATCCATGTCGACGCACTCTCCGGCGCGGATCTGCATGGCACGGTGGCGAGCTTCGCGCCGGGAACCGGCTCCGAGTTCGCCCTGTTGCCGCCTCAGAACGCCACCGGCAACTTCACCAAGATCGTGCAGCGGGTGCCGGTGCGCATTCACGTCGATGCGGGAGAGGAGGCGCGCAAAGTACTGGTGCCCGGTCTCTCGGTGACGGTGAAGGTCGATACGCGCAGCGGCCGCGACGCTCCCAAGCGCATCGAGTCGGAGGGCGGC
>Ga0187871_10001010_pt1 | contig 25362 bp, 21 predicted proteins | sample June2016WEW_16_1_FD_132988 | JGI IMG/M metagenome (GOLD analysis project Ga0187871, IMG submission 132988) | Peatland microbial communities from SPRUCE experiment site at the Marcell Experimental Forest, Minnesota, USA - June2016WEW_16_10 | ecosystem: Environmental > Terrestrial > Soil >...
CCGCCCGCCGCGCCACGCGAGTTGATCCGATGGTCGCACTGCGGCACGAATAACAGTCCAAATCATGATCTCTTTCCACATCGGCGCTGAAGCGGACGAAGACAGTTCCTGGTAAACGCGGTTACCGGCGAAGTGGCATCTGCCGACGTTTTACTGAGCCTCCTTCTTAACACGCTCCCATGTAATCTGGTACCGACGCCGCTCGCCACCAGGCGGTGTTTCTTCGTCTGAAAGAATCAGGCGATCCTTTTCGAGCCGAAAATTGCGGTTCTGATCGGTTCCGATGTAGTGAGGCCAAGAGCCCATCTCTGGTCGATGAATTACTCGGTTCTCTTGCTCGCGCACCTCGTAAGTGCCGCAATACGCGAAAAATACGTCATACGAGCGGAGTTCCTCCGCATCGGTCGGTTTTTCCGGGTTTGCCCAATGCGGGTGATTGGGATTGGCGAGCGACACGCACATATGACCGGTGGGATCGTACATGAGGTAGCCAACAGGATGCGGACCATACTCTGGGTACGGCTCGAGTGCTCCATCGGGCCTAAATGTCCCGGCCGAAACCAGCCGCCAAGTCCCGGTTAGGCGGTCACGCGCGATCCTTGAATGTGGCTGAGGCTGCGAAAACGTTGGTCGCGAAACCTCTGATTTTGCCCCCGTGAGGGTTACGAGAAGAAAGGCACAAGTGACAATGCGAACGAAGTTCATGCCAACCTCCAGAATCGGCTCACCGGCGGCTGTGCGAGTCGCACTCGTCCGCCTTTTGTTACAGATAGGGCTTCAAGCAACCCGCACTAGAAAGCTCTGCTGATGGGATTAGCGCATTCTACTAGATAACAACGGTTTCAGAGCCGCGCCGAGCCATTCAATCGTCACCTTCGCCGCTGGGGGACGGCACACTCGGAAATAAATCCACACGCCTGATAAACGCTGCCAGCTCAACCGGAAACTGACCACTACCGAAAATCCGGCCCTCCAACCTCGATATCACCTAAAATAAAGTGCCCATTCGAACGCTCTAACCGCCCTGGAATGAACACTTGTGAAACTATGTCAAAACAAAGCACTTTAACTGCTTTTAGAATGAACACTTGCGAAAAAACCGGGGGAGGGGGGCTGACTACTTTCCAAACACAGAAACGCTGAAACGACCAGCCTGAAACGACCTATTTCATTACAAGAATCGGATAGCCATTCGGTATCGGCGGCGCCACTTGAGCTTCGGGTTCCGGCGCGATCGAGTAAAAACCCGCCTTGGCCATCCCATTCTTCGCGATGTCGTTTTTCATGAAATGTTCCCACACAAAACCGGTGCGCGCATTTTCCGCCATCAGCATCGTGATCCCAGCGTCGATTCCCAGCACGTCCTGGCTGTACCAGTTGGTCAGCGGATTGAACGCATCGACGAAGCCATAGCGGTGCCAGGCGCGTTCCTGGTACTTGGTGTAAATCGTCCGCAGCACCCGCAGCGTGGCTTCCGGCAGAAACGGCAAAGATCCCCCTGCCGCGCACGGCACGATGCTCCCGTCGATGTGCCCCATTGCCGGCGGCCCACCCCACACCGAATAGCCGCGCGCCGAATCCGACGCCGTGATTCCCCAGAGGTCTTCGGTGTAGTCGGGAAATTCGCGGGCCAGTTCCAGGCACCACAATTCGTGCACCTTTGTGGCAATCACCGAATTGACGAAGTAGTCCGCGTACTGGTCGCGCTTCCCGCGAAAATCAAACCACGCATGCGAATACTGGTGCACGAAGAGCGGCGCGTGCGATCCGATGTAACGAATGCCGTTGAACTCGAAATACGTGCGCGTCCACGCGTCCCAGTTGGTCTTGGACATGATGTTCGCCGGCGAACCCATGCCCAGCAGGTAGATCATCATCAGCTCGCTGTACGCGTCCCAGCGCGCCTTAATGTATCCGTGCTCGGGTGTCCAGCCCATCGACAATGTTTTTTCGCCGTGCAGCAGCCAGTTCCAATCCACGCGGTTGTACAGGGTGTTGGCGAGATCCTTGATTTCGGCGTCATCGAAATACGCACGGCATGTCAGTACGCCGCAAATGAACAAGCAGGTATCGATGGAAGAAACTTCCGATTGGAAAACGCGCTCGCCGTTCTGGAAATTCAGGAAATGGCAAAAAAATCCATGCGCCTGCGGCACGCGCGTGGCCACAAAGCTCAGCGTGTTGCGCACGCGTTCACGAATCTTTCGCCGGTCTTCCCAGCCGCGATGATCCGCGATGCACAAACCGGTCAGCCCGAATCCCGTAGCGGCGATGCTGGCGACGTTGCGAGAGTCCGTTCCGTTGGCCTGGCTGCGATCTTTCACGAGTCCGGTGTAAGGACTCGCCTCATCCCAAAAAAACTGAAAGCAAGCGCGTTCGATCTGCTCGAGAAATCGGTCTTCCTCCAGCGTGAAACGATATTTCGTGGGGTCGCTGCTGAACAGCGACGAGATGCCGCTGAGCGGCAGGGTATTCTGCGGCGGAAAAGCCGGCGCTGGACGTGGCCAGGCGCTGGCTGCAAACGCCTCCGATGCCGGTAAAACGCTTAGTGGAATGCCCATCGCGAGACGCGAGGTCTGCCGAAGCCAGTCACGTCGTGAACGCTTCCCACCGTTCACCACGCGCTCCGCTGGGCAGTTCTCGAGGCACATCTCGAGCGCCCGATGGAGGGACAGGACCGGGTTCTCCATTTCATACCGGGTCAGTTTACCGGAGACGTGAAGTCGCCGGGAATCCGATTTGCGGAGAAAATCGAAAGCAGCACTCTACTTGTTAGCTGGTTTGCGAAATAGGAACGCAACGCTGGTAGGCCGCGATCGCATTCTTCGCCGTCATCGTAAGATTGCAAGGAAGTTCGTCCATCCGGAACCAGCGCACCTCTTGAGTCTTTTCCGGCTCGCAATTTCGCGCTACGCCATCCAATATTCGCCCCAGGTAGGCCGGAGAAACCCAGTGCTGGCCTTCCTCCGGCAGCAAATGATCGGTGATGCAGAGCAAGCGGTCGATCGCAATGGTCAGTCCAACCTCTTCCAGCGCTTCACGAACCGCACAACCCTCAACCGTTTCCAGGAAATCTACTTTGCCGCCGATGATGCTCCAACATTCCGCTTCGGGAGGAAATCTTCGCAGCGTCAGCAATACGCGGGCGCTTTCATCGACCAGCAGAACGCCTGCTCCCACGCGCGGTTGCGAATGGATGCTTTCTGGTGCTCGCGCGGCTTTCATCGCTCTCGACTCGACACCCATTTTGCAACCGAAGGCAGCGGCGCGGTGTTCAGCCCGGACAAGAGTTGCTCAACGCTGTCTTGCACGATGACCATTTCTTTGTGAGCCGGCCCCAGAAATCCTTCGCCGACGGCGTGCGCCGTCAACGCCAGGAGCGAGTCGTAGTAGCCCGCGATATTCAGAATTCCGCAGGGCTTGCGATGCATCCCCAGTTGCAACCAGGTGACGACCTCGCAAAATTCCTCCCAACTTCCGAATCCACCGGGCAAGAGCACGAAGGCATCCGCAAGGTCGGCCATGAGGGCCTTACGCTCGTGCATGGTTTCGACGATGTGCAGCTGCGTCAGCGAAGCGTGCGCAATTTCTTTTTCGGCCAGAGGCCGCGGCATCACGCCGATGACTTCGCCGCCGCTTTGCAGAATGGAATCCGCCAGCACGCCCATCAGACCTACGCGGCCTCCACCAAAAACAAGCGTAATGCCCGAGGCAGCGAGATGACGGCCTAATTGCTCCGCGGTATCTCGATAAACGGGACGGTTGCCCGCGCTCGATCCGCAGAAGACGCAAAGCTTCTTGATCACGCGCAAGGGATGGCTGGTGTCAACCGGCGCAGGAAGGCTCATAGAAAAACCAATACTACAGGAAAGTCTTCAGTGCATCAGCGTGAAGTTACTCGCACTGTGAAGGTCGCTTCGTTGCTGCGACGACCTGGCTGCTCCGGGGATTACTTGCGGAGCGACCAGCGAAAGACGATGCCGGCGCTGATCATGAGATTGTTCTGGTGATCGTTGGTGGCGTTCGCGAAGGTCGTCGGAAAGTAGTCGATCTGAATGGCGCGGATCGCGAAGCGAGAACTTACCGGCACATCAATCCCTCCGCCGACGCGAGCGGCAAATCCGTAGGACGCGTCGCCGACGCCGGCTTCGCCACCGCCTGCATGCGCCGCGCCTACGAGCACTTGCGCAAATGGCAGCGGCCGATGCCTGCGAATTCGACGCAGCCAGGGTTCCGGAAGCTGGAAACGTCCTCCTGCCAGGAACGATGTCAGGGTCAGAGAATTCCCCGTCGACGAAGCGCTCGAGGTGAATTCGCTGCTGGCATCCACTACCACGGACCATGGCCCATGAACGTTCCACGAGCCGGAGATGCCGCCGCCATTCAAGCCGAAGCAGCCGCACTGTCCCGGGCCGGCATTGGTGCGAACCCATTGGTACGTCGCGGCCGCGTCGCCGCTGTACGATTCCTGGGCCACGGCGACCGAAGCGCCTCCGAGTAACAGAAGGGTTGCGAGTAGTATCGATCTCATTTGCAATTCTCCTTACGCACTGACCTCAATTTGGCGGCACCGAAACAGTGGACGACACATTGCTGATGACGGCCTGCTCATACGAGCCACCGGTTGAGGCAGTGATGTAGAGATAAGCCACGGGCGGCGGCGTGACGGTTCCAGAGACCACCTGCACGCCATCCAGCGTCTCCACCAGTTGCCCCTGAATGAGGGACACGGTGTAGGTGTGCGTAATGGTCTGGCCGACGGCCACCAGCGTTGGAATACTTCCGTTGATGTAGTACCAGGGATTCTCCCACTGCGAAGTTTCACCCCCGCCGACACCGACGTAGGGGACGGCGTGCTCACCTGCGTTGTGGTAGGTGTCGAAACCGAACGCGAGGCCCGGTATTCCTTCGGCTCCCAAGCCCATGCCGGTCGCGCCCAGGCTGGTGAGTGTTGCTCCCTGCGAAGGATCACCCAACACGACGCAAAATCCATCCGCAGGAGTGGAGCTGGGGTTGCTGAGAGTCATCGTGAAGCTGAGCTGGATGTTTCCGGTAGAAATGAGCGTCGGCCAAACAAGCTCACCATGCTGGTTGTTGGTCGCCGAGGTTAATTGGAAGCTGCAACCCGCTTCGGCGATGGCATCGCCGAGAGGGGACCAATTGGTGTTGCAGAGATCCGGAACCGATGCCAGAGGACCTACGAAGAGTCCCGCGGAGCTGCTGGTCACCGACGTGGTGGTTCCGTTGCTCACCACGGCGTAGAAGACCGAGCCAGATTCCGCGGTGGTGGTGTTGTCGACGGTATAGGACGAGTTGGTGGCTCCGGCGATGGCCGTGAATGTGGCACTCCCCGGCGGCGCTTCGTACCACTGATAGGTCAGCGGAAGAGTGGAAGTCGCGGTGACTTGGTACGTCGCGGGCGCGCCCACGTCCACGTATTGGGTGACCGGCTGGCCAGTGATCTGGAGGAGGATGCCATTGCCGACAGCCAGAGTTGCGTTCTGGGAGATGGCTTGACCGGAAGTGTTGGAGACGAGGACGTAGTATTGATCCTGGTCGTTGGCCGTCGTGGTCGCCGACGCCGGCACGTTGTAGGTGACGGAAGTGGCTCCTCCGATGGCGACGCCCGCCGTCTGTCCCGCGGGAATTCTGTACCACTGATACGAGAGAGTTGGAGTGCCTGTCGCGGTGACGCTAAACGATGTGGTCCCTCCCGCGGTAACGGTGACACCCACGGGCTGAACGATGATGGTCGGAGAAGTGGCGCCGGCGGTGACGCTAAGCGTGGCGGATGTGCTGTCCAATGGCGTTCCGGCACAAGAGTCGGTGACCGTCGCGTAATATTGGTTCCCGTTGTACGTCAGGTCCACGCTTGGCGTGGCGTAAGTGGGCGATGTTGCGCCGGAGATGGCCACGCCCGTGGTGCCACCCGACGGAATTTGATACCACTGGTAGGTAAACGGACTGAGACCCTGGGCCGCGACCGAGAACGTGCCGATCTGCGTGGGGCGAAGGGAAATGCTGTTCGGATTCAAGGTAATCGTCGAACCGACCGCCACCGCGGCTACGCTGGAGGTCACCGTTCCGATCGCATTCGTGACGGCAACCGAGTAGTTCCCGGCATTCGCCGAAGTAGCTCCAGTAACGGTGTAGGTCGGATTCGTGGCGCCGGGAATGGGCGATCCGTTGAAGCTCCATTGATAAGTGGCCGCATAACTGGCGCTTACGGACAGCGATATATTACCTCCGGTGCAGTCGTGCTGGCTCAGCGGCTGAGCCTGAATCACCGGACCGCTGACAATCGCCGTTGTGAACACCGACACTGCAGGGTTGTCCACGCTGGTGGCCGTTATGGTGTACGTCCCGACTGCATTCGGAGAAGTCCACAGGTTGCCAGCGAAGGTTCCGGAAGAGGCGCTCCAGGTCAGCTTATTGGTTACGCCGCCGGTGGCAGTGGCTGCGAAGTTGACTTGCCCGGGCGCTGCCGTCTGATTCGCGGGCGTAATCGGGGTGATGGCCACGCTGGTCGGCGTCACGATGCAGGTCGTCGAGACGACATCTCCCTTGGAGTCCGTGACCGTCAGCGTGTAGGTTTTTGCAGAGGTCAGTGCGGGGGTTGGATACGAGCCGCCGCTTACGGCGGAAGTTGTAATGTCGGAGCTTCCCACGCCCGTCGAGCCGATGACCGCGGTGCCACCGGAGAAAGTAGGCATCAGCGTTACGGGTGCGTTGTAGGGAGGCGTCGCGGTGCTGGGAACAATGCTTTTGGCCAGTGGAGCAGGGGTCTGGACGGTCAGGGTAGCAGGGCCGCTGGTTGCCGATCCGGTCGAGTTCGATACCGTCACCGTGAACACCGCACCGTTGTCACCTGCCACCGTAGGCGGAGTGGTGTAAGTGCTGGAAGTCGCGCCGCTTATGGCAACGCCATTCTTGTACCACTGGTAGGTCAAGGGGCCAGTGCCGCTGGCGGTGACGCTAAATGTCGCGGTTTGTCCGACCATGACGGTCTGGTTGGCCGGTTGCGTGACCGTTGGAGCCTCTGCGCCTAGGGCTTTGGAGTTGGCGCCCTGAAATCCGCCGGCGCACCCGGATATACCGAGAAGACCCAGAATAACAACGAGCCCGACAAGGCCAAAAAAGAGCGCGCGATCATTCAAAGTGGAACGATTTCGGGCGCGATCCACGCCGTGAGCTTCGTCAGGGCGCGATGCTGCGTTCCACCCCGGCAGAGAACACGTTAGAGAACAGACCAAGCCCTGAAAACGGTCGAGCCGTATCGGCCCGGAATCTTGGGGCACACGTAACATAGGTGAGAAACTCCTTACCAAAACTATAGACCGATCACTCCGGGCCGCCAGAACGACGACAAAGGGGGTTGCGCAAAGGGGTTATAGTACTTAGGTGTCCATCAAAAGGGGCGCTCAGGGTGGGAGAATCGCCTGGCCACCGTCCTCGACCGGAAGCCGGGCCACTTCGTAGCTCGTTCGTGGCGAGTAGGTCTCGAGGTGCGGTCCGGCCAAGGGCTGAAACGGGGCTTTCCCTGGGTCATCGGCAGGGCGCCTAAACTGACAGTTTCAGGTGTTGGTCCCAGCGAGAAAGTGCGTGCTGCATGAACCAAGGCGATTTGGCGGCGCGGGGTACAGTGGAAGGTCCCCAAATCACAGCATTCCAGTGCTTAGGTGGCCTCAAGAAGGCGCTTTCAGAAAAGAGTGGTGCCGGCGGAGGGAATCGAACCCACGGCCTAGGGATTATGAGACCCTCGCTCTACCACTGAGCTACGCCGGCACAACGCGACATGCAATGCTACGGAGTCTTCGTCAAGGCGTCAAGAGAAGTACGTGCAGCGGCAGCGCGATTTTGCTGGCCCTCGCTACCTACCGTTCAAGCGTCAGGCAAGCGCCAAGAAGCCACCGGAAGCGCTGAAGGATGCGGGGTGACGGATGATCCGACAGATTCGTAGGCGGGTTTTTCCGCGCCGGTAGGCATTGGCAGCGAGTAAAGTTCTAATCTTACTAGTACTCCTGTACCGTTGACCATGTACGTCCTGGGTTTTATTCTGCGTTCGGTCACAGATAGGTTCACCGAGCCGGTAGGCGAAAGTCTGGCGAAACTAGGTCGGTCCTAGGTGTGTACCGATTAGCTACAGGCCCATAGCGTCGCGCTACTTGACATTGGTTTAACTTAATATAGAGTCCCTCCCGGGTAGTTTTTCCTTCCCTGGGGAGGCTCTAGATGTCAGGTAGACTCGTTGTTCTGTTGCTGCCGATGCTTGTTCTGGTCGGAGCCATGGGCCTGAAAACAGCGGTTACCGCGCACGGCGACGGTTCGTTCATGATGGCGAACGGCGCTGCCCCGGTACCGCTGTTGCGAAACGGGCCTGATCCGGCTCCAGCACCTTGGAGAAACGGACCAGATCCAGCACCAGCGCCCTGGAGAAACGGACCAGATCCGGCACCAGCACCTTGGAAGTGAGCCGGAACGGTTAGTCTAGGCTGTCGAACGGGACAGCGGACCAGGGCCCATTGACAAGGGTGAGATGCCTGGATCCGCGAGCTACGCGATACTCCTACTAGGAACACTCCTAGAAGCCCTTGTGGTGGTGTGTGCCGTCCGCCGCAAAGTCCTGAAAAAATACTTCGTCCTCAATTTTTATATGCTGCTGTGTGTGTTCGTGAGCCTGGGCCGCTATCACATCCTGACTCACGACGGTGGCGTGAAGTCGATCACCTACCGCTACTTCTATTTCTACTCCGACGCCTTGTTAACGATCGTTCTCTACTTCGGCCTGATCAGCTTGTATATCTCGGTGTTCGAGGAAATGAAGGTCGAGCGCTACCTGCGGATGGGCGCAATCGTTCTGCTGGCGGGAACGTCCTGGTTTTCCTACGCGGTGGTGAGCCAATCGTCTCACCGCATGCTGACCTACTTCGCGTTCGAGCTTTCGCAGAACCTGTATTTCGTCGGCCTGATTCTGACCTACGTTCTGTGGGCCGCGGTTCTGAAAATGCGCCATACGCAAGCCTTGCTGGTCCAGCTGGTGCTTTCGCTGGGGATTTATTTCAGCGCCTACGCGGCTAGCTATTCCCTGTCGAACTTGCACCCCAACTTCTATTCCTACGTAGCGTACATGGTCCCGGTCATCGGCTGCTTGCTGCCGTTGTCATGGGCCTACGCATTCTGGCGCGTGCCGGAAGAAGCGCGTTTGTCGCCGCAGCGACTTGCGATGGCAGGTTCGCGATGATGGCCGCAATCATTCTCGTATGCTCGGTGGCCTTCTTCCTGCAATTCTTCGTGCCGTATTGCCGCTCTGTGATTGCAAGCTCCGCGGGGCACGTGCTCTCGCCGGAAGTTCAGGACGTGACGGGCATCAGCAAGCAGGCCGCGGGCGACGATTTCGCGCGCGTTATGCAGCTGTTGATGTTGTGTCCTGACCGGCCGGAAGATCGCGGCGAGATTCGGGCGATCGGAGTGTATTTCCGGCTGCTCAGCGTGATCAAAACGGCGGCGGCCCGCCTGGCGCCTTCGTTGCTAGTCTGGGCGGAAAAAGAGCGCGGGCGATGCACCTATTTCGCGGCCGTGGCGCTCGATCGCCGCGTGGCCTTCAGCCGCGATTTGCTGGCACAGCAGATTGAAGCTTAGTCCGGTTCGATTTTCATCGGAGCATGCTGCCGCCCGGTTCCGTGCCGTCAGTACTGCCTGATTCGCGACATTCCTTTCCAAATCCTTTCTTGACTTTCCGCATCGGTGGTACTCTCAAAACGTTCCCTCCTCACCGGAGTGGAAGCGTCCGCAGCGCAAAAACCACCGGTGACCAAGACATGCCCGCAGTGTGGCTGCGTACTGCCTTCGAGCATACAAGCCTGCAATTTTTGTGATTGCAATTTTCGCGTGGATTCGTCTTCGTATGACGATGCACGCGAATCTTCCGCTCCAAGAAAGACTGCCGTAAGCAGCGCGCAGGAGAACTGCGTCTCAACGACAAGCGCGGCTGCTGGGAAGCAGGATGTTGCGTGGCGCGGTGAACTTGGCCAACGACTCGAGGCCTATCGTGCCCGGCGCGGTAAATCGATGCCCGCGATAGCGCAGTCACAGCTTCCCTTCGGTGAGTCGGCCGAGGAGCAGCGGCGCAGCGTTGCTGTTGTCGATGCGCCGCCGGCCGCAGAGGACGATTTTTCCTTTACGATCGCGATCGGCCGGTACTCTCCGCCGAACGACAAACGCGATGGGCGGATGGTGATCGACGTTTCGGTGCCGCCGGGATCGGAACTGGAAGAATACGCTGAGGAGCGAGAAGGACGGTCGAAACACTACGGACTTTACCCGGTCGCTTCGCTGGAAGACCGGCGCATTGCGGCACTCATCGATGGAGCTTGCCTGTTTTTTGCTTACGGCGGATTTCTGGCATTGTTCAGCTCGCTGGGCGGGCAATTTACGCTCAGCAAACTGACCGCCGCGGTGTACCTGGCGACGTTCGCGATTGTCTATCTGCAGTACTTCGCGCTGTTCACGGTGTTTGGCGGCACTACACCCGGGATGATGTTTCGTGGTTTGCAAGTAGCAAGTTTCAATGGAGCGCCACCGTCTCCGCGGCAATTGCTGCTGCGGAGTCTCGGATACGTGCTCTCTGCGAGCGCCTGTTTCACCGGCTTCCTCTGGGCGTGGTGGGATGAAGACGCGCTCACGTGGCACGATCGCATTTCACGCACGTATTTGACCTCGCCGGAAACGCGGGCGCACATGCACGCGGCTAGCGTCGCGCACGGGCGCTGATTCCCAGCTGCAACAGATTTAGCTTACATCTAGTTAGTTTTTGCGGTTGGCTTGAAGGCGGGACGCGAGATTCGTTCACTCGTGGCGTTTTGGGCGCAGCCCGCCTGCGGCAGGCAGTGCTTCGTGCCTGCAATTTTTTAGGCGCGTTCGCGGGCGATTCGTAGGATCGCGGCAAGACTTCGTTCGACATCGGCCTCCGTGGTGGCCCAGGACGAGACGCTGATGCGCATCGCGGTCTTGCCCTGCCACACGGTGGCCCCACACCAGCACGTGCCGTCTTCTTGAATACGGCGGATGACCTCGCGCGTAGTCTCCGGGCTGGCGAACGACACCAGCACTTGGTTGATAACGACGTCGTTTAGAACGTCGAACCCGGCGTGTCGAAATCCTTCCGCGAATTTTTGTGCATGCGCGCAAGTTCGCTCGATCAACGCGCTCAAGCCAGATTTTCCCAGCGATTTCAATCCGGCCCAAAGCTCCACGGCGCGCGCCCGACGCGAGGCCTCCGGCGTATGGATCATGGGCTCGCGAAGCGCTCCCGGCTCGAGATAGGCTGCGGAGGAAGTCATGGCCGCCCGCAGTGCGTTTCCGTCGCGCACGATGACAATGCCGCTGTCGTAGCCGACGTTGGGCCATTTGTGAGCGTCAGTGGCCCAGGAATCAGCTCGATCAAATCCGCGCGTCAGATGCCGATATTTCGGCGACGCGTTCGCCCACAAACCGAATGCGCCGTCGACGTGAACCCAGGCGCCTTGTTCCTTCGCCCGCGCGCAGATTTCTTCCGCGGGATCGAAGGCTCCGGTGTTCACGTTGCCCGCCTGAAGGCACACGATCGTGCGAGCGCTTACCTTAGGAAATTTGTCGGCGCGCATTCTGCCCTGGCCGTCCACTTCCACAACCGTTACGCGTTTTTTTCCAAAGCCTGCCAGATTCAGCGCTTTCAGGACCGAGCTGTGAACTTCCTTTCCCACGACGACTTCGATGGGCGGCGCGCCGAACATTCCGTCGTCGACAACGTTCCATCCGGATTTCGACAGCAACGAATAGCGCGCAGCGGCAAGCGCGGTGAAGTTGGCCATGGTGGCGCAGGTCACGAGGCCTCCGGCGCACTCGGGAGGCAACCCCAGGGCTTCGCAAACCCAGCGGAGGACCACTTCTTCCAATTCCGCGGCGACCGGCGACATCACGCGCAGCGCTACGTTCTGATCCCAGGCGCTGGCCAGCCAGCTTGCGGCCATCGCGGCGGGAAGCGTTCCGCCGATGACGAAACCGAAGTAGCGATTTCCCGTGGAAGCTACAGTCGCCGGCGAGCCGATCTTGTCGAGCATGGCGACGACTTCGGCGGGATCGGTCGAGCGTTCTGGAAATAGCTCGCGAAATTGAGAGAGAGCAGCGACTTCTTTTTCGCCGGGTGAGACACGGCGATCGGCAACGCCTTGGATATAGCGGCGCGATCTTTCTACCGCGACAGCGAGGGCGTCGTTAGCGGCCTGATTTGAGTGCAGGAGCGTTTCTGCTGGCATTGGGGCCCGCCTTTCCGATGCTAACTCGCTGTCCCACAGAAAACGCCGAGGAGATAGCTTCAGGGGCTAAAGCCCTTCCGATCTCGGCCTTATGTCGGAGCTGAAGCTCCGACCTCCTAAAGAGAAGGCCTTCCTCGTAACGTTTTTTCGATGACTATTTTCCGCAGACCGTAGCGTAGCGCGCGGCGACGCGAGTAAAAGAGCCGAATTGGTGCTTACTTCTTGACGGCTTGGTCGGAGGCGATTTTGCCGTCGCGGATGTGGATGATGCGGTGGGCGTGCTGGGCGATATCGTGTTCGTGCGTGACCAGAATGATGGTGTTGCCCTGGGAATGGAGATTGGCAAAAAGGGCCATGATTTCATCGCCCGTTTTGGAGTCGAGGTTTCCGGTGGGCTCGTCTGCCAGCACGATGGAAGGGGAATTCACCAGCGCCCGGGCTACGGCTACGCGCTGGCGTTGTCCGCCGGACAGTTCATTGGGCTTATGGTTCATGCGCTCGGACAAATCAACTTTTTCGAGGGCCTTTTTTGCGCGTTCAAGGCGCTCTTCGGAGGGCGTTCCGTTGTAGATGAGCGGTAGCTCGACGTTGTGGAGCGCGGTCGCGCGTGGAAGCAGGTTGAAGGTTTGAAAGACGAAGCCGATCTCTTTGTTTCGAATGTAGGCGAGCTCGTCGTCGTCGAGATCGCTGACGAGGCGGCCGGCGAGCCAGTATCTTCCGGAGCTGGGGGAGTCGAGGCAGCCGATCAGGTTCATCAGCGTGGACTTCCCAGAACCTGAGGGGCCCATGATCGCGACGTACTCGCCTTTGCGAATCTCGAGGTCAACGCCGTTCAGGGCGCGCACCTGCTCGGCGCCCATCTCGTACACCTTGGCGAGATCTTCGGTCTTGATTACGACGCCCGCGCTGACCAGATCTTCGCGGTACGATTCGGCGGACGTTGTCTCCAGGGGCATGCGGTCTCCACGCTACTCTCGGCTTTCGCGTTAATTGTTCTGATCTTCGGTCTTTTTCGGTGCGGTGTTGTCGACCTTGACGCTGGATTCGGGCTTCAGGGTGCGGAGAGCTTTGTAGCTTCCGACGACGATTTCATCACCTTTCTGAAGACCCTTGGTGACTTCAATGTCGGTGACACCAGAGATACCGGTTTCCACTGGGCGAAAGATCGCCTTTTTGCCGTTGACGACGAATACGCCCTGAATTTCGTCTTTCTTCGGATCGCCGGGCGCGGGCGGAGGAGGCGCGGCGAGGGTCACGCCGGAACTCGACTTCGCGTTCTTGGCGGCTTCTTCGAGATCCTTGCGGGTACGCACCGCGAGCGCTTGAATGGGAATGGCCAGGACATCTTTCTTTTCCGCGGTTCTGATTTTGGCCGTGGTGGAAAGGCCGGGGCGCAGATTTTCCGGCGGTTCGGCCAGCGTCACTACCACCTTGAAATCCTTGGCTTCCTGGTTGCTGGTGGTCGATTGCGTGGTCGCGAGACCGGAAGTGCGCAACACCGCCTGAGAGCCAATTTCGGTGACCCTGCCCTTGAAGGTCTTTCCGGGGATGGCGTCGATGGTGACATCGGCGTCCTGACCGATTCTGACGTTGACGATGTCGGTCTCGTCGACTTTCACTTCGGAAGTGACGATGGACATGTCCGACAGCGTCATCAGGAAGCTGCCATTCGAATTCTGAATGCCGGGAACGACGTAGTCGCCGACGCGCTCGGGCAAGTAGCTCACGATTCCGTTGATGGGGGACGTGTACGTGGTCTTGCGCAAGATGTCTTCCGTGTGTACGAGGACGGCGCGGCCCTGGCTGACCTGTGAGCGCATCTGGTCGAGACTGGCTTTCGACGAGAGCACGTGCGACCGAGCGGAATCCACGGCCGCGAACTGGGCGTCGTAGGTCGTTTTGCGTTGCTCGTAGTCCTGCTTGGGAATCAGGCCATCTTCGTAGAGTTGCTGGCCGCGATTCCAGTCGAGTTTGGCTTTTTCGAGGTTGGCCTGCGCCTGGAGCAGATCGGACTGAGCGGATTTGTAGCTCGCTTCGGAAGCTTGCACACCCGATTCGGCCGAGTTGATGGAGGCCGCTTGCGCTTGTACGTCCGCGTTCGCCTGGATGTTCTCCTGCGTCAACAGGACTTCACCTTTCTTGATGTGGTCGCCTTCCTTGACGACGATCGAGGTAATGCGGCCAAACCCTTGGGCAGTCACGTTGGTATAGGTCGTAGGCTTGATCTCTCCCGAGGCGGTCACCTGAGAGACCAAACTCTCTTGCGGGGCAACTTTGGCGGTTTGCACTGTGACGACACCCTTGTTGGCCTGGTTCACGCTAAAGAGCACAATTCCGCCCAGCACCGCCGCGGTGCCGACGCCGATTCCGACCTTCTGCCACGTCTTCATGGGGTTCCTCTTGGATTGCCGCGGCCAAATCACTCGCGCGGGGCTTCAGACTGTCTTGTCCTGTCCGTCGTCCGATACCTTACATACGGTCCGAGGGCAGGAAATGTTTCGCCCCGTAGGGTGCTGAACCTGCACGACCTAGCGTATTTTCGGTGCCTTCAGGCTAGCAGGGGCCGCCGCCGACCATATCCTTATTCCAATCCTAAGGGTCTCGGGCGATCTCAGGCCGTTAGACGGACTCGTTCCCGCCTTCGCTAACTCTAGTTTAGGCACAAATAAGGGCAAAGGAAAGGATTCCTGCGGGTAGGGAATGGATGCCAGTCAACAGTGGCCCTAGTCAGGTGGTCAAATATTTCACGTGCGACTTGTCCTTGTGAGAAGGAGTTACTTCCACCTCCGGTTGTAGTACCGGCACCAGGTAACTAGCGAAGCCGATGCCGACAAGGATCGTCCCAAAAGACTTTTGCGGTGTGTAGGTCCGAACGACCAGTTTTCCGAACTCGAGCCTGTAAAACCTTGTTTGATAGCGTCGCGCAAACAGCTGTTGCATCGCTTCCCGAAGATTGGCTTCCGCTTCTTCGAGCGACCCACTGCCGGCGTACTCGCACGCAAAACCTCCCAGGTAGAAACCATCGGAATTGCGATAGACCTTGGCCAAGAGTACGCCAGCGGTGATCCGCGTTCCTGGCTTATCGGTATGTTGAATCGCCATGATTCCCTCGAGAACGGAGCCATGATGGATATCCGGCAAATGCGGAAGCTCGATCGTCTCAGGTGGCAGCACGGAGGTGTACAGCATCACGTTGTAGTTCTCGATGCCGGCCATGTGTAGAGCGGCGTCGTATGATCCGGTCTCGATGCCGACATCGCTCTCTCCCCACCCAATCGTCCAGAAATATTCCTTGGGAATGCGGCAGCCAATTTCGGAATAGCGGGGAGGGAGATGCTTCGGCATTTTGCGATTACCCGTCGCAGCTTAGTGCGGTTCCGAGTGGGCGTCAAATAGATGCCAGCGTGCTGCTCGGGCAACACCTGGCGTGTGCACCCGCGCCGCAACGACGCGATTCCAACGGGCTTGCTTCCTCCTATTGAACGCCGGGTTGGCTTCGCCAGAAGGTCACCGGCATGCCCGACTTCACCCGGAACGCGTGGTATTTTTCGAGCCATCGGCTCGCTGCGAAGAGTTCTTCGTGAATTGAATTGTAATAAGCGATCTTGATCGTTCGCGGATTCGTGGAAAGCGAAGCGCGCATGTTTGCCAGAACGTCTCGCATCGTCGTGGGGCCGAAGGGATTGTACATGTAATAGATCGTGCCGCCAGACATGTCCGCCGTTGCTGCATCCTCGCATCGTATTTCAATTGGCGCGTGTCGGCCACGCAGGCAGCGGGCATTTTCCTGCGCGGCTTCGCAGAGTTGCGCCCGGAGTTCGATGCCCACACACTTGCGAACCTTTCTTCTCGCCGCCAAACAAAGGAATCGGCCCAGGCCGCAACCCAAATCGAAAACCACGTCTTTCGGACCCGGGCTCAGAACCTGCAGGACCTTGCGCATGTAGAAATAGTCTGGAACTTCATAACGGGCGCTGTCGTCGTGTCGAGGACGAGGGTCCGACTGCGTAACGGCAGGTTCTGCGGATTCCGTTGGCGATGATTGTGGGGGCGTCGTGCGTATGTTCAGCGCAAGTTCATTAAATAGCGTCCAGGTGGGCTGAATTACGCGGACAATCAGCGGTCGTCGGGCCATAGATGGTGCGCGTCTCCTCTGCCGGACGCCAAATGTGCGGCTTTGCGAATATTCTATAACGGCGAGCGGAGATCGCGATCAAAGGGATGATTCGTAAACGGAAGCTTTGCCGGGAGGCAGACTACGGCACGCCCACGAACCCAACCCTCTCGATCACGTGACGTGCAGGTTGGTTGGCCGCCGGCACTGCGGTGAAGATATGGCTTACCCTCGGATTTTGCACGAGATCATGCAGCATCTGCTGCAGCGCTGACCACCATAGATGGTGACGCCGCCACTTCGGATCGGTGTATGAACCGAACAAAACTGCCGCTCCAGGAGGAAATGCGAACTCTTGGCCGGTTTCCGGAAAGATGTTGGATTTTTGGTCTTCAATGAGCCAGCTGATGTGCAGCAACCGGCCATTCTCGACGCGCGTGTAGAAATGGTCCCCGGCTTCGATCCTTCTCAAGGCGGCGGCAATGAAACGCTGGCGCGTGAGCCAAGCTTCGGTCGGCTGGAACGCCAGCAGGTCGGCCAAATGATCTCTGGACATCTTCTGCTCGCCGTCGAGCGGAGGCACCTGCTTTGCCTCAAGCGCGTAGATTTTGAATTTCTTTTCAGCCAAAGGCTTCTTCAATAGCGCGAATGAGTTTCTAGCGAGAACGGAGGGCCAGGTCTTGATGGGCACGCGAGTGAAGCTCTGCAATTGTTCGAGCGCCGCGTGTGGTTCAATCCGGAGCGACCGCAGGGAGCGTCTGGCTATCGCCTGGCTCGCCTGTACGACCTGATGCCGGATGTGGTGCCGGAAGTAAACCGTAAGTGAGCAAACAGAGTCATAGCTCGCCACGAATCTCTCTTTGAACGGATCCATGGACGCGGTCAGATCAAACATGGAATAACCGTCCTGATGAAGTTTTTCCACCAGCATCAATACATGCACTTGCATAGGGGAATGAGCCGCATGGAAAGGAGAGATGATCGGCATAGCCCCGGAAAAGACCTTGCCGTCGCTTATTCCAAACTGCGCCGACAAGATTTCCCGACCGGCCCTCAGAACGGTGACGTGCAACAACCCGGGTGTCTTCAAAAGGGCCAGATGAAAGGGCTTCTTCGCCAAATCCTGTTGGAAAGCGAATTTTCCGTGCGCTCCCCCCTGCCGGATATCGTAAAAAGTAATCAGTTGATCGAAGATAGGTTGCAGTTGTTCCGCGTCGCGAATCTCCTCCAGCGTTAAATTCCCGATTCGCTTGAGCCGGTTGAAACTGTTTCGGACACTTTTCCCGCTCTTTTTCTTTTGCAAGTATTCCGTCACGGCGGCGGTATCGCCCACGGGTATAATCGGGCGCGGATGCCGCTGTAATTGGCATCGCCCGGATCTTTTTCCACATCGCGCGATCCAATCTGTGGGCGTTCCGGGCGGGAGATATCGGAAGGAAAGGGCGCTAACATCCGTTTTGCTTGCCAGCTCCGCTAACGCCGCTTCAATAAAGGAGCTACCGTTCGATGGCAAAGCCAACCAGGTTTTGTATTCGGCTTGGCGAGCGCCCGCGACCGTCAACTGTCCGGAGCTTTTGTCGGTCGCCAGAGAAATGAGCCCGATCAAATCTCCGGCCTGGGAATACTCACTGACGATAAATGGGCTGTAGCGGTCTCTATACGCCTCGTGCCACGCGGTCACGAAACCCGGGCTCTGGCAGGGACTGGCCCACGGACAAGTGCGATACAACTGCATCCATTGAGACAGGAAGTGTGGATCGCTCAGCAATTCCTCGGCTGCTGCATCTCGAATGAGGCCGATCGCCATTCGTACTCCAGACGGCAATGTGTGCCCTTGTATGGGGGCGCACCGATGCGCGACTCTTATTCCTTACTATTGCGTTCCAGGTTCCCTACCACTACGGACTAATAGACTGAAGGGCGGGGCCCAAAGTTACGGGGACGTTAACTCATTAGAGCGTCGAGAAAAGATACAAGAGTTAAGCTTATATGTCCAGCCTCTCTTAGTTCTCCCGGTTTTGCCATACTCTTAACTCATTGATTCAGTTAAGGATAGCGTCGTTCGGTCAACCCGGATAGTTTTGATCGGTTGGGGGATGCATCCCTAGCTTCTAGCTCGGGGCGGATCCTGCGACAACCCCGATTTTGTTGCGGATTCCCGTGGAAACGAAAAAGGCTCAGCATTCCTTCGAAGCACACCTCATGATGGTTTACTTCCCCAAGCTCCCAAGTAGAATCGAAGTACTAATACTCGAGGACCGCCGGTGAAGATTCTGTTCCTGGCTCGACAATTGAATATCGGCGGAGCGGAGCGCCAACTCGTAACGTTGGCGAACGAGCTGGCCAATCGCGGACACGAGGTGGTCATTGCCTCGTACTATCCTGGCGGCGCTCTCTCGAAGAAGCTCGACTCTCAGCGCGTTCGTTTGATCTCTTTGGGCAAACGTTCCCGCTGGGATCTGCTGCACTTCTACCTGACCTTGGTGCGTTTCGTTCGGCAAGAGCGACCTGCGGTTCTCCACGGCTGGATGCACACGCAGAATGTCTTTGCCACGTTCGCCTGGATGCTTAATCGAAACGTGAAGCTCTTTTGGTCTGTGCGGAGCGCCAGGCTTTTCCCGCTCACTTTGGTTGCCAAGATAGAGGAGCGGCTTCGAACGCTCTTGTCTCGATTTCCCGATTGCATCGTGGTGAATTCCCTCGCGGGACTCGAGTACGCCGTCTCCCAAGGCATACCTCGCGCCAAGATGGTCTACATCCCCAACGGAATCGACACCACCTTGTTCCATCCCGACGCCGCGCTGGGCCAGCGCGTTCGTGCCGAGTGGGGCTTCCGCGATTCCGAGAGGGTCGTAGGCTATGTGGCGCGTTTCATCCCGCTCAAGAACCACACCTTGTTCCTGAAAGCAGGGGCGGCCATTGCTGCCGAGCGCCCCGAGGTGCGCTTTGTCTGCTGTGGCCACGGTGATTCGTCCTATTTGAAGGAACTGCAAGAGTTGTCGCGGACGTTAGGCATCGAAAGCAAGGTACGGTGGGTTCAAGCGCATCCCGACGTGACCGCTATGTATAACGCGTTCGATGTGTTCTGCTCATCCTCCCTTACCGAGGGTTTTCCCAATGTGATCGGAGAGGCGATGGCCTGTGGCCGCCACTGCGTGGTGACCGATGTTGGGGATTGCCGCAGCGTTGTGGGCGACACCGGCATTGTGGTGCCCTCGAACGACGTCGAGGCGCTCGCAGCGGGGTTGCGACAGGCGCTCGATGCCGGCTACAGCTTAAATCCGCGAGCCCGGCAACGCATTCTGGACAACTTCACTGTCGCACACGTCGCGGACAGAACCGAACAAGCGCTGATCCGTTCGATCACCCGCAAACCGTGAGCGCCTGCGCGGAAGACTATTTCATTTATCTCGTACGAATGAATATTCGTCGCAACCCGTTCCCAGCAATCCGATGCAGGGATATTCGACGAAGGGGCGCACCGGCCTGAATCCCAATTTCTTCATGTAGTTCATCGCTTCGGTCGGTGAAATAGATTCGTATGGGTAGCCGCCCAGCCAGTCGCGAGTGTCGTGGTACATGTCCATTCCGCGCTTTTTCCAGTATTCCTCGCGCCTCTTCTTCAGGCTCTCGCCCTTCAGCGCCAGGCGCAAGCGCACCACTTCGATGTACACGATCTCGATCATCTTCTGCACCCATTTTGGAGAGCGCGAGTAAATCCGCTTCTCCACGCGCCACAATCCGCAGAATGGCGTCTTGCTGTACAGCGCCAGGGTCAACATTCCGTCGGGGGCAACCATCTTCGATGCTTTCGCAATCGCGTCGTACATCGCACCCGTGTGATGAAGCACTCCCCAGGAGTACACCACGTCGAACGTTCCCAGTGTGGCGGGATCGAGATCGAACACGCTGATGTTCCGGCACTCCCAATTTGCGCTAGGCGCATGAGCGGACAGCACCCGCCGGGCTGTTTCCACGCTCTTCGGGTCCAGGTCGACGGCCAGGAGCTGTCGGCACCCGAGTCGCATCGCGGCAAGCGAAAACAGGCCCGATCCGCATCCGATGTCGAGAAACGTTCGCCCCTCGATCGCCTCGCGTCCCACCAACCGTTGCAACGATTTCTCCGCTTCCTCAATCCTTGACTCGTTGATCTTTTCGGCGTATTGCGACCAATTCTCGCCAAACGAAAAATGGGTCTCGAGTTGAAGATCGTCCATCTGTTTTCCTTGCTGAGAGCCCATCAGATTCCTTTCGCAAGACGATTGTGGGTCACGTCACGTCGTCGGCTAAGTGGTCCGTGCTGAACCAGCCCGGAAGGCAAGAACTCGAAAGGCCTAACTGCCGAGCATCTCTTGCTCGAACGCCGCCATTGAGAATTTTGCCTGCATACAGCGGATGGCACAAGAGCGCTGGTGGGAACCCGTCACTCCCGACGGATAGCGTGAAATTGTAGGCGAGTCGTAAGGAGGTTGGAGTAAGAAGGCGTTGTGCCAAAACTAGCCAGAGCAGCTAGTGGCTGCCGGACGTTCCCGACTCCGCGCCGCCGGCCAAGTGACGATAGAAACTCTCCTCATACCAAGACGGCCGAGCAGGCGCGTCCGCCACCCGCAACGCCAACTGGGCGATGAGTTGAGTGAACTGAGCTGCGGCCTCTTTATCCACCGGCTGATTGAGGTCGTCGGACGGCGAGTGGTATCGCGTGTAAATCCAATCATTGAAAATCTTTTGCTCGGCCGAATCGGGAAGCCAGCCGAACTTGAACGCCAGGCCCGGAATGCCCCGCCTTACAAAACTAGCCTGATCGCTGCGAATGAAGCGGTTCTCTGGCGGCTGTTTGTCGAATTGCACCTCGATGTCGTTCCGCTGCGCCACCGCCCGAATGTCGTTTCCCAACGTCGATTCGCCCAAACCCTGCACCTCCAGATAGCGCAGTGGGAACAGCGGCAGGTACATATCCATGTTGATCGCGGCTACGATGCTGCTCAGCGGCACTGTGGAATGCGCCACGAAATACTGCGAGCCCAGCATTCCTTCTTCTTCTCCGGTCCACGCGAGGAAAAGCACCGAGCGCTTTGGTTTTACGCCTCCGGCCGAGAGCGTTTTGGCGATCTCGATGAGCGAGGCCACCCCCGCAGCGTTGTCCATCGCACCGTTATAAATGCTGTCATTGTTGATCGGCTGCCCCACGCCGAGGTGATCGAGGTGCGCGGACAGCACCACGTACTCATGGCTCAGCTGGGGGTCGCTGCCGGGTAATACGCCGATGATATTTGGCGAGGTGATCTGCGGCAGCTTCTGGACACTGACTCGTGCACGGCACGTCGCGCCCAAGGGAAACTTCGGCAATGCCTGCCCCGCGTCGGCTAGCGCCAATAGTTCCGCGATGGTGTGACCCGAACCGTCGAGAAATTCGTCGGCATGTGCTGCGTTGATCGTGCCCCTGAACTTCAGCCCGGGGAATTCATCGAGCGCCGGGTCGGCGAGGGATATTAGTTCGCGAGGTTGGCTGGCAACCGCGCGCTCCCAAGGCAGCGAAATTTTCGGGTTGGCGATGGTCACCAGACCAATCGCGCCCCTTTTCCGCAGTGCCGCCCATCTTTCCGCTTCCGACTGGTAGTACGCGCTGATGGGCCCGGGGACCGCCACGGGTCTTCCGCCAATCGCCACCGCGATCTTGCCGCGCAAATCCAAGCCGGCGAATTCGTCGAAGGCTTTTTCGGGTGCGGCAAAACCATAGCCGACGAAGACCGCCTCGCCGTCCACGGCGCCACTCGAAACTCCGGTGGCGCGGATCACGGCTTCCGTGCCCAGTTGGACCGTGGTGCTCTGACCGTTGCGCTCCACTTCCCAGCTCGAAGCTGCGTTATCGAGTTTCACGACGTTGAACGCGACTTCTTGCTGGAACCCTGTGGTGCCGGCCGGCTTCAGGCCGCCCTCGCGAAATTGGCCTTCCACGTACGCTGCGGCGAGTTTGAATCCGGGACTCCCGGTGTGCCGGCCTTCGAGCTTGTCGTCAGCGAGATACTGCACGTGCGCCCACCAACTTTTCGCAGCGGTGTCCCAATCAACGTGCGTATCTGCCCCAACACCAACTCCGCTCGCCAGCAACACGACGCCCATCCATGACGCAACTTTCCAAACCCTCATAGCCGTACACCATTCCTTTTCTCTTTCAGTAGGACCACAATCGCAAGAGCGTCGCCGTCCCGGAAAAGAGCGCCTCGTGAGAGGCGCCCAATCCGGACCAAGCTCGCGAGCAAAGTGTTCTGCTAGAAGATAAACTTCGCGGTCAATTGAATCTGCCGGGGAGATGAGTCGCCTCCCAGGCCAGAACCGAGAACGCTTGTTGGAGCCGATACCGTACTAATGATCTGACCGAACTGCGGATTCGAAATGTCCGCTACCGGCTGATCGAAATTCGGGTGATTCAGGACGTTATAGAAACCTGCACCCACCACAAATTCCTGTCCTTCCGCCCACAGCTTGACCTTGGTGCTCTTCAGAATGCTCAGATCGGTGTTGAAGTAACCCGGTCCTCGGAATTGATTTCTCTGCTGCTGCCCAAACCCCGTCGCGGCGCTCGAGAAATCGGAAGCAATCAGGCACGCGCTGCTCGGACTGCTGCAACTCGGCTGCGCCCCGCCCAGGTAATTTGCAAACACCGTCCCTCCGTAATTCTGGCCGCCGAGAGCCGCGGTTGTCGCGTCGTCGACCACCGTGAACGGTAAGCCGGTCCGATAGAAGAAGGTGCCGGAGACCGACCATCCCGACCACAGCCGCCTTGGCCCGCGAGCGATCCAGGAATCGAACGCGGGTGTCCAGACGTAGCTTGCGCTGAACGCGTGCCGCACATCCGCGTCGTTGTTGCCGTAGTTGGCGTGAGGATCGGCCGGATTCTGCGGGTACTGGAGACTTGGCGCGGTGCCATATCCCCAAGCGGTGAATCCGTTGTCGGACACGTCATCGAGCGCGTGGCTGTGGGTGTAGGTAGCCATCGCTTGAAATCCGTGGCTGAAATTGTGTCGGGCGGACAAGACCAAGCCGTTGTAATTGGATGTCCCGTCGGTTTGCAGCTCGGTGACCGTCGAAAACCGCGGGTCGAGAGCCGTAGCCGGCAAACCCGCGAACGGAGTAGAACTGTACGCGTTCAGGCTGTTGTTGACGAACACCTCGTGGATACCGTGGTTTCCCACATAATTCGCGCTCACCGACGTGTTGCGGTCCAAAGAGTGTTCGACTTCCAAATTCCACTCCAGATACGTCGGGTTCACCGTCTTGTTCTGCGCTCCGTAGTACGCCGGCGGCGAAAAACCGGTGTCTGTGGCAACCAGGTCCGCGAGCGTTGCGCCCTGCGAGAAGCCACTGATGAACGCGGCATTGTAATTGGCGGCGTTGCTGAACACATTGTTTGCGGCGGCTGGAGACAGCGGCCCTCCCGGCACCGTAAAGGTGTTCACGTTCGGGGTGTTGAGCGCGAATCCCTGGAGTATTTGCTGCGGGAAAAAGTCGCGGAAATTTCCGATTCCGCCACGCACCACCGTTTTCGCGCTGCCGAAGGGCGACCATGCAAATCCGAAACGCGGCTCGAAGGCCAATCCCGTTGTGTCGTAGAGCGCCTGCGATTGGCCCGTCTGGATGGCCTGATTGTAAGGAATGTCGGGATCGTGCGAACTCGATTCAAACGGAGCGCTCAAGCGCGCAAAGCAATCGGTCCTGCACGTAATATTCGATTCCCTGTCGAAGCGCAGCGCGATGGTCAGCTTCAGGGTCGGGGTCACGGCCCAGTCATCGCCTACGTAGAATCCCAGGTCGTATGCGGCGAACGGTTGATTCAGGGCGTTTGGAAACGATTTGTTGAAATTCGTCACGTTTCCGTTGTAGAAATTCTCCAGCGAAGTTGTAGCCACTCCCGCGGTGTTGTTGCCGTAGAAAAACACGTTCAGATCGTCCCGCAGGAAATCCTCGCCGACTTTCAGTGTGTGCTTTCCGTACCGGATGGAGAAATCGTCGACGATTTGATACTGCGTGATGTGCCGCCCGACCGGATCGGCCTGGCTCTGCCCTAGCGTGTTGAAGCTCCCGCCGGAAAATTTCAGTTCCGTGGGAAATACCGCCAGCGTAGCGCTGGGACTCGCAGGCCCGAACAGAATCCCGGACCACTGGAATGCAGCGATAAACTGGTTTACCGCGCGGCCGCTGAAGGCATGAGTTTCGTTCACCTGGCCTTGCCACTCCGGTTGTGGGCTGGTGGCGTCGAACACTTGATTGATTACGTCCGTCGTCGTCGCCTGCACGCCGTGATCGGTGAAAACGTGCAGGAAGAGTTGATCTTTCTGGCTGATGATTTGGTCGATGCGCCACGAAAGCAGCCATTCGCCGGTAAAATTTCCAGGGATCGCTTGAAACTGCAACGCGCAAGGCGCTCCTCCCGGCAGCACGAACGTGCCGCAGCCTCCATTCGGCAAAATATTCTGCGCTCGCGAAGCTCCCGCCGCCCCGTTGTATAGGGAGAAAATCGTGTTGTAGAACGGAATGGATGCGGGGCTGATCGTTTGCAGGTTTGCGAGTGTCGCTGCCTCGAACTGCGGGCTCGGGATGTTCACCGCGGATGTCGTAGGAAGGACGATTCGCAGCCCTTCGTTATTCACGAAAAAGAAGGTGCGGTCCTTGAAAATTGGGCCACCGGCCGACGCCGCCCACTGATTCACGTTGTCGAACGGTCGCGCGGTATCGTGCAGATTATTAAAGTAGTCGTTGGCGTTCAGCGAAGATCCGTTCCAGTTGTAGATCGCGTTTCCATGAAACTGATTGGTTCCGGATTTGCTCACGAAGTTCACGTTCGACCCAACCAGCCGCCCGTAGTTGCCTTCGTAGCCGTTGTTCACCACCGTTACGCTCTGCATTTCGTTTGCGCCCAGGCTGTTGTTCGTTGCTCCGGACTTGTTGTTGTCCCCG
>Ga0187871_10001013_pt1 | contig 25302 bp, 15 predicted proteins | sample June2016WEW_16_1_FD_132988 | JGI IMG/M metagenome (GOLD analysis project Ga0187871, IMG submission 132988) | Peatland microbial communities from SPRUCE experiment site at the Marcell Experimental Forest, Minnesota, USA - June2016WEW_16_10 | ecosystem: Environmental > Terrestrial > Soil >...
AGGCTGGCATGGCGGTCGGTCCCAGGGCGGTGGTTAAGGCCAGCAGCAGAGCCAGCGTCCTCCGGGGCGTATCTGAAGTCTTGCGCGTGTCGAACATACTTTTTTCCTCCGCCCGGGTGAATCGAGCCCATTCCTCTGGAGCGCGTGCTTAGATCCATGGACTGTTTTTGGACCGGGGCGAAGAGGACTATAGCGGCCAAATGTTGCGGCGAGGTTGCGGGACTGTTAAAAACAGGTGAATCGGTGGGGGCTGGGGCGGAGAAGAGGCATTCCCGGGTGACGACCGGATCTCTGTGGCTGTTCAGCCTGGAGAATACCTCTGACTCCTGAGCGAGACGGGCGAACGCTATGGAATCACGCGAAAGTTCACATTACTCGAAAGCGTGCCGTTGGAAGTTGTCACCTGGACGGTGCCGGTCGTGGCGCCAGTGGGCACGGTGGTCGTGATTTCGGAACTCGATACCACGGAGAACGCTGCCGCCGTACCGTTGAAAGTGACGCTGGTCGCGCCTTTTAGACTAGTCCCCAGAATCTTGATGGCCGCTCCCACTTTGCCGGATGTAGGCCGGGTTTCGACGAACGGGCCGAGACCTACCGAGAAACTGTAGACCGTGCCGTCGCCGGGTGAGTTGGCACCACCAACGGTGGTTGTCCCGTAGAAGGTCCCATTGGTGTCCTGGACCAGGCCGCCGTAGGGTTCGCCGCCGTCCGGACAACCGCTTACCTGACAAAAGGTGTAGAGCGTGGTCAGTGCGCCAGTCGGGGTGATCTTGAAGATTGTGCCCCAGCCGTTGGAGTTGACCCCGCTGGTGGTGTTGCCGCCATAGGGGGTGGTTCCGTATAAGTTCCCATCGGTGGCCTGGATGAGTGCCGGTTGGCTGACGTTTCCCCCATTTTGGCCGTCCGCGCAGTTGCTTTGGGAGCAAAAGTTGTAAAGCGTCTTGAACCTGAGGGCGCCAGCCGTGGCAATTTCGAAGATCGTGCCAAAGCCGTTGGCTCCGGCTGAACTGGTGGTGCCGTAGATGTTGCCGTTGCTGGCCTGCACGAGCACTGAAGCGGGACTTAGGCCGTCGGTGCAATTGTTTTGCGCACAAAAGCTGTAGAGAGTGGTCAAGTTGCCGCTGGGGGTAATTTTGAAAATGGTGCCACCGATGACTTGGTTACCGCGGTTGGCCCCGCCACTTGTGGTTGTCCCATAGAGGTCTCCATTGGTGGCCTGGAGCAGCCCTGCTACGGGTGCAAAGCCGTCGGCGTCGGTAGGTTGACCCATACCGCAACTGGGTGCCCCGCAGAAGTTGTAAAGCGTGGTCAGCGTGCCGGCCGGTGTGATCTTGAAGACCATGCCAGAACCATTGAGCCCGCCACATTGAGTTGTCCCGTAGAAGTCTCCGTTGGTGGCTTGCACCAGCCCCGCTGTGGGATCAGGAGCGCAAGCGTCCTCCACGGGAAAGCTGTAGAGGGTGGTCAGCGCGCCGCTTGGGGTGACTTTAAAGACGGTGCCAAAGGCGTCGCCGGAGCCGCCAAATTCCGTCGTCCCGTATAGGTTCCCGTCGGTGGCCTGGATCAGCCCCGGTACGGGGCCGTCGCCATCGGTGCAGGGAGGACCTCCCTTGCAAAAGCTGTACAGCGAGGTCAGCGTGCCGCTGGTAGTGATCTCGAAGATGTTGCCGTAGCCGGCACCATCTGCTGCCTGGTCGGTCGTCCCGTACAATTTCCCATTGGTGGCTTGGACCAGTGGCGCCAAGGAGTAGCTGCCGTTCGTCCCGTCAAAGCTGGCCAGAGTGGTGTACTGCGCCTGGGCCGGTTGGGCGGTGATGACAGCTGACAACATGACGGCCGCTAGCGCCAGCGCGGCACTGGCCGCTGCCAGGCGCGTTCTCGAAATCCAATTCCGATGTTGCAGTGTGTTCTTCCTCATTGATTCCTCCGGCAAACTTGGTAATAGGTCTCTTCGCTGCACGGCACACGGTGGTACCATCCGCCGCCTAATTCCTGCCTTGGATGTGGGTTCCCAGCGGTATAGAATGTAGCGGCGCGATTCACCCCAGTCGCCATCCCCCCCGCAGTTTGGGATATTGCCCAATAACCGGCTTGCGGTCTTCAGGCTTGGATAACGTTTTTCTAAAGCTTTTGTGAATGTGTTATGTCCCTGCAAACAAAGGCGGTCTTCGAGTTCGGCGCGTTTCGTCTGAACCCCGCTGAGCGCCTGTTACTGCGCGAGAAAGTGCCGGTGCAACTGCCCCCGAAGGCATTCGACGCATTGGTGGTCATGGTGGAGAATCACGGACGCCTGCTGGGAAAAGACGAACTGCTGAGAACGGTCTGGCCAGACGCTTTCGTCGAGGAATCAAATCTGGCCCAGCATATCTCGATCTTGCGCAGAACGTTGCGGGATGGGGAAGAGGGCTTTCGGTACATCGAAACCGTCCCCCGCTATGGCTATCGATTCATCGCCGAAGTTCGGGAACTTGGCGGCATTGCCCTGAATACTAGCGCTTTGCCAGATCCACCGCCCGGCCAACAGCCCGCTCCGGGAGTTCCGGCAAGTGCCGCTCCCCGCCGGCGCTTCCGGGGTCTGATTTTCGCCATTGCCGGACTGGTGGCAGTGCTGGCGGTTTTGATTGGGACGGTCTCCGCATGGAGGAGATTGCGCAGTTCCGGGCCCGCGCCCATTCAGTCACTGGCGGTGTTGCCGCTGCAAAACCTTTCTGGCGATCCCGCACAACAATATTTTGCCGACGGCATGACCGAGGCGTTGATCACGGACCTGGCGAAGATCCCTGGGGTAAAGGTTATTTCCCGTACTTCGATCATGCAGTACCAGGATTCGCATAAGCGGCTGCCACAGATCGCGCACGAACTGGGAGTCGACGGCATTGTGGAAGGATCGGTGCTGCGCTCCGGGGATCGAGTCCGCATCACGGCGCAACTAGTGCGAGGCGCGACCGATCAGCACATCTGGGCTGAGTCGTACGAGCGGAACCTGTCCGACCTGGTTGGACTGGAGGATGAAGTTTCCCGCAGCATCGCCGGACAAATCCAGAAAGAAATCGCACCGCGAGCGTTGCGGCCGCTGGCGGCGGGTGGGGCAGTGAATTCCCAGGCTCACGAGGACTACTTGAAGGGCCGCTACTTCTGGAATACGCGTAGCGAGTCTGGGTACTTGAAGGCAATCGAGTACTTCGATGCGGCGGTAGGCGGGGACCCACAATATGCGCCGGCCTACGCCGGACTGGCGGACACATATGCGCTGCTTGGATCGTTGCCCAATTCAAAGATCCGCGATACGGCAATGCCCAAAGCAAAAGAGATGGCGCTGACTGCATTGAAGCTCGACGATTCTCTGGCGGATGCGCACACGTCGCTGGCTTTTGTGGAAATGCATTACGAATGGAAATTCGGAGAGGCTGAGCGGGAGTTCAAACATGCCATCGCTCTCGACCCCAACTACTCGATCGCTCATCAGTGGTATGCCATTGATCTGGCGGCGCTGGGACGGATGGACGAAGCGGTGGCGGAGGTCAAGCGCGCCCGGCAGACGGATCCGCTTTCCGCCATCATCAATACCGATCTGGCGGAGATGCTGTACTGGGCGCGCCGGTACGGCGAGGCGGAGCAACAAGCCCGCGCCACCATTGAAATGGATCCCAACTTTGCCCACGCGCACCGCGTGCTGGAGCGCATTTATTGCGAGAAGCACATGTTTCCCGAGGCAATTGCCGAAGGGGAGCGGGCAGCTGCGCTCTCAGGTAACGATACTTGGATGTTATTGGAACTCGCGATCACATACGCTCAGGCTGGCAGAAAGAAGGAAGCGAAAGACTGCTTGCGGAAAGCCGCTAAACGAAATCCTGGCGGTCTTTTACCCGACACATTAGGGGCCGCGGCAGTCTATGTGGCATTAGGGGAAGTTGATCGCCCTCTCAAAATAATGGAAAGTGCCTATCATCGGCGCGACGGCGGACTTATCCTGCTGAACGTCGCGCCGGGTGCAGACAATCTCAGATCCGACCCCCGCTTCCAGCAATTGTTGCAGCGCGTCGGATTGCCGCATTGAGAGCTTTGCCCGATTGCGCCCGATCATGAGGGCAGGTGAAAGCCGGTAGCTCGCATTGCCCACCGCTACTCGTGCTGCAGGACTTCATCGATGACGGCTTTGCCGCCTTTATCCACGGTGATGACTTTGTGGATGGGCACGTAGCCGCTCATGGTGATGTCGACGATGTAGTTGCCGGGATCGAGCACGAAGTCGACGGGTGAGTTTTTATCCAGCATGTGCTGGTTGACGGCCACCTGCGCGCCCTTGGGCTGGGTCTTTATGCTGACCGCGCCCATACCCTGCGCAGCCTTGCCCCCGAAAAATTTGTTCATCTTGCCGACGGTCTTGATGTCATCGACATTGCCGAGCGAGCGCAATGCGGGTGAGAAGCTGATGGTCTGGCCGAGAACAAACTGCGAGCTGGTGGTTTCGTCGATGAAGCCCGACTTGCGCACCAGCACGACGTGCTGGCCTTTATCCACGGAGACTTGGGCGGGAGTGAGCTTGCCGGTGTCTTTGCCGTCGAGGTAGACGCTGGCGCCGGGCGGAGTGCTGGAGACGGCGAGCGTCGCCATAAGCTGGGTAAGGTGGGTCACGACAAACGATTTGCTGCCGGAAGCCACATCCACGGTGCGGGTATCGCTGGAGTAGCCAGGCTTGCTGACCGTAACCGTGTGCTGGCCGGCATTGAGGCCCGACAGAGTGAAAGGAGTCACCCAGGAGGGATCGGTTTTGCCGTCGAGCTGAACTTGCGCGCCTTGCGGCGTGGAATCGATGGCCATCTGTCCCGGCACGGCTACGGCAACTACGGGTGCGGGCTTCTTCCTGGCGTTCTTTCCTCTAGCGGCCGCGGCAGCCGCGCGAGTGGGCGCCGGCTCAGCGTCAGCCACGGGCGCGGAGGGTTGGGCTTGTACCGGGACAACTTGCGCCGGTTGCGATTGCGCAGGCTGAGGTTGTGCTGCCGGCTGCGCGGTCTCCGCCGGTACGGGGCGCGGTGTGTCGCCGTCACTATTCAAACTGTTGACATGCAGGACCAGGGCTATGGCGATGACGAGAATCAATACGGCCGCGCCGGCAATGGAGTAAATCACCAGGCGGGGAGGAACGTTCTTGATTTCCTTGATTGCCTTCTGGGCAACTTCCCGAGGCTGAACTCTAGGCTTCTCCTGCTCCTGTTCCCGGACGGTGAAATCGTGCGACTGAGGAGTTGGCTGGTCGTGAGCCGGAGGTGGCGGCGGTGCAATATAAACTTCCTTGAGCGGAGGCAGTTCGGTCATCTCCGAGAAGCTCACGCTGCTGCCGCGAGACGGGCCCCCCTCCGCCATCATGGGATCGACCGCGATTCTGGGTTGGCCGGTCTCGGGAGCTTCGACGGCGGGCTCATCGAGGACGGCTGACGACATGGAAGCTGAAGGCGGCTGCGACGCGTCGATGTTCGCTTTGGCGCGTGCAGCGAGCGTCGAGCCGGGCGCTTCGAATTTGGGTGAGTTGGGCGTGGAAGATGCCGCGTCCGCTCCTCCCCATCCCGCAGCGGCAGCTGCCGCCTTGCGAGCTGGAGCGGGGTTCGGTCTGGCTACTTCTGGCTTAGGTGCAGCGGGTCTGGACGCGGCTGGCGCTGGCGCGGCGGCGGCCTTGGTTTCGACCGGCTGATTCTCGACGGACGTTGCAGGAGCCGAGGCAAACTTGGTTTGGGCGACTGCGTTGGCAGCGGCTGGAACGGCTGCGGCTTTCGCAGGCGTTGCAGCTTTCTTTGCGGCCTGCGGTTTGGATTCCTTACACTTCTCGAGATCGTCGAGCAGTTCTCTTCCGCTCTGATAGCGCTCGGCTGGATCCTTGGCAAGCGCTTTCATGATGAGATCGCTCAGCACGGGGTGAAGCTTGGGATTCACGTGCATCGGGGGCACGGGAGTGCTCTCGAGGATGCTCTGGCGCAGAGATTCAGGATCCTCGCGATCGAATGCCTTACGGTCGGTTACCATCTCGTAGAACATGGCGCCCAGGCTGAAGAAGTTCGAGCGGGCATCGACATTTTCGCCGCGAACCTGCTCCGGAGACATGTAGTGCAGAATCGACGGCACTCCAGGCATGGCGGCAGTGAACTTTCCCACGCTGGAGACGCCGAATCCCAAAACCCTCACTGTGCTATCCCACCCGCACATGATCTTGGCCGGCTCCAAACTATGGTGAAATACGTTGTGGGAGTGAGCGTGATCGAGGCCGCTGCACACCTGTCGTCCGATATCGAGCAGATCCCAGATGGAGAATCCTTCTTTGCGCGCCAGCATGGTGGCGACGCTGTTGCCCTGGATGTATTCCATAGCGGCACAGAACTGGCCTTCGATTTCTCCCGCGCCGGAAACGGTGGTGAGGTTGGAGTGGCTCAGGACCTTTGTAGCCTCGGCCTCTGCGAGCAGACACTTCTCCAGTTCGGCAGCTTGCTCGCCGAAAGCAGACAACTGGATCGCCTTCAAAGCGACGGTTTGACTGGTTTCGGGATCGTTGGCCTTGTAGACAACGCCGGTGGCAGACTTTGACAGTTCACTCAGGATTTCGAAGTGGCCGATTTTCGTGGACATAGTTCCGTGCCTCATCACAGAAAAAAGCCGCGCAGCTTCCAGTTGGGAGCAACGTGGGTTAGAACCCGGGGCAGGTAAAAGCTAGGATATCGCTCCCGAGACTAAGGTTCGAGTTACCAAAGTACTGAAGAATTAGGGTTTTTGAAGGCAGAAGACATCGAGAGAAAACGGGAGGTCAGCCCTGGCTATTCCGGCCAGAAACTGGCGCTCCATACCGTAACTCCGCGGCCGGGCAGGCGGTTGTATTTATTGGGCTGTCGGCATGTGACATTTGTCATGCACATGGAGTGACGATCTCCACTGGCGAGGTCGCTAGGGGTGAGGAAGTATGGAAACAGCGGTTGCATTTCTGGAATTGAGCCTCATGAGGATGCGGCGGAGAACGACGGGCGCGGTTGTCGGTGACAAGTTGGTTCGGTTATCCTTGTTGCCAGTCCGTGGCACGATTGCCTTCTGTTCTCCGTTTCTGGTTACTCCTGGGATTCAACTATGACTCTGAGCCGTTTTGTCACCAAGAATGCCTTCCGCAACAAACGACGCAGCATCCTGACGGTGCTGAGCATCGCTTTCTCATTGCTTTTGCTCACCCTCATGATGACCATCTGGCGGGCTTTCTATCTCGACGAAGGCAGCGCCGAATCCGCGGAGAGACTGGTGGTGCGGCATCGCGTTTCTCTGACTTTCAGCTTACCCGGCTTCTATCGGGAGAAGATTCGCGCCGTACCGGGAGTGGTGGCCGTGGTGCCGGTCTCGTGGTTTGGCGGGATTTACAAAGATCAGAAGCCGGAAAACTTCTTCGCGCAATTCGGCACCGATCCCGAGGAGTTTTTCAAAGTGTTCCGGGACATCCAGATGCCTGAGGAGCAACGCGTCGCGTGGCAGCGGGATCGCCAGGGCGTGATCGTCGACGACACGCTGGCGAAGAAATACGGATGGAAGCTGGGCGACCGGATCGTTTTGCAAGGCACCATCTATGCTGTTGACCTGGAGTTGTATGTTCGCGGCATTTTCAGTTCTTACCCGGACAATAAGTCGGTCTATTTCAACGCGAAGTATGTCGAAGAAGCGGTTTCATGGTTCAAGGGGCAAGCGGGCACCTTTAGCATTCTTGCGGCGTCTCCCGGGGACGTGAGCAGGATTGCAAGCACCGTGGACGATATGTTTCGCAACTCGCCGCAGCCTACGAAATCGGAGAGCGAAAAGGCGTTTGGCCTGGAATTTGTGGCCATGCTGGGCAACGTGAAGGCGTTCATTCTGATGATTTGTTCGGCGGTGGTGTTTGCGACGCTGCTGGTTTCCGCGAACACGATGGCTATGTCGATCCGCGAGCGAACCCGGGAAGTAGCCGTGCTCAAGACTCTGGGTTTCACCCGGCAGAGCGTTCTTGCTCTGTTCGTGAGCGAAGCCGTGGCTCTGGCCGTGGCGGGGGGATTGATTGGCGTGGGCTTGGCGTATTTGTTGATCTACATGGTGACGCACTCGCCACAGTTTTTCAGTTTTTACAACATGAAGGTAACAGTCGGGATGTGGATTGTGGCTTTGTTCGTATCCGGATTGGTGGGACTGATAAGCTCGCTGATTCCTTCTTATCACGCTTCGCAAGTGAACATTGTGGATGGCCTGCGTCATATCGGCTGAAGTTGGATTGAATTTATGACACTGAGCAGTTTTGTGATGCGCAATACGTTTCGCAACAAGCGGCGGAGCCTGCTGACCATGCTGAGTATCAGCTTTTCGCTGCTGTTGCTGACGCTGATGATGTCAATCTGGCGCACGTTTTACATCGACCAGGGACCTCCCGATGCGGTGAAGCGAATCATCACCAGGGACCGGGTTTCGCTGGCATTTTTTCTGCCGGCGTATTACCGCGAGAAGATTCGAAGCGTGCCCGGCGTTGTGGCCGTGGTGCCGATGACTTACTTCGGAAATGTCTATAAAGACGACCGCTCGACCAACTCCTTCGCGCAGGTGGTGACCGATCCGGAAGAGTATCCCAAGGTTGCATCCGACAAGATCGTTCCACCGGATCAGTTACTGGCCTGGCAACGCGATCGCATGGGAGCCATGGTGGATATTGAGCTGGCCAAGAAATTCGGCTGGAAGATTGGCGACCGTCTCACCTTGCAGAGTCCGTATTTCCCGGTGCACCCCGAGGTCACAATCCGCGCGATTTACACAATCGATCCACCTGTTCGTTCCTTGATTTTCAACACCAAATATTTGGAAGAGTCGGTCGATTGGTTCAAGGGACAAGCAGGGTGGTATCTCACACAGGTGGCGTCGCCCAGCGATGTTGCACCCGTCTCCAAGGCCATCGACGAAATGTTCCGCAACGCGCCGCAGCGCACCAAGACCGAGAGCCAGCAGGCGTTCCAGCTCTCGTTCGTATCGTCTTTGGGGAATGTGAAGGCATTCATCCTGGGCATTTGCGGGGCGGTGGTGTTTGCCATCCTTCTGGTCTCGGGCAATACCATGGCGATGTCGATTCGCGCGAGAACGCGGGAAGTTGCGGTGCTTAAGACACTTGGATTCACGAGGCAGCGCGTGCTCTCGATGTTCGTGGGCGAGGCCGTCGCCTTGTCGGTGGCGGGCGGAATGCTGGGAGTTGTGGGCGCAACCTTGCTGATACGCTGGTTGACGCACTCCCCCGTCGCAATCGGGATTCCAGGAGGAATGAAGGTCTCCGTTCCGACGATGCTGGCATCCTTGCTGGTGGCCGCGATCGTGGGATTCATCAGTGGCTGTCTTCCGGCGTACACCGCGTCGCGCACCAATATTGTGGAGGGATTACGCCACATCGGCTGAGTACACGGCTGAGTTGAGAGTGAACCTATGGCGATACCGATCAGCTATAACGTGCGCAATTTGAAGCTCCGCAAAGGGCTTACCATCATGACCGCGCTGGGCATCGCGCTGACCGTGACCACGGCAATCTTTCTGATGGCGCTGCTGGCCGGCCTGCAGCGGGCGTTCGTCTCCAGCGGCAATCCGAAGAATGTGCTGGTCCTGCGCAAGGGGTCGGAAGCGGAACTCTCAGGCGGCTTTGATGCCGCGCTTTTTCCTACTTTAAAGGTTCTTCCCGGCATCGCAAAAGACAGCCACGGCGAACCGATGGTTTCCGGCGAGTGGGTGGTGGTGATCGTGCTTCCGCGCAAGGACGGCACGGGCGAAGTAAACGTCACGGTCCGAGGCATGATGCCGGATGGCCTCGAACTTCGGCCCAGCGCGAAGTTGATCGAGGGGCGCTGGTTCCAGACCGGGCAGCGTGAGGTGGTGGTGAGCAAATCCATACGCTCGCGCTTTTCGCATGCCAACATTGGCGACACCATGGAGTTCGGCAAGGGATCGTGGAAGGTTGTGGGCGTGTTTGACGCTGGCGGTTCGGCCTATGAATCGGAGATCTGGTGCGACGTGAATCAGATGGCCTCGGATTTCGACCGCCAGGGCGGATATTCGTCGGCTTACCTGCGCGCCACCGATCCCATTGCCGCCGATGCGCTGAAGAATCGAGTCAGCGACGATCAGCGTCTGAAGCTCGAAGGAATGCTGGAGACCGATTATTACGCGAAGCAAACCAGTTCGGGCGCTCCCATCAAATACATTGGCATCGTGGTCGCAATCATCATGGCCATTGGGTCGAGTTTTGCTGCGATGAATACGATGTATGCGGCGGTAGCTTATCGCGGGCGCGAAATTGCGACTTTGCGAGTGCTGGGATTCTCTCGTCCGTCGATTTTGACATCTTTTGTTCTGGAATCGCTCATGCTGGCTTTGCTGGGTGCGGTGGCAGGGATTCTTCTGATGCTGCCCTTTAACGGAATGCAGACCGGAACGTCGAATGCAGTGACGTTCAGCGAGGTGGTATTCAGCCTGCAGATTACGCCGCTGGTGGCCGCCGCCGCTGTGGGGTTCGCGCTGATCATGGGCTTGTTCGGCGGACTCGCTCCGGCGTGGCATGCGGCGCGGCAGAATATTCTGACTGCGTTGCGAGGCTGATAGAGATCTTATGAGACTGAACAACCATAAAAACCGCGTCCGGCGTCCGGCTCCGGGCCTTAGGATTTTGCGTTCCGGACGCCGAAAGCCGGAAGCCGGGAGCCGTTTCTATTCTTATGCCGATTGACGCGAAACACGAAGACTTGCAGAGCTTGCGAATCGACCGCACGGAGCGCGGCACCAGCAATGGAGAGCCGCCCGCCTGGGCGCGCCGCTACATTTTGATTGGCATCGTTGTCGTTGCCGTGCTGAGCCTCTCCGCGCTGGCCTATCGCGTGCTTTCGCGCGATGTGCCGGAGGTAGAAGTGACGCGCGCCGCGGCGGAGAGCAGCGATGTAGGCGGCACGGTGCTTGCGGCCACGGGCTACATCGTCGCGCACCACACGATCAACGTGAATTCCAAAGTCACGGGACGGCTGGCCTGGATTGGCGTGGAAAAAGGCGACAAAGTTAAAGAGGGACAAGTTCTGGTGCGGTTGGAGGATGAAGAGTTTCGCGCATCGTACGATCAGGCAAAGGGTGCATTGGATAATGCTCGAGCTTATTTCGATGAACTTGAGCATGGGTCCCGGCCGGAAGAGATTCAAGAGGCGCAGCACAATCTGGACGAAGCCCGCGCCACTCTAGTGAATGACAAGCTCACTCTGGATCGCACTAAGGAGCTCTCGTCCGCCGGGGTAGTTTCGCGTCAGGCACTGGACGATGCTACTGCGAAGTTTGATTCTGATCAGCAGCGGGTCAATTCGCTGGACAAGGCTTTCCAGCTAATGAAGATCGGACCTCGCGCAGAAGAACTGGCTCGCGCCCGCGGATCGCTGGAGCAAGCGCAAGGCCAACTCGATTACGCCAAGTCGCAACTCGACGCCACCATGATTCGCGCACCCGTCACCGGCACAATTCTCGACCGTACTGCCGAAAAAGGCGAACTCATTACCGCCCAGTTCGCCAGCGCGGCGGCGGGCGGCCCGCAAGGATCGGTGGTATCGCTGGCCGACTTGAATGATCTTCAAGTCGAACTCGATATTGCCCAGGCGGACTTCGCCCGGCTTAGTCCCAAGCAGAAGGGCATTGTCACCACAGACACCTATCCTGACAAGACGTATGACGGCGAGATTGCGCAGATTTCTCCCGAGGCGAACCGCCAGAAAGCCACGGTGCAAGTGAAGGTGCAAGTGCTGAATCCGGGCAAGTATCCTGATGTTTTCTTGCGGCCGGAGATGAACGCGACGGTGAAGTTCTTAGCCGATGCACCGAAAGCCACCAGCAAGCAAACAGCGGGAGCGTTCGTGCCCGCGAGCGCGCTGCGGGACCACGACGGCAAGAAAGTTGTGTTCCTGGCCTTCGACGGAAAGGCGCACATGCGCGAGGTGCACGTGTTGAGCCAGCGCACGGACGGATTTCTCGTCGACGGATTGGTGGGAGGCGAAAGCGTGATTACCAAAGCGCCGCCAGACCTGAAAGACGGAGACACAATCAAGGTGAAGGGATAATTTCATGAGCACAGTTGCCGAAACCAGCATCGCTACCGGAACTAAAGTCGTCCAGGCTCGCAATGTCAGCAAGGTCTTCAAGCGCGAGGCATTCGAGGTGAAAGCGCTTGACGATGTCTCCATCGACATTGCGGCCGGCGAATTTCTCGCGCTGATGGGGCCTTCCGGTTCCGGCAAGACGACGCTGCTAAACATGATTGCGGCCATTGACCGGCCGACCTCCGGGGAGTTGCTGGTGCAGAACCAGAACATTTTCCGCTTCAGCGACTCGCAATCGGCCCACTGGCGCAATGAGCATATCGGTTATGTCTTCCAGACGTTCAACCTCATCCCGGTGCTGACCGCGTTTGAGAACGTGGAACTGCCGCTGCTGCTGACCAAACTCAACGCCCAGCAAAGGCGCGACCACGTGATGACCGCGTTGAAACTCGTGGGCCTGGAGGAGCGGGTCAACCATCTGCCCAAGCAACTCTCCGGCGGACAAGAGCAGCGGGTCGCGATCGCTCGGGCCATCGTGAGCGACCCGACGCTGTTACTGGCCGACGAACCCACAGGCGATCTGGACAGTCACTCGGCCACGGAAGTTCTCGAGATCCTGAAGCGGCTGAACGAAGACTTCCATAAAACAATCGTGATGGTGACGCACGATCCGCACGCAGCTTCGTATGCGCACGTCACGCGGCATCTCGAGAAAGGGATGCTGCTGCCACCGGGATAGATCGGCTCACTGCCGCGCTGCTACGGCCAACTCAGCCGTCACCTCAGGCTCAGAATCCGCTACCCAGAGCCAGGCGCGGCGGCCGTTGTCCAAAGCCACGGCCTTGGCCTCGCCGTACGCCACTAAGCGATTGAGCACCGTGGTCACTGACGCCATTGGATCTTTGTGCCGTCCCAGCATGGGCGGAACTTTTTCCTGAATCCGCTCGCAGACATCGCGAGCACTCAGGGCACGGTTTGCTTCCATCAGAATCATTCGGCACGACTTGGTGAAACCCGGCTGGCGCCCGCTGCTCTTGCGATCCACCAGTTCCAGCAATTCATCGCTCAGCACACCGTCCCCGAAAAGGTTGGCCAGGCCGGCGATGGTTTGTTTGATGGTGCCGATCCGCCGCATCACTTCAGCGCGCTGTTGCAGAAGCTGCCGCAACTCTTCGTGAGCCTGCCGCACAACTTCCTGCACATGTCCGTTTCCGTTCGTGGTGATGGTCTTTGTTGCGCCGACGCTTTCCTGGATCTGCATAAACCCTCCCCTGACACCTACTCTTCAGGCGCAGTCTCGCTCTCGTTCTATAAACGATACGCAGGACACCACGCAGGTGTTCCCCTGTTTTCACGGCAGGCACAGCGTGCCCCTCAAGACTCAATCTGGTGGGTTAGACGTTCGAAGCTGGAGTTGGTTAACGAAGGTGCCAAGGCCAATCGCTGGCTGAGGTGGGGTGGGATTGGGCCGGAGGTTCCGGAGGGAACCTCTTCCGGTTCAATCCGGGACTTGTCCCACTTTGGGATCCGGTCGCCACCGCAATCATCGTCCCCATTCTCTGCAGCGAGGGCTGCGACTCGGAGTATCCGATGGTAAAGAGTAACGCATCACGCCCATGTCGACCGCAGCAAAACTCGATCTCTCGCCATCTCTTTTGCCGGTGCTCCTGGTGGGGAACCTGGAGGAGGATTTCTTTCTCGTTCGAGGGATCCTGGAGCGAAACCGGAGCGTTCTTCCGGCGAGACTGGACCACGCCTGCTCTCTGGAAGAAGCGAAGGCGATGTTGCAGCGAGGCCAGTACGGGCTGGTTCTGTTTGAAAATGAGACCGCGGACGCTGCCGCCACAAAGCTTCTTTCCGAGTTCCTGCACACCGGAAGGACCATACCGTTCATCGTTCTGACCGAGCATGCGGATGAGAAGGCAGTCGCCGAAATCATCCAGGCGGGTGCTTCGGACTGCGTGGAAAAGTCGCAGCTCAACGGAGCCAATCTGCTGCGCACGATCCGCTGCACGCTGAATTTGCACTCCACGCAGCAGCAGCGGCAATTTGCGGAAGAATCCCTGCGCAAGCTTTCCTGTGCGGTTGAGCAATCGGCCGATACCATCTTCATCACCAATAGCGAAGGTGTCATCGAATATGTAAATCCCGCATTCGAAACGCTCACTGGCTACTCCCGGCAGGAGGCTACCGGCCAGACCCAGAGCATTCTGGACTCCGGCCAGCAAGCACCAGCGCTCTACCGCGAGTTGTGGGAAACCATTCGAACCGGCGATGCCGGCCGCAGCATGACGGTAAACCGCAAGAAGAGCGGAGAGTTGTACTACGTCGACGAGAGTATCAGTCCGATAAAGGACGCCGACGGACGCGCCACACACTTTATCTCCAACGGCCGCGATCTCACGAAACAATTACATCTGGAGTCGCAGCTGCTCCAGGCAAAGAAAATGGACGCCATCGGCCGCCTCGCGGGCGGCGTCGCGCATGACTTCAATAACCTGTTGACCATCATCACCAGCTACTCTGAACTCGCATTGGACTGCGTAGTGCCGGGAAGCCTCGCCCAGAACCGCATCCAGGAGATTCTGTCGGCTGCCCGCCGCGCCGCCGATTTAACCCGGCAGTTGCTCGCCTTCAGCCGCAACCAACCGCAAGCTTTGCGTGTGGCTGATCTCAATCCAGTGGTCAGTGGAATCGTCAAAACCCTGCACCGGCTCATCGGAGAAGATATAGAACTGACCTTTGCCCCGGGCGAGGGGCTGGGCAGAGTTCGTTTGGATCCGGTGCAGATCGAGCAAATTCTCATGAACCTGGCGGCCAACTCCCGCGATGCCATGCCGCAAGGAGGACGGTGCAGCCTCGAAACCTCGAACGTGAACCTCGACGAACAGTACGCTGGCCAGAAGAAAGCCATCATCCCCATCGGACACTATGCGGTCTTAACCATGACCGACACCGGTACCGGTATTCCTGCGGATCATCTGCCGCACATCTTCGAGCCTTTTTACACCACCAAGCCCTTTGGCCAGGGCACCGGACTTGGGCTGGCGACGGTCTATGGCATCGTCAAACAGAATCATGGATTCGTCTGGGCCTACAGCGAAGGTGGAATGGGTACTGTCTTCAAAATCTATTTGCCCTGCGTACCGGATCGGGTAGCCGCAATCGAGGCGCCAGACGCCGGAGAGGAGGCCGTGCTCCGCGGCACGGAAACTCTGCTGCTGGTCGAAGATGAGGATGCCCTGCGTCGGGCCGCTGCCGAATTTCTCAGCCTTCGCGGTTACTCGGTGCTGGAAGCGAAAGATGGGCTGGATGCTATGTCGGTCGCGAAGAATCACACGTCGACGATTCATCTCGCGGTCACGGACGTGGTGATGCCCCACATCAGTGGCGGCCAACTTGCTAACGAACTGGTTTTGCTTCGACCCGACACGCGAGTGCTATTCGTTTCCGGCTATGCCGGGCAAACAGTGCTGGACCACAACGTGGTCGACGTCGAAAATAACTTCCTCCAGAAACCGTTCACCTTGAAACAACTGGCCAGTAAAGTACGGGCAGTCCTCGATCATCGCGGCAACGGCGTTCCCCTGTTGGCTCGAGCAATTGAGCATCCTCTGAGCGTTACGGCGCCATCCGTGTGAGTTTGCCCTTCTTCAACTTGAACCGGTCTCCGCGCCAGGTCACGCTATGGCCGCCCAGGCTCGCAATCCAGACCACGACCGCAACCAAATCCCGAAGCGGAATCAGCCACGCATACTTGAGAACCTGACGATCTTCGAGAACGCTCCAGCCCACACTCAATCCAACCGCGAGCCGGATGAGCAGCGTGAAAAGCAGAACGCAGCAGGCCCAAAGCGCTCCTCCGCTAGCGGCCACAGCCAGCAGTGCCCACAGCAGCCCGAACGTGAAAACCAGACCGAAGTAACCCCCGGCTCGCGCGTCCCGGACTCCGCGCGCCCAGCGCAGCTGATGCGCGAAGAATTCCCGCAGGCCATAAGACGGGAGATATGTCTCGACCACAACCTCCGAGAGCTTCACGCTCAGCCCGAGACCGGCAATGCGCTTTCCCAGTTCGTAGTCATCGGCAAGATAATCCACGAATGAAGCGAACCCTCCGATCTTCTCCAACTCGGCCCGTCGGAACGCCAGTGTGGAACCCAGTCCGAAACGAATGCCCCTTTCGACCTGACGCGCCGCCAGCACACTCGCGCAAAAGTCCGTGCTGATGCCTAAAGCCTCGAGCTGCGAGCCCAGCGACGCACCAGCCACTCCGCGGTACAGGCAAGTGACCAGTCCCACTCGCGAATCGGCCAGCGGAGCAGTCACGCGGCGCAGATAGTCGGGCTGCACGCGAATGTCGCTGTCGTTGATGATCAGGAGGTCATAGCGCGCTTCCCCCAACATCTGCGCCAAATTGCTGACCTTCACATTTGCGCCCAGGATCTTCGGACTCACCACCAGCTGAATTCTGCGGTCCGGAAATTCCCGCTGCAATTCCTTCACGCTGTCGATTGCAGGGTCGTCGGGATCGTTCACGCCAAAGATGATTTCGTACTCCGAATAATCCTGCAGGCAGTGGCTGCGAAAGCTCTCATAGATTTCCGGATCGGTCCCTTTGAGCGGTTTGAGAATCGAAACCGGCGCCAAGTCCTGTGAGGCGCCCGCTCCCCTTCGCTCAGTGAAGGCTTCGTTCGCCGCTCTCCGTTCGCGCAGGAAGCTGGCCGCGCTCCAAAGACACAGCAGGTAGTAGATCGAGCTGGAAACTGTGCCGAACACCGCGACGATCTGAATAGTTCTGAGAATGGAGTGCATCATGCTCGAGCGCAGGCGAAGCTATTCGTAACGCAGCGCCTCAATCGGATCCAGGTTCGCCGCCTTCCATGCCGGATAGATGCCGAAGACCAGCCCAATTCCCGCGGCGGACGTAAAGCCGAAGACTGTCCAGAACATCGACATGCGGGCCGGAAGCGAGGGCCAGAACTCGGGAATAATCCAGACGATAATCGCGCCCAGCAGAATCCCAATCAAGCCGCCAACTGCGGTCAGCATGATCGCCTCCAGAGTAAATTGCAGGAGAATGTCCCGCTTGCGCGCACCGATTGCTTTCCGGACCCCAATTTCCCGCGTCCTCTCGGTGACACTCACCAGCATGATGTTCATTACTCCCACACCGCCGACAATCAACCCCACACTCGAAATGGCAAACATTCCGACAAAAAGCATCCCCGTGAGCTGATTCCAAAACTCCGAGATCGAGTCCGTAGTCATCACCACAAAGTTATCTGGCTTGTCCGGCGGAACTTTTCGCCGCCGCCGCAGGAGTTCACGAATCTCGTCAACGGCTTTGGGTACGTCGTCGTGCGAAGTGGCCTTGGCGCTGAGCCAGTGATCCTTTATTTCTGGGTGAAGAGTTCTGAACGTGGTCAGCGGGAAAAAGATGCGATTATCGTTGGGATCCTTTCCGCCGCCAAACACCGATTTGATCTTTGCAATCGTGCCGATTACTTCGAACAATCGACCGTCGATATTGATCTCTTTGCCTAACGGGTTCTCGAGCGGGAACAGTTCCTCTGCGGTATCGTGGCCGAGAATGATGACCGTGGCACGCCTCTCATCGTCGGCTTCGGTGAACCATCTTCCGGAGGCCATGGGGAGATCGTAAACATCCTTCGCGGAAGCGGTATCGCCCTCGAGGATTGTGTTTTTTACCTTGCGATCCTGATACTTGACGGCAAAGGTGCCGACGCCGAGCTCAGGACGGAAGAAGCGCAGTCCTGCACATACCGCCTTTACGTGCGGCAGGTCCTTCATTGCTTCCTCATCTTCGAAGGTCAGCTTCTTGCGGGTTCGCATTTCCTCGCTAAGCCGGCCAAAACTAAAAGGCTCCAAATGATAGGCAAAGATGACGTTCGAGCCAACGCTCGCGACTACGTCGCGAACATTGTCGTCCAGGCCGCGCCCGATGGAAGAGACACCGATCACCATGGCGACGCCAATCACGATTCCCAGCACGGTCAACGACGAACGCGTCTTGTTGCCACGAATGGTGTCCGTGGCCATGTGAACGATCTCGCCGAATTCATCTTTGTGAATCATGAGAAATTGAGTAATTTGGCAATTTTGTAATTGGGTAATTTAACCCCGCAACGCTTCGACTAGGAATGAGGTTCTCGAAATTACAAAATTACCCGATTACCAAATTACAAATTCTTCCTTACGTTTCAAACCGCAGCGCCACGATCGGATCCAGCTTCGCCGCTTTGCGCGCGGGATAGACTCCAAAGAACACCCCCACGCTGGCCGACACGATCAGTCCCGCCGCCACCGCCCAGAGTTTAATTGACGACGGCATCCCGATCAGCAGCGTAACCGTCTCTGCCACAACCACTCCCAGCAGCACGCCCAGGGCGCCGCCCGACAACGCCAAAGTAACGGATTCGATCAAAAACTGCAGCAGCACATCCTCGCGCCGCGCGCCCAGAGCTTTTCGAATGCCGATCTCGCGCGTGCGCTCAGTCACCGAGACCAGCATAATATTCATGATCACAATGCCGCCGACCACCAGGGAGATGGCTGCAATGCCAATGGTCGCGATAAAGAAAGTCTGGCTGAAATCGGTCCAGATGCCGAGCAGGCTGGCGTTGGTTTCAATATCAAAGCTGTCGCCGCCGCCGGGTGAGTCGTGCCTCTTGGCGCGCAGCGCGGCCCGCGCCTCGTCGACCGCTTCGTCCAGCGGCACGCCGGCACTCTCCGCTTTTCCTGAGATCCGAATGCTGTTGCTATGGACGCCATACTGCTTAAGAAACGTTGTGATGGGAATCATCACATAGTTGTCGGCGCTCTGCCCCAGGGTCGTGCCTTTCTTCGCCCCCACGCCGATTACCTGATAAGTCCACCCGTCGAGACGGATTTCCCTGCCGATCGGGTCCGTGCCCGCCATCAGGTGCTCAACGATGTCTGTTCCGACGACCGCGACCGGCGACCGGTTATTCAGGTCCGTCTCGTTGACCATGCGCCCGGCGCTAAGGTCCGTATCGTAAATGGGAGCCATCGACGGCGTGATCCCGCGCACCGACGTATCACTGATCGATTGCTCGGCGTACTTCACGTGGCCGCTTTCGTTACGCACGACCGCACCAATGTATTCACAATGCCGGCAGGCTTCCGCGACCGCCTGGTAATCCTCCATGGTCAAATCTTTTCGCTTCTCGCCTTCGAGAAAGTGGTCAACGTTGGTAACCGCTGGTGAGACCTTGAAGACAATGAAAACGTCGGCGCCCAGGTTGAAAACCTTCTGCGCCACGTAATCGTTGACCCCGGACACGAACGTGACTACCGCGATCACGGCCGCCACTCCAATCACCACGCCGAGCAGCGTCAGCACCGAGCGCAGCTTGTTCACCCACAGCGACTGCAGTGCGATTCGGATGGCTTCGGCGATGTTCATGCGGCAGGCTCTAGGAGTGTCAGGCCTTAGCTCTTGAGTTCAAGCAGTCTCAGATCCAAACACAAGTCTACCAGCCCATGGGACACTGTGATTATGGCTTCCCTGCGTTTTGCAGCGCTTGCGCTCTGATCAATGCAAGCGGAAAGAACTTCGCACCAAGCACGACCGCGTTGACTTTTCGAGTGTGGCTAATATCTTCGAGCGGGTTCATGTCGAGTAGTACCAGGTCGGCCACGCGCCCCACCTGTATCGTTCCATAAGTGTCCGTCTTGCCCAGGAACTTCGCCGGGTTCAGCGTTGCCGCCTGCAACGCCTCCAGCGGAGTGAAGCCAGCTTCCACCAACAGGGCTAACTCATTGTGTAGATCGATGCCCGGCACCATGCCCCAGTCGGAGAAGTCTGACCCGGCCATAATCTGAACGCCAGCCTTGTGCATCATGCGGACGATTTCGATGTTCTTTTCGTGGATATCCAATCGCGGCTTCAGCGCTTCCGGATCATTGCTCCAAAGCACAAAGCCTCGTTCGTAGGCGACCAGAGTCGGCACATACCAGGTTCCGTTCTTGACAAAGATCTGAAACAGTTTCTGCCCCTCCGGGCCGAGAATCTCATCCACGGCTTGCTCAACCGTCTTGGCAGTTGCTCCCTTCCGCCAGAGTGCGCTTTCACTCATCGTTTCTACGTGCTCAAGGCTGGCCACCCCGGCGTCCGATGCTTCGGCGGAGCTCACGCCCTGGGGCAAATGCACTGCGACCGGAATTTGTTCTTTGCGGGCTTCATCCATCAGCGCAAAGAACGCAGCGGGCGGAAGCGCATTGTGGACTTTGATGAAATCCACGCCCTTCGCCTTAAGGTCGTGAACCGCCCGCCGCGCCTCTACGGGAGTGCGCACGGTGAGACGATTCGACACTCCTTCTTTGGGGCCGTCCACGAAAGGCCCGGCGCGGATAATATGAGGCCCAACGCGCGTACCGCTGTCAATCTCCGATCGCCAGCGATCGATTTGAGCGAGATCTCCACCCATGTCGCGGACGCCAGTGACGCCGTTCATGATCAGCAATGGGAAAGCGTCTTCGGTCGCGTCGGTCAAGTGACCGTGCATGTCCCAAAGTCCGGGGATTATAAACTTGCCGCTCCCGTCGACTACGTGAGCGCCAGCCGGAATTGCGACACCATCGCTCGGTCCGACTGCAGTGATGTGGCCACTGGCGATAACAACCGTTGAATTCGGCTTCGGAGGAGCGCCCGTGCAGTCAATGACGGTTACGTGTGTTACTGCAAGCGCGTTGTTTTGCTGAGCAGACGCCGAGAGCAAGCACAGCAGACAGGAAAGAAGCGACCATTTGCGCATAAATGTCACGGACTCCTGTCTCCATTGAAAAGGAGACTTGGGTGTGAGGCCTTCGATCTTAATCCCAGGATTTCTTGGTCTCTCTTAAGAAGACGACCTACGACAACTTCCGTTAGCCCAATCGACGATTTCGCTGAAGAGCAGTTGAACCCTAACCCTAACACTCAAGACCTAAGACGTGCGGCCTGGCACCCTGAGCGTTAGCCATACCATATAATGATCAAGTTGGCAGCTGGACCGGACGGTCGCTTTCCGCGTCTTCGGACGCAGGGAGAGGAAAGTCCGAACTCCGCAGAGCAGTGTGCCGGATAACGTCCGGGAGGCCGGGTTCAAGCCCGTCCGACGGAAAGTGCCACAGAAAATATACCGCCCGAGTCTTAACCGGCGAGGGTAAGGGTGAAAAGGTGCGGTAAGAGCGCACCGCCGCGGCAGTAATGCAGCGGGCACGGCAAACCACACACGGAGCAAGACCAAATAGGAAGGGAGCCGGGACTTGATTCTTACCAATCAAGTTTCGGCACGTGCCGGCTCGGTGCGTAAAACCTTCGGGTAGGTCGCTAGAGCCCCGCAGCAATGCGCGGCCCAGAGGAATGACCGTCCCGCTGGAGCAATCCGGCGGACAAAATTCGGCTTACAGGTCCGGCTGCCATAATTCTTTTGTTTTCAACATTGCATTGGAAGCTAACCCCGGACTTGTGACGCCGGTGTGACGCAAGCGGCCAGAGGCGATCTAACGCCAACTTACCGGGTGGATAGCGACAGCGGTCTATGCCAATGACCACGCTTCCGATCTGGTGAAGTAAGACGGAAAACAGCAATCCACCCGACGACACGTCAGCTAGTAGCCTTGAACTTCGCGACGATCGCTGTGATGTCGTCGTGTTGTTCCTGGGGACTAAATCGCCGAACCCCATCCACGATTGCGGTCAACAAAGCCTGGCACGGCAGGTCCCGATATCGCTGAAGCGATTCAATCAGGCAGCGCTCGCCCAATTCCTCTCCTTGCTCGTTACAGGCTTCGGTGATGCCATCGGTGTAAAGCGCAAGCACGTCCCCGGGAGACAGTTGCTGTTCCAGCATCGAACAATCCCACTCTCGGAACAGCCCGAGCAGCGTGCTGGTGGACTCGAGCCGATCTACCTTGCCGTCGCTTCTTACCAAAAGACCTGACAAATGTCCGCAATTGACGTAGCGCAGTCGCTGCGTCGCCCCGTCGTACTCGGCAAACAAAAGCGAGGCATAGGCACTGTCGCCGGTGTTGTCATAGAAGAGGCGGTTCACAGACCGGAGCAAGGCCTCGGGCTGCTCGAAGGCCAGCGCCGACTGGCTGCGCAGGCTGGCCTGCAAATTCGCCATCAGCAGAGCGGCGGCGATCCCCTTGCCGGAAACATCGCCGATGATCAACCCCAGGCGCTGCGGCCCGAGATTCAGGAAATCGAAATAATCCCCTCCCACCTGGCGTGCCTGCACGCAGATACCCGCGTACTCGACCGTTTCCAACTCCGGCTGAATCTGGGGAAATAACCGCGCCTGCACCTGCCGCGCTATCTCCAGTTCCTGGGCGATGCGGCGTTCGGACTCGAGTTTCTCGGCGTGCGCCCGCCGGCGCAACTCCAGGCTCTGCTTCACCTCATCGAACCCTTCCAGGCCAAACGCGTTGCCGTCCGGATCCTCGAAACGCGCATAGGTGCCGCCCCAACCCGGCGTCTCCGGCGCAGTTGAGAAACGAACGCCGCGTCCGCTCCATTCTTTGTACTTGGCGTGGACATCTTCGGTCATGAATAGGACCCAGCGGTAGCCGCCAATCAGTTGGTATTCCGGCGCGTCGGGCTTGGGTTCAACCAGCGCGAGATTCGCGCTACCGTCGGGAGGCGCCACTTCGATCCAGCGTTCGCCGGTGGGAAGGCGTTGCTCGGTGATGAGCTCGAAGCCCAATTGTTCGAGGTAGAACCGCTTGCTCACTTCCAGATGGCGCACGAAAACGACTATGTCCTGGATTGACAGGTAGGGCTCTTCGCGGCCGGGGCGAAGCACGGTCCGGTCCGCCCACGAGAGAAAGGGGTCGCTGGCCATCGCCGTGATTATAACGGGCCCGATAGGTGTTGAAGCCAGGCGATTCACTCTTTGACCCTGTGGCCAGGGTTTTCACTGCTATTGATTCCATAACAATGTCGGCTCCCGCAAATACCCCAAGATGCCGCTGAGAATGATAAATAGAAGTGTGAGGAAGCGCTTCATCGGCCTGGGACGGACGCGGTGATGGTACAGCGGTGACCGGGACGGCCAATTCTCAATGCGTGTAAACGCCTGTGGCTGTTGGAAAGGTCCTGTTTTTTCCAAACAGCCGAAATCCGAGAGTAGGAAATGTCTACCAAAACAGGGATCGTCGTTTGTAGGGTTTCCTATCGCAAAGTTTTTCGGCGATTTTCCGGCGTGTGAGTTTTTCAACCGGACGCCTGTTAGCGCCAATTGACTATTGCCGCTTGGCGTACTCAGCTTTGGCTTGCTTCAGGATGGGGATGTCGGGGTCTGCGTCTTTCCAGAGGGTCAGGAAGTCTTTGTAGGCGGCAAGGGCACGAACGCGGGCGGCATCGGCATCCGCACGTTCTGAAGTTTTCGCTTGCAGGGCATTCGCACGCGCCACGCCCAGATGCGCCAATGCTCCGGTCCAGCAGTTCCAGACGATCCCGCTGTGGTCGATAATCTTCTGGAACTCGGTGGCGGCTTCCTTACCGTGTCCAGCGGCGAGATAGGCCTGGCCACGAATGTAGGTGGGATACAGGCAGGAGAGATTGGTCGCGAAGGAGATTTGTCCGTACTCGACTGCGGTACCGGCCTGTAATGCATCAAGGGCTGCGGCGGGACTTCGCGTGCGCAACCACGATGCTGCGCGAGTCGCCGGAAGCCACAGCGATTGCATCTGGGTGTCGAGCGGATACAGCTTGTTGAGTTGCTCCACCAATGGTTCGGCAAGGGTTGCGTCTCCCGACATCGCGAATGCGAGGGCCGCTTCGGCCATTGCGCTCGGACTCGCCGGAGCCAGTTGCAAACCTTTTTTCGCCGCCACTCTGGCCTCTAAGAGGTTGCCGAACGCTGCCTCCCGAAGGGCGGAATTTTCTTGCCACAGTGCTGCTCCTTCCTTGCTGTCGGCGCGAACCGCGGAATCGATGGACTGGTTCGTCAGTTCCCGTGCTTTGCGCAAGTGGCCGGCATAAGCTTCGGTGTCCGCGGCCAGCGCAGTTCCCCAATTATCTTCCGGCTTGCCCACAAACCACTGTTGCTGCTGCGCCATGCCGGCCGAGTCCCCTTGCAAAAAAGCGATCGCGAAGACGCAGTTGTGCAGGATGAACCCATCGATTTTCCTCGCCTGCGCCTCCTGTACAACGCGCCTCGCGTCATCGAAGCGCTGCAAGGCCAGCAATACGTTGGCGAAATTTTCGTAGCCGCTGGCGTCGGCCGGATCCAGTTCCAGACTTTGCCGGTGTACTTCCATCGCCCTCTGGTAGTCACCTTCCGCCGCATACACGTTCCCCAGGTTGCCGTAAGCCGCATACGACTGGGGGTAGCTTGCGATCCGCTGCTGGTATATTTGCGCGGCCTTCTCCAACTCTCCGGTAATGTAGGCGTAGTAGTGAGCTGCGATGTCCAGCTTCTCGCGCTCGCTGGCGCGGTCGCGCAGCTGAAAGGCTTTGGTGTAGTACTCGCTCGCTCGCCCTACCTCGCCCAGACTGTCATAATCGCCACCCAGGGCGCGGTATCCGAGGGCAAAACTCGGATCGAGTTCAATGGCCCGCTGATCATAAATCAGGGCGGCCGAGGGCCCGACTTCACGTGTCGCCTTCACGCCAAGGCTGTAGGCTTTCAGCGCTTCCAGAGAAGAGGTTGTCGCCTCCGCCAGCGGGACATCGAACTTCTGCACCGTAGCCAATGACTCTCCCAGCTTGCTCCGCAAACTGGAAGCTTCCCTGCCCAGCACGTCCAGCACGTTCTCTTTCGCGGCCGCGGCCGCTTGCTCTTCGGCCAGGGAATCTCCGTTCAGGCAATTCACTACTTTGAGCCCGACCACATATTGGCTGCCGAGCGTTGCAATGGATCCCGAGATATACGCTTTGCTCGCCACCCGCTGGCAGACCTCGCGAGCAAGATCGGGCGTAAGCTTTGCGTCAGGCGCGTGCGTCATCAGTTTCAAGGTCGCCGCCACTTTATTGTCTGACAGCACATTCAGAAACGGCGATTGATGCAGTGAGACGCTTAACGCCGTCTTCAGTGTGTCATCGAAAACCGGGTCCCCCGTGCTGTTCGCGAAGTCGGCGAGGACGATGGTGTCTTTGCCGGTTAGTGGTTTGGGGCGACGGGAGCGATAGTAAAGGCCGCCGGCGAGAAGGAGAGCAATGACGACAAGCAAGCCGCCGAGCTTCGCTCGG
>Ga0187871_10001014_pt1 | contig 25287 bp, 26 predicted proteins | sample June2016WEW_16_1_FD_132988 | JGI IMG/M metagenome (GOLD analysis project Ga0187871, IMG submission 132988) | Peatland microbial communities from SPRUCE experiment site at the Marcell Experimental Forest, Minnesota, USA - June2016WEW_16_10 | ecosystem: Environmental > Terrestrial > Soil >...
TGAATCGATAAAGTACTATAGATTAAAATTATCTACGATTTTCTTAATGCCACAAAATCCATAAATATGTCAAGTGGATATTCATAATATAATACATCTTCCAAAAATAACTTTTCCAATATATCTTAATTATATGAACAATATTAAATATGTGATTATATGGAAAACAACAAAAGGCCTATACAAGAAACTATCCAGCAAATGGTAAGATCCCAATAGTAACTTTTAATTAAAGATGATTGTGATTCTATGACTAAGAAAAAAAATAATAAAAGTTATATAGCAAGTCGTTTTACTGGAGTTATATCCACTGCTGGATTTCTTGTTGGATTATTTTTGAGTTATTTTTCCTTTGTTGGTGGTTTATATCCATTTCCTTTATTTTTTGGTATATATGGTCTAATTTTGATTATTTTGTCACTTGTACCAATTATTAGAAATGAAAAAATGTCAAAATTGGCAACTAATATAGAATTTACATTATTAATCATTTTAATTATAATTTTTGTAATACTTTGACTTTATAATTATAAAATAAGTTTTGGCGCAGTATATGGTTGATTTTATAACCATCTCTACACACTACAAAACCTATGTAGATATTATAGGTAGATACGCCAAGTAATATTCATAGTATAATACATTAAATATCATATTCCTTTTCAACAGTCTTCTTGATTTCAATCGCATTAGTTACAATAGCGAGGGAGGCGAGGTTCCGAGAGGACCAAGCCGACAGAACCGAGCACTTCTCTAGCTCGCTGGTTAGAGCATTGGTTTGTATTTCGTAAGCATTTATCTTGTTAGACCATCTTGAGTCCGAAGCCTCTAGCTCACCCACATCGAAGCCATTCTGGGCATTTGACATTAAGGCTTAGTTTCTCCTGGCTTGTATAGTAGTCCAGTTCTAAACTTACTAGTTTTCTAGTTTAGCCTGTATATTCTTGTATCATTGTTTGAATACAAAATGGTAAGCCCGTTTATTGTTTGGTTTGAATCTATTTTGTAGATGTTTGTGCTTGTTGAATTAACATAGGAAGCTGTGCAATTGTAGGCAAGCGCCTCCAGGCAAATATATCTTCTCTCGCCCATCATATCGTACCTGAACATGAGATACGATGCATTGAGCTTGCCTAGGCTTGAAATGCTGGAATTTGTGCTCATGAGCCATAATTGGTAGGTATTGTTGGTAAATTGATTGCCTATGCTGTCTTCGGTTGCTGTTCTGTTAGTATAGAATTCTACCTCTGCACCGAAATTCCAGTAAGTAATTATCGTTGCATTTGTCGGAAGATTCAAGTTTATCCAATCGTTGGCTTCTATGAATTGATTATTAACCGTGCTTGGAAATGGAGTTCCGTAAACAAATACAATTGCGGCTAGGGCCTGAATGATTAATACAAATGCAATCAAGCCAATTATTGCATATTTCGACTTTATTCTTGTACATATCCAGTATAGAGTATAGGCCTCGATTATTGCGGCAGGTATTGATAATATAGTCAGAAACCTTACTGCATAAACTGAAAGGAACGCAGTGATTGCAAAATAAGAAAGCACGATGATCTTTACCTCAGTTGATTCCTCATTTTTCTTCTTTAGATTTGCAATTATGTAAATAGGGATCACTGCAAGAATTATAAGGAAAGGGATCCACTTGTAAGCCAAAGGAACAATTGAAGATATTAAAATCGGATAGAACAACGGAGTTATTATAGAAACCAATCCGTTTGAGCCTATAATTATAGATGGATTAACCGGCTGAAGCTCCGACACTGTCAAATATGCAACCTTTGAACCAATGCCGTTTTGGAAATATAAATACAATGCCGTATTTGAGAAGTATGTGCCTAAAACAATTGCCAACGCAAACACTGCTAAAATAATCAGAGATATTTTCAATATTCTTTTATGTTTTAGATTTGTATTGTTAGCAAAGAAACTGTAAAAAGCAATGGCAACTACTGAAATCGCAAATACTGCAAAAGCAAAAGTGCTGCCATTCCAGACAAGACCGCAAATAATCAGTGCGAATACCGAACCCAATGCATAGACATAATTGTTCTTCTTCGACTTATATGCCAATGCAAGAAGAATAAGGGAGGCAAGGAAAAACATCCCTATGAATCCGTCTCCTCTATAAGTCAATGCAGATGTTCGTGAAATATTGGATATGCTAAAAACAAGAAGAAACAGCGCCAATAACTGAAATTTGCTGTTTTTAATTAATTGTCCTGCAAAAATATAAAATAAAATGAATTCCAATATTACATAAAATAATGGAATTATCCTTAGAAAGCTATACAAGGAAATTAAATTCCTTACGAAATAATACGGTACAAGCGTCAAATAATAGAATCCCTTTGGCTCGAAAACCAACCCATTCCTATCGGATAATGGATTTATACTTGGAACTATGAAATTATTCGAAACAGCTTCCTTTAGAACAACATAATGGAAATAGACGTCGCTTTCATAGAAGCCCTGATGCATAAGCGGAATTGCTCTTATAATTACTCCTGAAGCAATTAACATAATTACAAGCATTAATTCATATCTATCAAAAAAATCCTTTGTTTGCTTTTTGCTGCTGGCTCTTTTTTCCATCACAAACCCTATTATTAGTAAGCTCGGAGGGGAAGTCGAATCCCCCTTTGCCGCTCTGCAGGCGGCCGCATAGCCGATCTGCCATCCGAGCAATGTATTTAAACCTTTTAATGAATAAGTTATTATACATTTTTTTGAATATATATGTTTATTGATGATTATATGGAAAGAATACAAAATGTGCCAAAGGAACTTATTTCAGATACCATAAGTATGGATTACAGAACACCCTTATCGAAGATAAGCCCCTATCTTAAGAAATATCCTGCGATAATAATAAACAAGGACAAGGAATACTACGGCGTTGTTGATACGCGAACCATGTACAGGCTTCAGCAGGGACTTAAGATGCCCTCCAATGAGAAAATAGAGAGATTCAGCGTAAAGGCACCTAAAGTTACGAACAGCACCTCAATAGATGATCTTGTGTTCTATTTCTACAGATCTGGGGTAAAGGCGCTCCCTTTCTCCAATGGAGCGAAGATTGTTGGAGTATTGGAAAGAAACACGCTATTGAAGATACTGCTGTCTCTGAATACACTCGAGGACCTCAAGGTAAACGAGGCGATGACAACTCCTGTTCTTGCAATAGATGCCAACGCAAGCCTGTCCCAGGCAAAGGCAACGATGCGCGAGAAAAATGTAAACAGGTTGGTGGTACTTCAAAACAGCAAGTTCGTCGGGCTTATAACCAATTATGACATAGTCAAGCACTATACCGCAAAGGCATCCGAACGATTGCCCGAAATGAAGACAGTTGCATATAATCCATCAAACATAGACATAAAGAGCGTAATGGAGAGGAATGCGCGCTCAATAGAATACAACAGAAGCCTTTCCGAAGCTGTAAGGGACATGGTCGAGAATAGAATATCCTCGCTTATAGTTGTCAAGAACAGCACCCCTGTGGGCATAGTTACAGTAACTGACGTCTTCGAAAGCGTAATAGCAAGGAAGAAGATCGAAGAACGCAAGGTCTTCCTTTCAGGATTCGATGCAAATACTTATCAATACGAAGATGCAGCAAGGGAGGAACTCAAGTCCTTTGTTGAGAACATAGAGCGGCTTAGCGGCATAGACGTAGATTACATAACCTTCAAGGTAAAGAGAAGCAAGTCAAAGCACTATGAGATGCAGACCAGGCTCTCGCTGGGAAGGCACGGCATAATAAGCATGCACACCTCGCAATATCTTTTCGAAGACGCATTGAACGATCTTCTGAAGAAACTGAAGCATAAGATAATAAAGGAAAAGGAGAGCATTATTACCAATAAACGATCAAAAAGATCTAGGGATGTAGAAGAATGAATGGATTAAGGCCATTGATGCAGAGGAAGAGCAAAGCCCAGTCAAGTCTGGAGCTTCTTGTTACGCTATCCTTTGGATTGGTAATACTCTTGCCAATAGTTATACTTGCATTTATACAGATATCGAGCTCAACCTCAACGCTTGCCGCAACGGAATCCCAGGGCACTGCAACTAAGCTTGCAGATATTGCAACTGCCGTAGGCTCGCAAGGATATCCAGCAAAACAATTGGTGCTTGTGCAAGTTCCTCCCAATGTCCAGAACATATATGTAGGCAATCAAACCAATGGAGTAGGCCATGAGATAATATTCGTAGTTAATACAAATGCAGGTGCAAGCTACATAACTGCATATACGCCAGTGAACGTAAGCGGCTATCTCTCCCAATTGTCGCAGCAGGGTACTTATCTGGTAAATGTGAGTGCGCAGAACTACTGCCCTACAAATACTGCTGTTCCATGCGTATACATAAAATCAACCTAGTATTCTAGACCTAAATCTAATTCAAGCACATTCAGCAAATATCTCTGATATTGCTGTTGTAGGAAACTTTTTATATTACCTTTATCGTAATTATATTTAGTGATAATAATGCAGAGGACAGTAATGCCTGTTACTAATGTCTTAAGAGCAACTGCCAGAGGCACCTCTGAATCTAAAGACCGGTCAATGTTGCTATTAAGGTGCCCTTATCCCTATGGAGTAAGCAGTACATCAATTAATCAAAAATCCTACGTGGCGCAGACATGGATGCCCATAGACCTGGAAATGGTTGCCTCAAAGCTGAATGCTGTCGGAATTGCTGTTGATGTCGTTGATTTAAACATAGAATCTTTGCCCGATGATATTGGAAAATATACAAAAATAGGCATAGGGGTCATAGGTCCTCCATACATACCGATATCTAGAAGACTATCAAAACATGTTTTCGATATTACCGGCAAACCCTCCTTGATTGGTGGGCCAGGAATAGAGTATTTAAGCAATCATGAATTCAGTGCAATATATGGAGAATCAGGCATGCAGATCAAGAACGATCTTGACCTAGGCGCAGCATTTTCACTGCCTGTCCAGATTCCAAATACCTACTATACTCCTATTTCCCAAAGAATTAGGTTAATGAATGCACAAAAACTCGAGACCTATCTGAAGTCCGAATTCAGCTTCATGCTGTCTCAGGGTTGCAAATACGCATGCAGCTTTTGCGAGGCCGTAAGGACCAGAGACGGAAATGTAGTTAGGGAAACGTTCAGTAATACAATCGTTGAAGATCTCTCCACAATATGTGAAATGGCCAACGGGTTCGGAATAAAACAGCTTAATATTTACACAACCTCTCTTGATTTCTTCCAAACTCCTAAAAAGATTAAGGAAGTTCTGAAAGACATTACTGATGTGAGAAGGAAATACAACATGGATTTCAGATTGAGGGGATTAAGCAGAATAGATTCGTTTTTAACTGCAATCGAGAAAGAGCCCGAACTCCGCGATCTTATAAATTCATCGGGTTTGAGAATAATGGGTTTCGGTGTTGACGGAAGCACCGAAGCCGAGTGGAAAAGCCAGGGCAAAGGCAATAGAAGTCTCCATGATGCAGAACTAGCATTAAAGATCTGCAATGAAATAGGCATTACTCCCGAAGCTTTAATGGTACTTGGATTCCACAACAAAAACAAAGTTAGAGTTGGTAATAGGCATACGCTGCAGCAGGATGCAGAGTTTTCAATTCGCGTTGCGGAATTATACGGTGCAGTAGCACGTCCTCACCTGGCCAAAGACATAACCCCTGGCGGCAGCTCCTGGAGAAATCCATTATGGGAAAAAGAGCGCAATGCCCTATTGAATGATCCCGAACTGTTCATTAATTTAGATTATGTCACTCTGGGCTCTGAATTGACACATCCTGATAAACAGTTTAGGGAAGAAGCGAATGAAGCATATATGCACATAATAAATGTACTAACTCCCAGGGGCCTATGCACAACGCGTCCATTGCTTCCGCACACTGGAGACAAATACGGAGATCTTCTAGCAGATACGTACAATATGTTTGTACCTCTTGATAGATAAAAGGTATATAATGTTCTCATAAATGCATCGAATAGGTATTCCTGTAGGCTTTTCTTCCCTGTCGCATTCCGTATAATCTAAATGATCTTATCGGCTTCAATCTATGGAATGTAAAGAACTCGTTTGTCATTAGCTTGTCGTTAACGTAAATGTCCTCCCCATTCTCTACCATGTCAACTTTTGCTATGAAGCCTCCTCTCTTTTCAACGTATTTCTTCAATTTCTCATGAAGTTTCTCTATCTTCATTCGGTTTCCTCTCAATTGAATAACTGCTTCATAGTACCCGGAGCTTATCTGATAGCATCTTTGGCAGGTCTCATGTGCTATTTTGATCTCGAAAATCTTCGGAAATACTACCTTCTGCCGCTCGTCCATTTCGAATATCACTTCTGTCTTTGCTTCCTTAGTGCTGAATTCTCTAACTCGTACCTGGCAATTCAGTTTCAATTCTATTCTTATCGCATTGCCAAGCGTTGTTTTGTTCAATGCAACGAAGGTCTTGGCTTCCTTTATTCGTTCGCAGAATCTGCACTGGTAGATTGTTGCCTTGTCAGGAACCTTCTTCTTTAATTTTTCAATTATGCATGCCTCGCAGAAATTGCCTATGAATCTAATGTCGTCGCTGGACCTATTGCAGGTTGGGCAGTATATTGTAATGAAAACACCTTAATTTAAAATTAATCAGAATAATGACGGCTCAGTATCGCGCTGTAGGCCGGCCTTGTTATGAGCACACCAAGCATTGCACCTATTATCGTGGATTCCGAGAATCCAACAACGGTAACAAGCGAAGTTGAGAAGAACAAAGGCAGCATTGCAATTACAAGCAATGCTGCATCGGCCCATATTATGTAGAAAGCGTTGCCAAGAACTGTCTTTGATGAGCCTGTCTCCTTTCCTCCTGAAAGCAGCTCATCTGTAATTATTATCTGAGCATCGACTCCTGTTCCTACAACTGCAATCATACCTGCAACTGCTGCAAGGTCGATTGTTCCCACCAATCCTATTATCGAGACTATTATAAATAGTTCCATTGCAGTTGTTATTAATATTGGAGCAACAAGGAATATCTTTCTGTATCTTATCACAATGAAAAGCGAAACCAATCCGATTGCAATGGCTCCTATTATTCCGCTAACATAAAGGAAGTAGCTTCCCAATGTTGGAGGTATTGTTGTTGGAGTTCCTGCAATTATCGCAACGGGCAATGCACCTCCGTTCAATATGCTTGCAATTGTCTTTGTCTGATTTTGCGCGTAAAGCAATCGCTGCTGAGTTGAAGTAAGCGTTGTTGGCGCGACACCAGATATTTCATAGCTGTCGCTTACGCTTCCGTTTGTTATTGAAGGATTCAACAAAGGCGCGGAAAGAAGCCCGACAATTGGCCATGATTGCACTATCGTCTGGTTTATTGAAATCTTTGTGTATTGAGGGCTCATGTTTGCTCTGCTTTCCAGCTTTATAGTGTAGTTGTTGCTTTGCAGGTAATTTATCAATGTCCTGTTTATGTTGGCGCTTGCAATGACCTGCTTGTATCTGCCCTTGTTTGCCGCAAAGAATCGTTCGGTTCCTGCTATGCTTGAGTTTGTGTTTGAGACACTCATTACTGTTATTGTCTGGTTGCTGTATCGCAACGCGCTCTGCATTATCGAAAGAGCCTGCGCCTGGGTGATTCCCAACGAAGTATTGGAAATCTGCGAGCTGTTGATTAGCAGAACAACTCCGCTTGGCCTGTCAAGGAACATATACAAAGGCTGGTTCGACTGTCCAAACACAACCTTTTCGAACTTCTGTGCAGCTGCATTTGTTACATAGAAAGTTACTGTCCACGAAACCGAGCCGTTGCTAACTGTTGGAGTTAATTGTCCTATGCTTCCCTTCAATATGTCGCTGCCGTTTATCGCTTCATTGCCATTTACAATTCCGTCGAATTTTCCCTGGCTTTGTATTATGTCTATAGTTTGATTGATTTCACTGGGCGAAACCGTTGGTATTGTTAAGTATACTTCCGACGATCCAACTCCTTCAACGGTAATTTGCTTCAGTCCGAAAGTCGAGACCCTTTCCTGCAGTGCAGTAATTAGACCAGTCATTGCAGTTACGTTTACTGGATGCTCAAGCGTTATGGGTATCTGCGTTCCTCCTACGAACTCTATTCCGAAGTGCAATCCATAGTGCCAGTCAAGAAGCGCAAGAGCAACAACAATAACAATAAGCGGCCATATTCTCCTGTCTTTCAAGTAACCTTTAATGCTGTGCTGATTGCTCATTTGTTGTGCACCTCTTTTCTTTTCTTGTACCACAGTACTATGGGCACGTCGCAAAGCCATGTGGTTATTATGTCGCCAACTAATCCGACTATTACAACTCCTGAGATTTCAAGATAAGTTGGTATGAATGCAAAATAGGAAACTGCGAAAAGAACTGAAAATGATATTAGCGCAGTTATGGTCATAGTGGTTCCTGTCTTAAATGAGGAAAGTGCGCGCTGCTCAGGTGTTCCATCGCTCCTTTTGAGTATTCTTACTGCTGCAAGTATGTCTGTATCGAATGCAAAGCCTATGAGCATAAGCAATCCCCCTACCGATGCAACTCCAAGAGGTATTCCGAATATTCCCATTGCGCCCAATGCTACTACCAAGTCAGCAACAGCACCAAAGACAACTGCAAATGCAGGCACTGGAGTTCTGAATATTACAAATACAACAATGGCTACCAGCACCAATGCCGCTATTATTATGTTTATCATCTCACTCAGGAAGAATGCCCCAAGCGTTGGAGTTACTTCATTGTATGAATAGGATGAAAATGGAAGAACTGTCCTAAGCGTTGCGAGTATCTTATTCTGGTAAACAAGAGATGCATTGGAATAGCTGTTCTTTGCTATGTTCGGCAGGTTTACGTAATTGTTAGAGTCATAGCTTACTGTTCCTATGAAAGGCCTAAGCGCCACAAGCTCGCTGGCCAAAGATGCATTGAAATCTTTTATCGATTTCAATTGCTCCTGCTGATTACTGGTAAGCAATGCTTTGATCGTTGCGTTTGTCGGCTGGCTTGTTAGCTCGTTCTGGTATGCTGTTATGTTCAAAGTAGCTGAGGTGTAATTGCCATAGGCGCTGTAAAAGGCAAGCAAGTCAGTTTCTGCGCTGGCAATGCTTGTATTCTCGGCCATTGTTATGGACAATCCACCTGGAGATTTTGACACGCTAGCCTGAGCTCCAGGTATCTTTGAATCTACCAATGTCGTAAGCGTTCTTACATTTGCTGTTGAATTGGTAACAAGCTGTACGCTTATCCCTCCCTTAAGCGTTGAATCAAGCTGTATATGCGGTATGAAATACAGACTTATAAGTAGCATTATCACTGGTATAAGTATAAACAACTTGTAATGCTTGCTCTCGTATATGTTCTTCATTAAGACCCATTGCAAAGTTCAAAGAAAGATGATACATTAGGAATAACATTATAGATGCTAATCCTTGATTACATTCTAATATTAGGAGAGGAAAGCTTAAAAAGAAGCGCTTAATTAAGTGAAAGTGCTGAATGTCGCTAAATCTTTTGATTTAATAGGGGAAATAATAGCTAGTGGAACTTTCTATTACTATTTTTGCAGCCCTGCATGCGTCATCTAATGCCTGAACTACCGAGTCTTCTGATATAAAGCTGTTATTGAATGTGACTTCGCCAAAATACCAAGTAAATTTGCTGTTTGCATTGCTTGTCTTTGGTTCAGATAACCTAAAAGTCAGCTCATTATCTAATAATGACATTTTGCATATTGATAAATCATCAAATTTCATTGCCTTCAATTTTTCATAATCCAAAGCTTCTCCAGCTTCATTGCGAATCAATAATCTAGGGCCCAGGTCGCGTCCCTCTGTTTTAAGGAAGGATTTCAGGGCATCATGCTCGTTGGTCCTTAGAAAACCGACTCTTGGCTCATGGTTTACTGTTGTTCCCACTAAATTACCAATTCTCTTTACTGTTTTCAAATATATATAAGTTTCTTCAAGGTTGTGCTATTTATATAATCATTATAAATCTGCAAAGTGAATCTAACCCATGGCAAGAAGATTAGGAAGAAGGAAAAGACCTTTACGGGAAAAGCACATGCTTGTGGAGCAGAACAAGATAGATTCTGGTATATTTGATGACAAGACAATGATCTATTTGAGCAAACTCTACAACAAAGGTGTTATAAGCAAGCTCAATTTCATAACGGCAAGGGGCAAGGAAGCAGATGTTTACATCGCAGAGGCAGGATTATCCGTAAAGGATGCGAAATACGTAATTGTAAAATTCTTCAGGATAGAGACTACCTCATTTCTTAAGATGTCCGATTATCTAGTTGGGGATACAAGATTCAGCAAGATAAAACTTACAAAGTACAGCATAATAAAGACCTGGTGCAGGAAGGAGATGGGAAATCTTAGAATAGCAGCAAAGGCTGATGTATTTGCCCCAAAGCCCTACATGTCCAACGGCAGTATATTGGCAATGGAGTTCATAGGCAACGATGAGGGAATACCTGCTCCTCAGCTCAGGAATGTTGTGCTTCAATACCCTGCGCAATTCGTTGAAATTGTAATAGACCAAATTAAAAAATTATACGAAGCGAATCTAGTGCATGCTGATCTAAGCGAGTACAACATACTAGTAAAAGACAACAAGCCCTATTTCATAGACTTCGGGCAGGCAGTTATTACGAAACATCCTAATGCAATGCTCTTCCTTCAAAGGGACGTAAAGAACATACTTCAATATTTCTCAAAGATATACAAAATAGAAAAGGATTATCGGCAAACAATGGAATACATAACTGAACTCAAATAGCTTTTTAAAAAGGTACTTTTATCCAATAACATACTTATTTATAAATCCAAACTAACATATCTTATAATGAGCAAATTCAGACTTTTAATGCTTTCCATTTTGATTTTATTATTAGGGAGTCGACTAATTAATGCAGTAAAAACACCAACCAATATTACGTATTATCTACCAATTACAATAACAAATCTGCAATCAAGTGCGATAGCAATAAACACGCCAATTGCAATAGGAACTGTAAATCCAACACAGGGTGCAAGCAATGTAATCGGCTTTAATGCGCTAAAATATGCCCAATACTATACATGCAACTTAAATAATGCAGAATTCTTTTATGCAAATGGCACAATAATAGAATCATGGCTTGAAGGAAACATATTAAATGAGCTGACTGCAAATTCCGCATGTACAAGTTCTTCTTCTAGAAATGCACTTATAAACAGTGCAAATGTTGTTTATTGGATATTGCCAAACTCAATAGGTTTTCTCACTGCCAATACTGGAACTGCAAAAACCAATACGATATATCTTGGCTGGACTGCAAACGTAATGAACAATACAGATAATCTTCTAAGCAATACATTGACCGGAGAAGCACCTCAACTATCCTGTGCAAATCCTTATGAAACAACAAATTGTTATTATGGTGAATACGATAATGGAAATATCCTATTCACTGCTGGTGGTGGTTTTTATGATAATTTTTCAGGTACATCATTTACTGGCCCATGGACTGCAATAGGTGCAACAATAAATCCTGATAATGGTTTATCAATAACTGGATTAGGCTCTGTATATAGCACAAGAACGGTATTCAATTCAGAGCAAAGTGCTGAGGAAGTATTATCATCATCTTCTAGCGACCTAGCTGCAGCTGCAGGAATTATCCAATCTGCAAATCAGAATCTTCCTGCTTCTTCAGAGGCAAACGTAGTTCTATACGCTTGGTATACTGCACCAGGAAATTCACATCCGGTAGCATGGGCAGGAACATCTAACTATAATTTTATTAATGAGGTAGCATTAGGTGGCACAATAGAACCATCATATTATTATGTTTTTGGAGATTATTTTGGAAATGTTGATGGATATATCCAAATGAATTATTCAACTACATATTCATTTGTTGGAACCTTTAATTCGCAGCAATATATGTGCTTAGGCATTTACCAATGTGCAGGAAATGGTGGTTCTTTTGCTTCAACTTTCAATACTATATGGATACGGGCAAGAAATATACCTGCAGTGGATGGGGTGCTTCCAGCAACAACATACGGAACAATACAAACTGTTCCTGCAACCCCAACACTAGAATTAATAAATACTAGTATAGACCAAGGCCAATCAATATTATTTACAGCGTCCTTTCTTGAAGGAGGAACACCTCCATACACCTATAACTACATGATAGTAAATACAATAACTGGTGCAACAGTTGCAAATATGCTGTTTACTGGTAATACTTATACTTCAAATTCATGGTTTTGGACGCCAATCACAAACCTATATGCCAATACAATAAAAGCGAATGTGATAGTGACAGACGTGAATCTACATGCGGCAAACTCAATCTATACTCCTATAGGCTACAATTCGGCACCCATTCTAACAATCACCCCTTCAAATACACTTTTACAGCAAGGCATGCCTGAGGAATTCACTATAACTATCAATGGCGGAACAGGGCCATTCAATCTTAACCTGAGTCGATATCCAACAAGTTGGACACCTACAAATACGTACCCTACTATTATATCAAATCAGAGCTGCACATCTTCAAAGGACGAGTATGTCTACTGCATAGGTGGCTGGAATGGCATATCAGGAACTGCAACAAATGCAGTATATTACGCACCTATTCTTTCCAATGGCATTTTAGGCACATGGTCCCCAACAAACTCATATTCTACAAATATAATCAATGAAAGCTGCGTACCGTCCAATGGCTATATCTACTGTATAGGTGGCAATGACTACAATAATGTCAGTTTAGCAAGTGGAATGGCTCCTGCAGCATCATCTCTAATATACTCCGCCAAAATATTTTCCAATGGTGCTCTAGGTTCATGGACACAGACATCCAATCAATATCCTACAAGGATCGCCAACGAAAGCTGCGTTCCATCAAATAGCTACATCTACTGCATAGGTGGCTGGGACGATGTTGCAGCCTCTCAAACTGCAAATGTCGAATATGCTCAAGTGCTGTCGGATGGGAATACTGGTGCGTGGACAATCTCACCTGATAATAGCTATCCAGGACCCATAGACCTTGAAAGTTGCGTTGCATCGAATGGTTACATATACTGCATAGGAGGACTTGCAAAAGTTTGTGGATTTCATGGTTGCACGAATAATCCAACAGCTGCTGTAAATTACGCTCAAGTACCCTCAAATGGCGGCGACATAGGTGCATGGCAATCTACAAACTCATATCCTATTAATATAGGAGGACTTTACAACGAAAGCTGCAATGCGTTGAGTATTTATATATATTGCCAACCTAGCGGAGGTGAACCTATTAGTGAAGTTACTGAAATCCTATCTGGAGGTAATGGAGTTTCCCAATGGCTTCAAGCAAACACACTACCATTTGATACATCTTTAAGTAGCTGTGCAGCATCCAGTACTATTATTTATTGCATAGGCGGAGGAAGCAATAGCGTTGAATATAGAGGTTCTTTATTAGATTCTAACAGCATTTCCTCACCTGGTGGGGATGCTTTACTGACTTACATTCTATTACAAGCTGGAACCCAATCTTATACTGTAAATGCTACAGATGCTGGAACAACAACACCATTCAACATATCTGCACAGAATACAATACTTGTTTATCCGCCTTTAAATGTAAGTATCAGCCCATTATCAAATACAATAATTTTTGGTAATGCACAAACACTTACTGCTACAGTAACTGGAGGCACAAGTCCTTATACTTATAATTGGCAAGTTTTCAATACTCTTGGAATTGCTTTTAACGGACTATATTCTTCAAATTCATATGCACAAAACACATTCAATTTCTTGCCGCTTACTTTAGGTAATTACTATGCAAATGTGATGGTAACTGATTTCTATTCTTTAACTGCCAATTCTGTAAACTCTATCATAGACGTAGTTACCACTACTACATCGATAAGCACCTCGACCACAACAACAGTTGGCGGAGGAGGTGGAGGAGGAGGTGGCGGAGGCGGAAGCACAGGCGGTGGCGGAGGAGGAGGTGGCGGAGGCTCCTCAAAACCCGTAATTAATCAAACATATGATGGTTATGCAATATCTAATATTGCCGCGCTTAATTCATTCAATGTAACTGTAAACAATGTTACATTTAATATTGTAGATAATTTTGTAACTCCTACAAGCACTGGCATAACTGTAAACTATACAAAATCATTGACCCTTCAATTGAATCAACCTGTTCAATTAAGTCCAAACTACTATATAGAACTCCTTAATATCTCATATCTGCCAATTGAGCAGACAGTTCTTCTCAATATTTACACAACGCTTAACATAACTGCAAATGCAACTGTAAATTCAACAACCAATTTATCAATAGGCATTCCAAATATCTACAAAAACAAAATAATTATTAAAAATGCAACAAACACTCCGTCATTGCCCTCATTTTACGATAGAATTGCGATACTGAATATCAGTTCAAATGCAACGTCAATAACCAACGTCTCGGTGAAATTTTATTATTTGTGTAGCACAAATGCGTCTAGCATTAGGATGTTTACACTGCAGAACAGTTCTTGGCTACCCTTTAATACTTTTGATATAAATAAAAATAACTGTTCGATATCATTCATTACCTCTGCAGATCCAATAATTGCAATTACGGAATATCAGCTGCAAAATACATCCACAAGATCCACAACAACTACAATAACTACAGTTCAAACAACTGCAACAACAGTAACAACATCAATAATACAAGTCACCAAAGGACAGAATTATTCGATATATTATGTATTGGTCTCATTGGCACTTCTGATTTTTATAATAGTTGCAATAATACTCGTAATCAACAGAAGAATGAAGGAAATGGAAAAGGAAGAGGAGAAGGAACTACTTAAATATAAAAAATAAAATTAAATATCTATTACTTTTTTCTTTTTCATTGTTGTTTCCAGCGCGTTTTTCATCGATGCATCTTTCCATAACTTTGCTATTATCTGTGGGGTGCTTTTGGTTGCAGGATTTTTAGCTGCTATTGAGCAAACGTCCCTGTAGCTTCTTATCGATATGTCGAAAGTCCCTATGGTTTTTGCAACGTTTATTATCTCCTGCTTATCCAATCCGATAAGCGGCCTCATTATGAATTGCTTTATCGAATATTCCGATGCCTTCAGATTGCTCAATGTCTGCGAAGCAACTTGTCCGAGACTCTCACCGCTTACTATGCAATCGGCATCTTCCTTTAATGCTATCTGCTCCGCAAGCTTGTAAAGAAAGAATTTGAAAAGCACCAATTCATATTTTTTAGGCATCTTCATTGCAGATGCCTGGAAAACATGCCCTGGAATATAATATATTTTCGAATTGCACGAATAATTTGAAAGCAATTCTGTAAGATCCTTAATCTTTGAAAGCTTCTCGTCGTTGTTGCTGTTGAATGCGTGGACATGCATATATATGGGGTTCAATCCGCGCTTCATCGCATAATATGAAGCAACCGGAGAATCTATGCCTCCTGAAAGGAGAATTACTGCATTGCCCGAAGTACCCACTGGAAGTCCCTTTGGCCCCTGTATTTTCTCTTTGTACAAAAATGCATTGTTCCTGGCAATGTTTATGAACAAATCCTTTTCAGAATCCTTGTCTATTTCAAATTTTAGCTTCTTTGAATTTTTGATGAAGTAGCTTACTATGTCAGAGGAATCGAAATCCAAATTCTTCATGGACCTGTGGGGAACTATGCGCACAGTTTCTTTTTTGGTCAATAGCTTGTTGGATGTTTTGAGTATCTCATCTAGTTTGTTGTCGCAGGTTACTACTGGTGCGAACCAGCTAATACCGAAAACACTTGAAAGGCTCTTCTCGATGCTTTCTAGGTTTGATTTTTTGTCAAGAACAATTAGAAATCTGTCCCTAAGGTTCTCGATTTTTAGGTAATCTTCGTCTTTTAGAGCATATTTGATATTGGAATAAAGCCTCTGGACAAAGGTGTGCCTGTTCCTTCCCTTAAGCCACAGTTCGCCGAAATGGACTATTATTCCTTCATATTTTACCATGAATACCAACAAAAAGCAATATAAATATCTAGTTCCTATTATTTAAGTTATATGTATATAATTACATAACGCAAGTGTTCCAATGAGCATTACAAGCAAATTGAAGAAATTCATAGATGATTCAAGGCACGTCATAAGCATAAGCTACAAGCCAACGCGTGAGGAATACAACAGAAGCGCACGATTGATAATATTCGGCATATTGCTCATAGGCACAATAGGCTTCATAATTGCAATAATAATCTCGCTTATAATAACTGGCTCATTGTCACTGATATGATGGAAATAGAAATAGACTTCACCAAGTCTGCACAGGATAACGCAAACAACTACTTCAACAAATCAAAGAAACTTCTCCAGAAGAAAGAGGGCTCTGAAAAAGCAATAAAAGACCTGGAGAAGAAGCTATCAAAAATGCACACAATAGAGAAGAAACCAGACAGGAAAATAATAAAATCAGCAAAGCAGGAATGGTACGAGAAATTCCACTGGTTCTGCACTAGCAATAATCTGCTTGCAATAGGCGGCAGGGATGCACACCAGAATGAACTGATAAACTCAAAACATTTTGATGACAATGACCTGTTTTTCCATGCTGACATATTTGGTGCTTCTGTAGTTATATTGAAAGAAGGTGCAAATGCAGGAAATGAAATAAAGGAAGAAGTGGCAGCGTTTGCAGCATGCTATTCCAGTGCATGGAAAGAGGGCATGCACAGCGTGGATGTATATGCAATGCGAAGAAATCAGGTAAGCAAATCCAGCAGCAAAGGCTCATTGGGAACAGGGAGCTTTTTGATGACAGGTGAGCGTGAATGGTATAGAAATGTTGCATTATCTTTGGTAATGTTCATAAAAGATGACAAGTTGAATACAGTACCGTCTGTTTCATATCAAAAAATAGGAAATGATAAGCTATTGCACGTGAAGATAGCAATAGGCAACTTCAAAAAATCGGATGCTGCAAAAAAGGTCTCGTCAAAACTTAGTTACTCTGACATGGATACGATAATGAGGCAGCTTCCTGTGGGGAATTTCCGAATAGAATGATCATTTTTGATACTTGCTTGTTTCCCCTTTTTATTGAAATTTATTTTCCTATTCAATCATATTTATAATCTTTTGTATTCAATAATAATAAATGTGAGTCTATGAACAAGCAAATAATAATCGGCTTGATTCTTTCAATGTCAGTTTTGACATTAGCAGGTGCAGTAACATACACAAATTCAAATCTAGCTGTGGTACCTTCGCAGTGTCCGCAGAACCAGTGTCCGATATTACATCCAATAAATGTGACCTACTACAATCAGTCAGGTGCAAGTGTGAAGATAATTGAAAATGGAAGTTCGATATATATTCAGGTATTGAATAATTCACAGCCAAATCCAACAGAAGAAATTTTCAATCTGACAAATTCGACATCGTCAGTGAATATAACTACACCATAAAATATCAAAGCACTGCATTCGTATCAATATCATAAAAACTGATATTTTTATCAGCGTTATCGTTGATATTGATATTTTTTCTTTTTTACAATCGATATATAAAGCATAAGCTTTCAGCAATTGCGCCTGTTAAACTACTAGTCGCAGTTGACCGAACTTTGCTATATCTACATTAAATCTATTAATGTTATCTTGTTATTTAGATATCTGGCTTTCGTACTCTTCATCTTCAAGTTCTATTCTCTTCATCCTTCTAATCATTACTCTGTCTGTACTGGCTTTAAGTCTGGCGTGTTCTTCTGGATCAAGAACACTTTCCAATTCCTTTAAAATCATACTAAGCCAATACCCCTGAATACTATAATTGTCACAACAAAATATACGTGCCATTTTAAATGCACTTAAGAGTTTGGCTTTACCAAGTATCCTAATATCGTCAATAGCTAATTCAGTGGCATTCTTGTAGTGATGTGCTTCAAATGTGCTCTGAGCTCCTAATTTCATTAACTCATCATAAGTAACTTCAATAATTTTCCTTACTTCAGTGTTTGTATCACCATGATATTGATCCTTGAGATCTCTGGCAATTTCATAGTCTGTCCTATTCTTATTATTCATTAATGTTCTAAACACCTCTAATGGTGGAAATGTGGTAGTCTTAGTACTATCTTTTCTGATACAAGGAAAGTTTGTACTGCAACCTGTGATGGCTGCCGCATTTTGCCTACGTTTAGATTTTGATTCTTTACGAGCCATTTTATCACTAACCCTATAATTTAATCTCTTATTATCTTAATATATAAATCTTCCTTAGCGCAGAGAAAGATTTGAAATCTCGAAGCTTTTAGAGAACCAGAAGCCTGAGTTGCTCTATATTTTTGAAATCATTATCTCTTGTGACTAACAACTCATCATTTGCTATTGCTATTGCTGCTATCAGAATATCAAGTTCGTTTATCATCTTACCTTTCTTTTTTAAATCTTTGAATATTCTAGCAGATCTCTCTGCAGCACGTTCTTCAAAATCATAGATTTCCATTGTATTAAGAAGAAATTTTACATCTTCCTCCTTTGGTGCTTTTAATAGTTCATATTTACTTATAACAGACGTGAAGGACCTTTCATTTAATTGCTTTAAATTACTTTTTATCGTGCTATTGCCATCTAGGATGTCTATCAATATACTTGTGTCAAGCAACATCAAAAAACCTTGGTTTTGCCTTCTTCCTGCTTCTTGAAATTTCCTCTTGGAATTTTTTACCCTCTTCTTTGGTCCATACACCAGAATACTTTAAAATTTCATTTATGTCTCCTTTCAAATTAGACCTCTCCAGCAATTCGTTTATCTGCTTTGAGAAAGATTTATTCTTTTTCAATTTCTTTAATTTATCATAGACTTCATTTGTGAGGGATATTATTTTCGTCATAGTATATATATGCACATACATATATAAAAAGCTTTGTAGTAGATCATCAGAAATTCGATCCTAAATTAGGAACAGATTTTAACTTTTTATTCTATAAAAGTTAAATGCAGGGAGAGAGATTTGAACTCTCGAACCCGCTAAGGGACTGAGCCCTGAACCCAGCGCATTTGGCCAAGCTTTGCTATCCCTGCATTAAATCTATTAATGTTGTTTTGTTATTTAATAGGATATTGTTAATAGGTATTTGTGATTTACTGGCCGATAAGAGCAAAATAAGCGTTCTAGTTGCAACCGCAGTGGGACTTGGTGCAATAATAGGCGCTGGCATATTCGTACTTAGCGGAACGGCAATAGCTCTTGCCGGGCGCAATGCGCTCATTGCATTTATAATTGTAGGGATAGTTGCGCTCATAGTCGGACTCGAGCTGGGAGAGCTGGGTTCACTTATGCCCAATGTGAAAGGTGCATCCTATTCCTATACATACAAGGCATTCGGCAGCGAGCTCGGCTTCATTACAGGAATACTTCTCTATTTCAGCTATGCAACTTCCATATCCGTAGTTGCGCTGGGCTTCGGCTCGTACCTTGCCAGCACCATAGGCATAACGGCAGCATTTTATCCCATAGCATTTGCAATAGGGTTGATCTTTGTACTTGCGTTGGTCAACATAATGGGCATGAGAAAAGCGGCCAGAGCAGATTCCGTGCTCGTAATAGTAAAGATTGGAATTCTTGTAATCTTCGTTGCGTTTGTCATATTCGTCGTTGCAAGTGCAAAGCAACCATTCTTTACGAATTTTTCAAGCGTGCAGCCGGCTTCTAACGGACTTGGCGCAATATTTGCCGCAAGCGTTGTAATATTCTTCGCCTATTCCGGCTTCCAGTCAATAGCTACATTTACCAGGAAAGTCAAGGGAGGAGCCGCAGGTGCTGCCAAAGCAATACTATATTCAATTGTTATAAGCATAATCCTTTACTCGCTTATTGTATTTGTGCTTCTGTTGTTGCATCCTGCATCGAGCTATACGATTTCAGGTGATCCTCTCTCCAGCGCTTTGAAAAGCGCCAATGCTCCCATATGGCTGTTCCTGCTGGTAGGCGTGGGCGCATTGATCGCAACTGCATCTGCAACATTAACTGACATACTAAGCTCCTCAAGAATGGTCTATCAAATAAGTGCTGATGGCCTACTCCCCAAAATCACAAGGGAATACAACAAGAAGCGCGACGTTGCCATCAACGGGATTATATTATCGGCAGTAATCGGAATCATAATGCTTTTTGCAGGTAACATATACGTAATAGCAGCAATAAGCAACTTCGGTTTGCTGTTCTCTTATCTAATGTCAAGCTTTGCGGTGCTTCATTTCAGGAGCAGGAAGAAGGCGAACCCAAGCTTCAAAACTCCTTTCTATCCTTACCTTCCGCTTATTGCAATAGTTGCGCTCATGGCATTCCTCATCGGGCTCCCAAAAGAGGCATTACTGATTGGAATGATACTTATTATATCATTGATAATCATATACTATGCATTGAGAGAGATTGAAGACAAGAAAGTCATAAGGATAAAGCTCTTCAAATAAAGTGATATCATGTTAATAGGAATTGTCGGTGCACCAAACAAGGGGAAGAGTACACTTTTTTCCGCACTTACGCTAAATGAAGTTGACATAGCAGATTATCCTTTCACTACAATAAACCCTAATCTTGGCGTGACCTATGCAACAAAGGAATGTGCTGAGAAAGATCTAGGTGTGAAATGCAATGCAAGGAATTCCCTATGTATAAACGGGCTAAGGCAGATTCCTATAAATATCGTGGATGTTGCCGGACTTGTGGAAGGTGCCCATGAAGGAAAAGGCAGAGGAAACCAATTCCTGAATGATCTTGCAGGTGCCGATGCGCTTGTTCTTGTTGTCGATGCAAGCGGCAAAACCGATTCCAATGGAAATTCCTGCGAGTCGTGCAATCCTGAAGATGACGTAAACGTAGTAAGGAACGAACTTGTGGAATGGATTTCATCAATAGTAAAAAAACACATGTCTCAACTGTCAAAAAGAGCAGATGGAATAAATGCTCTTGCAGAGATTCTTACTGGCTTGAAAATCAGCAAGGAGGAAATAAAGGAAGTAATATACAATTCAAGCCTTTCAGAAGTGAAGATAACCTGGTCCAAATCGGAACTGAAAAGATTCTCTGAGGAAATACTCAAAAAAAGCAAGCCAATGCTTATAGTTGCAAACAAGTGCGATGCGAAAAGCTCCGATAAGAATTTAATTGAATTGAAGTCAAAATTCGGTTCAGATAATGTGATTGGCATATCTGCTGCAATAGAGCTCGCACTAAGGAAAGCAGACAAGCAACAATTAATAGAATACATTCCAGGTTCCAATACCTTCAAAATAATCAACGAAAATATGACGAAAGAGCAAATAAACGCGCTCAATTACATGCTTGAGTTTATTAAAAAAAGCAACAATTCGCAGAGCATTTCAAACAAAGTAATTTTCGGGCTTCTCGATAATATAGTCGTGTATCCTGTAGAAGATGAGAATAAGTATACTGATCATTTTGGCAATGTTCTGCCTGATGCAGTTCTCATGAAAAAGGGCTCTACGGCTCTGGATCTTGCAGGAACGATACACACTGATATTGCAAAAAACATGCTCTATGCAGTTGATGCGAGAAACAAGAAAAGACTGAGCAAGGACTATGTGCTCAAGGACAACGACGTAATAAGGATAGTAAGCGCTGCGAAATAATGATTATACTTCATGCCTTGTGAGCGAGATAAGCGCGAACAGCGGCATTATTACTATCAGAATAAGAACAGGTATTGCTATCAAGTATTCTATGAATGTCATCATGTTAAGAGTTGCAAGAGTTCCTGAATTCTGCATGGTCATTATTATGTAGATTATGAATATTGCTATTACGTAGACTATTGCGCAGTAAATTGCATTCACGAAGCCCTTTACCATTACGTTAAGCTTGCCGACACCAGAATTGCTTACCCTATCTCCAACCCATAATGATATTACTAAGGGCAGAATAAAGATTCCAGGAATATAGAGCAGGCCTCCTGCAACTGCTGCAAGGTAAACGTTCAATCCCGTATGTCCGTATATCTTTGCAAATGGTATTACCACTAATTCTATCAAAGTGGCAAGAATAAGCAATCCTATCCAGAGTGACAAAGGCTCTCCAAGGCTTACGGGCGTCTGCTTTACCTTTGGCTTAGATGCAATTTCCTCTGTCTTGTCCCGTTTGTAAAAACTGTCGTAGCCCAAATAAGCACCATGATTATAAACATAAAGAAGCAAAGATATTAAAGTCTTTTATGAAATAATAGTATTGGTATTTATGCCAGGACTATTCACTCCGCAAAGCTCAGCTGGGGTAACAAGCTTCTACGACGCGCCAAGCAAGGGGCCAAAGATAAACCCAAAGCTGATATTGGTAGTAGTAATAGCATTCACGATAGTGATACTCGTAGCTGATCACTTCCTCTTTGTATAAAATTAATTACATAATAACTAGGCGAAGTGAATTTGAAGAACAAAAATTCCAAATTGCTTGTCTTTGTTGTATTGGCAATAATAATTATAATATTTGTTGCTGTGCTGTTATACAAAAACAGTACAGAATCATTATCTAAGGGAAAAACAACTTACAACATAAATGTTTCAAGTACTTATACCATACCTACCTCAACCACTTTCTATACTACTATAGCACCTAGCGGCAATGCATCCTATGGCAACATCTGCTCTTCAGATTGGCTTCAACCACAAAACTACACAAATAATGGAGGTGGTCCTAACGGTATTTACCTAAGTGAACAGGAAGCCAAGTTAATTCTTGGTATAAATGGTACCTATTGTGCTACTGGTGAAAATAATGGTGCTAATGTCATAAAATATCTCAAAGAAGAATCTAATTATAACCAAATTTATGGTGCTCTCAATCTGACTGGTGTCTGGGTAGTTTCCTATAATAAGAATCAAAGTTACAATATTTATGAGCTAATATTTCAATCTTCTACTCCAGAAATCAGTTTTAAAAATTACACAAACTCAAGGAACTTTACGAATGCAACATCAAATGGCATGACATACTCATTTTATAACTATACAAATACGATTAAAGGTATTAAATTTACTGCGATTTTTGGATTAAAAGGCAATTATTTTGTATCAGCAGGTGTTATGGGTAACTCCTCAGAATCAAAAATAGCGTATATTATCTCAAATGATTTGCAATAATAATCTGTTTGAAGAAGGAATCATACCTAATTATGCTGCTCTGAATATGTCTCTTCTTACTTCTGTGACATCTCCACTTTCCGAAAGCACGTATAATATTGTCCTTACTCCATCCTCTTCAAGGCTCATCTCCTTTGCTATGTCTTCCACGTCCATATTCTTCTGGTCAATTAGCTTCAGTATTTTTGCCGCGTGCTTGTTAATGAATCCTCTAAGTCCTATATAGAACTTCTTGTTGAATGCCCTTGTTCCAACAACAAGACCTTGTCTTATGCTTTCTTCCAGTGCAGATGAAACCATTGATGCCTCCGCCTCGTTGTTTAGGACAACAAAGCCCTTCGATTCAAGAATATCAACATAAGCATCATTCTCGTTGAGCTTGCTCTCCCATGCTCTCTGCCCTCCTATCCTTGTATTTGCCTGCATGATCTGCTGAGTCTTTGATTTCGATTGATTTGGTTGAGCAGCTGATGGTTGCGGATTTGCCATGTTCTTTCTGTAAAGGAAATTATCATACACACTTTTCTGTATTCCGTACTTCATTTCCTTTTCGCCCGCTTTCTTGAATAATGAAACCATACCTTTCTTTATAAGCGTTTGAAGTATTTCTTTCTCGCTTGTATTGAGTATTGTATTCACTTTGGTGCTTGTCCTTTCGTTGTATCGCAATGTATCAAGCTTCTTTAAAACTGCAAGCTCTCTAGGATCAATTGTCATTCCTCCTTTTGTTGAAGGTACAACAGCTGCCCTATAGCTTGGTTTTGGCTCTTCTGCTTTTCCCTTGGTAAGCAGATTAACAAGGTCATTCTTCTTTGCAACTATGTATGTATTCTCGCCGTATTTTAGAAAGTCAAGATCGTCTCCATCCTTTATGCCAAGTGCATCTATGACGTCATATGGTATTGTCACTATAAGCTTGTTAGTTTTTGATTTGTAAACTTTTGGCATCTCATTACCTGATAAATCTATAATAAGTATTCTTATTATATTATAGCATAGAAGGCTTAAAATAGTTTTGAATTACGATTATAAAATGATTGCATGAATGTCAAGATAAGAAATATGAATTTGAAAGATGTAGGGGCAGTTTACAGATTAGGCATAAAAACAGAAGAATTCTACTCTTCAGATGATTATGGCACTTGGTATCCGAAAGATGCACTGGAGGAGTGGCTGAAATACAAAAAAGACGACGTATTGCTTGTTGCTGAATCAAATAATAAAGTTGTCGGTTTCGCACTTACGTATGTACATTTCAAAAAATGGGCACTGTTGGATAGTGCCGCGGTATTACCTAAGTATCGTAAAAAAGGAATAGGTAATCAGCTTATGGATCAAACTTTGGCTAGATTAAAAAAGATAGGCGTAGTATATGCCCAAGGTTTCATAAGAAACAATAACAAACAAATGTTAAAATACATTAAGAAATTTGGCTTTGAGATAGGGAATAATTTCTATGTAGTAGATAGATTATTCGAGGAAAATTTCAAAAGGTAAGAAAATGTCAAATTCAAGTTATTTAAAAGTAAAATCTGAAATCTGCGCAGGTCTAGCCAATGCAATTAAAGAATCTGGTTATAAGACCGAAAATCTGGAAAACAGTGTTGACTTCTCGAAGGCGTTTGGTGATATCTCATCTTCCATATCATTCAGACTGGCAAAGCTGCACAACAAGGATCCAAATTTGATTGCAAATGAGATAAAGGGAAAAATTGGAAAAATAGAATGCGTTGAAAAAATAACAGTTGAAAAAGGTTTTATAAATTTCCATCTCGATAAAAATGAATTCAGCAGAAATGTTCTTGATATGTCAATTACTGGAAAAGATAATAAATTATCAGAGATTGGTAAAAACGAAAAAGTGATAATAGAATATACAAGCGCAAATCCGATACATCCTTTGCATGTTGGTCAGTTAAGAAATGCGCTTCTTGGTGATTCTATATCCAAAATATGTGAGGCATGCAACTACAAAGTCGAACGCGAGGATTACATAGATGATTTCGGACTCCAGATGGTGCAGGCAATGTGGGGATACCTGAACCTTGCAGAACAAATGCCGGAAATAAACGATAAGAAA
>Ga0187871_10001015_pt1 | contig 25251 bp, 20 predicted proteins | sample June2016WEW_16_1_FD_132988 | JGI IMG/M metagenome (GOLD analysis project Ga0187871, IMG submission 132988) | Peatland microbial communities from SPRUCE experiment site at the Marcell Experimental Forest, Minnesota, USA - June2016WEW_16_10 | ecosystem: Environmental > Terrestrial > Soil >...
ACAAGGGGGATGGTCTTCACTACAGGCCGTTTCGAGTTCCCATCCTGTAGAATCCTTTGGAAATCCTGCAGCCGTACCTTTGAAAAAAGTCGAATTCACTCCCGAATCCGCCAAGTGCGGCTACAGGCGGCGCGGTCGGTCGGGAGACCGGCGCACGACAAGAGGCGGATGCGCTGAGGACAGCGCACGCTACACCTGGCCGCGCGGCAGCGCGGCCCTACCGTGCTTTCAGAGATGGACGCGAACCGCCCATTGCCGTGGGGTGCGAAACAGGGTTCAATGGCGGCGAGTTTCTATATCCGCTGCACATACTCGGCGATACAGGGACTCATAGCGGGGCACGATCGCTTCCGCAGAAAACAGCTTACGAGCACGATCTTGCGCGGCACGGCCCATCGACAGCCGCAACGCCGGATCTTCAATCAGGCTTTCAACCGCACGCGCCATTGCGTCGGGGTCTGCCGAGGACACGAGTATCCCTGTTACATTGTTTTCGACGACCTCGGGGATGCCGCCGACGCTGCGGGCGACGCTGGGACAGCCGAAATACATCGCTTCGAGGATGGTCAAGCCGAAGCTCTCCGATTCGGATGTGAACAATCCAATGTCGGCCACCTGCAGGTACTCTTCGATCTCGGCGACTTTCTCACGCACGATGATCTGCTGTTCAAGGCCCAACCGGCGCACGTCTGAGGCAAACGGCGCGAAACTGCTGCCGGCGAGGAGGAGCAGCTTGAACGAATTGCCCGGACGAATGCGAGCAGCCGTTTCGAGCAATAAGTCGATACGTTTTAGCGGGCGAAGATTGGATGCGTGGAATATGACCGTTTCCTCTTGCAATCCAAGGTCACGGCGCACCTCTTGACGCGAGCGTCGAGCGGGATGCGGCGCAAAGAAGTTATGAATGACTTCGATCGGGCCATCGAAACCCAACAACCGACGCGTTTCCTGTTCCAGGAAAGCGGACACGGTTGTGACCGCATCGGAACTGGCGAGCGCGTGACGAATCGCCGGGCCATAGCCTGGATCAAGGCCCAGTAGAGTGGTGTCCGTCCCATGCAGGGTGGTGACCACGCGCGGTTGTTGCCCGGGTGGGAGCATCGACCGCGCAAGAATCGCCGCCGTGGCATGGGGCACGGCGTAGTGGACGTGAAGCACATCCAGTTGATGGTCGCGGGTTACCTCGGCCATCTTTACGGATAGCGGCAGCGTATAATCCGGATATTTGAAAAGATCGTAGTCGTTGATGAGCACGGGGTGGAAATGCAGGCGCGGGGCGCCCACCGGCAGGCGGAACGGGTGCTCGTAGCTGATGAAATGCACATCATGTCCGCGGTTGGCCAGTTCCTCACCCAACGCGGAGGCGAGTATGCCGCTCCCACCGACGGAGGGATAACAGGTAATGCCAATCTTCAGTGGGCGGTCGCTCGTCATATCAAAAACCGCGCGCGCCGCGGCGCACGCAGGCCAGCGAGTCGAGCACAACTGGATCGTTGGGAAAGAGGGCCATCGCCCAGTCGATACCGGCGCGCAGACCCCACAACCGCGCGCGGGTAAGTTGCAATTCGACGTATTGGCGGGCGCTCGTCTGCGACCCATGCACTTCCATCGCCGCTTTCCAGGCCGGAACGATTTCTGGCGCTGAGATATCGATCAGCATCGGCATGATGGCCGTGGGCTCGCCATCCGGCGTGATTGCGTAGAACAGCAGTTGATCGATCGCGTGCGGCGCTTTGGCGCGCAATTGCTTGACGCCGCCGTAGCGGGCGAGTCGTGCCGCATCGCGCACCAGTTGCCCGAGCCGGGAATGGTCAGGGTGTTGATTCTCCTCGGGACTGGGCGCCAGAACGATGCGCGGGCGCAAGCGGCGGATTACGCCGGCCAGTTTGATGGCATGGGCGACGCGCCGTTCGAGGCGTGCATCGCCATCGAGTTCAAGGAACTCGACGGTGGCGCCGAGGAGCGCGGCGGACCGTTTCGCCTCCGAGGTGCGCTGGGCTGGTGTGCCGTAACTTGCGGCCTCGCCTCGCGAGCAGATCACAAAGTGCGCCGCGTGCCCGGCGCGGGTTTCGACCGCGATCACGCCTCCACACCCGAACTCGATATCGTCGGGATGGGCGCCAAACGCCAGCAACCATGGCTTCTCAGAGCGTGATCTCGGTGTAGGCTTCATCAGAACGTTCTATGGTATCACGATTCACGTAAGTAATCTCGGGCGCAACCTCCCGGTGCAGATAGGCCTGTTCGCTGGCACCGGCAATGTAATGCGTACAGTGCACGACGGATTGCATCCAGCGGAGCCTGGTATCACGGGTCGGGCTGATTCGCTCCTTGGTGAAGCTGGTAGGGGGCAGAGTGATGTATGAATCTCCACCTTCATGCAGCTCCAGCGCGCCGTCACGATGGCGCGCGCGTACCACTTCGCCCTCATAAGGAACATCCACGAAGTACTCGGCCACATCACAGGCGGCGCGGCGGACCGCCGGGTCGCTGGACCGCGCCACGCGAAGACCGTCCAGTAATCCCATCTCTCGGTACATTTCGAGGCAGAAGTCGGCCACAGTCGGCGCCCGGTTCTCCTGGAAGACCCGGACCCAGCGGCGGTCAACAAACGCGGGTAATTGCAGTGTTGTCTTGGTGTGCCAGGCAGTGGGGACCCGCTTCAGATAGAGGGGCGAGAATTTTCGTTGGAACCGATTCTCGAAGGTGAAATTGAATCGCGCCAGTTCGCCGGTTTTTCGATGACGCAGGACGGTTTGGGTTTCACGTGGATCGTGGTCGCTGTCGTGGTAGAAGAAGACGATTTCGCCGCCGATCTCCTGTTGCAGACGCCGTGCCGTTTGAATTTTCGCGAAGAGGAACCGCTTCGGGAAGAACCCGCACGGCTGCTGGCCGAAACAGATGATCGGTTCAGGGTTCATGGTTCATGGTTCAGGGTTGAGCGACAAGCTGCGGCTCCGCGGGCGGGCTGTTGGGACCCAAGGCAGCCTGGATGAGCAGGCTGAACAGCACGCAGGCGGCACAACCGATGAAGTTGTACCAGAGATAACTGATATTCAGGGAGAAATAGAGGACGAAGACGAGGGTTTGGGCGGCCAATGCCGCGCAGAAGATGGCGGTGCCGCCGACGCGGCGCACGAAGAAAGCCACGAGGAACAGAGCGAGCACCACGCCATAGAACACGGACCCAACAATATTGACGGCCTGAATCAGGTTCTCCACCAGGCTGGCGAACAGGGCAAACGCCAGCGCGACGAGGCCCCAGAAGAGTGTGAACCACTTCGAGGCGGTTACGTAGTGCGCGTCGCTCGCTTCGCGTTTGAGCAGGTGCTGGTAGAAATCGACGGTGGTGGTGGCGCCGAGGGCATTGAGTTCCGCGGCTTTTGACGACAGGGCTGCGGCAAAGAACGCGGCAACCAGCAGCCCGATCACGCCATGCGGCAGGTGGTCCAGCACGAAGGTGATGAACACGTAATCGCTGTCGTTGGTCGTGGCATGTGAGCCGTCTGCCAGCAGAGATGACTTGGCCTCGGCGCGAATGGATTCACTGTGTTCGAAGGCCGCATGCGCCCCCATGCGCGCCTCGGCCTCGGCCTTTGGGTCGCCTCGATGTTTGGCGGCCAGCCATTGCCGGATCAGTTCCTCCTTCTGTTGGTGGACCCGGGCATATTGCAGGTCGAGCGATCGCAGTTTCTCCGGCGAACCGTGTGCCAACGCGGAGGCCCAGGCAGCGTGATTGAATATGATCGGCGGCCGTTCGAACTGGTAGAACACGAAGACCAGAACACCGAGGAGCAGGATGAAAAACTGCATGGGAATCTTGAGCACGGCGTTGAACATCAGACCGAACCGGCTCTCCCGCAATGAAGCGCCGGACAGGTATCGCTGAACCTGTGATTGATCCGTGCCAAAGTACGAGAGTGACAGGAAGAAGCCGCCGAGCAGACCCGACCAAAGCGTGTAACGCTGGCGGAGATCAAGGGAAAAATCCACGGCCCGCATGCGGTTGAATCCGCCCGCCACCACGAGGGCGTCGGTCAGGGAAAGGTGCGGCGGCAAATTCGCCAGCAGAACGATGAAAGCGGTCACCATCCCGCCAAAAATCACCGCCAGTTGATATTTCTGCGTGAGGGTCACGGCCTCGCTGCCGCCCATCACGGTGTAGATGATGACCAAGGATCCGCTGAGGATGATGGTGACATCCAGCCGCCACCCGAGCATGGTGGACAGTATGATGGCGGGCGCGTAGATCGTGATGCCGGCGGCGAGCCCTCGCTGCAGGAGAAAGAGAAATGCTCCGAGCAGCCGTGTCTTGGTGTCGAACCGTCGGCCGAGGAATTCATACGCGGTAAACACGTTCAACTTCCGGTACATTGGCAGAAAAACCGCGGCAATAAGAATGAGGGCCACCGGCATCCCAAAATAGTTTTGCACGAAACCGAGGCCATCCTGGTATCCCTGGCCCGGGGTGGAGATGAAGGTAATGGCGCTGGCCTGGGTGGCCATCACCGAGATGCCGATCGCCAGCCATCCCAGCTTCGGGTCCCCCTTGACATAGTCATTGAGATTCTGCGGGCCGCGCGTGCGCCAAACCCCATAGGCAGCAATGGCCAGCATGCTGCCGATCAGAACCACGAAATCGAGCGGGCTCATGAAAAGATGGCGGACAAGACCACCAGCAATACGATCCACAGAATAAAGCTGGCGAACACAAACCAGTAAACATTACGCCACGTATCCAATCCGGGCAGCCGGGTGGCCTCTTCGTCGCTGGTGTGGTCCCTCAGTTTCATTTCCCGAGCGATAGCAGATTGGCGAAGAGCCGGTAGGCGCCGGGAACGCCTTCGGGCAGTTCGCGAAACCACGAGAGACTTGTATAAACAAAGTAGCCCCGGCCGTAGCGCGCCACGAGCAAACTGCCCGATTTGGGCGACTCGCCCGGGTCGTTACAGGCCAGCAACGGTGTGAAGTGCGAGTCCCATTCGCCAGGAAAATAAAGTCCACGCTCCTGCACCCAACCATCGAAATCGGCCGGGACGATGCGGTTGGGAGTCGTGAAAACCGGATTGTCAGGTGCCAGCAACGTGACCGGTGCGGCATCGTCCGTCACGCGGTCGCGCGAGAGTTTCAAATCGTAGGGTGCCAGGTTGGTTGTTTGGAGGCCCATGGAGGTGTTGTATTGCTCGATGAGCGTGCCGCCCGCTTCAACATATCCGAACAGTGCCGGCAAATTTGGAGCCAGATCCGTGCGAGTGTTGAAGGCGCGAATGCCCACCACGACAGCGTCAAAGTTTCGCAGGCGTTGCGGAGTCAGGTCCGTGCCGTTGAGGATCGTGACGGCGTAGCCCATTCGCTGCAGGCACTCGGCCACGGAGTCGCCGGCGCCTGGCAGGTAGCCAATCTGATGGCCGCGGATCGCCAGGTCCAGGCTCAGGGCCTTGAGGCGAGCTGGAGGTTGCAGCAATTGCGGCGGGATATGATCGTGGCGGATTTCGACGTGTTGATTGTGGTAGCGCTTTCCATCGATCTCCGCGGTGGCAAGGATCCTGGCAGTCGCGGAACTCTCCGGCGCGGTAACGGTGAAGGTAAAAGCCGCCGTCTCATTGTAATTGGTGAGGAAAAAGGACTGGGTGACGGGCGCCACCTCCCAGCCGGGCGGAGCTTCCAGGCGCAACGTGCCGGTCACGCCAGCACGGGCTGAAGTCACTTCGACCGAGACGGATCGATTGCTGCCCGGGGCGAACAACTCGAGGTCTTCAGGGAAACGCAGCGCTACCGGCGGGATCACCTCAAGCCGTTGACGGATTTCGCCCCGCACAGGGTCGCCGGTGACTTGCACGGGCTCATCGGAAATGACCAACGTTTGATCGGCGATTTCGAACACGAATTCAACTGGAAAGGCAGGGGGATTTTGGGGACGGCCGATAAGCGACGGATCGTCCACACGGAACATCCCCGTCGCACCCTCTTCGCGCAGCCAATAGGGTTGAGTTAACGGAGTGTTCGCCGGAAGAGGTCTGGACGATTCCTGCCTCTCGCCATGGTTGGGTTTCAGGTCGGTGTTGACGACAAGTTCGTCTCCGCCTGCCGGGTAGCGCACCACCGTCCAGCGTACGGGGAGCGGGGTCCGCGCCGCATCGCTGCGGATCATTGCGGTGTGACGCATCTTCAACGTTTCGCCGGGGATAGCTTCGGCCACCGGGACGACAGTTTCGACATACAGGCCGAGACACTCCTGGATGATGTGATCGAGTTGATGACGCTTCTCCGTGATGAGACTGTCCGTGGGCAAGGCGGCGAGGCGTTTTCGCATCACCAGCAGAGATGGAACGCTATCGGCAGGATTCTGAGGGTCAAACCCTTTGATTGCCGCATCCACCAGACCTCCGATCTCCGCGCCGCCCGGCACGCGGCCCCAAGTGGTGTCGACACCATCAAGGATGTCGTTGGTGGCCGGTTCGCCGGCGAGGAGTTGGAAGGATTCCATGGCCGAGCCGCGCGTGCTGACGCTGCCGAAGCCCTGAGTCTTGTGCATGCTGCGGCTGCGGGCGGCGATTTCGCCGTAGGATTCGCCGAGGAGTTGGTTGTAGCCGCCGACGTCGATTCGCAGGTCGGCGGAATTCGTCAAGCCGGCTTCACTTCGACCTTGTTGGGGGCTGAAATGATTCCAGAAAATACGCTTGGACTGCCACGGCTTCAATCCGTCGAGTTGCTCGGGGAAGGCATTGGTCGAACCGGCGAGTTTGAAGGCTTCCACGGCAAGGATGGCCGAGGCGGTATGGTGGCCGTGGGTTCCGCCGGGCTCGGTGGAAAAACGCGTGACGATCACATCGGGTCGAAACTGGCGAATGACCCGCACCACATCGGCCAGCACCTGCTGACGGTCCCAGATGCGAAATGTTTCGCGGTAGTCCTTGGAAAACCCGAAGTCGAGGGCGCGCGTGAAGAACTGCTGGGCACCGTCGATACGCCTGGCCGCGAGCAATTCCTGGGTGCGAATCACCCCCAATTCCGCGCCCAGTTCCGGGCCGATCAGGTTCTGGCCGCCGTCGCCACGCGTCAGCGACAGATAGCCGGTTCGGTAACCTCGACCGCGCGACAGATAGGCGATAAGCCGCGTGTTTTCGTCATCGGGATGGGCGGCGATGTACAGCACGCTGCCCATCTGCCGAAAACCTACCAGATCCTGCAAAATGGCCGACGACGGCTGCGGATCGGCTGCCCGAACCCTGCTGCCTACGCCCGCCAGCACACCAACGATGATGAATAGCAACAACCGCGCGGATGATCCCGCGGACCAGATTCTGTCTCTCATGCTTGACAACCGCCCATCCGAACCGCCCTCAAGAAAAAGGAAATAGGGAAGACCTCGGAACCGCGACCCAAATTTCGTGGCAACGAACTAGAGCGAGGACCGTTATTTTTTAACCGTGAACGGTACTGAGAACTGGGCGTTTTCCCACATCATTCTCAGGGTCCCACCGCCCGGCGGATCCTTCTCAATGGATATCGTAAACTGGTCAACCGTCTTATCCAGCGTGCCTTTTTTCAGATCGACGCGCGCCACATCAAGGCTGTCGTCGTAGATCTGCTTCAAATCCCCACGCGTGGCGCCCCACTGCCCGATCTGTTTATTGATGATCAACTTGGCGGTGCCGTCGGCGTTTGGCAGGGTCCACAAGCTGTACGCGCCGGCCGGGACTGTGGCTCCGCCAATGCTGATTGGCCGCTGGGTGATGAGCAATGTGGCTTCGTCCGCACCGGTACGCCAGACCTGGCCGTACGGCACAAGACCGCCCCAGATTTTGCGGTTCTCACCGGTGTTGGGGTCCTTCGTATACGGGCGCCCGTAAACGATGGTGACACGATTGCCGTCGATGGAAGCACTGATCGTTTCGTGCGGGCTGATCCGCCTTTGCTGGGCCATGAGCGACCCCGCGCTGAGTATGGCGGCGGTGATGACCAGCGTGAATGTGAGTTTATTCATCGGTCTCCAGGGGGTTATCCAACGTTGACGTTTTGGTTCTCGTCGAGGCTGCCAGAACGATCAATGCAAGCTCGAGATGAGATCCTGGTTCATTCGCGCGAACGAACTGGAAGGACCTTCGGCCTTGATCGCCAGTTCGGTCGATTCCTTCGCCGCAGCAATCGCCCCTTCTTTGTCGCCCTGTTTCGCGAGGATCCGCGCTTTCAGGTTGAGCAACTCAAAGGCGATCCTCGGCTTGCCCGCGAGGCCTGCGTCCAGCCAGGCGAGGGGCTTCTTAAGGTCCAGGTCGTGATTGAAGTAGAACATGGCGCACTGGTAGTAGAGCCCCGCATCTTTCTTCTCGGTCGACGCCATTGCGGCATCGATCTGCGGCAACACTTTGCTGACGACGTCTAGTTCGAGTTTGATGGGAACGACCGTCTTGTCCCAAACCAGGTTGATCATCGCCGATTCGTCGCGGATGTGATTGAACTCGATCGTGAACGTCTCAATGGATGTGTCCGTGAGTTGCACGGGTGTGACCTTGAAGCGCACGAGATCATTGGTCGCACTATAATTGAAGATATTCCCAGCCGTGTCCTTGGAAATGATGACGGTCCACTCTGCTTCACCCGGAATGGTGTAGAGCGCATATTTTCCGGCCGGGATACTGTTGCTGTTGAGCTTCACGGGCGTGGAAAACGATATCTTGGTCGAGGCATTCGCCCCGGTGCGCCAGACCGCATTGAACGGCACGAGACCGCCGTAGATCGTCCGCCCTTTCATGCTGGGCCGGGAATAGACGATCTCGATGTCCGTGAGACCGACATGTTGTTTGATCGTACAGGTGGGGCTGGCCGATGGGAAATCGACCTTGGGAGCCTGTGCGTAAAGCTGGGTGGTAACCCCCAGTGCGGAGGCAAGCAAAAGCGAAACGCAACCGAAGTGTGAGTTCATAATTTCACAAAACTAGCACAACCGGAACAAAAGGGAAGTTGGATTTGGCAACAGGTTCGTGGCGCGGGCTCGTCAGAGGCTGGAGCTGACGGCAACGGCGGATTCACCACAGAGACACAGCGCGGCGTAGCCGCAACCAATAAAAGCCACAGATGGACACAGATCAAAACACAGAAGACAGAAGTAACGACGGGATTTCACCACCCTTCGACCCCGATCTCGGAATCGGGGCAGGCAGGCTCAGGGTAAACTCCGGACACGAAGAACGCGCAATTGAACCACAGAGACACAGAGGTCACAGAGGAGGTGCGTGGGCGGGAGACCTGCGCACAACAAGGCGCAGGCAGCGCACGCTGCAGCTGGCCGCGCGGCAGCGCGGCCCTACCACGCGCGGCTGTCGCCTGCCCCGATTCTATCGGGGTTCGGTAGGAACGACGCGTTGTGTCGTCCGCTCCGCGATCGTCCAAATCCTCCTCTCCATACTTGCCCCAAAATGGTATATAAGATTGGTTTATGAATGAAGGAGCCAAGACGGCAAACCCCGGCAATCCATATCGCGAGTCTTTAAAGGGACTTGTTATCCCCGACCCGGTCCGGGCCTTTTTCGATTATTGCGTCGAGAGGGATAGCATACGGCGCAAACGCGAAGCCGGAGAGCCACCACCGTGGACTCGAGATCCGGTTTTCCAAAAAGGCCGCTTCTTGAACGTATTCAGAGAAGACGACAAAGGAACCAAGGCGGTGCTACGCTTTGCCGATCCGGTCAAAGGCTCGGTTCCCGACCTGATTCACGCGCTGTTCTTCGCTCGTTGGTGTAACCGATACACCACGTTGACGATTCTTGATCCCCGCATTCTGAAGAAACCCGATGAACTCCGCGATGCGCTGCTGCACAAGGCGGAACAGCCCTGGGCCTCGGAGGTCTATCCGGTAGTCCCGGCGGAGTGGAATGGACGTCAATACGAGCGATTGGATGCCTGCATCGAGATGTTTCCTCGCTGCATTGATTTTCTGGAAGCGTGCATCCGTGGAGCTCATGGAGATGTCATGAAGGCAAACCAGAGCATCAATGCGCGTTTCCGGATGAGCAACGATTTCCCCATTTTCATGGCACTGGTTGATCTGGCCTTGTTCGAGCCAGGTTTAATCAGTCCCGACAGTCCTGTTCCCACCGGCATCGGGGCGGCGCCGTTCCTTGATTTGCTGCAGCGACACCTGAAGTGCGCCAGTCACCAGGAGGCCGCCGGGCAGATGATCAAACTGCAGGCCACATATTGGCCAGAAGCGCGAAGGAAGTTCACCCCCATCGACATCGAGTACATTTCCTGCGAGTGCAGGAAGTACTACAGCTACATCCATGGCACCAAGAGGTTCGAGGGTAAGAACCTGTTCATCCCGAAGCCGACAACGGCGTAGCCCGGATCACACGGGCGTATCTTGGCACTACCACCAACCCTCGAATGGTTGTCATCCTGAGCGCAGCGCAGCGGAGTCGAAGTCCCGCCTGCTGGCGGGATCCCGCCCAGTGGCGGGAGATCTCTGTCGTTTCCCACCGTTGGGGACGAGCTGCTGCTCGTCCGAGGCCAGGGGCGGATGCGCTGAGGACAGCGCACGCTACACCTGGCCGCGCGGCAGCGCGGCCCTACCACGAAGGGCGCGGCGATTCGGCGCTTCGCAGAAGCGCCGCTACAGACGGCTCGGCGGGAGCCCCCATCAGCCCTGAACCCTGAACCGTGAACTCTACCGGTTCACGGCCTTCATCGCCTCCGCCGGATATCGATCCCCAGCCGTAATACCGACCGGCAGTTTCTCATCGATCTCCTTCAGATCGATGGCAGACAGTTCGACCTCCAGCGCACGAACGTTTTCCTCCAGATAATTCCGGTGTTTTGTGCCGGGGATCGGAATGATGTCGTCGCCCTGCGCCACCACCCATGCGAGGGCGATTTGGCCGGCCGTGCATTTCTTCCGTTTCGCCATGGCTTCAAGTCGCTGAACAATCACCTGGTTCCGCCGCAGATTCTCTCCTTGAAACCGCGGCATCTGGAGCCGCCGGTCACCGTCCTCCAGATCCTGGGTATTCTTGAATCGGCCAGTCAAAAATCCTCGTCCAAGCGGACTGTACGGGACGAAACCGATGCCCAACTCGCGGCAGGTCGGCAAAATCTCTTTCTCCATATCCCGTGTCCAAAGCGAATATTCGGACTGAAGGGCAGCAATCGGATGAACCGTAACGGCTCGTCGAATCGTCGCCGGTGCCGCCTCGGATAATCCCAGCCACCGCACCTTGCCCTGGCGCACCAATTCGCTCATGGCGCCAACGGTATCCTCGATGGGAACCTGCGGATCAACCCGATGCTGGTAGTACAGGTCAATCACATCAACCTCCAGGCGCAGCAGGCTCGCCTCGCAGGCGGATTGGACGTACTTGGGATGGCCGTTGACGCCAACCCACTTGGCCTCCGCATCGCGCACATTACCGAACTTGGTGGCGAGGAAAACCTGGTTCCGCCGGCCTTTCATGGCTTTGCACAAAAGCTGTTCATTCCGTCCGCAGCCATAGACATCGGCGGTATCCAGGAAGTTGATTCCCAGATCGAGGGCGCGGTGAATGGTGGCGATGGATTCCGCTTCATTCGTGGTGCCGTAGAACTCGCTCATGCCCATGCAGCCGAGGCCCATGGTGGAAACTTGCGGCCCGTTCTTTCCCAGTTGGCGCGTTTTCATTTGCCGACTATAACACAGATGGTGGGAGGCTGGCCGCGCGGCAGCGCGGCCCTACCACGCGCGGCTGTCGCCTACACCGATTTTATCGGATGGGTAGGGACAAGTCGCTGACTCGTCCGCAATGAACGGCGGTCATGGCAGCGCCATGACCCTACCTACGACCGCGGAGAACCGTTACGAACAAAACAAGGTCAGTGCTCGAATCTCCTGGAGAGATCCGCGCGGATTTTCTCGAAACGATTATCCCGCCGCAGATTGTCGAGGTCGGGGTCCCTGGTGAGCCAACAGGCGTCCTGGTAACCCAACTGGATGGCTTGGTTGAGCGCGGCAAATGCCTCATCCACGCGCTTCAGCAACGAGTAGCTGCAAGCGAGGTTGTAAAATACCAGCGGATTGTCGGCACAGAGTTTGGCCAACCGCTCGTCGATCTGAAGACCCTTGTCCCATTGTCCCGTCTTGGTGTAAGCATCGCCCAGAATCTGCAACGCCTCAACGAACTCGGGGTCGCGAACGATGATGCCTTCGAAGAACGCGATCTCGAAACGCAGGTCCTCTTTCCTGTCGGATTTGCGTCGTGTCGGCTTTGTTTCCCGAATCGGCAACATGAACATCAGCCCGCCCCGGAAATCCGAGAATTTCCCACCGCGAATAAACGCGAATTAACACTAATCCGTGAGAGCGACTCTTCGTGATCCACGAACGACAGTTCCTTTTGATTCGCGCTCATTCGTGTCCATTCGCGGTATGAAGGTCGTTAATCACGATTCCCGACAGGAGTTTGGGGTAAAAATCCGTACTCTTCTGCGGCATCCGCGAGCCGGCGTCCGCAATGGCTTTCACATCCTGAACGTCCGTCGGATTCAGGAAAAAAGCAAGTTGCGCCTGACCGGTCTCCACGAGTTTCGCTGCCTGATCGGGCTCGCGCCAGTAGGTGACATTGGCTTCTTCGCGCAGGCGAACTTCGTCGATGCCGAGGACGGCTTCCAGAATCCCCACATGGAGAATGGCGACATCGAGCGTGTGCCAGAGGGGAGGTTTGCTGGCGAACAAGGGACGGAGAGCGTCGAGGTCTTTCGGGCGCAGCAGCGCGAAACCGATGGCGTCCCGCATCCCGATGAGATGGCGTCCGTTCTTCATCGCCGCCAGCAGATTCTCCAGCGACGGGCACGCCTCCGTCGCAAAACGCCGTTCCAGTTGCTGGCGGAATTGCCTTGGTTGAAATGAGCCGAGATCGGCGATCGTTCGATGTGTAGGCAGCACAACCAATCCCGGATCGCTCATGTCAACCAATGTGGCCATGACAAATTCCCCGGGCGCGTTCGGGTCGGGTTTGGCGGCGGCGGCGCGGCATTCGTCGCGGAAAGCGAGCGCCGTTTCGTAACGGTGATGGCCGTCGGCGATATAAAAGTTTACCTCTCGCAGGGAATCTTGAGCGGCGCGAATGGCGGCGGGATCGGAGATTTCCCAAAGCTTGTTCTGTACGCCGTAATCGTCCGTGGCGGTCAATGCTGGCCCGGTGGCCGGGGTCGGTAATGGATTATGTTGCGGGTGCGGATACAGCATGAAGATCTGGCCCTGCTGCGAGCGGCAGGCGCGCAACAGCGCAATACGATCGGCCTTGGGTTTGGACAGCGTATGCTCGTGCGGCAGAATCACGCCCTCATCCCAGCGATGGAGCCGTACGCGGGCGATCAGCGCCCGGCGCGTCCGCGGGCCGGAGCCGTCCGGTGCGGCAAAGGATTGTTCGAGATAATACAGCGCCGGCTTTGCGGCGCGCCGCAGTATGCCCTCGCCCAGCCACGCCTGATACAAATCGCGGGCCCGGGTGTATTTATTGTTTGATTCGGTGTCGGCGGCCTCCTCCTTGCCAAGTTCGATGCGGATGAGGTTGTAAGGCGAGAGCTTCAGATAGCGTTCGCGCATTTCCGCAGTAATCTTGTCGTACGGCTGCGTCAACACCTCGTCCGCCTTGACCCGCTTGGTGTTGTAGAGCACGCCTCGAAACGGTTGGATGTCTGCCATGCTATGTCCCTGTTTTTTCGGGCCGATACTAGGCGCTCACGTCCGCACCGTCAAGTGGGCGACGTTGGCAGGGCGCGCTGCGTCGTCCGCGATGAACGGACGGTCATGGCAGCGCCATGACCCTACCTAGGACGGGGTAGAGACCCAAACGCACTCCATGATTGTCTCGTGTTGGCCGTTCGTGTATTTGTTCCGCTCCAATGATGATTTTCTTCGCGGGCGATAGCTCTCCATGTTCTCCTGGCGCACGATAGCGGCGCTCATCTTCGGAATGGTTTCCGTGACCGAAACATGGGCGGGACCGCCATTCCTCACCGACGACCCGGAAATCCCGCCACCCAACAATTGGGAAATCAATGTGCCGTTCACTCTGGACCGGACAAAGGCCGAGACGGACATGGAAACACCGCTGTTTGACATCAACTACGGGACGCCGGCTGTGTTCGGTCTGGGACGCGTGCAATTGGAGTTGGATATACCGGTGGAAGTAGTGAGCAAGGCCGATGCGGCCACGACCGCGGGGCTTGGCGACATCCTGGTGGGCGTCAAGTGGCCGTTTTGTGAGGAGCGGGGCTGGCGACCGATGATGGCGATTTATCCGCAGGTCCTGACCCCGACGGGCGAACGAAGTCGCGGACTGGGGGCCGGGAGAGCTGCGTATATCCTGCCCGTGTTGGCAGAGAAAAACTGGGACAAATGGCAAGTATATGGAAATGTCGGGTACGTGGTTCAGACTGCCGCAGGCGATCACAATTATTGGTACGAGGGCGTTTGCCTCAATCGCGAAATCACCAAGCGGTTGGAATTGGGCGGGGAGATCACGGAGAATTCTCTGCCGCCCGCGGATGGATACTCCAATCTCTTGTTCAATCTTGGCGGGACCTGGACAATGACTGAACACTTCAACCTGCTGTTTACGGCGGGCCGCAGCATCCACGGCGACACCCAATTCATGGCGTATCTGGGAATCCAGATGCTGTTGGGCGGAACGAATAAATAACGCTGAGCGACGGGGGCGGCGACGGCAACGACCGGCGGTCATGGCAGCGCCATGACCCTACCTACGACGAGGTAGGGACGCAAATCCATCGGGCGTTGACGTTCGTAGCGTTGGTGGAACCATGGGCAATCCGGCCACCCGGATCGAAATTGTGAAACACGATTGCCCGCCATGCATCCTATGAGTATGTTGAAGAGGATCGGCTGGGAAAACGGGCGGGACGCCCATTCTACGAGTATGTTGAAAACGGTCGCAGTGGTCGCGGGATTATTGGTCGGAGTCAACGCCATGAGCCAAATGACTAACAACCCATCCACCAGGGAAACCATCACGCTTGGGGGAGGCTGTTTTTGGTGTACCGAAGCCGTGTTCGAGCAGTTGAAGGGAGTCGAGAAGGTCGAGTCGGGATACTCGGGCGGCTCGGTGCCGAATCCGACATACGAGCAAGTGTGCGGCGGCGACACCGGACACGCCGAGGTGAGCCAGATCACGTTCGATCCCAAGATCCTATCGTTGAAGCAACTCCTCGAGGTGTTCTTCACGGTTCACGATCCCACGACGTTGAACCGCCAGGGAAACGATGTCGGCCGGCAGTATCGGTCGGTGATCTTCTATCGGAACGCGCAGCAGAAGGCCGTGGCCGAGCAGGTAATCCAGGAAATCACCGCGGCGAAAATATGGGATGGCCGGATTGTGACGGAAGTCACGCCATTCAAGACGTTTTATCGGGCGGAAGATTATCATCAGGAATACTTCCGGTTGCATGGCTCGCAGCCCTATTGCCAGCTCATCATTGCGCCGAAGGTGGCAAAGTTTCGCGAACATTTTCGCAATCTGTTGAAACCATGAAACCAGCAATTCGCAGGGGCAGGCCCCCGTGCTTGCCCAAGGAATCCATCACGATCAAACCATGAAACCGGCAACCAAACGACTGGCGATGTATGTGACCGCGGCAATGGTCGGTTTGGGCATCCGCGCGATGGTGCGCGCGGCCTATGCCGACGAAAGGAGTCCGAAGCAGGTGACCATCATTGATTTCAGTGACGACGGCAAACGGATCGGGCCGATCACGGTCGACAAGGTCGTCAAGACCGATGACGAGTGGCACAAGCAGCTCACGCCGGAGCAGTTCAAAGTGACCCGGCAGAGCGGCACGGAACGCGCCTGTTCGGCTGGCTACTGGAACAATCACGACGCGGGCCTGTATCGCTGCATTTGTTGCGGCACAGCGCTGTTCAAATCGAATACCAAATTTGAATCCGGCACAGGCTGGCCAAGCTTTTGGGAACCGGTCGCTTCCGAGAACATCGAGTTGCATCCGGATCATTCGTTCGGCATGGACCGCTCCGAGGTGCTCTGCAAACGGTGCGGCGCGCATCTGGGGCATGTGTTCGAGGACGGCCCGCCCCCGACCGGCTTGCGCTATTGCATCAACTCGGCAGCGCTGAGGTTTGTCGCTGCGGAGAAGAAGAAGTAGGGGAAAGCCGTTTTCCCGTCGCAGGGACGCGCTTCCGCGCGTCCTGCCTCGAGCGCAGCGCCGCCTTCATTTGTCATCCTGAGCGCAGTCGAAGTCCCGCCTGCTGGCGGGATCCCGCCCAGTGGCGGGAGATCTCTGTCGTTTGCCGTCGTTGGGACGAGCTGCTGCTCGTCCGAAGCCGGAGGTGGATGCGCTGGGGACGGCGCACGCTACATCTGGCCGCGCGGCAGCGCGTCCCTATCACGGAGGGTGACGACCGGCGGGCCCTTCGACTGCGCCCAAGGCAGGCGCCGACCGCCGCTACATTTGTCCGCGCGCAAGCTCGGCCCCGCTCGCGGTGCGTTCTCCGGGCACCGTGTCGATGCTTACTCCCTGATAGTCGGCCAAACGACAGAACGTCGGGGATTCGCGATACAAATCCTCGAACGAATTCGCGATGGCTTCGACCTGCGATTCGCCTGCCTGAACCTCATTGGCGGCTTTCAACACGACGAACTTCGTGCACAGATGCCGCACGGTGCTCAAGCGGTGCGCGACGATGAGCGCGCTGGTGGCCGACCCGGACAACACCTTTGCCAGACCTTGCTGCACCTCATGCTCGGTAGCCGAATCGAGGCTGGAGGTAGCTTCATCCACCACCAACAGCCACGGCCGCTTGATCACGGCCGCGCCAATCATCAGGCGCTGGGCTTGGCCGCCGGAGAGTTTGATGCCGTTCTTCCCGACAATTGTATCCAGACCGTGCGTGAGCCGGTCCTTGAAGTCGATCTGCAACAGCTGCATCAGCCGCCACAGCTCGGCATCGGTGATCTTCGCCCGCTCTTCGGTCTTGAGTCGATAGGTCAGGTTGTAGCGGATGGAGCCGTCAAACACCTGCGCCTGTTGCGGGATATAGCCGATGCCCCTGCGCCACGAGTCCTGGCGAATGTTCCGCAGATCGATTCCATCGACGAGCACACAGCCCGACGACGGATCGTCGAACCGCAATAGTTTCCTCATCACCGTGGTCTTGCCCGCACCGCTGGCGCCCAACAAGGCCACTTTTTCCCCCGGCTCGATTGTAAAGCTCACCCGAAGCAACGCGGGCGGGCCATCCACCGTCTTCTTCATGTCGGCCGGATACGTGTGAGAAACGTCCGCGAATCCGATCCGGTGCGGCACCGTGTGGTCCAGCACGACCGCCTCGGGCGAATCAACAATCGCCGGCGGTATCCGCAGCGCTTCGATCATGGACTTGACCGATGGCAGGTTCCAGTTGATGCGATGTTCGATGGCGCCAATCCGCCAGATGTTATCGCTGACGCGCGCCGACCATGCGTACAGCGGATACAGCAAGCCGATTTGCCATTTCCCCGACCACACCAGCCATGCGCCCCATCCCATGATCGCGACCATCGCCGTCCCGTTGATCAGCCCCCGCATATTCGCTTGAGCAATGAACCACAGCCAGAAGTTCCTGTCGCGAGCGATCACTTCACTAAAGATCCCCGACATCTCCGTGGTTTCCTCGTCTTCTTTGCCGGAAATCTTGACGCGCTCCACTCGTTCCCATCGTTCCACCCGTCGTCGGTTCAACGCGCGAAACTCCTTATCGATTGGCGTGCAGACCTGGTTGACTCGGTAGTTCAGGTACATCGACCAGCCGACGTACAGGGTAATGACACAACCCATCACCAATCCTGCCACCCAGTCCAGACCGCACAGGAAGATATAGGCTACGAAGAGCTGCAACAACGTCGGGACACCTTCGAACAGCAGCATTCCCTGCATGTCGAGCAATCGCCATCGGCCCTTGTCGATATTGCTCACCGCGAGCGTGGTGCCCTCGTGGATATGCTGGCCGACCGATTTCTCGAAGAACATCTGGGTGATCCGGTCGTCGAGCCGGCCCCAATGCAGCCCCAAGACCCACTCCCGCGCCGATTCCTGGTACCGGTCCATGATTTTCTGAAGAATCATGCACGCCAAGAACACGCCCAATCCCCACCAGATCAATCGAGCGTGCTGGGTGGTCAGGCCGTTGAAGACATAGCTCACCGCTGCCGGCTGGATCGTCTGCAGCAAGATTACGATCAGCAGTCCCGCAAACATCCGGTACAGCTTTCGTCGGCTCTGGGGCGTGGTCACTTCCCGCCAAATCCAGCGGAATATGCTCCCGGCCTCGCGAGCGTTGTCGAGATACTCCCGCAACGACGTTGCCGCTTTACGTTCTTGTTCTTCCATGACTTCCTTTACCGCGCCGCCCACCTCTGATCGCGCCAACAAAAAACCCTGCGGTCCATTTCGGAAGCAGGGTTTGCGAAAATGTGGACGTGACAGCTACCTGCTTCCGGGTCCTCCTTTGGTATCCCCGATGGCAAATTGGCCCCAAGAGACAACCGACAGGAAGAGACCACTTCCGCGCATCGAGGAGGACATAATCGTCCCCGCGCTCGGATTAACATATTGTGGCCTCAGGATTCCCATGTCCCTCGTTTGTATCTGCTTGCCTCACGCCCGTCAATACATTTCTGGGAGAGGCGGGGCCGCGCGGCAGCGCGGCCCTACCGGTGAGGCGAAGCGGACGACGCAGCGCGTCGTCCCTACCAACGGCGGGAAACGACAGAGATCCTTCCCTTCGACTGCGCTCAGGGCAGGCTATCGGCTCAGGATGACAGACTGTGGGAGCAAGAATTTGGGTTGAACATTCCACGGCTTGCCAATGTCTATGCCGATGTGCTAGATGCTTTCCGTCCGAAGTTGGTAAAGGAGCTACTCAACACGGTTTCGAGACGGGTTCTCGCTGTATTATGCAACCGATGATCAAAGTGGAAGAGCTGACGAAGCGGTTCGCGGGGGTGACTGCGCTCAACGACGTTTCCTTTGAAGTTCAGCGCGGCGAGATCGTCGGCTTTCTCGGCCCGAATGGCGCGGGCAAAAGCACGACGATGCGGATCCTGACGGGATTCATTCCGGCCTCGTCGGGACGCGTCGAGGTGGGCGGGCAGGATGTATTCGAGAATTCGTTGGTGGTGCGGGAACGGGTGGGCTACATGCCCGAAAACAATCCGTTGTACACCGATATGCGGGTGACGGAATACCTGAAGTTCCGCGCGAGGATCAAACGGCTGCCCCGGGCCGAGCGCAATGAGCGGATACCGGAGGTCATGGAATCGACGGGGATCAAGGAGGTGGCGCATCGGATCATTGGGCATCTGTCGAAAGGCTACCGGCAACGCGTCGGGCTGGCCGACGCGCTGTTGGCCGAGCCGGACCTGTTGATTTTGGATGAACCGACCATCGGGCTGGACCCGGTCCAGATTCGCCAGGTGCGCCAGCTCATCAAGGACCTCGGCAAGCGACACACGATTTTGCTGTCGACGCATATCCTGCCCGAAGTGGAAATGACGTGTAACCGCGTGATCATCATCCATCGCGGCCGCATTCTGGCCTCGGACACGCCCGACAGCCTGACCAGGAAATTGAATGCGGGCGGGGTGATCCAGGTGGAAGTGCGCGGGCCAGGCTCGGAAGTGCAGGCCGCGCTGCGCGCGGTCGAAGGCGTCGAATCGATTGAGGCAAAGGTGCTTGCGGACGGCTTCGTGCAGGTGAACTTGACGCCCAAACCGGGCGCTGACCCGCGTGAGAAAGTGTATCAGGTGGTGGCCGCCCGGGGATGGACATTGCGGGAATTGACGCGGGCGCGGACGACATTGGAGGACATCTTCGTGCAGATCACTCACGAGGATGACGAGGCCGAAGAGGAGCGGCGCGAACAGCGCCGGAGCGTGCGGCGATGAAGAATGTGCCGCCGCTGCTGCGTCGGGAATTGAACGCGTATTTCGCCTCGGTGCTGGGGTACGTGGCGCTGATGTTTTTCCTCGTGGTCATGGGGGTGACGTTTGCCGTGGTCGTGCGCTACCTCAACAGTGGCCCCACCCAACTGACCGCGATGAAGATCCTGTTCAGCATGTTCTGGGTCCCGTCGTTGTTCATCGTGCCGGCAATCACCACGCGATTGCTGGCGGAAGAGAAACGCGCCGGCACGCTGGAAATGCTGATGACGGCGCCGGTGACGGATGTCGAAGTCGTACTGGCGAAGTACTTCGGCGCGGTGGTGTTGTACACGTTGATGTGGGCGCTGACCGGGTTTTACGTGCTGATTTTGAAGCATTTCTCGGGCAGCGGGACGATGCTGGACCTGGGCCCGATCTTCAGCGGGTATCTTGGCGTAATCGTGATCGGGCAATTTTTCGTTGCGGTCGGATTGCTGGCGTCGTCGTTGACCAAGAGCCAGGTCGCAGCCGCATTGATATCGTTTGCCCTGGTGTTCCTGATGCTGATCGTTCCGAACTGGCTGACGTACCTGGTTCCCACCGGCCCGCTGGGCCGGGTGTTTCATGCGGTGTCGGCGTTCGACCAGATGGAAGATTTCGAGCGCGGGATTGTGGACGCGCGCCCGTTGGTGCTGTATCTGAGCGGGACGGTGCTGGCGCTGTTCATCACGACCCGGGTGGTGGAATCGAGGAAATGGAAATGAGCGCGGCGACGAGCGACACTCCACAGCCCGAGAACAAACCCCCGACGCTGCGGCGCCGCCGGCTGGTCATCGGCGCGAACGTGCTGCTGCAAATTCTGGCCGTGCTGGCCCTGGTGGTGATGGCCAACTGGCTGGTCTCGCGCCATTACCTGCGATTCGATTGGACAAAGTCGGGATACTACAAGCTGTCGGAAAAGACCCGGCAACTGGTCGGGAGCTTGAAGCAGCCCGTGGACGTGGTGGTGTTCCTGCCGGAGGCTGGTGGCCACGAATATGTCCAGAAGGTCCTCGAAGACGTGCGGAACCTGCTGAACGAGTTCCAATTCTACGGCAAGGACAAATTGCGGGTGGAATACGTCGATCCGCAACGCGATCTGGCGCGGGCCCAGCAACTCGTCACGCAATACAACCTGGATGCGCCCGACGTGGTGATCTTCGCCAATGGCACGCGCCACAAGTACATCCGCCTGGATGAGATGGTCGATCTCGACCGCGGTCCGGAGATGACGGACGAGCCGCGGGTGAAAGCGTTCAAGGGCGAGGGGTTGTTTCTGGCGGCGATCCAAACGGTGACGGAAGAAGCTCCGCCCAAGGTCTATTTCCTTACCGGCCATGGCGAACATGACCCCGAAGATTTCGACCAGACCACCGGTTATTCGGAGATTGTCCGGTACATCAAGCGGGACAATATCACCATCGAGAAGTGGAACCTGCAGGAGAAGCAGGCGCTGCCGACCGACGCGGGCACGATCGTCATCGCCGGACCGCGCAAGGCGTTCTCGCAAATGGAACTGGACGCCCTAGATTTGTACCTGAAAAACAAGGGGCGATTGTTGATCATGCTCGACCCGTGGACGCAGAGCGGTCTGGAAACTTTTCTGAAGCGCTGGGGCGTGAAGGTGGACGACGATCTGGCGATGAGCAAGGCCGGCGTTTTGCTCGGGACGGAGTTGCTGAATGTCAATGCGGTGGGCACGGAATACGCCCCACATCCGGTTACGGCTAAACTGGCCGATACGAACACGGAATTTCCCTATGCCCGTTCGATTCGTCGCGCCCAACAACCCGAGGGCGGGACGGCGGACCTGCCGCAGGTGACGGAATTGGTCAGGGCCAGCACCGAATACTGGGGGGAGACGAACCCGGATACGAAGCATGCAGCGTTCAATCCGGCAACGGACATCGCGGGGCCGTTGCCGCTGGCGGTGGCGGTGGAAACCAGCAAGCCGCAGGGGGTGAATGTTGACATCGGCGTCACGCGCATGGTGGTGGTGGGCACGTCGCGGTTTGTGGACAACAGCGATTTGGCGGGGGGCAACCTCGATTTCTTCATGAACTCGCTGAACTGGCTGCTGCAGCGCGAGCAGTTGGTGGCGGTCAGTCCCAAGACCCCGCAGGAATTCCGCCTGACGATGTACCCGAACCAGCAGATGGCGGTGTACCTGTTGGTAATGGCCGGGATGCCGCTGGCGGTGGGGGCACTGGGATTTATGGTGTGGTTGGGCCGGCGGAAATGACGGCTGTGGACGTGGCCGCGCAGTTGTTGGTAGGGACGAGCCAGCGGCTCGTCCGAGGCCGGGGCGGAGACGCTCGCACAAGACATCTCGGCGGGATACGAAACCCCGACATCGGATGTCGGGGTAAACGACAGGCATCCCGCCCTACAAGAGGCGGTCAAAACAAGACCGGCGACGACCGGCGGTCATAGACCGCCGCTACAGGCAGCGGCAGCGATGGCACGAGTATTGACATGAAACCGCGAACGACATTGATCCTGGTTGTGATTGCGTTGGTGGTCGGCGGGCTGGTCGCGCTGGACCATTACCGGGGGACGTCCACCGAGGAAGCGCAGGCAAAGAGCAAGCGGGTGCTCGATTTCCAGTCCAAGAACATCAGCGCCGTCAGGATCGAGTTGACCAACAAGGTCTATGCGGTGGAAAAGGCCGGCGATCAATGGCGGATCACGGAACCGTTGAGTTGTCGCGCCAACTACAGCACCGTCAGTTCGATCCTCGATGAATTGGAATTTGCCGAGCGCACCCGCACGATCACCGGCAAGGAATTGAAGGGCACTCCGCCCGCCGGTTTCGGCTTGCAGACCCCGCGCATTCGTCTGACGTTGCAGGGTGGGAAACAGCCCCTGGTGCTGCTCGTCGGTAATGAGACGCCGACGAAAGACGCGGTGTATTGCCAGGCGCAGGGCAACGAGGATGTGATGGTTGCGCCCAAGACGATTTATGACCGGCTGAATCGAACCCTGGACGATTTTCGTGACCGGACGGTCATCGATTTCCAGCCCGCATCGGCGACGCGCATCGAAATCAACATCAAGGGGGCCAACCGTGTCATTGAGCTGGCAAAGTCCAGCGCGTCGACGAATGCCGTACCGCGATGGATGTTGACTCATCCGCTGGCAGCCCGCGCGGATCAAAGCAAAGTCAGCGAATTGCTGGCTGATTTGAACGAACTGCGCGTGGCGGACTTTGTCAGCGAAGACCCGCGGGATCTCCACACCTACCAGCTTGACGAGTCCGGTGAGCCGACCGAAGTAACCGTGTGGACCGGTGAATCGGGCAAGACGCTTCTGCTGGGACATGCGCTGACGAATGATGCCAGCAAGGTGTACGCCAAGCTCAAGAGCTCGGATTCGATCTACACCGTGCCGTCGAGCACCGCGCAGAAGTTTGCCGTCCAGGCCAACGAGTTGCGCGATGCCCGGGTGCTCACGTTTTCAGAAAACGACGTCCGCGGGATCGAGTTGCTGCACGGCACGGATAAAATTTCCCTCATCCAGACCGATTCCACCTGGAAAATCACGGCGCCCGTGGCCGTGGCGGCGGAGGAATCGGCGGTGGAAGATTGGCTGGGTCGTCTCGGCGCACTGACCGCCCAGGTGTTCGCCGCCGATATCGCCACCGATCTGGACAAGTACGGACTGGCTGCCCCGGTCGCCACCGTGAGCCTGCGAGGTGAGGGGACCAACACGATCGCCCAGTTGCTGGTGGGATCGACGGATGAATCGAATCGCGTTCGCTATGTCAAGCGGGCGGACGAACCGTTTGTTTACGGGGTGGATACGAACATACTCTCGTGGTTGCCCGCGAACTACTTGGCGTTACGTTCCCGTCGCCTGAATGACATGACGTCCGCCGAGATCACCAAGCTGGTGATCGAACAGAAGGCGGGAAAGATGGTTGTCGAGCGCGGTGCGGACAAGAAGTGGAAGCTGCTCGAACCGCCGCAAGGCGTTCTCGATAATGATGCGTTGCAGCAGATTTTGGATGAGTGGGTTGCGTTGCGCGCCGAGGAATTCGTCCACGAAGGCCGGGAGAGCCCGGCGGAGTACGGGCTCGACCAACCTGAGCTGACGATCACCGCCACGGCCGGCGACCGCACGCGCTCGCTGGAGTTGGGCAAACCGCGGAATTCCGACACCCGCTACGCCCTATGGAGCGAGCCGCCATTGGTGTTCACGATTTCGACCAGTGGCGCCAATACGCTGATGAAAACCGTGATCACGCCGTCCAGCGCCGCAACGCCGGCGCCTTCAACAACCAACGCGCCGGCCGCCGTGAGCCCCTCCGCGGCGGAACCGGTACCACCGACGCCTCCGCCGACGAATGCCGTGCCGCCTCCGCCGCCTCCCCGGTAGGGACGCGCTGCGCGGTGGCCAGAGTATGGACGCGGAGCACTGCGTGCTACCAACGACCGCAGGCGGGCGAGACGCCCGCCCCACTACGCCGGTACGGAGCGGACGAGTCGGCCCCGATGCAGGAATCGGGGTAAACTGTTCGTCCCTACCAACGGCAAGGCGGCAAAGCCGCGACGGCAAGGACCGGCGCGAATTTTGGGGGAAACACGTTGACGGGCTGAGAGCACGTGTTTAAGAATCCGTGAAGTGAAAGTTCTGTTCCGCTTGTTCGTCCGCTTCGTGATCGTGCTGGCGGTGTTGACGGCGCTGTCACTGGCCTATTTGCACTTCTTTGGGTTTCCCGGGTTCCTGAAAGAGGTGGTGATCGGCCAACTCCGCAAAGCCGGCTACGACGCTCAATTCGGCTCGATTCGGTTGGACCTGGTTCGTGGGATTGTGGCTTCGGATGCCACGTTTAGGGATCCGCGCGCCCCGGAACAAATACTGGTGCAGATCGATGAACTCGAATTGCGGTTCAACCTGCACCGGCTGATCCACAAGCAGAACCCCATCCAGGCCATTCATATTGCCAACGCCACCATCGCCGTGCCGACGCCTCCTGATGAAAACGGCCCGGCCACGTTTACGGCGTCCGATGCGTATGCCACATTCGAGCTGGGCGACGACGGCTCGGTGCAGGTGGACAGGCTCACCGGAGTCTATTGCGGGATTCGCCTGAACGTATCGGGTTATATTGTTCGCGGTACGCCGGCACCGGCGCCGGCGGTCCCAACGGTTCTCCAGCAGGGCCCCAATCGGGGACAATTTCTGTTTGTAACAAAAGCGGTGCGTGAACTGAACCAGATCCACGTGACGGGGCCGCCGGATCTGAATCTGGATTTCAATATCGATCTAAGCCAGCCGCTGACAAGCCAGCTGACGGCGCGGTTTC
>Ga0187871_10001016_pt1 | contig 25246 bp, 23 predicted proteins | sample June2016WEW_16_1_FD_132988 | JGI IMG/M metagenome (GOLD analysis project Ga0187871, IMG submission 132988) | Peatland microbial communities from SPRUCE experiment site at the Marcell Experimental Forest, Minnesota, USA - June2016WEW_16_10 | ecosystem: Environmental > Terrestrial > Soil >...
CCCGCAACCCCGCCGGCAGTCCGGCTGTGGCGCGCGCCACAGCCGCATCGAGCGCCGCGGGCAACGCGCGGGCCCGCAGGTTGATGAAGAGCTCGTGGCGGCGGGCCGGCGAAGCCAGCAAGTCTCCTTCAACCGATGGCCGATCGCCATTGCGGCAGATGCCCGCGCGCATGTAGCCGCTGGGAGCCCGATCGAAGATTTTCAAGTGCGCAATGGGTACACCCGCGCGGGTCAGTTCCCCGTCGAGGCGTTCGAGCAGCGGACCGACCAGGGCGGCCGGCGTCAGGCCTGTCGCGAGGCGCAGTTCGCCCGCCCAGTTCAGCCATCCCAGGGCGGCTTCGGCCGCCGCGTACCGCGCGTAGTCGACGTTCAGAAGATGGCCGCCCGCGCGCAAACGCCCGCTTAAGACTTCGTCCAGCCACTCCGCAACCCCCTGCCCGGTGACCGCGCTGATGCGGCGCGAGGAACCCGCTGGCACCGCAAAATCCGGATAGAGATCGGATTTGGTATAGAGCACCAGGTCGGCCTCCGCCAGTTGGTTTTGGAAAAGATACTGCAGGTTCGCCTCGGCGTCGGGTTGCCCGAACTCGGCGGCGCGGCGCGGATCGGCCAGCACGGAAAACGGCGCCAGCCGGAACTGCGCGGCGTGGAGTTGCTTCAGCGGCTGCAGGACGGTGGCGGAAAGATCCATGCAGCTTCCCACCGGTTCGGCAAAAATCACCTGCGGCCGCACCGCCAGCAGACTCTGGGCCGCGGAGACGAAATCCGCAAAACGGCAGCAGAAGCAAGCCCCCGCGATTTCGCCGGCATCGAAACCGTTGGCGGTGGCCATGCGGGTATCCACCAGCGCGCCGCCTTGATCGTTGGTGATGATGGCGGCGCGCAGGCCCCGATCATGCAGCAGGCGTGCCGCGCGCAGCAGCAGCGTCGTCTTACCGGCGCCCAGAAAACCTCCAACTAAAACCAGCGTAGGGCGCTCAGCCAAGCAACACCAACTCTTCGCCGGCATGCACCGTGACTTCGTCGGAAAATGTGAAGAGCGTCCCTTCGCGGTCGTGGGTCAGCGTGACCGGATGGCCTGCGATCGTCGCCGTGACGGGCGGCCCGGGCGGCAAGGTGACCGACCGCAGCGGCAGATTCCCCTCTGCGACGGCCAGAGTCGCGCGGCGGCGGCCGCTATCCGCGGCTTGCGTGAAAGTGCCCCATGCCGGAGCCGCCGACCAGAAACACGAGAACTTCCCGGCGCCCACATTCAGCCGCGGCGTGATCGCCACGCTCTTCTCCGCGCCGTGATAGCGGAAGCCGCTCAGCGCCAGCACCCCCGACCAGGCCGACATCGCGCGCGCGTAGTGATGGCCGCATTCCGCTTCGTCCCACGGATTGCGCCGCTCGCCATCGTATCGCCGCCGGCTGTTTTCGAATGTTTCCACGCCCTCCCGCACCATACCGGCGTAAATCATTGTGGCGGCGGCCTGGTATTCGAGCCCGGTCCAGGCCTCGGCGAAGTAAGGGAAAGGGACCTCGGGCCGTTTCCCGGTGCCGTAGTCGCATACCACCAGCGCCGATTCGTCGTTCAACACATAGGTGCGCTGCACCGATTCGTGATCGTAAAGCTGGCGCTTGTAGTTGTACCGCCAGATGGACTGTAGCGTAGCGCGGATGTGTCCGGGATCGACCAGGGACCCAAGCCCCGCGACTTCCGCCAGATACTGGCCCATCAACTGGTCGAGCAGGCAGCCATCCCCAACCTGGAATTCGGGCTTCTCGGGATTCTCAGCGCCCATGTTGCCCACCGTGGCGGGCGCGATCTGGTCTTTCGGAATACCGCGCACCTTCTGAATGTAATAACGGCCGTTAAACAGATTGGCGTCGATCCACTGGCTGCCGGAAGCGAAGAGCTTGCGATAGTCCTCCGCGGCATGCGTGTCGCCCAGCGCGCGGGCCATCTCTTCCGCGGCCCGCAGCGCGCCCAGATAATAGATGCCGCACAGTGGATTAGGACCGTAGAACTCTACGTCATAAGTGTTGTGCTGCACTCCGTCCATGACGCCGCGGCGCTGCGCATCCCATCCGCCGGGAATCCAGGCGAACGAGATAGCGCGCTCCACACGCGGCCAGATGTCCCGCAGCCATGCGGTGTCGCCCGAGAGCCGCCAATCGAGATAAACCTTGATGATCTGGCCCAACTGTCCATCGGCCGCGGCGTAGCCGAATCGCTCCTTCCCATCCGGAAGCAACTGGCGAAAGCGCATGCCGCCCTGATCGTCTTCCGAATAGCCGAAGGCGGCTTTGCGCAGCGACCGGGCCAAGGTGGGAAACAGATGCTGCGTCGCGGTTTCGTAGTTCCAGACATGCGTGCAATTGCCGAAGCAGCAGCCGCTGTGATCGCCCGATCCCTCGAAGCCGTGGAACTCGCCATCGGCCGTGCGGAAGCACGTCTGGGTGACCAGCGTGGATAAGCTGGACATGGCGGCATCCAGCACGGCGGGCGGCAGGGAGCTTTCTCTTATGGCTGAGACAAAGCGGCGCGTGCGTGCCTCCAGATCGGGCAACTTGTCCGCAGCATACCCGGCCGCATCCCAGGCGCCGGCGAACCGCGTGGCGTAGTGGTTGCCGATGATGGTGTGCTCCTCGCCCTTGGGCGCGGTCCAACCGGACCATGCCGGCGTGCGATTCGGGAAATGCCAGGCCAGCAGGAAGGTATAGGCGGCTTCCGTCCCGGGCGCGATTTCCTGCTGCAGGCAGAGCGACCCGATGGGCTTGCGCTGCGCAGCCTCGGGGCCCAGTTCGCCATCGTCGCTGAAATCGTCCCAGAACAGCAGCGGGCTGGTCCACCATTTGGCCTGCGTCCAGCCGCGCAGGTAAGTCAGCTTGCCCTCGGGTTTAACCAGGCACAGAGCCAGGGTGCCGGATTGAGGGTCGTCGCCGGGCATGCCCGGGTTCGACATCAGCAGACCCTTCATCTGCTCCGATTCGCGGTACTCAATCGCGCGCCGCTCGCCCGGATGGCGTTGCGCGACATCCTGAAACGTGGCTCCGATGGGGTTTTCGATAGACCAGGCGATGGAAACGCGGGCGGCGTCCTTACCGGGATTGTGAACGCGATAGCGCAGGATGGCCACCGGGAGGCCGGATTCGTCGGCATCCAGCGGAATGAACGGGCTGAAGGCATCCAGCGTGACATTCACGGGCAGACGGGAATCGTGGAAGGCGATTTGGCCGATGGGGAATTCGCCGGTGAAGGTCGCGCCTTCCAGGCGGCTGAGGCCGGGCGCGTTCTTCGATCCCAGGCCATCCGGCCCTTCGTAGGGCGGCATCAGGCGCGCTTCCAGGATATGCGAGACAGGCTTGCGGTTGCCCGCCTGCGCCCAGATGGAGGCGAAAGCGTATTCGGGCGAACGGCCTTTGTCCGGCCGGTTGAAGATTTCCCAGTCGCGAAGCTGCCCGCGTCCGCCCAGGCTGATGCTGCCCGCGGCCACCCCGCCCAGGGGCATGGCGAGCATGGCGAGTTGGCGTCCGGTGTATATCCGGGGGTAGCGCATGGAGGATCGCGGAAGGGTGACGGGCTTCGGCGCGGGCGCAGCGGATGTGGCTTCGGAGGGCGCTTGGGCGGCGGCAGGTCCCAGCGGCGCGGCGGCCAGAGCCACGGTTTTCAGGAATCCGCGGCGGCCCGTGGAAGAGCTCATTTGCTGCGAGTGTAACATCGCGCCGCCTGTTTGTGCGGACAAACGAAGCGGCGCGCCAATGCCCTACTGGTACCCGTCGCGTTCGAGTTGCCGCAGTTGCGGGCCTTCACTCGAATTCATGGGGTCAAGCTGTCTCCGCATATTGGCAAAAAAGTTATATTTGCCTGCCGCGGCCAGGATCTGCGCGTACTGGCTCGCGGGGAAGGGCAACTTACTCATAAACCCCGCCGCGCCGCCAAAAAGCTTATCGAAAGCCTTGGCCGCATCGTCGTCGCCGGCTTTTCCGTTTGTCCAGTCGTTTAGGACAGACACCGCCTCGGAGATCTGGCACGCCGCACTGACATCCCCGGAGACCTTATTCCCCTTCTCGATAGTTTCGTTGATTTTGTCGACGGCGCCGCCGAGGGCTTCCCCCGCATCTCCGAGGGCGTCGATACTGTTCGCGAAAGCCGCCGCCGTCTTAGCCTTCTTGGTCACATTTTCAGCGTGCTCCAGAAGAGCCCTCACTTGTTCCAGAGTGGGAGACGAGCAGACGCCGGCAAGAATATTCGCCCGGTGAAAAGTGTCTTCGAACTTCTTTTCAAGATCCTCGAGAATACCCATGACACCCTCCTTTGGGAAGGCTCTCGGTCCGCCCTCCCGATGGATTCGATTGTACACCGGGTAATTCGAGGTTGTGAAGCGAAAAAGTACTGGTAACTGAGCCCCGCCCAGGGGCCGGATCTTGGAAGTCTCTCGACTCCGCCGAACGAACCCACCGGCCGTTGGCCTGCTGGAGTACGGTCCCGAAACAGCCATATCTATTGACTAGCCTTCGATCTGGCGGCTGACGCGCCGGCGCAGAAAAGCGGGGACGTCGCGCGAGCCTTGGGTCACAGCCACGATCTCGATGGGCTCACGGTCGGCGCGATAAATGATGAGATAGGCGCCGACCGGCCAGAACAGGACTCCGTAGCGGGTCAGGTCTTCGCGCTGGTGCCCCATGCCAGGCGTACGTCCGAGTGCCTCAAACGCATCGCACAGTTTTCTGATCCACCGGTCGGCGGCGTCTAGGTGATCCCCAGCGATGTATTCCAAAATCTCGTCAAGATCAAGGTCCGCATCGACGCTAAGGATGTAGGTACTTCACACGCCAGGCTTGCGGCGCTGCTCGGACTTGCGCTGTAACCGGCCACGGGCCAAGGCGGGGTCGACAACTTCTCCGCGATCAAGGGCGGCCAGGCGCCGGCCGAGCTCCTGATTAAATTCCGTAAGTTGAGCGGCGCGCGCCGAGTCGTGTTCCTCCAGCAGTCGCAAGGCCTCCCGGACGACCTCGCTCGCCGAGTTGTATCGGCCCGATTGCACCTTCGTGCTGACGAATTCCTCCAGCTCCGGAGTGAGAGAGACGTTCATGCGGAAATGCTCCCTGTTACCTTCAGGGTAGCTGGAATACCAAAGATTGTCAATGTCTGTTATTGATTGCTTGGAGACGCGTGTAACGTTGCGCGGAAGGCAGCGAGATCTATGCCTGGGACCCCATAGTTCAGTAGCCTGTAAACGATTCAAGCAAAGACGGTTAACACGAAATTGGCTTCGTCCGGCCAAATGCCGCCGCACCCGCCGCCCGGATCCGGCGCCGGCAAGCTCGCCGGCCGCCACGATTTCGGGTGACACATTTCACTTCTCTCCCAAATCGCTGATTCTAAATAAATCTCCTCACCAGGTCACGCGGTTTCCTTGAACCGCGCCGTTACAATGGGCAGCGTAGAGAAACAATGTCGCGCCACCCGCCCCGCCTGCCCCTCGATCCATTCTTCGACCTGTCGCTCGACCCCTTATGGATCACGACCCTCGGAGGCCATTTCCGGCGCGTCAACGCGGCCTTTATCGCCGCCTTAGGCCATCCCGAAAACGACCTCCTGACCCGCAACATGCTCGACTTGATCCACCCCGATGATCGTCCGGCCGCCGCCGCGGCCCTTGCCGGACTGTCCCACGGAATTCCCTGCGCCAAACTGGAAAGCCGGTTTTCCTGTGCCTGCGGCTCGTCCAAATGGCTGGCCTGGACCAGCACTCCGCTGCCGTCCGAAGGATTGGCTTACACCGTAGCCCATGACCTCACCCGCCACAGGCTGGATCGGGAAGCCTTTCGCCAGTCCGAAGCCCACCGCTTGTGCGCCATGGAGTGCTCCTCCGACGCAATTTTTACGCTGGACCGCGCCTTCCGCCTGACCGGTCTCAACCAGCAGGCCGAGCGCCTCTGGAATCGCACCCGCCACGACATCCTGGGCCGCAATCTTTGGGATGTGTTCCCCGATGCCGTCGGCGGTCCCTTTTTCAAGCTCTACGAACGGGTGATGCGCAGCGGTCAGCCCGGGCATCTCGAAGAGTTCTATCCCTACGCCCCTCACAATCGCTGGTTTGAAGTCCACGCCTATCCCCGCACCGATGGCCTCGCCGTGTACTTCCGCGATTCGACCGGGCGCCGTCAGGCCGCCGAAAAAATAAAGCGCGCCCTCGAGGAAAAGGAAGTTCTGCTGCGCGAGGTGCATCACCGCGTCAAAAACAATCTGCAAGTCGTTTGCAGTATGCTCCGCCTGCAGGAGCGCCAGCTAACCGACGACACCCTGCTCCAGGTGCTCCGCGAGTGCCGCGAGCGCGTCATGGCGATGGCCATGCTGCACGATCAACTCCATCGCGCCATGGACTTTTCGAACCTCAACCTGGGTGAGTACATCCGCAATTTGGCCGCCAGCCTCTTCTGTTCCTACGGCGTGAATTCCACCGCCATTGGCCTGCAAATGGAGATCGAAGATATCCCGGTAGCCGTGGATACCGCGATTCCCTGCGGTTTGATTGTCAATGAACTCATAGCCAACGCGCTCCGGCACGCTTTTCCGGATGGCCGGAAAGGCTGCATCTCGCTGGGGCTCCACGCCCGGCCCGGCGGTTCGCTGGAGTTGACGGTCGCGGACGACGGTTGCGGCTTCCCCAGCAGCGCATCGACAGCCAGGGGGCGCACGCTGGGCCTGTGGCTGGTAGATCTGCTGGCCAGCCAGTTGGGTGCGGCCGTGGAACGGTCGCACGCCAATGGCACCCGGTACCGGCTCCTGTTTCAAGATGCTGCCGCGCCGCCGCCCGCGCCCTAGGCCAATTAGAACCATCACTTAGAGGATAGATCCAATGAACAAACGTCGCATCATGTTAGTCGAGGATGAGAAGGTTGTGGCGGCCGATATCGCGCAGTGTGTCACGGGATTAGGTTACGAAGTGGTAGGAGCCGCTGCCACCGGCACGGAAGCTCTCCGCCTGGCTGTCAACACCATGCCGGACCTGGTGCTGATGGATATCAAACTCAAGGGCGTGCTCGATGGCATCGACGTGGCCGCCGCGCTGTACGACCAGTTTAAGATCCCCGTGGTGTACCTTACGGCGCACGCCGACGCGGAAATCCTGGAGAGGGCCAAGCAAACCGCGCCGTCCGGCTACGTGCTGAAACCGTTCGACGACCGGACCCTGCGCACGGCCATCGAGATGGCCTTCGACCGTCACCGCCGCGAGCGCCAACTCATCGAAGGTGGACAGCGGCTGGCAGCCGCTATTGGCAGCATCGATGAAGCTGTGATCCTGACCGAGGAAAGCGGAAAAGTCGCGCTGATGAATCGCGTCGCCGAAGTCCTCACGGGCTGGACTCAGGCGGAGGCGCTGGGCAAGCCGGCCAGTCAAGTCTTCGCCATTCTGAATGCGCATACCGGGGCGCCGCAAGCCTCGCCGATCGGTAGAGTATTTCGGGAAGGTCTGGCCATCGGCTTGGGCGAAGACGTGCTGCTGCTCAGCCGCAACGGCCTCCGCCAACCCATTCAAGGCAGCGCCACGCCCGTGCGGGAAGGCCAGACTCACCAGGTCGGTGTGTGCCTGTTGTTTCGCGCCATCGGCCAGCGCGCGGCTGACGAATCTTGGGGCGCGGTCGATCATGGCGCGACGAGCCGCCTGGAGATCCTGGGCCGCCTCACGGGCGCGGTCGCCGGCGAATTCACGCGGTTGCTGGAAGCCGGGCGGGGGCGTACTCACGCCGCGCGCCTGGCCAATCGCCTGCTCGAATTCGGCCAACGGCAGCCCACTGCGCCTGCCAATCTGGATCTGAACGAACTCATTTCCGGCCTGGACGACCTGCTGCAGTGCGCGCTCGGCGACCATATCGAATTGCAATTGGCGCTGCCGCCCGGCGCGGCCGGCGCCAAGGCCGATCCCGGCCGCATCGAGTTGATCCTGATGCACCTGGCGCTCACCGCACGCGACGCAGCATTCTCCGGCCCTTTCCGGATCGAGACTTCCACGGTATCGAGCGCGGATACCGGCGACGGCTATGCGGTTATATCTATCACTCCGCCGGCCGCCGGCGATCTCCCGGCGCTGGACGAAATCGTGAGGCAGTCTCCAGGTGAAATCCGCATCGTGGTAGAAGATGGCGCCGTCAAAATCTACCTCCCGTGGCGCACGCTTTAGCGTGCCGGCGGGACTCTTAAGTCCCGCTAATACTTCCAGCTATCCACATCCGCGCCCTTAGGCGCCGTCTCGTCCATGTGCTTCACCATCTCCGGCAGATAGTGCTGCACCAATCCCACCTTCGGATCGAAGTTACCCGCATAACAATGCGGCTTGCGCTGCCCGAAGTCGAAACTGCCGCGGTAATACGGCTCCGTGGTCGTCTCCATGAAGTCCTGTAACAGATGCACCGCGCTGTCCAGATAGAAACTATCGGCATCGCCCACGCAGAGGTGTAACTTACCGGCTAACTTGGGCCCCAGAGTCTTCCAGTCGCGCTCCATGATATGGGTCAGGTCGTAGTGCTCTTTCCAGTCTTCGGCCACCTTGTGATCGATTTCGCCGGTGCGCTTGTTGAAAATCGGCCGTGGATACCCGTCGTCGCCCACCGAACTGAAATAAGCCTGCCAGGCGTCCAGTTGCTCGCCCGAACGGCCCTTGGTGCCCTGCACCAGTTCGAAACGGTTCATCTGCTCCATGGTGGAAAGCACCAGCCCATTGGGCTGGCGCACGGCCGGCCGCGGCACCCGCGCAAACGGGCCCTCCACGTAGTAGGCGTTCTTGTCTTCGTACAGGTTCATGCTCATGTACGCGCGGAAATCCACTACGTCCGGACAAAAAACATACGCGCCATTGTAGAAATCCGGATAGAAAACCTGCGACGCCAGCGACTCCCACCCGCCCGTGGAGCCGCCATAGACCGCTCGCGCCCATCCCTGGCCGATGGCCCGGAACTTTTGCTCCACATAGGGAATCAGCTCCTGCGTAATGGCGTCGCCATAAGGACCCGCATTGGCGGAGTTCACCGCATAGGAATCGTCGAAATAGGGAGTAGCATGCTGAATCGTCAGGATGATGACCCGCGGCAGCCGTCCCGATGTCCAGTCCTGATACAGTTTGTAGGCTGGACCGCTGCCCGGCACGGAGCTGAAGCCGAATCCAAGGCCCCGGCTGAAGTGGTTCTGATAGACGATCAAGGGATAGTGTGCCGTGGGATGATCGTCCCATCCGTCGGGCAGCAACAGCACCGCGCCTAACTCCATCGGCCGTCCCCAGAAACGGCTGAGTAACTCGCTGTGTACTTTCACATGCTTCACCCACTTGGTGTCGGGATCGGCCGGCGGCACGTCCCCAATTCTCTCGGTAAGCGACAGCCGGATGGTCTGGCCCAATCCAGGATCGAGATGGACCTTCTGGGTCCGGCTATAGAGGTTGCCCGGTTTCGACTGCCAGTGTTGCCCTTCGCCTTTGTCGGGCGGCAGCTTCACAGTATGCCCGTTTGCGAGATGAAACGTCTCGTAGATATTCAGGATGCCTTGCACATAGTAATCGCCCGCCGGGATATCTTTCAGGCTGTCGCGCGGATAACCCAGCGTGGTCTGATCCACCACCGCCGCGGCGCCGGGCGCGAGTGCGTCCACATCCACGCCGAATGCCTGCTGCGTGGTGGCCGTAAAGCTAAGCTGCGACCGCGGCTCGGGTTTCTCGTTCTTGGAGACCACCAGCATCACGTGCCCGTCCAGCGGCGCCGCGCTCATTTCTTTTGGGAACGAGAGCTCAAACCGTTCCGCGGCCATCGCGGGCCACGCGGCTATCGTCGCCGCTATCGTCAAATTCAGAATCTTCAGAAGGAATCGCATGGCGCCTCAACGCGGGGTGATCAGCCCGCCCAGTTTATCCTGTTCTCCGGAGTTGGCCCGCGGGAACCGCGTCGCGTAAGCTTCCAGGTACTTCAACCCGGCGCCGGTATTGTAGATCACCATGCGCTCCGCCGGCTTCAGGAATCCGGAAGCCAGCAGTTTCTCGAGCGCAGCCACGCACGCGGCGCCCTCCGGCGCGGCGAAGATGCCTTCTTCGCGCGCTAATTGAATGCCCGCGTCCAGCAGCTCTCCATCGCTCACCGCGATCGCCGTGCCGCCGCTGGCCTGTACCGCATCCAGGATCAGGAAGTCGCCCAGCGGCTTCGGCACGCGCAGGCCCGCCGCCACCGTGGAGGCGTTCTCCCAAAACTGGCTGCGCCTCTCTCCGCGCTCGAAAGCCCGCACCACCGGCTGGCAGCCTTCCACCTGGACCGCGATCATCTTGGGGCGCTGTCCGCCGATCCAACCGAGCGACTGCATCTCGTCGAACGCCTTCCACATCCCGATCATGCCCACGCCGCCGCCCGTGGGATAGAAGATCGCGTCCGGCAACTGCCAGTCGAGTTGCTCGGCGACTTCGTAGCCCATGGTCTTCTTGCCTTCGATCCGGTAAGGCTCCTTCAGCGTGCTGATGTCGTACCAGCCTTCGGCCGCCGCGCCCGCCGCCACCAGTTTCGCGCAATCGCTGATCAGGCCGTCCACCAGCGTCACGAATGCGCCGAACGCCTTACATTCGATGTAATTCGCCTGGGGTACATCGCGCGGCATGAAGATATGCGCCTCGATCCCCGCCGCCGCCGCATAGGCAGCCAGCGCGCTGGCCGCATTGCCGGCCGAGGGAATGGCCATCTTGCGCACGCCCAGTTCCACGGCCATCGAGACCGCGCACGACAATCCGCGCGCCTTGAACGAGCCCGTCGGATTCAGCCCTTCGTCTTTGATCCAGAGGTTGGACGCACCTAAGCGCGCGCCCAGCCGCCGCGCCCGGATCAGCGGCGTCATACCCTCGCCCAGGGTGACGATGGATTCCTCCGCGGCTGGGAGAACAGGCGCGTACCGCCACATATTGTTGGGGCCTTCGCGGACCTGGGCAGGGCTCCACGCCTTGCGGATAGCTTCCAGATCGTAACGGACCAGCAACGGCCCGCCGCAGGAACAGAGATGCGCCACCTCGCCGGATGGGTATTGCCGCTGGCACAGACTGCATTCCAAGTGCGTCACTTTAGGCATTAAGCTAGCAGTCTAGCAACAATAGGCTAACAATAGGCTATGGATGCCGGTCTCCACGCCCGGCGCAGTTCCTGCGTCATAATATATGTAGACCCGATGAAGCCCGCCGCACTCGTCTTGATCCTTGCCTGTTCGCAGATATCCGCCATTGCCGGTGAATATGCCGTGCTTGCGAGCGGAGCGCGCCTTTACGCCGAACGTCACGAATCGGATGGCGGTAAGGTTACGCTTTTCACGAAAACCGGCTCGACCGAGATGGATGCCTCCGTGGTCCTTCGCTTCGAGCAGGAGGACTATACGGCTCCCCCGGCTGATGCCGCGCCCACGCCGCCGGCAGTCCCTGCTGTCACCCCAAACCCGGCTTCCATGACGGAACTGATCGACAACGCCGCCCGTAAGTACGGTTTGCCGCCGGCGCTGGTGCGGGCCGTGGTGGCGGTGGAGTCCGGGTATCGGGCTAACGCGGTTTCACCCAAGGGCGCTATTGGGTTGATGCAACTCATGCCCGCGACCGCCCGCGAATTGGGCGCCGATCCGACAATCCCCGAGCAGAATGTGGATGCCGGCACGCGCTACCTTCGCGACCTGCTGGTGAAGTACGACAACCATGCTTATCACGCGCTGGCCGCTTACAACGCCGGCCCCGGCGCGGTGGATAAATATCATGGCGTCCCGCCCTACGCCGAGACCCAGAACTACATCCTGAATGTGCTGCGCAACTGGCGCAAACAATCCTCCACCGACTAAGTGGCGTCCCGCTCCCGGCCTACTGCAAGCTTGACGATCACCAACGTCATATCGTCATGCTGCGGCGCGCCGGCGGCGAAGGCGTCCGCCTCCGCGATCAGCCGCTCGATCATGGCAGCCGCCGGCAGCGCCCGGCAATCCTGCGCGGCCGCGATCATGCGCTCCTCGCCCCATTCTTCGTCGTCCAGGGTCATCGCTTCGCTGATCCCGTCCGTGTAAGCCAGCAGGATATCCCCCGGCATCAGCACCAGCGAGGATTGCCCGTACTCGACTGACGGCAGCAACCCGACCACCGGACCGTCCGCCTCCAGCCGCAGCACCTCCCCGCCGCGCAAGATCGCCGGTGGATTGTGGCCCGCATTCACGAACGCCAGCGTGCGGTTGCGTGGATCGTACTGCGCATAGAAGAATGTGGCATAGCGATTGGCCGCGGAAGCCTCATACAGCAGCGAATTGACATTGCGCATCAGCGCGGCCAGATCGGCCGGCCCGCCCAGTGTCTGTCCGCGCAGGGAGGCGCGCAGGCTGGCCATCAGCAGCGCCGCCGAGATGCCTTTGCCGGATACGTCACCCACCGCGATGCCCAGCCGCCCTTCCGGCAGAGCCACGAAATCGTAGTAGTCGCCGCCTACCCCCTGCGCCGGACGGCAATGCCCGGCGCAATCCAGGCCCGCGATCGGCGGGTAGCTTTGCGGGAAGAGCCGTTCCTGCACTTCGTGCGCGATCTCCAGTTCGCGATTGAAGCGTTCGCGGCGCGCGGCTTCCTCGGCCAGGGAAGAAAGCAAGCGGCTGTTCTCGATCGCCAGGCCGGTCTGGTCCGCGACAGACTGCAAGAGCTGCAGATCGGTCTTCGAATAAGGCTCTTCCGATCGCTTGGGGCCGAGCGCCATCACCCCGATCAAATCGTCGCGCCCGGTGAGCGGCAGCAGCAGTTGCGCGTCCAGATCCTTCAACGTTTGCCGTTCCACAACCGGCGCATCGCGCAGCCACGCATCGGGATTATCGAAGTATACGACTGCCGGAGCGTGCGCCGCGCGCAGGTACGCAATACTACGCGCTTCCGGGTCCAAGGCCACGTGCGGCGCCGGACCTTCCAGACAATAACCGTTCGGCTGCCGCAGCAGCACGGAGATCCGCGGCACGTGCAGCGTCTCGGAAATGCGATGCGTCACGGTTTCGAGCAGGGGGCCGGCGTCCAGGAATTTGCGTGCCTGGTTGCTCAGATCGCTTAAGACCTGTTCGGCGCTGTACGCTTCGCGGAAGAATCGCCGGTCCACCCACCGCTGTACGCGTCCGCTGTACCGCCGGCGCAAGAGCAGCAGCACGGCGCCGATAGCGAGCAACGCGATCTTATCGGGGGTAAAGCCCCCTTCGTTCTGGCTGGCATTCACGAAGATCGTCAGGGCCACTGCGATCATGAGGGTGCCGACCAGCCAAAGACCGCCGCGCGCCAGCGTGTAGCGCACGCTCTGCCGGACGGCCATCCGCACGTCCATGGCGCGCTGCACCAGGATGACATAGGCCAGCGTTAACGGAAATATGGCCAGGCAAGCGATGGCCGGATATTGCACCCAGCCCGGCAGCCCGTTTCCAAACCCCGTGCCCTTGAACAGGCCGACGACCGCTACCACAAAGCCCGGCGTGAAGCCTACCGTGGCGCCCACCCAGACGAAACGGATACGGCGTGCCGCATCCTTGCTGGAAGCCGTGCCGCTCTTGGCCCCCATGTGCGCGAAGAACAGCGAGATTGCCGCCATCGCCACGATTTGGCGAATCAGTTCCAGCCGGGGCAGAAAAGACTGCATCCATGCCACCGGGGCGAAGCTCACTTCCATCGCCGACTGGGCCACCAGAATGGGCACGGTGCAAATGAAGAGAACCACCAGGATCAGCCACTTGGCCCACGGAAAGCGGCTGTCCAGGACGGAGCGCTCCGGGAAGTAGATCCCGAACAGCATCATCCACACGGGCCACGAGTATCCCGCCAGGGCCCCCCAGATCACTCGCAATAATCGCCATGGCTCGCCGAAGCTTCCTTGCGGAACCAGGAACTCCAGCGCGATCATAATGGCCAGCAGCAGCCAGGCGTTCTTATCGAGCGGTCTCGCCGCCGCCACCCAGAAGCCCAAAACGAGGCAGAAGAGCGGGAACAGGAGTTGCATGCCCATGTCGCGCAGCCATTCGGACACTGGCGCGGGCGCCGGGCGCTCGGCAGCCAGTTTGATCGCGACCCGCGCGGCGGTACCGTCCGGCCGCGCGACGACGGCGGCCACCACGCTGCCCGGGCGCGCGTCCCGTACCGCATCGCGCAGCACGCCCATGCTTGTGAAGGGCACACCATTGAACTCGAGCAGCTTATCCCCGATGTGCGCCCCGGCCTCTTTGGCTTCCGGTTGGACGGCCGTGATCGCCGGTCTGCCGATGGCGAACTCGAACGGCAGGCGCGTGTGCTCTTGGCCGTGGCGCAGACTGTCGTAGAGGCTGGCCGCCCCGCCCATCCAGTAGGCGAAGGAGGTGGCGAACAGCAGGGCCAGCAAAGCATAGGCGCGGTGGGTGACTTTCATTCCGTGGGCCGTGAGAGCTATGTTAGCAATGTTGACGGCAGAACTCCCAGATCCGCGCGCACTGCTCTCCGAGAGCTTTGGGCCCGGCGATAGCAAGTTGGCGACGGCGCCCGGGCGCGTCAACCTGATCGGCGAGCACATCGATTATCATGGCCTCCCTGTTCTGCCGATGGCCCTGTGCCGCTCGGTGCGGATCGCCTTCCGCGCGAGAACCGATCGCCGTATCCGGGCGATCAGCGCCGGGTGGGATGGTGTCCGCGATTTCGAGTGGACGGCGAACCTCGCGCCTGTGGCCGGCGGCGATTGGGAGAACTACCTGCGCGCCGCGGCGCTCGCGGTAGGCCGGAAATGGGGCGTAGGGCGCGGTGTGGACGCCGCCATCGTCTCCGATCTGCCGCCGGCCGCGGGGCTCTCTTCCTCATCGGCGCTACTGGTGGCCTTTACGCTCGCTCTGCTGCGCGCGAATGCCGCCGCGCCCACGTTCGAGGAACTCATGGAAGTTCTGCCCGACGGTGAGCAATTCGTGGGCACGCGCGGCGGCGGTATGGATCACGCCGCGTCACTCGCGTCGCGTGCGGGCTGCGCCGCGCTCATCGAATTCGATCCGCTGGCGGTGCGGCACATTCCTATTCCGCCGGACTGGGCGTTCCTGGTGGCGCATAGCCTGACCGTCGCAGAGAAGTCCGGAGCCGCGCGGCAACAGTATAACGCCTGCCGCGCGGCCGGCACGACGGCCTTGCAGCGCTTGGGGTTCCCATCCTACCGGCAGGCGCTCGCGGGGCGCACCCTCGCGCAACTGGAACAACTGGCCGCGCAAAACCTGGCCACGGCCGACGAGCGCTCCGGCTTTCTGCACGTGGTCAGTGAGGCTTTGCGCGTCCGCGCCGCGGTCCGCGCCATGGAACAGCGCGATGCCCCCGCGTTCGGATCGCTGCTGAATGCCTCGCATGCCAGCCTGCGCGATCGCCTGCATGTGAGTTCGCCCGCGCTCGACCGACTGGTGGAGGTCTGCATGGCTTCGGGAGCCCTCGGCGCGCGCCTGACCGGCGCCGGATTCGGCGGCTGTGTAGTGGCCTTTTGCCGCGCGGGAGATCTGGCCGCCGTGCGCAGCGGGCTGATTCAGCGTTACTATGCGGGATTGCCGGAATTCGACGAGCGGATGCATCTGATCCATGCCGAAGCGGGACCCGGCGCGCTGCAAGCCGAATCAAGGACCTAAATGCACCTTCACACGCTTGACTGGATTATCGCCGCCGTCTCCATCCTCGTCTGCTTCGTGCCGGCGCTCTTTTTCGCGAAGCGCTCGGGCAAGAGCACGTCGGAGTTCTTCGCTTCCGGGCGCTCCGTGCCCTGGTGGCTGGCCGGTCTCTCCATGGTGGCTACGACTTTCTCCAGCGACACGCCAAATCTGGTCGCCAATTTCGTGCGCACCCAGGGTGTCGCGGGGAACTGGCAGTGGTGGGCGTTCACGCTCACGGGCGTGGCTACGGTCTTCTTTTACGCGCGCCTCTGGCGGCGCTCGGGCGTACTCACCGACCTGGAATTCTACGAGGTGCGCTATTCAGGCAAGGCCGCCGGTGCGGTGCGTGGCTTCCGTGCCGTCTATCTGGGCTTCTTCTTCAATTGCATGATCATGGCCACGGTGGATCTGGCCGCGGTGAAGATTGCCGCCGTCCTCTTTGGCTTCGACCGCTGGCAAACGCTGCTCGCCGTGGGCTTGCTGAACGTGGTATTCGCCGCGCATTCCGGCCTGTGGGGCGTGCTGGTAATCGACATGATCCAGTTCTTCATCAAGATGTCGGCGGTGATCGCCGCGGCTTACTTCGCGGTGACTCTGCCGCAGGTGGGCGGCATGCACGGACTGGTCCAGAAACTTTCGCATCTGCGCGGGCCGGGCGGTGTGAATTATCTAAACATGCTGCCGGACTTCAGCAGTAACTGGGACCTGGCCGTGGCCATCTTCATCATGCCGATCGCCGTGCAATGGTGGGCCGTATGGTATCCGGGAGCGGAACCCGGCGGGGGCAGTTACATCGCGCAGCGCATGCTGGCCTCTAAGTCGGAGAAGGACGCGCTGGGGGCTACGTTGTTTTTCAATGTGGCGCATTACGTTTGCCGGCCGTGGCCCTGGATTCTGGTAGGGCTCGCTTCGTTGATTGTCTATCCTGAGTTGTCCGATATCCAAAAGGCTTTCCCGAACCTGGATCAGAGGCTGATCGGCCACGACATCGCATTTCCCGCCATGCTGCGGTTCCTGCCCGTAGGTTGGATGGGCCTGATGCTGGGTGGCCTGGTGGCCGCCAACTCGTCGACCATTCTGACCCATTTGAACTGGGGCGCATCTTACCTGGTCCATGATTTTTACCGCCGCTTCCTCAAGCCTGGCGAGAGCGAGAAACATTATGTCCTGGCCGGCCGGCTGGCGACCGTCTTACTGTTCGTGTGCTCGTCGGCCCTGGTCTTTGCGCTCGATACGGCCAAGGAGAGCTTCAACATCATCTTGCAGATCGGCGCGGGCACCGGCCTTCTGTATCTCATGCGTTGGTTCTGGTGGCGGGTGACGGCGTGGTGCGAGATCGTAGCCATGAGCAGCTCATTCGGGGTTTCCATCCTGTTTCTCATCTTGACCCGGAGCGGCGTGTCGGTCAGCACCTATCTGCAATTGCTGATCACCATCGCCGTCACCACGGTCTGCTGGATCGCCACCGCGTACTTCGGCCCGCAAACCGATCCGGCGGTGCTCATCGCGTTCTACAGGAAAGTACACCCATTCGGTCCCGGCTGGCGGCGCGTGCGCGAAGCCGCTGGGATCTCGCCGGCCCAGGCCGCCGAATGGTCGCAGCACGAGAACGTGCCCCTTTCGCTGCTGGGGTGGAGCACGGGGGTTGTCATGATCTGGTCGGCGCTGTTTACGGTCGGCAATTTCCTGTATGGACGCATGGGTTACACTTTCGCGCTCCTGGCCGTTTTTGTAGTGAGCGCGGGGATACTGATTCGGGTCATCAACCGGCTCTGGAATTAACCGCGCCACGGGCTGCGGCCAGTCATCACTTAAGCCGGATCGTTATTCATCAATATTCATCATTGTTTGTCGTATCTCTGTTCATCGATTTGCGGGCGCGGGTGCGCCCCACCTTTCGACTACAGGCTAGCGGGCAGGATTTGGGATAAAGGGATACGATTTGCGCAAGCGGTTGAAAAGAGGGGAGAGAAATGTTGGGCCGGATCAGTGACCGGCGCTGCGGGCCCTGCGGGCCACCAAATGTGATGAAACCTCAATTTGGAGGGCGGCCAATCCTGGCCCGGGGTCCCCGCTGGGAGCGGCTTTTCAGCCGGCTTGGCCGCCTGAAAGGCGGCTGCGGGCATGATTGCCCGCCCCCCAATTGGGTTTTCAACAGTGCGCCACGGGCAAGCAGCCGCGCATGTCTTTGTACGACACTTCCAGTTGCGCCTCGTCCGTCAATCCGGCAGCCCAGTCTCCGCCAGGAAGGTAGTCGCGGGTTCTCCCTTCAGACGCGCTAGCCCAAGCTGTGTATGCGATGTGAGATTGCACAAGTTCCGCCGATATCATCATGTCGCTCTCCTCAAAAGTGTTCCTTCAAATCGGCAAATCGTTCCAGGATCAACAGCCGCCCTTTTCCCGGCCGGATATCCTGCCGCTCCAATGTCCACGTGTGGGCGTGCGGAATGAAGACCGCGTTCAGGCCCGCTTCGAGCGCTGGATTGATGTCGGATTTCGCGCTGTTTCCCGCCATCCACGTGCTCTCCGGATGAATGCCGCGCTGTTCCACCAGCGTCTGGTAGGCTGACACGTCCTTCTCCTTCACGATGGCCGTGTGGCCGAAGTAAGTGCCCAGGCCCGAGCGATCGATCTTCAACTTTTGTTCATCGGGATGACCCTTGGTAAACAACGTCAAATCGTGCCGCGAGGCCAGATATTCCAGCGTTTCGGCCACACCCGCAATCACTTCCATGGGACAATCCAGAATCCGTTCGGCAAACGACATGACGGTGCCCAGATCCTCCTCGCTGACGTCCCGTTCGCACAGATGCTGGTAGCATTGCCGCAGGTTGCGCCCGAAATTCATGGAGCCGTACCCATGAATCTTGGAATTGGCCAGCTCGATTTCATCCAGCACGGCGCGAATTTCCGTCGCGCTCAAGGTGGAGTGATTCAGGTATTCCACGAACTCGTCGAATGCGCGCTCGAAGTAGATGTTGTTCTCCCACAGCGTATCGTCGGCGTCGATCATCAGGTATTGGCGTGTCATTTCGTAACCTTGGGCGCCAGGTGGAAGGGGATCTCGACGACTGCGTCCACGTCGACGGGCTGGCCATCGTGCAGGGCCGGCTCGAACTCCCACTTGCGGATGGCGTCTTGGGCGCTCAGGTCCAGGCGGTCGTCCAGGTGCCGCAGAAGCTTCACGGTGTCGACGCGGCCATCCTTGCGGATCACCGCGGCCAGGCGCACGGTTCCTTCGATGCCGTCCGCCATGGCCGCGGGGTAGTATTTGGGATCCACTTTGCGCAAGGGAACCGGCGGACTCAAGACGCCGCCCGCCGGGGAGTCCTCGCGCCGTTCCGAAAACCAGATCATCCAGCTTCCGGAGTAGCTGGTGATGTTGGGCATCTGCACGGACATGGCGTAAGTATCGCGCCCGCTCCACAGCGCGTCGGGCGCGGACGAAACGCGCACGGCCGCGGGATGCGCTCCGGCGATGGTAGGCGCGGGCAGGCTGGCGTGCACCGCCGCCCTTAGATTGGCCGCCGAAGTGGGCGGCATCCGAGCCATCCGGGTGGGCTTGTCATCGGCCGCCCCGCTGCGGACCAGCAGTCCGGGTACCGTGAGGAGGGCGCCCTCCGCCGAACTATCCGTACTTCCGGTGCCGCGTGGTTGCGGGCCGGCCGAAAACTGGGCGTTGCGCGAACCCTCCGGTGCGGGCGCCGGCGCATGCGGAGCCGGGTTTAGCCCGACGATGGCCATGCTGACCGCGGAAGGGGATGCCGATTCCGGTATGGCCGGCGCGTCGGCCAGCGGCGATCCGAATGGACTGGCCTTCGAGTTTTGACGCGGCGCCACGAAGTCGCGCGGCGGAGCCTTCGCCGCTACCCCGGCCAAAGGGGCTGGGACCGCCATGGTTGGAGTCGCCGCGGCGACGGCCGGCGCCTCCGGCAGCGCGGGAGTTGGTCTGCCTGCCGGGCGGCCCGCCCGCGGAGCGACAAACCTGCGCGGGGGAGCTTTTACCGGCTGCGCGCCCAGCAAGTTGCCCGCACCGTTCAGGTTTCGAGCGGTTTGAATCTCGGGAGGAGCCGCCAGCGTGGGGACAATTGGGGAAGGCTTGGGCGCTTCCGGGGGCGGCACAAACAGCTTCGGTTTGGGCGGCGCGGGCGGTGGCTGCGGCCGCGGCGCGTGCATCGCCAACACATTTGGCGATTTGAGATCCGCGTGCAGTTGCAGTTTGGGCGCAGGCTGCCATATGAACTGCCGTGCCCGGGGAGCCTTCGGCGCGACTGCCACGATCTCCTGCGATGCGATCTTCACGTCCGCGCGCGGCGGCCGCGCGTGCCGGCGGGCCGCCGTGGGAGAAACATCCGGCAGCTTCTCGCGAAAGTCGTACCACACCAATTTGTGCGACTGCGGGGCGATGGCGATCTCATATAAGGACTTCGGCTTTTCGTACACCGGCCCGGACGCCACCCACGCCAGGATCAGTCCGTGGGCAAACAGTGAAACCGCGAAGGGCGCCAGCCTGGGTCGTCCAAACATGCTTTCTCAGACGCCGGCCGGCTTGCCCCCGAATCCATTGCGCGGCGCGACCTGCCGCACGCGCTCGATATGTTTTTGGCGTGGGACGTATTGCGACAAGAAGTCGCTCAACACGCGCAGGCGCTGCGCTTCGGACCGCGTCCGCAACAGCCCGTTCAGAAAATCCAGGTCCGGCAGTCCCTGGGCCAGTTGAAAGCTGAGCTGCGGATCGTCCAGGTTGGGCTCTGGAGTGGGCGGATGCAGAACGCCGGATTCGAGCAGGCTCTTGTACTGCGTCAAAGCCGCGTGCTGGGCCTCGATCGGCGCCGGCGCATCCTGATCGTCGTCATCGAAGAACTGCACCTCGCCGCGCAGATAATCTCTCTCCTCGTCGAGCATCACTACTTCAAAACGGCGCCGTCCACAGACCAGAATGTCCATTTTTCCATCCGGAAACTTCTTCAGGATCTTCTCGACGATGACCGTGCAGCCGGCATTGACGATACCATCGTCCTTGGCCAGTACAATGCCGAACTCCGAGTTATCGCGGAGGGCATTGCCGATCATTTCCTTGTAGCGTTCCTCGAAAATATGCAGCGGCAGGTGCGTGCGTGGAAAGACCACCAGATGCAGCGGGAAGAGCGGGAGTAGCCGCGTGGACATGCTACCATTATTGCGTCTCAGGCCGGTTCCGGCAAACACGGAAAAATGCGCATCGACGGAAAAGTGGTCCTCATCACGGGAGCTTCCGAGGGTATCGGCGCGGCGTGCGCGGAAGCTTTCCTGAAACGCGGCGCGCGGCTATCTTTGATTGCCCGATCCGCGGAGAGGTTGCGCATGGCCGGTGGGTCCGGCGCGGTGATCACGGCGGGCGATCTGACTGTCCCCGAGGTTCGCGAGGCCGCCGTAAATGCTACGATCGACCGGTTCGGCGCGATCGACATTCTGATTAACAACGCCGGCATGGGCCTTTACGATCCCGCCTGGAGCGCGCCGCTCGCGGACGCGCGGAGCCTGTTCGAGTTGAATTTCTTTGTGCCGCTGGCGTTGACGCAACTCGTAGCGCCGCACATGCGCCGGCGCGCCAGCGGCGTGATCGTGAATGTATCCTCCATCGCGGGGCGGGTCACGCTGCCCTGGCTAACACTCTACTCCGCATCGAAGTACGCTTTGGGCTCGCTCACCGACGGCCTGCGCATGGAATTGAAGAAAGACGGTATTCACACGATTACGGTCTGCCCGGGATATGTGAAGACGAAGTTTCAGGAACACGCTTTGGGTGGCGATCCGCCGCCGGGGATCGCCCGGCGCAAGCAGTTCGCCATTACGCCCGAGCAGTGCGCGGAAGCCATTGTGCGCGGGGTGGAGCGCGGCGCGCGCACGGTGATGGCGCCCAGGTCCAATTGGCTGTTTGTACTGGCTGAACGCCTGTTCCCCGCGCTGGTAGATGCGCAGCTCGCCGCCATTTTGCACGACGTATGATCCTGAAACTGAAACGCACGCCGGGAATCTATCTGGTCGGATTTATGGGGTCCGGCAAAAGCACGATCGGCCGTCTGCTTGCCGAACGGATCGGATGGCACTTCGTGGATCTGGATGCCGAAATCGAAGCCGCGGAAAAAACGGCCATTGTCGAAATCTTCGAATCGCGCGGCGAAGGCGAGTTCCGGCGATTGGAACGGGAGACGTTGCGGCGGCACGTACGCGCCATCGAGTGCGGCCGGCCCGCGGTTCTGGCGCTAGGCGGCGGCACGATCGTGCAGCCCGAAAACCATGCACTGCTCGAAGAAAACGGCGTAAGTATCTGGTTGGATTGCCCTTTTGAAACGGTTCGCCGGCGCGTCGGACCCGCTTCCCACCGGCCGCTGGCGCGCGATCCGGTGAGCTTCGCCGAGCTTTACGAAGCGCGCCGCGAATGGTACGCGCGCGCGGACTATCGCGTTCCGATCGAGAGCGACGATCCGGCGGTGGCCGTGGAAGCCGTGCTGCGCCTGCCATTATTCAAATGAAAGCGGATCGCAGCGAAGGCAAACTGCGCCGCCACGCGCTGGCGATTTTCAAGGCCGCGCTGCGGGCCGCCAATCCGGAGCAAGCGGTGGCCGTGCGCCTGGCGCGCGAGGATTTCTCGCGATACCGGCACATCTACATAGTGGGGGCGGGGAAGGCGGGAGCCGCCATGGCCCGCGCCGCGGAGCGCGTCTTGGGCCGGCGCGTGACAGCGGGCCTGTTGAACGTCAAATACGGTCACGTCGCTCCCCTGCGGCGCGTCGGGTTGAACGAGTGCGGCCATCCGGTCCCCGACGAACGCGGGGTGGAAGGCGCGCGCCGTATTGCGGCTCTGGTGGCCGGCGCCGGCGCGGACGACCTGGTGCTGTGCCTGATCTCCGGCGGCGCTTCCGCCTTGCTGCCGCTGCCCGCCGATCCCGTCACGCTCCACGAAAAACAGGAAGTGACGAAACTGTTGTTGGCCTGCGGCGCCGGCATTCACGAGATCAACGCAGTCCGCAAGCACATTTCTCAAATCAAAGGCGGCCAACTGGCGCGCCTGGCCTATCCCGCGCGGGTCCTCTCGCTATTGCTATCCGACGTGATCGGCGACGATCTCGATGTGATCGGCTCCGGCCCCACCGCGCCGGACGGATCTACGTTCGCGGACGCGCGGGCGGTTTTGGAGAAGTACGGAATCCTCGCGCAGGCGCCCGCGTCGATTCGCGATCGCCTGCAGCGGGGCAGCCGCGGTGAGATCGCCGAGACCCCCAAGCGGGGCGACCGCCTGTTCGCCCGCGTCCGCAATGTCGTCATCGGCAGCAACCGGCTGGCGGTGGACGCCGCCGCCGCGCGCGCCCGTGCGCTGGGTCTTCACACGCTGGTGCTCTCGACGTTCGTCGAAGGCGAAACGCGCGAAGTCGCCCGCATGCACGCCGCTATAGCCAAGGAAATCGTGCATGCCGGCCGCCCTTTGAAACCGCCGGCCTGCGTCATTACCGGCGGCGAGACGACCGTCACGCTGCGCGGCGATGGACTCGGCGGACGGAACCAGGAATTCGTGCTGTCGGCGGCCATCGATATCGCCGGCCTGCCCAACGTGGTGGTTTTGAGCGCCGGCACGGACGGCAGCGACGGTCCCACGGATGCAGCGGGCGCGATCGCGGACGGGCGCACGGCAACCCGTAAACCCGGCGCTGCGGAATTCCTGGCGCGGAACGATTCGTATCGCTATTTCGAAAGCCTGGGCGATTTGATCGTGACGGGTCCGACGAACACCAACGTGATGGACGTGCATCTGATATTGGTGGGAGGACACCGTTGAGTTTCTGGCGCAAAGAAGTGATTGCCTTCGCGTTGGATCGCGAAACCGCGGCCCACGTTCAGGAACAGAAGGAATGGATTGACCGGGAACCCGCGAATCCGCGCCCATGGTACAACCTCGCGCAACTTTACCGTATGGAGCAACGGCAGGACGAAGCCCTGGCGCTGCTTCTGGAAGCCGTACGGTTGGACAATGCCTGTGCGGACGCGCACGTCGCCCTTACCGAAATCTACGCGGTGCGCGCGGACTATGCCGCGGCGCAAAAGCATGCGCTGAAGGCGGCGGAGCATGGCGATCCGCACGCGATGGAATTGCTGCGGCGGCACGGGGTCGCGTAGGACCTCTTTAGTTCCGGTCTAACAATTCGCCGATACGAATCGCAAATTGCGCCTTCCGGGCCAGCTTTTCGAAGGTATCGTTGACCGAAACAATCTCAATGGCAAGGTCCGGCACAAAGCGCTGCACACGCAGATTCTTGTTACGCAGCGGGCGCTTCGATTTGTTGTAGAAACATACATCGGGCCCGTGCGCGTTACCGTCAAAATCGTATTTCTGTTCGGAAATCACATTGCCGAGTTGATGCTCTCTGACAAACGGGCGCAAGAGTTCAGCCTGGGAGTTGCTCGAAATCGTCGATGGTCAGTCCGGTCGCCGGCTCCATATGCCTATTGTGCCCTCGCCTCGGCCCCGCTTCGCCGATAGATCGCTTTTCCGTCGAACACGGTTATCTCTACGCGCGCCTTCTCGATGTCCGCAGCCGGGATGCTCAGAATATCGCCGGACACCACTACCATATCCGCCAGTTGGCCAGGCTGAATGGAGCCCTTGATCTTGTCGTCGAAGCTGGCGTAAGCCGAGCCCGTGGTGTAGGCCCGGATCGCCTCTGCCACGCTGATCTTTTGTTCGGGCACCCATCCGTCGGGATGTTTGCCATCCAGGGTACGGCGCGTGGCGGCCGCGTAGATTCCCATCAGCGGCACCATGGGCGCCACCGGCCAATCCGAGCCGAACGCCAGGACCGCGCCCGTGTCCAGGAGCGAGCGGAAGGCGTAGGCGGTCTTGGCGCGCAGCGGGCCGATGCGCTTCTCCGCCCAGCGGCCGTCGTCGATCGAATGGTACGGCTGCATGGAAGCGATCACGTGGAGTTTGCCGAAACGGGGGATGTCGTCCCGAAGCAGATGTTGCGCGTGCTCGATGCGAAAGCGCCGGTCGCGCGGTCCGTTCCGCCGTTCGGCCTCCTCGTACATATCCAAAACAGTATGGTTGGCCTTATCGCCGATGGCATGGATGGCCACCTGCAGCCCCGCGCGATCCGCATCGAGGATGTGGCCCTGCATCTTGCTCACCGGGATCATCTCGCTGTTCGCCAGGCCGGCGGTGTTCGGCGCATCCAGGTAGGGCTCGAAGAACAGCGCCGTGGTTGAGCCCAGAGAGCCATCCGCGAAGCCCTTCAGCCCGCCGATGTGCAGCTTCTCGCCGCCAAAGTCCGCGTGCAGGCCCACAGCCGCGAGGCGCTCCCACGTTGCGAGCGGCTGGTGGCCGGAGATGCGCACGGTCAATTCACCACGCGCCAGCAGCGTCTGATATACGCGCAAGATCTCCGGCGCGGCGGACATATCCTGCACGCTGGTGACGCCGTTTTCGGCGGCATAGCGCATGGCCGCGCGCACGGCATCCGCAATCTGGTCCGGGGAAGACGGCGGGATTACGCGATACACACGTTCCATGGCCGCGTCCTTCAGAACCCCGGTAGGTTCGCCCGCCGCGTCTCGCACAATGGTCCCGCCAGGCGGGTCCGG
>Ga0187871_10001017_pt1 | contig 25219 bp, 21 predicted proteins | sample June2016WEW_16_1_FD_132988 | JGI IMG/M metagenome (GOLD analysis project Ga0187871, IMG submission 132988) | Peatland microbial communities from SPRUCE experiment site at the Marcell Experimental Forest, Minnesota, USA - June2016WEW_16_10 | ecosystem: Environmental > Terrestrial > Soil >...
ATGGGCGGTTTCTGGATACTGGAATGCGCAGACCTGGAAGAGGCGCTGGCGTGGGCGCGCAAGGGTGCCATCTCCTGCGATGCGGTTGGCGAGGTGCGCGAGCTTCTTTTCTTCCCGGCTCCCGAACAAGAGCCCGGTGGAAGCAAGTAAACGACCTGGTGATTGCGGCACCGGAACCCGCGCTATTGCGATTGAGAGGAACGAGCCGGCGCAACGCTTTGCTGCCGGCTCCGCCGATCCGGCTATGAGGAGAAGAACAATGAAATACATCTGTTTGGGGTACTACGACAAAGGTAAATTCGAGGCCATGACTGAGAGGGAGCGAAACGCTCTGTTCGACAGGTGCTTTGAATACGACGATCACCTTCGCGCCAACGGGCACTGGGGTGGTGGCGAAGCGCTTCAGGGTCCGGAAACCGCCCAAACCCTGTCTTGGAAGAACGGCAAAGTGGCCACTACAGACGGTCCCTACGCCGAAACGAAGGAACAAATCGGCGGCATTCTCGTCCTTGAGGCGCGGGACATGAATCATGCTGTACAGCTGATGGCGCAGCATCCGGCCGTGAAATACGGAAACATTTTCGAGATTCGGCCAGCCGGAGACCTGAGCGAAATCATGAAGGCAAGTGAGCAGCGACGGAGACCGGACGCTGCGTGCTGACGGTTTCGCTTTGTCACTGGCGGAATCGACGAACCGAAACGCCGCTCGGAAAGCTAAGGAACCCGGTCCCCTCGCCTCGCACACCTCGCCCAGCATGCGAACATAGATAAAGGACACATCGGCAAGGCCGGATTCCGCCGTATCCCGGCGCATCCCAAACTGCGCCTCAAGCCGTTCGCCCTGGAATCTGGAAACCTCAGAAGAAGCTATGCCCGAAAAGCCGTACGACCACAACCAAATCGAGTTGAAATGGCACGCACGGTGGCAGAATGCCACCTTCTACCGGGCCGAGGAGAATTCCTCGCGGCCGAAATACTACGTGCTGGAAATGCTGCCTTATCCGAGCGGTACCCTCCACATCGGCCATATCCGCAATTACTCGATCGGCGACGCGCTTGCGCGTTACAAGTGGATGCGCGGCTTCAACGTGCTGCACCCCATGGGCTGGGACGCATTCGGGCTGCCCGCCGAAAACGCCGCCATCGCCAACCAGCGCCACCCGCGCGACTGGACGCTGCAGAACATCGCCGCCATGAAGAAGACCCACCGGCGCTTCGGCTTCAGCTACGACTGGGACCGGGAAGTCTCCACCTGCGAGCCGGAATACTATCGTTGGAACCAGTGGTTCTTCCTGAAGATGCTGGAGCGCGGCCTGGCCTATCGCAAGAAGGCGCTGGTCAACTGGTGCCCGAAGTGTTGCACGGTCCTGGCCAATGAACAAGTCGTGAACGGCTGCTGCTGGCGGCATGAAGATACTCCCGTGGAACAGCGCGCGCTGGAGCAGTGGTTCCTGCGCATCACCGATTATGCCGACGAATTGCTGCGCGATATCGGCAGCCTGGAAGAGGGCTGGCCGGAGCGCGTGCTTACTATGCAGCGCAATTGGATCGGGCGCTCGGAAGGCACCGAAGCCGATTTCCGCCTGGAAGGCGGCGCGGGCGCAGGCGCCGCCATACGGGTCTTCACCACCCGCGTCGACACCATATTCGGCGCGACTTGCGTGATCCTGGCCCCCGAGCATCCGCTGGCCGCGCAGTTGCTCGATGCCGAAGGGCGGACCCGCGCCAAGGGGATGGTGGACGCGCGCGCGAACGCCGGCCCTGGCGACATCGTCAAGGAAGGCTTCTTCACCGGCCACTATGCCGTGAATCCATTTAGCGCGGAGAAGACGCCCGTCTGGGTCGGCAACTTCGTCCTGATGGGCTATGGCACAGGCGCTATCATGGCTGTGCCCGCGCACGACGAACGCGATTTTGAATTCTGCAACAAGTATGGCATTCCAATTCGTCCCGTGATCCGCCCTATGGATGGCGAATTCCTGCAGCCCGAAGACATGCAGGCCGCCTTCACCGGGGATGGTGTAGTGGAGAATTCCGGCGAATGGTCCGGGTTGCCGAGCGCGGAAGCCCGCCGGCGGATGAACGCCAGGGCTGAGGCGGAAGGCTTCGGCAAAGCCGCGGTTACTTTCCGCATCAAGGACTGGGGGATCTCCCGGCAGCGCTACTGGGGAACTCCGATCCCAGTGATCCACTGCGCCGCTTGCGGCGTGGTCGCCGTACCGGAAAGCGACTTGCCCGTGGTGCTGCCGCTGAACGTGCAGTTCACCGGCACGGGCCGTTCGCCGCTCGAAGAAGTGCCCGATTTCGTCAACGTGAAATGTCCGCGGTGCGGCGGTCCGGCCCGCCGCGAGACAGATACCATGGACACCTTCGTCGATTCATCCTGGTATTTCTACCGCTACTGCGACGCGCACAACGACCGGATGCCGTTCGACCCCGCGAAGATCGCATACTGGTTCGAAATCGATCAATACATCGGCGGCGTGGAGCACGCCATCCTGCACCTGATTTACTCGCGCTTCTTTACCAAGATGATGCGCGATATCGGCCTGGTGAAAAACGCGGAGCCGGTGAAGCGGCTCTTCACGCAGGGCATGGTGATCGCGGACGGCGCCAAAATGTCGAAATCGAAGGGCAACGTGGTGGGCGCCGATTCGCTGGCCGACCGTTACGGCGCGGATACCGCGCGCCTGTTTATCCTCTTCGCCGGCCCGCCCGAGAAAGAGGTGGATTGGCGCGATGAACGCGCCGAAGGCATCCACCGTTTTCTGGGCCGCGTATACCGCTTCGCCACCCGCAACCTGGAACGCGCGCAGGCCGGCGGCCGGGACGGCGCGCCGGAGGCGGATCGCAAGATTCTCCGCAAACTGCACCAGACCATACGCAAGATCACCGAAGACTTTGAATCGCGCTGGCACTTCAATACCTCCATCTCCGGCATTATGGAGCTGATGAACGAACTGGTCGACGAAGAAGCGCGGATTTCCGGCGCGACCGTGGCCCAGGTGCTGGAGAAGCTCACGCTGCTGCTTGGGCCGTTCGCACCGTACCTGGCACAGGAGATTTGGGAGGAATTGGGTCACGCCGGCCCCGTCTTCCGCGAGGCATGGCCGTCCTACGATCCGGAGCTGGCTAAAGAAGACCTGGCCGAAATCGTCGTCCAAGTGAACGGCAGGCTGCGTGCTCATATTCACGCGCCGTTCGGCACGCCGGCGGATGCCATCCGGGCGATGGCCCTGGAAGAGCCAAGGGTTCGTCCCTACATCGACGGCCAGAAAATCGTGAAGGTGATCGCGGTTCCCGACAAACTGGTGAACATCGTTGTGAAGGCCGTTCAGCCGTAGCGTTCAGCCGTAGAAGCGTACACACGGGTGCCGGCAGTGCCGTACAATATCAACGAATGCGAGCATGCATCTCCATTCGCGCGATCGGTGCGATTCTAGCCGCATCCTGGCTCTGCCATCCAGCCGCCGGCCAGGCTCTCGCGCCGGAGGTGCTGGCGATGTCCCGCGCCTCCAGGTTGGTCGGCGAGTCGGTTTCCGCGCTGGAGAATTGCGTGTGTCTCGAATCGGTCGCGCGTGCCAGGGTGGACAAGAAAGGCAAGCTGAAGCAGAATGAACGCGACGCCCTGCAGATCGAAGCCACGACCATCGGCGATCGCGAGTGGTTTTCATGGCCTGGACGCGACGATGTCTTCGTCCAGGATCCCAGCGCCCTGGTAGGCTTCGGCCTCATGGACTCGGGTCAGTTGACGTCGACCCTGAAGACGGTTTTCCTGGGGGGCTTTGCGTCGCGAACCTTCCATGGGGAAACTACCTTCCAGTCGCGGCCGGCCATGCAGTTCGATTATTCAGTGCGCTCCGTCTTCACGCATTTCCACCTGAACATTCGCGGAAGCAGCACGGATGCCGGTATGAAAGGCTCGTTCTGGATCGACCCGCGGACTGGTGAACTGCTGGCGCTTTCGAGCGAGGGTACGGAGCTTCCGCCGGATTTCGCGATTCGCTCGACCCGCACCGAAGTCATTTATGCTCCGATGTATCTGGAGGATCGGCGCATCGTGCTGCCGCAAACCGCAACTACGGTGGTGGAGGATTCGACGGGCGCCAGCAGCATCAATCGGGTCGAATTCAGCCATTGCCATCCATACTCGACCACCAGTTCGATCCGGTTCGACGGCGACGCCTCCGCGCCTGCGCCGCTGCCGCCTGGGCCGCCCGTTCGCCACGGGCAGCAGCCGATTCCCAGCGGTTTGTCGCTGCTTATGCGTTTCAGCACTCCCGTAACCGCTCAGTCAGCCGTGGGCGAACGATGCGCGCTGATCCTGATGGCGGATGTGGCCGGGAACGGTGAAAAAATCATCGAAAAAGGGGCCAAGGTGGAAGGCCGCATCCGGTGGATCGAACAGAGTAGCTGCCCGGCGCGATGCCTGGTGGTAGCCGTCGAATTGGTTTCGGTGATGACTACGGATGGAACCCAGCATCCGGTTTATGCCGGCCTTCGCCAGGTAGTCCCGGAAGCGAAAGTCAGCCTGAGTGTCTCCAAGGTTTCGCAAACGCTGAGCGAATTGCCTTTTGGCGCGCAGCGAATGGCAACCTCGTCCCTGTCGATCGAGATCCCCGAGATTCCTGGAGTGGGCAGCTTCTTTGTGCTGACTCCCGATCTGACGACGCCGCCGGACTTTCTGATGACTTGGTCGACTGAGAATCCCCACCGCCCGTAAAGGAGCCGCGCCAGGCGGCTCAGGCCGGGCTACGTTCGCCGCCCGGCGGGGCTGCGGCCCCGCGCCCGTTTCGTACCCAGCGCATCCACAAAGGAGGCTACATCCAGCGCTTCCACGCCTGGCGCCACTGCGGTGCTGCGGGGCGCCGTGCTGGAGGCGCGATGCACTACGGTCATCCTCACCGGCGTTTGCGCGCCCATGTTACGCCGCAAAGACTGCATCGGCGCCGCCATGGCGGGACGTACCGTCTTGGATGCCTTGCACTCCGCCATCCACAAACCGCCGTCGCCGGACGGGAAAAGGAAATCGACTTCCAGTCCCTGTTGATCGCGAAAATGGTAGAGCTCCTTGCGGCGGCCCCGGTTTACCTGGCTCTTCAGGATCTCGGCGGCCACATACCCTTCGAACAGCGGTCCCAGGAATGGCGAACGGTCCAGCTCGGCTTGGGTGGCAATGCCCAGCAGATAGCAAGCCAGTCCGGAATCTCCGATGTATACCTTGGGAGACTTGATCAGGCGCTTGCCGAAATTCTCGAAGTAGGGCGGCACCAGCATGATCTGCCCCGTGATTTCGAGGACGTGCAGCCAGTCGCCGACGGTGGGTACCGAGACGCCCAGCGGGGCGGCCAGATCGGTCTTGTTCAGAACCTGCCCGTGGCGGCTGGCCAGCATTGCGAGGAAGCGGCGGAAGGTCGCCAGGTCGCGCACATTCGTGACGGAGCGGACGTCGCGCTCCAGGTACGTTTGAATATAGGAACTGAACCAAAGCGCGCGTCCACCCGGGCGTGCCAGCACCTCCGGGTAGCCGCCGTGCAGCAGGCTGACGCGATCCGTCTCGGCCAGGCTGAAAGGCAGTAATTGCAGGATGGCGGCGCGCCCGGCCATCGACTCGGTCACCCCCTGCATGAGGGGCGCTTCCTGGGAGCCGGTGAAAAGCCACTGCCCCGTTTTGCGCGGCGTGCGGTCTACCCGCGAACGGACATACGCCAACAGGTCCGGCACATTTTGAATCTCTTCGAACAGCACAGGAACGCGAAGTTCCTCGATGAGTGCGCGCGGATCGGAGCGGGCGCGCGACTGTATGTCCGGATCTTCCAGAAGAACATAGGTCGCACGGGGGAACACCCTTCGCAGCAAAGTAGTCTTCCCGCTCCGGCGCGGGCCGGTCAGCACCACCGCGGGGAAACTGCCGGCGGCCTCCAGCGCCACCGCCTGCGCGGCCCTCGGCACGAAACGCATATATGAGTATTCTAAACTACAACTTTAGATTTCTCAAATCTACCACTCCTACTTACGGGCAATCACCTCGCGCAGATTATCGCGCGTCAGAAAGAACTTCACCGACTCGAACTTCTGAAACATCTTCTCCAGACTGCGATTATTGAACAATTGTTGCGATCGCGCGCGGTCGCCCTGCCGGCTCACGCGCAGCGTGCGCGGATCCTGAATCCGAAACGTGTAACACGGTACGGTCTGCTTACGCTCCGCCGAATGGAAGATCGCCAGCAGATACCCCTTCGGTCTTACGATACGCAACAGCCGCTCGGCGGTGGCGGCCAGCAGCGCGGGTTCCATATATTCGAGCGCATCCCAGGCCAGCACTCCGTCGAATTGATCGTCCGCATAATCCAGGCTTCGCCGCAGGAAGTAGTCGATACGCCCCGGGTTGGACTGGTCCGCGATATCCTCCCCGAAGGTCTCCTGGAAAATGCGCAAAAAATCTTCGGAGTAAAACTTGTGTCCCAGGCTCGTGATCAGATTGATGTTCTCCTGGCACGCTCCGCCCAGATCCAGAATCGATAACCCGGTCTGATCGCGGAACGAGCCGAAGAATTGATCGAGGCCCCGGCTTTGGCGCGTCTCGATTTCCTGCATGCGCGCTTCTTCCCGGCCCGGTTTGGAGACAAACCGGGAGGGTCCCCCGTGGGCCGGCGGACCGGCCTCCCCGGACGAGCGAGGGCCGCGCAGAAAGCTTTTCAGCCGTTCGCCCAACACCGCCACATCTCCGCCGGCCGGCTAACGCTTCGCTTCCGTGCCCGCCGCGGCCGCGGCCGGCGCCTGTGCCGGAGCTGCCGCCGGCTGCGGGCGCGGCTGGCTGGGAGCCACCTTCGGCTCCGATTTGACGATATCGATGCTTCCCTTGAAATACGCCCCGTCTTCAATGACGATGCGGGCCGTCTTAATATCGCCCACCAGCTTGGCATCTTTGCGAATCTCGATGCGTTCGCTGGCTTCCACGTTTCCCTGAATGACGCCCAGCGCCACCACTTCACGGGCTTTTACCCCCGCGTGGACCTTGCCGTTCGGACCTATGGTCAATTTGTGATCCATCAGTTCGATGGTGCCTTCGACATCGCCATCTACATAGAGATCTTCACGGCTGTAAATCTGGCCGGCGATTTTGACCGCCTTTCCGATGGTGGCAGACCCGCCGCGCGACGATTCCGGTTCCATCCTGCCTGCGGGCATATTGGATATGCTGGACAAAGTTGTAGCCTCCTTCTTGGCTTCCACGGGCGGCGCGGGTGGCGCCGGCCTCATGGTATTCGTATTCAAGGGCCTGGAAGGTTCTTCCTCCCGGCGCTGCTTATTCCAGACGCTCACGACGGTGGCCCCCCTTTCTGGAGTATGAGTGCAATCATGATATGGACTGCCCGATTTAAAAGGCCCGGCCGCGACCCGGCCAAACCCTCCACCGATTATAAACTGGTTTACAACCCGATGACGAATGTGAAGCGGAGCACAGCTCCGGCCCGCATCCCGGCCGCGGCGCGCCGCCTGGCAATGATGGGAGAATGATGGAACGATGACGCCCGCCCAACCCGCCATCTACAAGCAGTACCGCCTCGAATCGTGGGACGCGTTCCTGCGGATCATCACCGGCTCGCCGTATTCCAACTGGGCGTTTCGCGGCCATCGCAAAGAGGCCTGGCCGCTGGCCAGCGCCCTCTCGCGCTATTTCCGCAACTTTCACATCGACCGCCGCGCCTGGCCCCAGCAGGAGGGCCGCATCTTGCGCGTCTTCAAGCGCAAAGCACACCAGTTCCTGGCGCAGCCCCCGGATCCGGACGACGACTTCCAGTGGCTGGCCCTGATGCAGCACCACGGCGCACCCACGCGTCTGCTCGATTTCACCTGGTCGCCTTACGTGGCGGCATTCTTCGCGCTCGAGCGCGCCACCAGCGACGCGGCCGTATGGGCGCTCAATCCCGCCAACATCAGCGCGGGCGGCATCCGCCGTTTCGCGAAATCGCAAAAGCCGGCCATCACCACACGCGGCATGGACCCGCGGCGCAAAGGCAATTTCGCCCGCTATTTTCTGAAGGGCGACCGCGAGTTCATCTGGCTGGGCGAACCCGATACCATGAATCGCCGCCTGATCGCCCAATCCGGCACCTTCGCATTGCCCGGCGTCCTCGACCGTCCCATGGAACAGATCGTGCACCAATACCGCGATCCCAAGAATATGATGGCCAAGTTCATCCTGCCCGCCGCCAAGGTGCGCGAGACCGGGCTGCGCGAGTTGTACCGCATGAATATCACGCACGCCACATTGTTTCCGGATCTGGATGGGCTGGCCCGCTCGCTGGCCTACGAGCTGGAATTTCACTGGGCTTATAATCCGCGAACCATGGAATCTTTCCGGACGGAGGATTGACCGTGGCGCGCCTGCTGCTGTTCGCGGCGACCACGGGTTACCAGATCCGAGTTTTTGCGGAGGCGGCGCACCGCCTGGGTGTCGATCTGACGCTGGCGACGGATCGCTGCCACGTGCTTGAAGATCCGTGGCACGACCGCGCGATTCCAGTGCGGTTTGGCGACCCGTCCGCGTCGCTCGAGTCGCTGCGCGGCCGTCGGTTCGACGCCGTCGCGGCGGTGGGGGATGCGCCGGCCGTGCTGGCCGCGGAGGTGGCGGAAGCGCTCGGAATTCCATTCCATCCACCCGCCGCGGCGCTTGCCTGCCACGACAAGTATCTCGCGCGGCAGCTTTTTCGGGCGGCGGGCTTGCCCGTACCGCAATTCTTCCGCGTAGAGTTGGCGGAGGGGCCGGACGCCGCCGCCCGGCGCGCGCCGTACCCTTGCGTGCTGAAGCCGCTGGGCCTTTCCGCCAGCCGCGGTGTAATTCGCGCCAACGATCCCCAGGAGTTCCAAGCGGCTTTCACGCGCATCCGGACGCTTCTCGAACGAAGCCCTGACATACGGATCGCAAGCGGGAAGCAGAACCGATATCTGCAGGTGGAAGCGTACATTCCGGGACAAGAGTTCGCGGTGGAAGGTATCGTCACCCGCGGCGCGCCCCGCATCCTCGCGATATTCGATAAGCCGGATCCGTTGGAAGGACCGTTTTTCGAAGAGACCATTTACATCACGCCCACGCGCGAGGAACCCGCGGCCCAACAGGGCATGTGCGAAGCGGTCGCGCGGGCGGTGCGCGCCCTGGGCTTGTACTATGGGCCGTTCCATGCGGAACTGCGCGTCAACCCGAGCGGCGTTTGGATGCTTGAGGTGGCCGCCCGGCCCATCGGCGGCCTGTGCTCGAAAGCGCTGCGCTTCGGCGCGGGCATGCCGCTCGAAGAACTGCTGCTGCGCCATGCCATCGGCGAAGACGTCGCCGGACTCCTACTATCCGATATGGCGTCCGGCGTGATGATGATTCCGATTCCAAGCGCCGGTGTGTACGAAGACGCCGCCGGAGTCGACGCGGCGCGCGGCGTCGCGGGCGTGGACGACGTCATCGTCACGGCTAAAGCGGGCCAGATTCTGGCGCCCCTTCCGGAGGGTGCCTCCTATCTTGGCTTCATCTTCGCGCGCGGCGGGCATCCGGCGGAAGTGGAGCAGGCCCTGCGCAGTGCCCACGCGAAGTTGAGTTTCCGCATCGCCACGGCGCTGCCCACCTTCCCCCGATAGCCGTGGCGCACCGTTGAAAACCCAATTTGGGGGCGGGCAATCATGCCTGGCAATCATGCCCGCAGCCGCCTTTCAGGCGGCCAAGGCGGCTGAAAAGCCGGCTGCGGCCAGGATTGGCCGCCTTCCAAATTGAGTTTTCATCACATTTGGTGGCCCGCAGGGCCATCCTGACAGGCTTTCAGCGTGCCGCCAGTTCCTGCGGGCGTAGCGGTTGCCCTGCCGTTTGGCTGCCGCGCAGCCACGTCTGGAACCGTTCCATGTACAGATAAATCACCGGCGTAATGTATAACGTCAGCAACTGCGACACCACCAGTCCGCCGACCACCGCCAGGCCCAAAGGCTGCCGCGCGTCGGCGCCTTCGCCATAACCCAGCGCGATGGGCAGCGTGCCGAACAGCGCCGCTACCGTAGTCATCATGATGGGGCGGAAACGCAGCATACAGCCGGAGTAAATCGCCTCGAACGGCGCCTTGCCTTCCACGCGCTGCGCCTCCAGCGCGAAGTCGATCATCATGATGGCGTTCTTCTTCACCACGCCAAACAGCATGATCAGGCCCACGAATGCGTAGAGGTCCAGTTCCCTGTGAAACAGACGCACGTAAGCAGCGCGCCAAACACCGCCGATGGCAGCCCCGACAAAATCGTGATGGGGTGAATGAAGCTCTCGTACAAAATGCCCAGCACGACGTAAATCACCAGGATGGCTACGATCAGCAGAATGGTCAGGCCCTGAAACGACTGCTGGAACTCCTTCACGGTGCCCTGGAAGGCGACGCTGATGGTGGGCGGTATGCGCAGTTCCTGCAGCGCCTCCTTCACATGCGCCGCCGCATCTCCCAGCGAATAGCCGGGCTGCAGGTTGAAAGACACGGTCACCGCGGGCAGTTGCCCGAAATGGTTGACGCTCAGCGGGCCGGCCGCGCGCGTCAGTTTCACCACCGCGTCCAGCGGCGTCAGCGTCCCCTGCGCGGAGTGCAGATAAATCTTGGACAAGCCTTCCGGCGTGCGCTGATATTGCGGCGCAACCTGCAGGATGACGGCATACTGATTGGCCGGCGTATAAATCGTGGAGACCTGCCGGCTGCCATAAGCCGTGTACAGGGCGTCTTCGATCTGTTGCGGCGATAAACCCAGGGCCACGGCACGGTCGCGGTCGATATCCACCATCACCTGCGGGCTGGCAATTTGCAGATCGGAGTTCACATCCAGGAATCCGGGCAGCGTGCGCATCTTTTGCATCAGCGGATCCACCCAGGCGTAGATCTCCTTCAGATTCGCGCTCTGCATGGTCATCTGGTATATGCTCGTGCTGAACTGGCCGCTCACCGTGATGGGCGGCGGGTTCTGCATGAACACCATAATGCCGGGGACCGCGGCGACTTTGGGGCGCAGTTCCGCGATGATCTGGTCCACCGACAGCTTGCGTTCGGAGCGCGGCTTCATCTGGGCGAAGAATCCGCCCTGGTTCCCGCCCATCACGAACGTTCCGGTGCTTTGCACGTTCGGGTCCTGCTGCGCGATATCCGAGACGGCTTTCAGGTGCCTGGCCATCGAATCGAACGAAATATCCTGGCCGGCCATGCCGATGGCGAACATGAATCCGCTGTCCTGGCTCGGAATGAACCCGGTCGGCATCGTTAAGAAAAGATATACGGTGCCCACCAGCAGCGCGAGCCCGGCCATAACCGTGGCGAATTGATGGCGCAGCACGCCTTTTAAGGTGTAGTCGTAGACGGACGCCAAGCCATGGAAACCGCTCTCGAACGCGCCGTACAGCCGGCCGTGATGTCCCGTGTGGCTGTAGCGCAGGAAGCGGCTGCCCAGCATGGGCGTGAAGCTCAGCGATACGAAACCCGAAATCAGGATCGCCACGGTGATCGTGACCGAGAACTCATGCAGCAACCGTCCCACAATTCCGCCCATGAACAGCACCGGAATGAAAACGGCCACCAGCGAGATGGTCATGGAAATGATCGTGAAACCGATTTCCTTGGAAGCCAGCAGCGCGGCCTCCATGCGGGTCTTGCCCATTTCCATGTAGCGGACGATGTTCTCCAGCATCACGATGGCGTCATCCACCACGAAGCCCACCGACAAAGTCAAAGCCATCAGCGACAGATTATTCAGGCTGTATCCGAGCAAATACATGACCGCGAACGTGCCGATGATGGAAAGCGGCACGGCCACGCCCGGAATGAAGGTGGCGCTGAGGTTGCGCAGGAAGATGAATATCACCATCACCACCAGGCAGACCGTCAGGATCAAGGTGAACTCGACGTCGTGGATGGAGCCGCGGATCGATTCCGAAGCGTCGAAGGCGATATTCAGCTTTACCGCGGGCGGAATTTCGGCGCGGAATTGCGGCAGCAGCGCTTTGATGTTATCGACAACCTCAACCGTGTTGGTTCCGGGTTGCCGCTGCACGGCCAGGATCATCCCGCGCACCCCCTGGAACCACGCCACCGCGTGATCGTCCTCGACGCCGTCGATCACGTTGGCGATTTGCTCGAGCCGGATGGGGACGCCGTTCTTGTAAGCTACCACCAGCGGCCGGTAGGCGGCGGCGCGCGTCAGTTCGCCGTTCGATTGCACCGTGAAAGCCTGTTTATCGCCGTATAACTTGCCGGTGGGCAGGTTCACGTTGCTGCGCTGGATAGCCTGCATCACGTCGTCGAAGCCGATGCCGCGCGCGGCCATCTCGTCGGGATTCACTTGCACCCGCACCGCGTATTTCTGCGCGCCATAAACCTGCACGCTCGAAACGCCGCTGGCCATCGAGATACGCTGCGCCAGGATCGTTTCGGCATACTCGTCCACCGTGTAGAGCGGCAGCGTATCGGAGGTCAGCGAAAGATACAACACCGGCTGGTCGGCCGGATTGGCCTTCTGATACGAGGGCGGGTGCGGCATGTTGGCCGGCAGCAGGCCTTCCGCTTTGGCGATGGCGGCCTGCACGTCCTGCGCGGCGGCATCGATGTTGCGCGACAGCGTGAATTGGACGCTGACCGTAGTGGATCCCTGCGTATTCTGCGAACTCATGCTCTGCACGCCGGCGATGGTCGAGAACTGGCGCTCGAGCGGCGTGGCCACCGACGAGGCCATCGTTTCGGGACTGGCGCCCGGCAGCGACGCCTCCACCTGGATGCTCGGATAATCGACGGTCGGTAGCGCCGCCACCGGCAGTGACCTGAAGGACACAATCCCGAACAGCAGAATCGCGAACGTGACCAACGCAGTCATGACCGGGCGTTCGATGAAGATGCGGGAGATATGCATGGTTAGACCGCCCTCAGAGAGGCAGGTTATCGACCTTGCCGGCCGGCACAGGCTGTATCTTCGCGCCCGGATACAGGCGCAACTGGCCGTCCGTGACTACTGTTTCACCGGGAGTGATGCCTTTCGCGATCACCGCTCTGCGGCCGATCGTGCGCGCTACCGTGACCGGCCGCGATTCCACGGTCTGGTCGGCCTTCACTACGAAAATGAACTGGCCCCGCTGGCCGTCCTGTATGGCTTCAGATGGCACTACCGTGGCATTGCTCTGGGTATCCAGCGTGAGCACCACGTTCGCGAACTGGCCGGGCCAGAGCATGTGATCGGTATTCGCGAAAACCGCCTTCAGCCGGATCGTCCCCGTGTTGGTATCGACAGCGTTGTCGATCACTTTCAGCATGCCCTGCGCGACGCGGCCAGGCTCGGCATCGGTCGAGGCTGCGACGGTAAGCTTCGCTCCCAGGCTCCGCCGGCGGATGGCATCCAGTTGTTCCTCCGGCACTCCGAAGGACACGAAAATCGGAGAGAGCTGGTTGATCACCACCAGCGCCACGTCGTTCACCTTGATGAGATTGCCCGGATGCACCAGCAGATTTCCCGCGCGGCCGCTGACCGGAGAGCGGATCTCGCAATAGCCCAGGTCCAGCTTGGCGCGGGCCACGGCGGCCTGGTCGCTTTCGAGCGAGGCGCGCGCGCTCTCGATGGCGGCCTGGTCGGCGCGCGTCGATTCGCGCGCGGCATCCGCGGCGGCCCGCGTTTGGGTGGCCTGCATCTGCGGCGCTACGCCTTCCTTGGCCAGTTCCTGGTAGCGGTAAGCGTCGGCGTCCGCGCTTTTCGATTGCGCGGTGTCGCGCGCCACATTGGCCTGTGCCTGCGCCAGTTGCGCGCGGTCCTTAGCTACCGCGGCCTCCGCCTGCGCCAGCGCGTCGCGATACGGGCGCGCATCGATTTCAAACAGCAGATCGTCTTTGTTGACGTCGCGGCCTTCGCTGAAATGCACGCTCAGCAATTCGCCGGCCACCTGCGACTTGATCTGCACGGTGGAAGCTGGTTCCACGGTGCCAATGGCGCGGACCTCGACCGGCATGGCCTCTTGCGCGGCCACCGCCACGCTGACCGGAACGGGAGGCATCCCGCCGGTGGCCTGCGCCTGTTGCTTGCCGCAGCCGGCCGCCAGGATCGACAGCGCGAGGGCAGCGGCGAAGTAAACCGGATTCATTCGTACGAAATTTTCCACGGAGTTTCTTATATTGTACCCTGGAGATTCGAGCTTAAACAGGTTTCATGGCAGACATACGCGTCCCCAACTCTGAAGCGTGCCTGCGGGTCCTGCGCCAAACGCCCGGCCTCTTACGCGGCCTGCTGGCGCCCACGACGCCCGCGCAACTGGATTGGCAGCCGTCCGCGGAGCGATGGTCGATCGCCATGGTGCTGGCCCATCTGGCCGAGGTGGAAGTCAAGGGCTTCCACAGCCGTTTTGACGCAATGTTGCACGAGAACTGTCCGCGCTTGCCGGCCTACGATCAACTGGCGCTCTTCCGGTCACAAACGCGGTTCGATCCTTACGCCGAAATGGCCCGTTTCGAAGAGGCGAGAAGCGTAACGCTGGCGCTGGTAGAGAGCATGCCGGAGGGCGCCGGCGAACGATCGGGCGAGCACGAGGAACTGGGAATGCTCACCATCGCGCAGCTCCTGAACGAATTTGCATTTCACGATCTGGGCCACATCCGGCAGGTGATGGAACTCTACCGCGCGAATGTCTTTTATCCGGAGATGGGGGTCTATCGGGGCTATTACTCCCGGTAAACGCCGTCTACTGCCTGGGCCGCCGTGGCCAGCGCCACAAAAGCAAATAAGCGCCGAAGTCTGCGAACGCCGTGACGAGAGTTGAGGCCAACCGCTGCTTACGCTCTTTTCCATCCCGTTCTGCCCCTAACTAAGTAGATTGCGATTGCAGCATCTGAAATGACATACCACTGACTGTCTTTCAGCGCCGGCAGGTAGGTGAAGGAATTCGCAAGCATCTGCTGCCGGACGAACCCGACAGGCTGCCACATTTCCGCACAAACCGGGTTGCGTACCATAAAGTCGCGCACTATCGGCTTTTTGAACTGGGTCAATGCGTCCTCGAGAATGATCGCCAACTCAGACGCGTGGACAGCGAGCGAATGCCCCCTGGTGCATCGCGTCATTGCGCGCCATTCGGACCAATTCGTAGAGGCGATCAAATGGCGTGAGCAACTGTTCGTAGCCGGGCATGTTTGCAAGGCCCGGGTTCGAGGCAAGGTTCGCGAGTGGACCCCTGTACTTTCCAAGACCTCCCGACGGCCGGAAACCTTGCGGTAGTGGCCTTTGTGGCCCTTTCCCTTGAGCGGCTTCAGAAGCCGATAGTCCTCGCGGCGTTGATCGAATCGCCGGCGGTGCCCTGGCCGGGGCCCGTGCCTGCGCCCGCAACGTCGAACGTGGCGATCGTCCCACCGCAGTGCGCACGAAGCCAAGGGAGAGGCTGTCACCCCGTCTCGCCTGATCGGTAGCTGGCGGCAGGAGCGCAAACGGATTGTCGGGACTTTACGGCGCGGCGCGGCGCAGGCAGCGCCCCAGAAATTCGTCGCGATCGGCCATCGCGCGCGGATCGTTCACCGAATGGCCCGCATCGTAGAAAACCACTTTCTGTGGACGTGCGATCAAGTGCGTCAGACGTTCCGCCGCGGCGCGCGGCACGAACCGATCGAAGCGCCCGAACTGGAACAGAATCGGCGCTCCCAGCCAATAGCGCGTGAAACGCTCCGGGTCCACCGCGGATATGGACGCGAGGTACCGGGCAAAACGCTCGCTACCCATCGGGAACCGCATGTTCGCCATGTCCGGATCGTCGCTTTCCATCAATTCCGCGAAGCTCGGAAAACCCGCCACCAGCGCGAATGCCCGCAGCCGCGGCTCGATGCCCGACAGAATGGCACCCCAGTTCGCCCCATAACCGTGACCCACGTAGGCGATGCGGCCGGCGTCGACATCGCTCCGCGCCGCCAGCAAATCGACGCCCCGCCGGATGTCCATCACCGCCTGAATATGGATGTCCCGGTCGTTGTCGCTGTCGCTCAGCGAATTGAAACTGCGCCGCCAACCCACCGGCCGCTCGGGCGGCGCGTCGATGAGCAGCGACACCATCGGCGGCGACGCGCGTGCCAGCAGCAGCGCCTCGGGGAGGAACTCGTCGCGCCTCCCGTATTCGGCCGCGAAGATGACGGCTGGATACTTCCCGTTCCCGGCGGGAGTCACGAGGGTCGCCGAAACCGGTCCCACGGCGCCCGCATACGAGAGCGTCGTCACAGACGATCCCTCGGCGCGCTCGGGCTCTTCACTGCGGGCATTCAGCGGCGCGGCCGCATCGTACGAAAACATCGATACCGGGTTTTCCGCGGCCGGTTCCGCGTGCGCACTTGCGCCGGAGGCTGCCAGCCCATTCGCTGGAACCACCCAAAGGTATATCCGGTCGTCCGCGAGTTGGACGGTCTTGGCGGGAGTCCAGCTTCCCATGTCGAACCGGTGAGAGACGATGCGGGTTCCCGGCCGCAGCTCACGGAGCAGCTTGGAACGCAGGCGCAGGTTGACGCCGGGCGTGAGAAACATGGTCACCACGGACGCCGGACGCAGGTCGTATGCGAACAGGTCGGCCTGGACGAATGTGGCTATCCCGGCGAGGCCCTCCTGGCGGGCCAGCGTTTCCGACTGCCGCACAAGATCGGGGTCGATCTCGACGCCTGTGGCATGAATGCCGAATCGCTTGCAGGCGGCCATCACAATGCGGCCATCGCCGGAGCCCAGATCGATCAGTACGTCCGCGGGTTTGATGCCGGCCAGATCGAGCATCGCATCCACCACGTTCGGCGGCGTGGGAACAAAGGGGACGTCTGTGAATTGCCGGTCGGCCTGCGCGCAAAGCGCGGCAGCGACGGCCAACCCAAGGGTGACTGAGCGGGGCAACATGGCTTTTCTTTAAGAGCAGACGCGCGGGAAGGCCCGCCCGTGCAAGGCCGCCATGTCGAATCTCGGGCGCATGGCTGGCTGCCGCGAAACCGATCCCACTGCGGCCGGCGATTTGGCCCACGCCTACGGCTCCCCGACGCTTTTCCGGGGTAGTCGGCGCCGAGTGCTTGGCAGCGCCAGAACATCCCGGACTGCTTGAGCCGAGCTCCGGCCACCGTCTTACACCCTGCCTCGATCACCCCGCAGCCGAAGAACAGACTTCGTCGGAGGGGGACAGTTTGCCGGCCGTATCCCGGAGTTGGTCCGCAATGTTCCAGATCCACGAGGGCGGTAGCCCGGCTTTGCGATCAATTAGAATTATCGACAGAGGTTCCTTATGAATAGCCGACGAAGTTTCGTGCTGGGCGCGGGTGCGGCGGTTTCGCTGATGGCCGGCAAAGCGTCCGCGAACAGCCGCATTCGGGTAGCGGTGCTGGGTGTCAATGGCCGCGGGCGGGATCATATCTTCGGGTTCAACAACCTGCCGAACGCCGAGGTGGTGATGCTGTGCGATCCGGATAGCAACCTGCTGTCCGAGCGGGCCGAGCAATTCGAAACCAAGTATCACCGCAAGGTCGGAACCGAGCAGGATCTGCGTAAGGTTTTCGACAACAAGGAAATCGACGCCGTCAGTATTGCGACTCCCAATCACTGGCACGCGCTGGCGACGATTTGGGCATGCCAGGCGGGCAAGGATGTTTACGTGGAAAAGCCCGGCGCACACAATATCTACGAAGGCCGCAAGATGATCGAGGCGGCCGCGCGCTACAACCGCATCGTGCAGCACGGCGTGCAATTGCGCAGTTCGGAGGCGATCAAGGAAGCCGTCCAGTTGATGAACAAGGGCGTGATCGGGAATGTCTACATGGCGCGGGGCCTGGTGTTTCGCTGGCGTCCCTCGGTGGGACACAAAGGCAACGAGCCCGCGCCGCGGTTTTTGAATTGGGATATCTGGCAAGGCCCGGCGCAGGAGCGCCCGTTCACCCGCGCGCTGGTGCACTACAACTGGCACTGGCATTGGGACTACGGCAACGGCGATGTGGGCAACCAGGGCATCCATGAAACCGATCTGTGCATGTGGGGACTGGGCGTCGGCTTGCCAACGCGAGTTACCTCCATGGGAGGCAAGTTCCTATGGGACGACGATAAAGAGACGCCCGAGACGCTCACCTCCGTGTATCACTATCCGGAGCAGAAGAAGATCATTCAGTTTGAAGTGCGGCCCTGGTGCACCAATACCGAAGGGGGCGTGGGCGTCGGCAATATCTTCTATGGGTCGGAAGGCTACCTGGCGGTGAATGGCTACGACTCATACGAAGTTTTCCTGGGCGAGAAGCGCGAACCGGGTCCCAAGCGAAAGGCCGGCGGCGATCACTTCGCCAACTTCATCAAGGCCGTGGAGAGCCGCAAAGCGAGCGATCTGGACGGGCCCGTGGAAACGGCCCACCTGGCATCCTCCCTGGCGCACCTGGGAAATATCTCGTACCGGCTGGGGAGGCAATTGCAATTCGACCCAACGGCGGAGCGGTTTGTGGGCGACGACGAAGCTAATACGATGTTGACGCGCAAGTATCGCGCGCCGTACGCAGTGCCGGAGAAGGTGTAAGCTCCGCTCGCACGTCTACAACCACCAGCGTGACATCGTCGGTCTGCGCGCTGCGCGAGCCGCCGGACCACGCCGCCAGTTTTGCCAGCAGCGCGTCGGCGAAGGCATCCGCCGGCAGGCTCTCGTGGCCCGCAATGAATTCAGCCATACGCTCCTCGCCGAAGAACTCGCCGGCGCTGTTGGACGCTTCCGGGATGCCGTCGGTATAGAGCAGCAGACGGTCGCCGGGTTCGAGTTCGATCGAGGCGTTGGCATATTTTTCGGCGGCGCGCACGCCCATCAGGAGGCCATTCTCCCGGAACTCGCGCAGCGTGCGGCCGCCAGACTTGCGCCAGAGCAGCAGCGGCGGATGTCCCGCGGCGGCATAGGATGCGGTCATCTTCTCCACGTCCACGAACAAGTAACCCGCGGTGGTGAACTGGCCTTGTACCTGGCGGCACAGCACCTGGTTGAGCGCCGTGATCACGTGCGCCGGATCGGATGCGTACCCGGCTTGCGATGAGACGGCCATTTTCACCATGGAGGCAACCAGGGCGGCCGGCACGCCGTGGCCGGTCACGTCCGCCACCAGGATGCCGACGCCGCCGGCCACATCCGGCAGGAAGTCGTAGAAATCGCCCGCCACCGCCGTCATGGGAAGGTATCGCACGGCAATTCGCACCCCGGGGATCTCGGGAACCGCGCGCGGCAGAATGGATGCCTGGATGCGCGCGGCGGATTTCATTTCCTCATTGATGGCTACGAGTTGTTGTTCGTTGGTGACGAAGTGTTGGACGGCGACGTACCCCAGGCAGGCCAGGTTGACGAGGAATCCAATGGGTTCAACCTGGAACCGCCAAGGCGTAAGCCGGGCATCGCGCAGGTGATCCGCAATCACGGAGAGCAGGAAGACGGCGCCGCCGGCAAAGACGATAGCCGCCCAGGAGGATTGCGGCGGGCGATACCCGCGCAGGTATCCGACGACGACCAAGACCGGAAAGACGATGAGCAACATCGCGGAAGGATCGATTGTACTGCCCGGAGCATGCCGGATGAAATCCGCGGCGATAGCGGCGGCGCCCCAGACGGCCTGCACCCAAATGAGCCAACGGAGACTCGATTTCCATCCTTCACCGTACGCGGCCTCGAAGAGCAGCAGCGCGGGCGTGACAATGATGTCGGTGATGACGCTGTCGAGATAACGCCAGGCCGCCGGGGGCGCAGCGAAGAGTATGTGCGCAATGCTGTGGCGATCGATCGCGCGCAGCCCGTATAAACCCACGAACAAGCCGAACCACAGCAGCGTCCTGTCCTTCGACTTCAGGCGCAAAAGGTGAACCACTACCGCCGCCAGGCCGGTAAAGAGCACGAGCAGGCCGAAGACGAAGGAGCCCATATCGGCACGGAGCAAAATCCTCAATTGTTGTTGTGCCGCGGTCATGCAGATGCGAGGATTGTCCGGCTACGCACTACGCCTTGCCCGCCAGCATGCGCTGCATCTCGCCGATCGCCCGCTGGGAGGCCGCGATGGCGCCGCTGGTCATCGAAACGGGACCCGTGGAATCCGTATTCGCAAAGAAGATGCGCTGCATGGGCTGCCGCGCCGCGGGGATCAGTTTTGTGTAAGTGCCCGGCGTGGCCATGAACATGGGATGGCCACGGCGGTAAATGTGGACTTCGAGCGGATCGATGTTCGAGCCGGGCAACAATTTCTGCCAGTCGCGCAGAACATTCGCGGCCAAATCGCGCGCGCCGTCTTCGGTGAGCAAACGGGCGCGCTCGGCTTCTGGGAGCGGTGTGTAGAAGGTAAGGATGTTGTTCTTGCGATGGTAACCGGGCTGGTTGCGGATCACCCAGTCCGCCACAATCACGTCGGTGAAGGCGTTTCCCGGACACCAGGTGTCGTATCCGCCGTCGAAGGCCGTCTTATCGAAGATGACATTCACCACGGGATACGGCGCATAGCGCATCTGGTGCATGGCATCCTGCTGCGCAGGCGGCAAACCCGTCACCAGCCGGCGCGTAATGAACTTCGGCGTCGCCATGATAACGGCCTTCGCCGCGACGGCTTTCAATTGCCCGTCGTGAACATACGTCACCGTCACATCGTTCTTGCCTTGCTCTACGGCGACCGTGGTGGCGCCGGCCAGCATATGGTCCTGGTGGCTCGCGTGCAGGCGCTCGGTGAGCTTGCGGCTGATGGCGCCCAGTCCGCCGGCGAAGGTGACGCGCTCGTCGGGCTCATCCGCGGCGAAATCCTGAAAGTCCCCGAGCCCTACCAGGGCTGACGTATCCGCGGCCCGCGCGCCCCAATTCGAGGGCCCGTAATTATCCCACCAAACCTTGAGTTCGGGCGCGTAGCCTTTTAGAAGATCGGTGAGCGGCAGGGCGTCGAGTTCGCGGAAGCGCTTCATCAAATCGACTTTCAGCATCTCCTGCTTGAATTTGCGGAAGCTGTCGCGCACGTTCTGGGGATACGGCAGATGGTCAAGGCCTTCGCGCCAGGCGTGCGGCACAAACTCGCGATTCAGGATCAGGCCGTCGGGGCAGTCGATGGGCAGCGGCTCGATACCGAGTTCCTTGCATACCTGCAGCACGCCGCTTTCCTTTTTGGACGTGTAAGCCGTGCCCGTGGCAAAGGCTTGCCCGGCGAACTCTTCGAGATAGGCGTTGCCGCCCCAGTGCTCTTCCTTTTCCAGCAGCAGAAAATCCTGCCCGCGCAGAAACCAGGCGGCGGAGAGGCCGCTCATGCCGCCGCCCACGATAGCGATGTCGCGCTTTGCCGATGCCGGAGGCCGCGAGAAAGCGTGGCCGTCGCGCACCTGGTGGCAGATTTCGTTGTGTTCGCCATCCACCGCCGGCGTGGGGCCCGGTGCAGCCAACAGCGAAAGATCCACCGGGCAGCCCGCGGCCACCGATCCGGCGACCACGAATTTGATGAAATTCCTGCGATCCGATTCCATAACTTTATTCTCCCGCCCGATCGGGCAAGACAGCCTGCGCCGCGCGCAGCCGGTACCACAACACGATGGTCAGCAGCGAGAAAGCGAAGATCGCCGCCGACACGGCGTTGATTTCGGGCGTAATGCCCCGGCGCAGGCGCGACCAGATTTCGAGCGGCAGGGTATTATCGCGCCCGATCAGAAAGAAACTTACCGCGATTTCGTCCATCGAAAGCGTAAAGATCAGCAGGCCCGCGCCGATGATCGAGAGACGCAGATTGGGCACGGTCACCCGCCGGAATGTCTGCCACTGGCTGGCGCCGAGGTCGAGCGAAGCTTCCTCCTGCGCGCGGTCGAGTTTCTGCAGGCCCGCGAAGATTTCGGTGGTCGAAACCGAGATCAGCGCCGTGCCGTGCCCCAGCATGATAGTGAGCAGGCTCAGCTTCATGCCCGCAGTGACGAAGAGCATCAGCAGCGAAAGGCCGGTGATAATACCCGGCAGAATCAGCGGCAGCAGCACCAGGCGGCGGAAGATCCGCTTGCCGGGAAAAGCGGTTCGATCGAGCGCCAGGGCGGCCGGAAAGCCGAGCAGCAGCGCGATGGCCATGGCCGCGGCGGCCACCACAAGGCTGTTGCCGGCCGAGGCCAGCAGGGCATCGTCATCGAGCAGCATGCGGTACCAGCGGAGGGTCCAGCCGTGCGGGGGAAATCCGCCTACGCTTTCACCGTTGAAAGAATAAAGACAAAGCACGGCGATCGGGAGGTACAGAAACCCGAAGACCAGCACTGCATGCAGGCGCAGCCAGGGAGCGTGCTTCATCGGAAGCTCCAACGTTTTTCCAGACGCTCGGTGGCCATCAACAGCAATACGACGAAGATCAACATACAAAGCGAGATGGCCGCGCCCAAAGGCCAGTCGTATGCCGCGCCAAACAAGCTGACGACTACATTCGAGATCATGATGCCGCTGGGCCCGCCGAGCAGCAGCGGCGCTAGGAAATCTCCCAGGCTGAGCACGAACGCGAAGATCGCGCCGGCCAGTACTCCGGGCAACGCCAGCGGCAGGATGACGGTACGGAACATGCGGAAGCCCGACGCGCCCAGGTCGGCGGAAGCTTCCACCAGGTTGCGCGGAATATGTTCGAGCGAAGCATAGATGGGAAGGAACGCGAACGGCGTATAGATGTGGGTGAGCGTGAGCACCACGGCGAACGGGCTGTAGAGCAGGAATTCGACGGGATGCCGCGCCACGCCGGTCGACTGCAGCAGCGTGTTCAATACGCCGTCGCTGCCCAGGATGGTCTTCCACGCGTAAGCGCGCACCAGGTAGCTGACCCATAGAGGAATGACGACCAACTGATAGAGCAATTCCTTATGGGCATGCGCGCGAAAGGAAACGTAATAAGCCAGCGGGAAGCTGAGCGCCAGCGACAGCACTGTGACCATGCCGGCGATGCGCATGGATCGCACCAGCACCTGCATGTACACCGGATTTGTGAAGAGAGTGCGGTAGTTGTTCAGGTTCCAGCGATGCACGATGGTTTGGGATTGCACGCTCCAGAAGCTGAAGCAGAACAGGAAAAGATAGGGCGCAATGAGGAACACCGCGACCCAGGCAAGGGGTGGGACCGTGACCAGGAGTTTATACAGGCGCGAGTACACGCATCACCTCCTGGCTTACGCGCATCGCCGCTTTGTGCGCCGTGGTGTACTCCGTGATGGCGCCCTCGGTATCGGAATGCGCGAAGAAGAGCCGTCCCAGCGGTTTGCGCAGTTTGGGCGCGATGCGCGTAGTCGCGCCGGGAATCGACATGCACATGGGATGGCCGCGCCGGTAGATGTGCACTTCTTCGATCTTGTCGCGCGAGCCCGGAAACCAGCGGCCGATCAGATCCACCACGGTTTCGCCCATGTGGTAGCAGTAGCCGTCGTCGAGCACGTTCACGCGCTCGGCTTCGTGACGCGGCACGTAGCAGGTGAGCACCGACGGACGGTTGGCCGCGCGGTTATCGCGGTTGTCCACCCAATCTGCGACGTTGAAATCCACGATCGGCGACGGCGCGGGGACGTTGGTGTCGTACGATCCGTTATAAATTACTTCGCGCGCGCACACATTCACAACCAAATAGGGCGCATAGCGGAGTTGCGCCATGGCTTCGGCGTGTTCGCGGTCCAGGTCCCGCACGATCTTCTTGGCGATGAATTTCGGACAAGCGACGACCACGGCCCGGGCGGCGACCGTTTGCAATTCGCCATCCCGGATGAAGGTCACCGTGGGCTTAGCGCCGGCCTGTTCCACTTGGATCACGGTCGCGCTCTTGCGCATACAGCCGGGCGCGGCCTTCTCCACGGCGTGCTCCAGCGCCAGTGAGATACGCCCCAGCCCGCCGGCCCAGGTGAAGCGCTCCTGGTCGAGACCGCCGCCCCAATCCATGCTGGTCGCGCCGATCAGCGCCGAAGTATTCTCTGTGTCCGCGCCCCAGTTGTTCGGTCCGAAATTATCGAACCACAACTTCAGCTCCGGTTCGTAAGGCTTCAGCAGATCGGCGAAGACCATGCTATCGAGCTTAGCGGCGTGCCGCTCCGCATCCAGCGCTTTCATGTCCGTCAGGAACCTGGCGAAACTCTTCTTCACGCGATCCGGATAAGGCGATTTCCAAAGCCCGTCGCCCCAGAAATCCGGCACCAGGGTGTCGTGAATGACGGCGGCGTCCACGCTGCGGATGCGTTGAATCGGCATGCCGATCTCGACGCACAATTCCTCCACCGGCTTGTCGGCCTGGTAGGCGGCGCCGGTCGAATACCAGACCCCGCGCCACTGCTCGCTGATGGCGTTGCCGCCCAGGCGCGGCTCTTTTTCGAGCAACAGAAAATGGGTGTGCCGCAGTTGCCAGGCGGTCATCAGGCCGCTGGGGCCGCCGCCCACGACGACCACTTCGTATTCCGCCGAAATCTTCGGAACTTGAAAATGCGCGCCGTCGCGCACGCTATGGCAGATCTTGTTGTCTTCGCTTCCGAGCTGCGCCTGCGCGGGGGCGGCTTCGATTGGACAGTTTGAGGCTGCCACGCCACCGATCAGATAGCGGATGGCCTCTCTTCGGGTGGTCATTGCAGCCGCACCGCTTTCTCCGGCCGGAACTCGAAAGACTGTGCGCCGCGCAATTCGCCGCGGCTGGGCGTGCGCACGGTGAGCGTCAAGCCGCCATCGCATTCGATCTCCAGCAGGTCCGTGGCGCCGCCGAAGGTCTGCCGCCGCACCGTGGCATGGAACAGACCCGGCTCGGCCAGATGAATGCACTCGGGACGCAACGAGAACACGGCATCGCCGGGTTCGCCGCCGCAGTGCCACACCAGCGGACCGCAGCGGACGTAGCCGTTTTCCACGCGGCCGCGCAGCAGGTTGGTGAGCCCGACGAAACTCGCGGCATACGCCGTGCGCGGCCGGTTATAGATGCCGCGCGGGGTGTCCACCTGCTCCAGTTCGCCGGCCCGCAGCAGCGCGATGCGGTCGGAAAGCGCCATGGCCTCCTCCTGATCGTGCGTGACGAACAGGAACGCGATGCCCACTTCGCGCTGCAGCGATTTCAATTCCACCTGCATTTCGCGGCGCAGGCGGGCGTCCAGCGCCGATAGGGGTTCGTCCAGAAGCAGCAGTTTCGGACGATTCACCAGCGCCCGCGCCAGGGCCACACGCTGCTGCTGGCCGCCGCTCAATTGGGTGGGACGGCGCGCGGAGAATTCGCTCATCTTCACCTGCGCCAGG
>Ga0187871_10001019_pt1 | contig 25190 bp, 35 predicted proteins | sample June2016WEW_16_1_FD_132988 | JGI IMG/M metagenome (GOLD analysis project Ga0187871, IMG submission 132988) | Peatland microbial communities from SPRUCE experiment site at the Marcell Experimental Forest, Minnesota, USA - June2016WEW_16_10 | ecosystem: Environmental > Terrestrial > Soil >...
ACATCAACATAAACAAGAGAAGGCCCAACATTTCAATAGAAGAATTAACTACCAATCATGGGCTTACAATAGAAATGAACAAATCAGGGCTTTCTAACAATGAGCTTGCAATGGTTTTCCAGAGCTTTGGAATGCACAACGCAAAGATAAGAGTAAGCGAGCAGTTGAGCATAGATGATTTGATTTCATATGTAAGTGGAAGAAGCTACTACATGAGGGCGATAGCTGTTCTCAACAAGATAGACTTAAGAAAAGATTATGAAAAGATAGCAAAGGACCTGCAGGAAAAGCACAAAATACGCGTAATACCTGTAAGTGCGCTTGATGAGACGAACATAGAGAACCTAAAGGATGAAATCTACAATAACCTCGGAATAATGACAATTTATTTGAAATCTAAAGATGAATCCGAAAGGGTGATGCCATTAATCATAAAGCAGAACGCAACTGTGGGAGAAGCCGCATCTAAGCTTCATACGGAAATACTTGATCAGTTGAAATGCGCCTATGTAACTGGTCCTAGCGCAAAATTCAGAAAACAAAGAGTAGGAATTACACACATACTAAAGCACGGGGATACAATAACATTTATTAAATCCAATTGATACAATACTATTGCATACCATGCAGGTGTCACGACCATGGCAATGAAATATTGGGAATACGAAGATGCCCCTCTAAAAGAGAAACTAAAAACCGTTAATGTAAAAGACGTAGCAAAGATATTCTTTGAGAATGAGACGGAAGCGTACAGATTTGCAACGCTCATTCTGGAAGTTAAAAAGGCAAAGGAATTAAGGCTCAAGAACGTTCCAAAGCACATCCCCATAGCAACTGCCAAGCGGTACCTCGATTTTGGCGTTGAGGTAGGATTGCTAAAACACGAGAACAGTTCTTACCTTATGACGGACAGGTATTCAAAACCCTTCAAGAACATAGCAACTTACATAAAAGCCTGGCAGGAAAGCGAAGGCGAAGAAGATCTTGCAATACAGTTTGTATCTGCAAGGACGGAAAAGCAGGGGAAGAGAGGGGGAGCATCAACGATGCATTCAAAACAGCAGGAAAAGAGCGCGGAGCAAAACCCATAAGAAAGTGAACCTACAAAGTTTACTGTATCAATGGTGATATGATGTCAGATAAGGATACAACTCTTGCTCAACTAAAGGAAATAATAAAGCAGTACAACGACGAAAGGGATTACACAAAATACCACGATCCGAAAGAATTGGCCATAGGTGCATCAGTAGAAGCATCGGAGCTTTTGGAGCACTTCATCTTCAAGTCAAAGGAGGAAATGGAGCTAATGCTGAGAGACCCAAAGAAAAGCCAGGACATAAGCGACGAGATGGCAGACACGTTGTATTATATATTGAGAATTGCGCAGCTCTATGACATCGACATAAGCAATGCGTTCCACAAGAAGATGGAGCAGAACAGGAAAAAATATCCGATAGAAAAGGCAAAGGGCTCCAATAAAAAATACAACGAGCTCGGCTAATCCTAATAGTGCAATCTAGATTCTTATCAGCAAAGAATTTAATGCAATGCTGACAAGCAATTATGGTGCAAATATGATAGATGAAGCAGAAGACAAGTCTAATTATCCAACAGAAGAAGCTGCTCCTGCACCAGTTGAAGTAAGCCACTCATCAGTAATACTTACCATGTTTCTTACTGTTCTTGTGGTAATAGCAATAATTGGAGGATATTATATCCTAACCCATCAGAGAAGCGCAATAGAGCAATTATTCGTGCTCAATAGGCCCATAGGAATTACCGCACTGGCAAATTCAATGACTGAATTTGCAAACTCCACAAACGAGGCTAACATAAGCTATTCCGGATCCTTTAATATCAATGAATTCGGACCAACAGGTGCAACGAAAATCAAAATACCTTTGAAAGTTCATTACATGAAGCTTGGTTCTGATTACAAAATAGAAATAGAAATGCAGGGCAACAACAGCCAGATAGACAATAATCTAACATTTATAAACATAGGAAATTTCAAGTACAGCTGCGTGTCAACTCCACTGCATTCAGCATGCACGGAAGGCAATTCATATACTGTTGCATTTGCTGCGCTTGATTATGTCCCATTTCCGTTGAACTATACATTTGCTAATACGATAACCTCATCTGTAAAACTGATAAAGGAAAGCACCTACGAGAATCAGTCATGCACTCTTGTCAATGGAACCATAAATGGAAATATCAATCTAAACCAAAGCCAGCTTCTGCGCATGGCATCGAGCACCAGCACAAATGCAACGTACATAGCTGGGTATGCCGTGCTTGCAAATTCGCTGGTATCAACATTAAGCCAAATCAGCACAAACGGCCAGTTCAATACGTGCATATCAAACCAGTACCTATTGCCACTGAACATTTCAGCGCATAATAATTTCGCATTCCAGTTGAATTCATCCAATCTTACGGAGCAATTGCAGGTTTACACAACACTAATGCTCAACGAGACAGGCATTGGCAAGCCTGTTATCCAAAGTTCAATAACAACTCTCCCTGCAAAAATAATAAATTCATCGCAGTATGGATTGTTCGGTGTTGGCAATGGAATAAATAATCTGTCTTTCACAAGCGCATGCATTGCCGAACGCGGCTATTACTGCGGCAAACTGGGAATCGCTTCAAACGGAACAATGGTATTGACCATAGCCCAAAATACCAGCATCAACTGGAGAACCGCAAACTTTGTGTTTGTGCCCCAGGGAACAAGCGAAGGAAACGGAGGATTCCCGATAATTTCATTCACGTCTAATCCTGCAAATACAACATATGCAACTACCGGCCTTCAGTCAAACAGTCCAATAATGCTTCATCTTGTAATAACTAATGTGACATTGCCATTGCATTCCGGTATCGAAATATCGGGAAGCCTATGGGCTCAGTACACAACACTATACAATGGGAACAATGCTCAATATGCAAAGATGGCAACAATTTCTTTGCAGGCAAAATAAGTATTTATTTTACAAATACGTGTTGATTGGCATTCCATTTTGGATTGCAAGATATGAAAAGTGTCATTTTCCCATTCCAGTAATATTTCTCCCCTGGCTGTATAAGCACAACATCTCCTTCTGACAACTTAACAGATCCATTCTTTACAAATAATATTCCGCTGCCTTTTATCACATAGCATAGTTCTTTGCACTCTTTATTGCATTCAAATCCAGTTTTTGGTTCGCGACCAGTAATTTCAGCTACTGCACCATCAATATCTTTGTCGCGCAAAAGATATTCATATACTGTGCATTTATCAGAATTTGATTTTGCAACTCTTTCAGATTTTTTAACCAATTTCATTTAAATTACCAAGAAATTTATACGGGCCTGGAGGGATTTGAACCCTCGACCTTCACCTGTCTTTCCTTCTTGATTAAACTTCTTACCAAGAAGTTTAGAAGGGTGCCGCTCTATCCAAGCTGAGCTACAGGCCCATTTTAAAAGCGCATGAACGCTCCCTTTGTATGTATCCTAAAAAACCTTTTTGTATTTGCAGTTAATAAATCTGCGGTTTTCTTGAATTCAAGTTTCTTTATCTCGGAGATCATTCCTATTGATTTGTACACGTCTTTCGGAGTTGCTCCAACTGCTGGCGCATCGCTCTCCGCCATTATATTATCTATTGCAATTTCCTTTATAACTTTGCTTCTTTTGCCCGATTGGACTGGAGGCACAGATATCATATAACCTTTTCTTTCTAATTCCTTTGCCTGCTGGACATTGCCTTCAAAGAAGTGCATGTGCACGAATTCTATGTCCTTCTTTTCCAGGATGTGCATTACGTCCTCGAGTGCATCCCTTGAATGTATGCTTACCGGCAATTTCAATTGCTTTGCAAGGTCAAGCATATGCTCGAAGACCCATTTCTGCTTTTCCACGCTTACCTTTTCCTTAACTGCACCATAATCTAATCCTATTTCTCCAATTCCTACTATTCTGCTGTGGCTCTGCCTTATTACTTGCATGTTGAATTCCAATTCTGCCTCTGATATGTCTGAATGCTGCGGGTCTATGCCAAGCATCGGATACACGTTTCTATTATCTGCAAGCTCCAAACTCTTGTAATTTGATTTCAGGTCAACTCCATTGGTGATCATGCTCCTGACTCCAAAGAGAACAGATTCCTTTATCGCATTGGGATCAAGAAGGTCTAGATGACAATGGGCATCTGCCATTTCGGTCAACTGCTTTTCAGATGTGTCCTTTTCAACTTCTTTCAGCATGAGCTTTGTATTCATAGAACCAATATAGTAATATTACGCAAAATATTAAATAGAGCGATTCTAATATATAATGTAATTATCTGGTAATTATAATGAGCAAAGTGGAAACTAGGCTAATGAGGCTTGAGATAAGCGTTGCAGTTCTTGCAATGGCGCTCATCGTAATTATAATATACCTGCTTCTGCCTTCCTTTCTAGTTTCATTCAAACCTGTAACTGTAGGACAAAGGCTCACTGGAATAGACACACCTCTAACCCCAAGTCAGCTTTCAACAATAAACAATGCATCGAATAATTATTTCGAGATGGCTGGGGAAAAGCTCCTTAACCTTTCAATTCCTAATGTTAGCTACAGCAACCATACCTATGCTGGCTCTTTGTTTGAAGTGTCGTTTGCAGAACCGTTAAGCTACAATGCATTAATAGTAAACGGAAAGCCCAGCGTTATATACATAGGTGCAATCTCCTGCGTGTATTGCGGAGAAAACCGGTGGGCCATGGCACTGGCATTGTCAAGGTTCGGAACATTCAATACTCTCTATACTGGATACAGCTCCCTTGGCGATGGTGATGTTCCTACATTATACTGGAATATTAACAATTATACTGCAAAAGGTGTAAAATTCGGTAACAGCTACAAAAGCAATTACATAAACTTCTTCAGTGCTGAGTACGAATCTCCAATAACTGCTGGATTCCAGTTCCCTGCATCGCAATATCCAATACAGTATTTTGCTGCAAATGCCACGAACAGCAGCTATGTGAAGGCAATGAATTACATGAACAAGTCCAATGCCTTCCAGGGCACTCCATTCACTCTGTGGGGCACTTACCTGAACAGGGGAGCAGATGCAGTTGTACTGACAAATTCATCCAATCCAGCATCGCAGGTGACTAATTATCCGCCAATATCCTACATGAGCCATGCCCAGATATTCAATCAATTGCAAAGCCTTAACGACACTTTTGCTCTGGAGGAATATGCAGCAGCAGATGTCTACATCGCGCAGGTATGCCCCTCGATAAACAATACTGCTCCGATTTGCTCCTTGCCGGCTATAAAGGCAATGGAAAAAGAGCTGAGTACTGCATGAACCTATTGAAATCATTCAGGGAAATATATTCTCTTCAATACTTATTATTGAATGGAGTGATTGCAATTGCATACTATTTCGTAATACATTATCTTCTTTCAATACAGCAACAGGGAATATTAGTGACCTCAGTTCCTGTTTATCTTATTTATTTGCTTTCATTGGTTTCTTCAATCGCGTTTACCATTGCAATATATTCCATAACAAATACAACACATAACAGCGCAAAATTCTCCGCAACATCTGTAAGTGCAGTAACTGCAGTTGCTGGAGGAATTCTCTCGGGATGCGGCTGCCAGGCAGCGATACTGTTCAATGTGCTTGCGATTTCCATTGGAACAGGTGAAGCAACGCTGATAAATACGGTTGCAGCGGAAAACGCCCCATTGATTTTCGTAGCAATGATTATATTAAACCTTTTTGTTATAATTTATTACCTTGAAAAGCTCTCAAAACCCATGTGCAGGGTACGTTGATCTAATATGGCAAAAAAAATATCAAAGAGTAAGAAAATTGCGCGCAGAAAAAGCAAGCGCGCCAATGCAAAATCAAAGCCGAAAATAGGCATAACCAGAAAGTCGCTTGCGCAGTCTCCGTCCCAAACAAATGTTCTAATGTATGATCCCATAATATCAAGCGATTCGGAGCTGCTTCTAAGAAGCATTTTAGCAAACAAGAAAAGCGCAAAAACAACTGAGACTTCACTGCTATTCAATTCAGTATTATCTACTCTTACTCCAGGAATGCGCAATCTTTACTATAGGTCTGGCGTTTCGATAGGAAGGGCACTCTATAAAATTTATCATTCAAAAAGAAGGTACATGTGGTATGAGGAAAGCGTAGCGGATCTTGTTGCGTTCTTTGAAGATGTGGGATTCAGCAGAATCTCCTACAATGTATTCCCAGACATGATAGATCTTAAGTTCCACAACAGGAACAAGGATTATCTTGGCACCAACATGCACACATTCGAAGCTGGGATAATCTGCGGATTCCTAACTGCAGGCAAGCAGCAGCATGTAAGGGTAGAGGAAGTGGAATGCAGCTGCAACGGCGCTGACTACTGCCATTTTGTAACTACGGAATCGCTTCCATTGTATCTTGAAATCAATGGCAGCGAGGTTCTGGGAAACTTCATACTCAATACAAGAAATTCAGTCCAATACAACAGAGATGTCAAAAAATCATTTTCAGAGGAATATTATGCATTGTCATCATCAGTTTTCCTTGACCCTGAATATCATGACCACATAAAGAAGATTATATATTACATGGGTAGCCAAATAGCTATGAAATTAAATGCGAAGGACAGGAAGACAAGCGAAATCCAGACCTATGAGCAATTATTCGACATATTGAATCTTGGGAAACTAAGCATCAAGAAGGTAAAACCCATCAGCGCAGTAATTCAGTTCGAAAGGCTAAATGCTAAAAAGAGCTTTGTTGAAATGTCTATAACATTCCTGAGCGGTTTAGTTGCAAATAGAATAAAGCAGAAATCCATACTGGAACTTAAACAAACAACTAAAAAGAACAATTCATATATAGCTAAAATCAACGAGAAATCAATCAAATAATTGGTGCTTAACTGGGACTTGAATTTTTAGACACTGTATCGAGCTTCATACCTACGATAAAGAATCCTGACAAGCCTTTGTCGCTAAGGGAGAAGATATACTGGACAGCAGCGATACTAGGAGTATATTTCTTGTTATATAATACTTATGCAATAGGAGTTAATCCTCAGGCTGTAAACCAGCCTTTGCTTCAATTGGTTAGTATAATCTTCGCGGCAAAGATAGGAAGCCTTATAACTGTAGGAATAGGGCCTATCGTATTGTCCAGCATAATACTGCAATTGGTTTCAGGTTCAGGATTATTGAACATTGACATGAATGATCCTGTTACAAAGGGAAGGTTCCAAACGCTTCAAAAATTAGCTGCCATAGGAATAGCGTTAGTGGAATCGTTCATATTCGTGTATACTGGCTATGTGCCGATATCAAGCCCTTCGCTTATAGGAATCGTAGTGGCGCAGTTGGCCATAGGTGCTCTGGTAATAATATACTTGGACGAAATAATGACCAAGTGGGGCATCACATCCGGAATAAACATGTTCATAGCTGCTGGAGTTTCCTATGCAATAGTAGCTGGTACTGTAAGCATATTGCTTCCCGAAGCGATTACTGCACTTCAAGCTGGAGGTGCAGCAGCGATATCCAATGCGCTCATAGCATTTGGTCCGCTGCTATTTGCCATTGTTGTGTTCCTTGCAAGCATTTATGCCTATGAAATGAAAGTGGAAATACCATTGGCATTTGAGCAGTTCAGGGGCATAGGCGGTAGGCTGCCCATTCCCTTCCTTTACGTGAGCGTACTTCCTGTTATACTTGCATCTTCGCTTGAATTAAGTTTAACTGTCTGGTTTAGATTCATAGCAAACGTAAAAGGGAGTTTTGCTAATATTGCAAAGTTCATTGCCTATTATCAGCCTGTCGCATCAGGAGCAGGATCATCTACTTCGCTGCAATTGACAGGAGGAGTTACCTATCTAATTTCGCCAAGCTTCCCGTTGCCTTATTCAGCAAATTATGGAGGAATAGGTGGATACGGACCTTATTTCACTTATCTTATATCCCATACAACTTCATTGTTCCTGCCCTGGGGAGGAGTTCTCCAAGTGCCTGAATGGATTCATGTGATAATCTACACTGTTGTTCTGATAATCCTATGCATAATATTCGGAAAGTTCTGGATAGAGCTTACAGGGCAAAACCCGAAGAACCTTGCAGAGCAATTGGGCACAGAAGGTTGGCAAATTCCAGGATTCAGGAGAGATCCAAGAATAGTTGAGAATGTCCTCAACAAATACATACCCACGCTTACCACGCTTGGCAGCATATTCGTAGGATTCCTCGCCGCTATGGCTACGCTGACCGGTGCGATAGGCTCTGGAATGGGCATATTGCTTACTGTAGGAATAATCTACATGCTCTACCAGCAACTGGAACGTGAAGGCTTATACCAAACGTATCCATTCTTAGAGAAGATTGCAAAATAGTCTGCAATTGATCTACAGTAGGTGATTCATACGAATAAACCACAAACAGATTTTGTACATTTTTCAGTTTTAGATATGCGTGTAGGAAAAATCATTTCAGTAGATGATTCTAAAGCTAAAAAACCCACATACAAGATTACAGTAGATTTCGGTAGTGAAACTGGTATCAAAACCACAATAGGTGCCTTTAAAAATTATCAGAAAGAGGAATTAATTGGCAAGTTAGTGGTTGGTCTTGTAAATGTTGGCGAGAAGAAAATGGGCGAGGAAATATCGCAATTTTTATTAATGGGTGTACCAAACGAGAAACACGAGACTATTTATCTAATGCCGGAATCTGAAGTTCCTTTGGGTGTAGAGGTTTTCTAAGTTGATATAATGTTATACGATGAAGTACGGTCAACACTAAAGATAACTCACAAAAGCGTCTATAAACCATTAGAGGATTCAAGAATGCTTGCCAATGCTGTTGAAAAATATGCATTCGGAAAGTTCCTTGACTTAGGAACTGGAACTGGCATTCAAGGAATAGTTGCGGCAAAGAAAAAATGCGATGTGACATTTGCGGACATTAATCCAGAATCAATTGAATGTGCAAAGCTCAATGCAAAGGCAAACAGTGTAAAAGGAAAGTTCATTGTATCTGATCTTTTTTCGAACATAAAAGGGAAATTCAACGTAATTGCTATAGATCCTCCATATCTTGTATCAAAACCACTTGATGAAAATCCCAAAAGGAATTATTCGTTTGATGGTGGAGTAAACGGCAGAGAGATAATAGATGGATTTCTGAAAAACTACAAGAAGCATATTTTGAAAGACCACATAATACTTATGACAGAAAGCTATTGGAATAATGTCAATGATGATATAAAGCGACTAAAAGCAGAAGTCGTTGGCAAGAGGCATTATCCTTTGCTTGGTGATTGTGCAGTTCTTAAGTTCAAATGAGATTTATCCCAAATTGATATGTCCTAATCTTTGCTGTGCAATTCAAGAGAAATTTGAATTAGGAATACAAGTGAACTTTACCTGAATCTAAACAAGCTGGTAATCTTTGATACCTTATGACTATGTGAAAGTATGGCGATATACGCCATAAGTATAAGAGACACGGCAACGATTATAGTAAGTATGTAATTGAATATGAAAAGTATTCCTATCGTATAGGATTTACCCACCTTTAGCGAAATCAGAGTAATTGCAGTTATACATATATCTGCAATTAAGGAAGCAAAGGCTGTTCTTTCAAGAGTCTTTTTGAGTCTCCCTATCTTATAAAGATGTCTATTTGGTTTAGGCATATAATATTACCGTTTTATTTATACGCCTGCCAATTCTTTTATCCTTTGTTTTGTATCTTCTAATTTATATGCTATGACTGGCCCTGTTAAATAATCCTTTTTCTTTCTTAAAATCCTTTCATAACGTTCTAATACCTGTTCTTGCCTCAATAATTTTTTGAGTTCCTCAGTTTTTCTTTTTTGTATATACTCTTTTACTCTTGCAAATAACTTTTTCTCTGTCATAATATCATCTCTATTATTGCGTTAGTTCGTGATAATTATTATTTTGTGGGAAAAGTATTATGAATTTGGATTTAGTGGAATTTATTCAGTGATCCTGATTGAATAGGTTGCACCTAAATCAGTCAGATTTTATGAATAAAAGTGCAAAGCTACTCTGCATAGGACTTGCATATATCTGTGTCTCCTTTCTTTTTAATTTTCTGAGTGCCTTTATGTCTTTAGCTAAATCGTTTCTGAGGTATTTTATAAAATCATCTTCAGATGTAAATCTGGCATAACTGGGCACACCAAAATCATTAACTTCGGACAATTCAATCCTACGGATCTTTATCTGTGTTTCTAATAGTCTCTTACTATTTTCCCTATATTCTACTACCTGCTTTTGCCACCAACTTCTAAGGGTCAAACTATCAACTGAACCGGACGTTCTGGTCTATATCCTATTTGTTGACAAAGTAATAAAAATATTGGTAAAGTAAAAATTAATCAGCAAGGCCTAAAAAATCCTAAATCTATAAATACCTGCTCGCAATAATTCTGATGTCGTGATAATATGACCAATAGGAATGTTGCGCTAAAACCTAGAATATCTAGTTTTGCTTACGGAAACGAATTAATTGAATTGACCAAATACGAAAAACTGGACCAGCCCAGCATAGCAGGGAAGAAATTCACCACAAGGGGACTAAGCTTCATTATAAGCGTCTCAATGGAAGGGCGCAATATTTTTGGGCATGAAGATAATGTTGTAATGCTCGGCGTAAAATTCATACAGCCGCCCCGTGAAGGAATAACGTCAAGGGGAGGGCGCTATATTGAAATATATGCAGAAACAGGGGTACTTTCCGATAAACTCCATCGCAGGTGCTTTGATGGAGAGGATGCATTTGATGATTTCATATCAAGGAAGCGCTGCCAGTTTCTGATATCCGATTATTCAAACGAAAACGCCCTTCCAATGCAAAAGGACAAATTAATCGAAAAGGTACTGGATTCTATAATGGAATTACGCCCTGAGCGCTCATTTGCATTGCTGGCTGAGGTCTATAACGGATTATACACAAACAAGCGTGCGTCAATGATATATAGAGACGAATACAACCAAACACCCATGGAGCGCTTTGATGGAGACGAGGCAATAATGAAGGCATTGGCGGTAATGCAGCATTTCTCAAGAGATTCGTTCGCGCAGCCGCTACGCTAATGTAACTAAAAATGCAATCGAACAAATAAGAAGATAAAATTACAGCTTTCCTACTCTATGCTTCTGTGCTCTCTTCAATCTCTTCCTTCTCTTCTTTAGCCATTTCCAGCGCATTCTGCCTTTTTTCTTCCATTTTCTCGGTATACTGCCTATTAGAGCACCTAATTATGATTTAAATTAACCTAACGTTTATTTAGATTAAGAACACATAAATATTTAACCTCTATTAATAAATAGATACTTGGTGCTTTAATTGGCTAAGGCTGCAATAGCATATATTGTAATTCTAATAATATTGGTAGTTGTTACCTATCTATTCACAGGATTCAGGTTTCTTCTTCCAGGGCATGGAATTACTAAGACGACAATTACAGGCTCATCATCAACGATTTCCAATGCTGGAAACAGCACGGTGACAGCAAGCACTACCATAAACGCATCAAATACAGAATCGCCATGCTCCAGCTTCCAGATAGTATCTCAGAAGTTCAATTCATCAACTATTTCAAAATGTCTATCCACTGGAGGAACGTACGGCGTATGGGTAGCAGCAGGAAACAGCGGCAGCGAGAGCGTAAGGATAATAGGAGCGGATGGAAGGACCTATGTAAACCAAACCTCTTCATATAACTGCACAACATTCTTCCAGAACTTCACAGGGCCTGCACAGCTTTATACGGTTACATTTACAACAGGACCAGGAAACGGCTCCTGCGGCAATTCGGAAGTCCTTATAAACACAACTACAACTCCTCCGCAAAATGTCTACAATTACATATACAACGGGAATTTCGGCAACGGCCAATATACGGGCTGGAATAAAACAAATCCCGGATTTGGCAATGCTCCTCTCAACATAACTCGTTCCAACAATCCCAATGTGAGCTGCTATTATGGGACTCCATGGAAGAACTACAACGGAACATACTTTGCAACTACCTACAATTGCGGAACATCCGTATCAATTGGTAATCTGACATCATCTACATTTTCGGTAAATCCCGGAACGCCCTTCCTTAATTTCAGGATAATAAGCCCTCAGGACAACCAATTATATGTTGAACTGCTGCGCCAGACATATTCCGATGGCGAATTTGTGCTCACTCCGGTTACAATAGCACATATAAATACTTACAACAGTTCAACATCCCTGAACGCAAGCTCCACATTTGCGAATGTCAGCATACCATTGACAAGCTACGTGAATCAGAATCTGAAAGTAAGGCTTGTTGCAGGTGCCTTCAATAACTTCATAGCCGCAGGAGACTTTGCACTGGCAAAAAGGCCAAACCAGCAAATAGGAGTTGCCATTAACATAACTGTCTTGTCGTCATAATAAAAATATTACAGCATTAATCAAAAGGTAAAATTATGAAAAAGAACTTAATTCTTTTTTTGGTTGCAATGCTTGCAATTATTGTAATACTTGCAGTAGTTTCGCTTTATCTTTATGAATCCTCAAATACTATTGTTTCAAGCTCTAGATTTGCATTTTATGAAGCTTCAACAGGCAATATGTATTTCGGCGGCGAAGGCGGCTACAGTATTGTAAATGGAACTAACGGCAAATTGATCCAAACTGTAGAATTAAACGATACTTCTCCGTACGGAGACGTCTATTATATGAACTTCAGCAGCAAATACGCCTATGTGGATTACGGTGTTCCGATGATGGACGGTGAACCTCACTATCTATACCTTATCGGAATTAAAAACAATTCAATATTAAAAATTATATACCTGTGTGGAACTTCCTGCGGCACTCAAATAGCATATGATTCTCAAAACAATTACGTGTATCTACCAACTGATTATACTAAATTCGTAACTAAAAATTGGGGCACGTATAACACTACAATAGAATATTATTCAATTTCAACCATAAATGCAAATCTGACATCTAATATGGATAATTTATCTTTAATAACTGCCAACTATAGTAGTGGTTTCTTCTATAATAATCAAAATAAATACATTTACTCAATATCTAATCCTATACAAATTTTGAACGGTAGCAACAATCAATTTATTGATAACATAACTCCTGGAGGTTTTTCATCTTTTATTAAAACAGCATTTAATCCAGCCGATAATCAGCTGTATGTTCCTTATGTTGACTCACTTTATATTGCAAATCTCTCCAATAACAGTTTCATAAATAGAATAAATTTCAGTAAAAACGGTTCTTTACGTGGTTTAACTTATGACTCAAGCAACGGATATCTATACATTTTGTGGGGATATACATTCAATTCTACAAATGAAATAATGGTAATGAATGCAACCACATATAATATATTATACAATAGAACATCGGAAAATATAACCTCTATTGTATATGATCCAAAGAACAACAAAATATATGCTGCAAGTTCAAATGGGCAACTTTCCATTATAAATAGTTAAGGTAAGTTTTTGCGAATATACAATACTCTTACTCATAAAAAGCAGGAATTCGAGAGCATAATGGAAAAATATGTTGGGATGTACACCTGCGGCCCCACTGTATATAATTTCGCCCACATAGGCAATATGCGTGCATACATAGTTGCTGATCTTCTGAAGAGGGTTCTAATCTACAATGGCTATGAAGTAAACCATGCTATGAACATAACCGATGTGGGCCATCTTGTGAGTGATGCAAATCTCGGAGAGGACAAAATGAGAATAGGTGCAGAGCGCGAGCACAAAACCGTTTATGAAATTGCAGAATTCTACACAGAAAAGTTTATGGAAGACTTCAAAAGATTGAATCTTATAATGCCCAACATAATAGCAAAGGCAACTGCTCATGTAAACGAGATGCTTGAACTGATATACAGGCTTGATGAAAAGGGCTACCTGTACAAAGTAGAAACTGGCATGTATTATGATACGTCGAAATTCAAGAACTACGGTCAACTCATGAATCTTAGCTTTGAAGAGCTAAACAATTATCTTGTTGCAGGCGCAAGGGTGGAAAGGGCGTCAGGAATAAAAAATACCACTGACTTTGCGGTTTGGAGATTCTCAAAGCCAGATGTCAAGGACATGGTATGGGATACAAAATACGGAAAAGGCTTTCCCGGCTGGCATATAGAGTGCAGCGCCATGAGCATGGAATATCTTGGAGAGCATTTTGATATCCATACTGGGGGAGTGGACCATCTTCCAATACATCACACCAATGAAATAGCTCAATCCGAAAGCGCGACCAAAAAGAAATTCGTGAACTTCTGGGTGCACAACGAATATTTGCTGATAAATGGCAAGAAGATATCAAAATCATTGCATAATTTCTACACTCTTCAGGACTTGATAGACAAGGGATACTCTGCAAACAGCTACAAGTATCTAATACTCAGCTCCCACTACAAAAGCCAGGCAAACTTCACAATGGAGGCACTGGAAAATGCAAGCAATACGTTGAACGGAATATATTCATTTATAAAAAAGGTCTCAGATTCAAAAGGGGCCAAAAATAACATTTTACTTATGGAAAAAGTGAATAAGATCAAAAAAGAGTTCTTTGAATTTATCAACGATGACCTTGATACTCCTCAAGCTCTTTCGAAGATGCATACGCTAATTACTGAAACAAACAAGTTTCCCGAGCTTGGAAAAGCAGATGCAAATGCAATATTGGCTTCACTTATGGAATTCGACAAAATACTAGGACTGAATTTCGAGGAGCACATGAAAAAGCAGGAAATCTCAAACGAGATAAGGGAATTGATAGAAAAAAGAAACAAGCTAAGAAATGAGAAGAAGTTTGCAGAATCTGATAAAATCAGGAAAAAGCTAAAAGAAGATTACAACGTGGAAATAGAAGATAATGCCCAAGGAACAAGCTGGCACAGGCTTTAGTCTTTTTTGTCCTTGTTTTCATCTAGGAATTTCTTGGCCATTTCGGTTCTGCGGTTCAATTGCTCACTTATTTTTGCAATGTCCTCCGGTTTCATTACACGCTCAAGGACATATTTCGAGTAATCGAGCGATATCTGGGAAAGGTCCATTAAAATTGACTGCAACTCAAAGGTCTTGAATGTGATGTCATGCTGCGGCTGGAGGATTTCTATTCCTGCAGGTGAATAATTGAAAGCTACATTTATTAGTGGCATGAACTTGTCGAATAATACAGTTACCATGGCGCTTGTTATGAATATGCCGTCCTTTTCGAGTGGCTCTTCTATTGCTCCGTAGCAATATACGACGCCCTTTTCCTTCATGAGCTGCTCGTTAATCAAATCAACCATTAGCGGCTGCAGCTTTTCCTTCTCGGTGTGCTGCATGTCAAAATATAATTTTACAAGAAAGCCTCCCTTGGATACCTTTTCTTCCGTTACCTTTTCTACTTCTGATTTCGCCATTCATTCGCCTTTTATGGTTTTTATTGCCTGGTCGATGTGCAAGCTGCTCTCAGTTCCGCTTATGAGGTTTCTTAGCTTTACGTTGCCTAGCTTTTCCTCAACATCGCCAATAATTATTACATATTTGGTTTTAATAGCATTTGCATAGGCAAACTGGTTTGATAGGTTTCTAAGTGCAAGGTTTATCTCTGTTGGTATGCCGTTTGCGCGAAGCACATTCGCGACCTTGAGCGCATAGGGATAATTGTTCTCGTTTACGTTCGCAACGAAAACGTTTGCATAGGTATATTCAATAGAACTGGAGAAGTTGAGCATTTCAAGAATTCTGTCTATTCCAAAGGCAAGCCCAACAGCAGGAAGCTGCTTTCCTCCATAGAGTGCGATAAGCTTGTCATATCTGCCGCCTCCACATACGGATGCGCTCGTGTCTTCTTTGTTCTTGTATTCGAAAACTATTCCAGTATAATAATCGAGCCCTCTCATTATGCTGAAATCGATTTGAACATCTCCTCTTATCTTGTAATCCTCAATGAAAGAAAGGGTCTCGCGCAATTCCTTTGTTGATTCCTTGTTTCCCAGAAGACTGTCAACATAGGATAGCTTTTCCTCGTTTATGCCCTTAAGCGTTATAAATGCCATTATCTGGTCTATGGAAGAATTATCGAGCTCCAATCCCCTAAGCAGTTCAACTACTTTCTCTTCTCCTATCTTCTCCAGCTTGTCGAGCGCGCGTGCGACTCCCATGAATTTTTCATCTTTTACGCCGAATTTTAAAAGAACTTTTTCTAATAATTCCCTGTTGTTTATTTGGACTACATATTCAATTCCAATGCTGTCAAGTGTCATTCCGCCAACTCCTATTATTTCTGCGTCAGCCATGGCAGGATTGCCTCCTATTATGTCAACATCAGCCTGCGTCAATTCACGGTACCTAAGGTGCTGCGGCTCCTCTCTTCGCCATACCTTCCCTATGTAATATCTTTTGAAAGGAAGTGGAAGTTCCTGATGCATGGATATGTAGCGCGCAAGCGACACTGTATTATCATATCTAAGACCCAGATTGTCATTCTTCAATTCATAGATAAGCTTTGTGTCCTCTCCTATTGCGTTCTTTGCGTTAAGCACTTGAAGTGACTCGAAGCTAGGTGTATCAATTGTAAGGAACCCGAAAAGCTGGAAGAGATTCTCTATTCTATTAAGGAGCTCGTTTCTGAACAATGCCTCATTGGGCATAAGGTCTCTAACACCCCTAGGGAAAGGAATTTCAGCCATTTCTTCACTAATATAAAAAGTTACATGTTTTGAGTTATCCATTTTTTGAGGGTTTCCTTTGGAACTGCACCAACATTCATTGCCTTCAATTGACCTTTCTCTATCAGCAACGTAGTTGGTATGCTGGACACGCTGAATTTTGATACAGTGCTCTCGCACTCGTCCGCATTTATCTTTACGAATTTTACCTTGCCTTCATAATCCTTTGACACTTCATCAACGATGGGTCCATATAACCTGCAGGGGCCGCACCAGGGCGCCCATATGTCTACAACTACGGGAATCTTAGACTGAACGACTTCGCTATCGAAAGTGCTGTCATTAACATCAATTACGCTCATATTTACACCTATTATTAATTAGTCTTGAATAACTATAAATAGATAATACTATATTTCTTATAATCTAATCAAGTCAGTGTTTTAATATGATTTCAAAGAAGAGGGTTTTTGTAGTACATTGTTGGGGCGGCAAACCAAACACACGTTGGTATCCCTGGTTAAAAACCGAGCTAGAAAGTAAAAATTTTAATACGTATGTACCTGCAATGCCAAATACACAACATCCTAGAATGAATGCATGGATAAACCATCTAAAGAAAGTTGTCGGTACTCCAGACAAAAACTGCTATTTTGTAGGGCATAGTGTTGGCTGCATAACAATTTTAAGATATTTAGAAACGATAAATGTAAAGGTTGGTGGAGTAGTTATGGTTGCTGGATTTGCTACTGGTTTGGGTTACGAAGATTTAGAAAGTTTCTTTGAAAAACCAATAAATTGGAAGAAGATAAAATTGAATTGCAAAAAGTTTGTTGCAATACATTCAGATAACGATCCGTATGTTTCTTTGCATTATGGTACCGACATATTTAAGGATAAATTGAATGCTAATCTGATAATTGAGCACAACAAAGGCCATTTCAGTACAGATAAAAATGTAACAAAATTGCCTAGCGCATTGCAAGCGGTTTTGAAACTATCCAAATAAATTTACATCTAATTATTATGAATGAATAATAATGCTTTCGCTATTGCTAGTTTTGTAGAAATCTTTAATCAAATAACAGCAAATGCTATGCTTTCTTAAGGCTTTTCTTGACCCACTTCCTTATTTTTGCAGTTTCAGATTTCTTGTGCCCGTGATCCTCAATTGCATGGCGTACTGCCACTTTAAGAACTTCCTTCTCTGTGCCTGCTATTGTCAACGAGCAGTTCTTCTCGCTTGGATAGTCCCTGCAATCTGATACAACCCTTTTTTCCATAATCCCACTAATACTTTATACAACAGCAAGCTATTTATTGTTTTAAATAAGACTAATAAGAATGATGATCTTACAGTGCTGAGCTTTATTGCTATGAGGATGATCTTGAGTGCTGAATAGGTGCGAATATGCACAACAAAATATCAAAGGCTTCCATAAAGAAGCTCATAAAGAACAGTTCAAATCCGAACATAATAATAAGCGACAAGGCAGCAGATGCGATCGCTGCACTGCTTGAAAAGAAGGCGCAACGGATTGCGAAATATGCAGTTAACAGGGCAAAGAGCAAGAAAAGGGCAACGATTACTGAAGACGACATAGACACATACAGATTGAAATTTGGTGATTGAATAAACGAGGCTTTCCTCTCAGTTAGCGAGAAGGGAAAAGTAAGGCTTGAATACCAGAGCAACGGAATGGATATTATAAAAATACTTGAACCTAGGGAAACAGAGCTTCTTGAAATGGTTTTTGACATGAACGGTTTTGTCCTGCTCCAAAAACTAACCAAAATTCAAAACAAAGAGGACATAGACCTTAAGATAAAGGAAACGCTCCACAAGGAAAAGATATCCAAAATATCTAAAAAGGAATATTCCGAAGTAAAGATAACCAAGAATTGCCCTAATTGCAACGAATCTGCATTGGAATTATATGTGGAAGCATTTGCAAGCAATGGCAAGGTACCCGTAGTGCCTACCTACCATTGCAAAAACTGCAAAGGCAAGAGCTATTATCTTACTGATTCATATTTGGAATATCTTGTAAACGAGAACAAGGGCCTTTTTTCCGATGCTGAGCTCATCGAGCTCGAAAAGGACAGGAATGCGTTCATGAACGAAATAAAGGCTTATATAATAAGAATCTTTGCTTCCAAGAAGATATTGAATATAAAATAGAAGTGATCAAGATGACCGATATGTTATTATCAGAACTATATGGGAGAGAAATAATAAGCAACACCGGTAGAAGAATTGGAACCGTAGAGGACATAATAGTGGACTTTGAGAAAGGGTGCATTTCCAGCATGTTGCTTGTGAAATCAGAGGAATTGATAAGAAGCGATCATACTTCCCTTGAATTTGCAAAGAACAGCGTTCGCTACGAAAGGGTAAAGAGCGTAGATGAAACAGTAATAGTCAGCGGAGACACTGCAGTAAAATAATTATTGCCCCATAAGTAATATTTAATCAGAATCAGCTGCGGCGCTGCTGCCTTTTGTCGAAACAAAGAACAATCCTATGAAGCTCAGTGCAATCAATACAGTTGCAAAGATCCCTATTGCTGCATACAATGTTGCTACCTTGAAAAGCATCAATCCCACAAAAGATATCGGAGCCAGTGCTATGATTGCCAGTGAAAGAACAATTACCATTGCCTTTGATGTCATGAGATCACTTTTTATTTATAGGGATTTGTAGAAGATAAATTTAACTCTTTCTATATTAAAATGCAGCAGATTGCCCAAGCAAAAGAAATAAGTATTATAATGAGCTCATTTTGTATCGGTCATAAAATGAGGGCGACAAAGGCAAATGCAATAATAGTGGCAGCAGGAGAAGGCGAAAGAATGGGCATGGACAAAATATCGCTGGAAATTGTAGGCAAGCCAGTAATTATCCACACCATGGAGCAGTTTCAATCATCAAGCCTGGTAAGTGAAATGGTCATTGTCCTGTCAAGTAAAAACCTTTCAAATAATCGATTAATGCGCCAAATCAGAAGCTACGGCGAAAAGGTATCTGTATGTGAAGGAGGGCCCACAAGGCAGGAATCCGTAATGCAAGGCCTTCAAATAATTGGGGATAGTGATTTGATGATAGTGCATGATGGTGCAAGGCCCTGCGTTACAAAAGAAATCATAGAAAAAGGCATTGATCTAATGAATTGTGATTGTCTCACAACTGCTGGTGTCATTTCCGGCATTCAGTCAACAGATACCATAAAGGAAGTGAATGAAAGGGGAACTGTGATTGCAACGCTCGATAGGAAAAAGCTTTGGGAGATACAGACTCCGGGAGTTTTTGTTAGTGAAGTTCTCAGACGCGCCTATGCCCATGCGGAAGATGAAGTGACTGATGATGCGACTCTTGTGGAGAATCTGGGATGTATCGTGAAAGTGTATCCTGGCTCGCGCTATAATATAAAACTTACAACTCCAGAAGATATTACCATAGCGACATACATAATACTAAGGAGAACTTCCCTGGCGTAAAATTAATGAGAATTAGTCTGTGGAGACTTCCCTTGCAAGGTTTGGCCTGCTTTTCAATAGTATTCTTGAACCGCAGTAGCTGCACCTTACGTTGCTTTCTAGTCCTTTCTGCTTCTTGCCGCATTTTATGCAAATATATGCCATAGTATCATCTCATTTTTTGTTGTTGACCTTGAGCCATTTTATGAACTCAGAGTGCAATCCAGATCTTGATGTGTCTATTACCCTTATCTTCATTATCGCCTTGTACTGCTCGTCATTCAGTTCAATAACTGGCTCGTATTTCTTCATTTCGGAATAATGCACTTCCATCCAGTGTATCTTTCCCTCCAAGTATTCTTTCACCAAGTCTCTTGTCATGGGCATGGATGTGAAGCTGAAGAGCATTCCATCGCACCAGTACAAAGGCATGTTCCCCGCTGGCGTTATTCGCTCTCTAAGCAAATCATCATAGTCTATTCTAACTGCCTCGTGAACCACGAGCTCTTTTATTGGATTATAGCTTATTTTTACTATTTAATTACCTTTTTTAATATTCCCTATCAATCTTCTTGCATTGTTCCCTGCCGGGGTTGTCATCGAGTATGCGCCTCCTGCATAGGTAACACTGCAGTGCCTGCATTTCCAGATGCCTGTACCCAATCGCCTAACGCTTGTCTTGCCGCAGCTTTCGCATTTGTAGAAAGAGCTCTTCTCCTTTTTTATCTTGGTGTATCTCTTTCTTATGCTCGCTCCGTATCTTATGCTTGCTTGTGCCATATTATCACTTCTGCGATTTCTTCAATATACCCTTTAGTTCCTCATGCTTATTAAAAGTTACGTCTATTAAATCCATCACTTCCTTGCTGGAGAATCCTCCTCGCAAGCCTTTTTGAATTGCCCTTACGTTTTCCTTGTCAGTTGCTATTGTTATTCTTCCATCGCATGCATTTTCCTCGTTTTCAGTTGGGTCAAGAAGTATCTTATTATCTATCTTTGCGAAAGTTGCTGAAGTAACTATGTTGTCTATCTTGAGCTTGCCTGAAGTTTCTTCTCTTATTACTTTCTCATCCTCGTATTTCGGCACTCTTGTATCGAGAAGCGCGCTCATTGCCGCTATTTCTCCTGCATCAAAGAGATTTCCGTTGTAATTCAATACATATAGGTCAACGTAAACCGTCCAGGATTTCCCTTCCTCTATGAAAAGGCTTTCAAGGTTCACGCAGTTAGCCGCTCTTATGCCTCTGTCTACAACTCTTGCAAACTCTATTGCTACTGGGCTTGGAGGTCCGCTCTCATAGTCTGCGCTTGCCAATGGAAGAAGCTCAGCTGAAACCACAAGGTTTCCCTGATTGGGTGTATCTTCCATGGGCTCGTCAAGCTGAAGTTTTACGCCAGCAAGAACTCTTGTTGCCCCAAGATCCACTTGCGATGATCCTTCTGCATTCTTTATCATTCCATTGTCTATACTTATTGCCCTGAAGGACATCATATCTCTCATGTCCTCACGCTCGTTCTTTGCGAGCAATTCCTTGATGTAATTTGTTTTCACGATATTTATTGCGTCCATATTAAGCACCATTCTTTTCTTTTGCCTCGCTGGCGTAGGCTTTTTTCAATGCATCCCTTTGTATTTCGCTTACCTTCTTGCCTGCTTTTATTACCATTTCAAGAGCATCTGACATCTGCTCTCTTGTCATGCCCCCGTCCATCTGAAGCAATAGAATCTCGTCGTTTCTAGGAGCAACAGCAACAGGCATGTCGCTATCGGAATAATTATCCTCTATCATGTTGAAGTCAAGTGCAAGATGGTCCCCGATTCTTCCCACTGAAACCGCATATACCAAATCTTTCATGTGGATTCCTGCGCTTGCAAGAGCAACCGATGCTGCGGTTAATCCGGCAGCCCTGGTTCCTCCATCTCCTTGTAATACTTCTATGAATATGTCGATTTCGCTTCCCGGAAAATCGGTAAGCATTACGACATTCTCGAATACCTCCTTGATTACCTTAGAGATTTCTATTGATCTTCTGTTCGGGCCTGTTCTTCCGTGTTCGGATAGACTCGAGAACGGAGCCATTGAATATTTGCATTTTATTATCGCTTTCGATGGATCTGCAAGGTGCCTTGGCGTTGCTTCCCTAGGTCCGTAAACCGCAGCAAGTATCTTGTTGTTGCCCCATTCTATGTATGCAGAGCCATCTGCATTCTTGAGCGGCGCAGCGGTTATCTTTATGTCACGCACTTCGTCAAATGCCCTTCCGTCAAGCCTTTTCCCGTTTTTTATCAATTCTGGTTTGTTTGATGATGATGCCATTGGTATCACTTTTTCGAATCTAAATAATTCTTGATCTTTTCTGTCAATCCTGAAAGATGGGCTTCTCTTTCTATCTTGAGGAGCGTTTCAGTTGCAAGCGTCAAATTTCCTCCGTCCATCCATATGAGCCCGTTCATTCCCACTATTATATGCGTTCCGGTTGCCTCTGCAATCTGTCTTATCATTGTGCTTTTCTTTCCAATGACTCTTGGTATCTTCTTCGGCCTTATGTTTATCAAGGTGCCTTTCTCCAGAAGTCTAGGCTCGGTAAGTATTATCGTATTCTTGCCCTCGACGTCCTTTATTACGGCGCTTATTATGTCGCCATTGTTGTATTCGAACTTGTCGTACTTTCCGATTATAAGCAATGCCTTCCCGAAATAAGACAGGTCTATTATGTAAACGCTGCTCTTGGTCTCTTTTACTATTCCTACAATTACATCGTCAACTCTCGGATCCCATGTGCCCTCAAGCGGTATTACCTCGTTTGTTGATTCCTCGTACATTCCCAATACGCTTGAATAGGTTTTCCCATTCTGCGTGTAGGTATTTCGAGTTCTTATTATTCTATCGGAAACCAGATCTCCTGGAATTACTATTTGCCTCATTAAATTACCTTCACAAGTGCCTTGCCCTGAGTTGCGCTGTTTATCCTGTCAAAGAATTCGGTCTGCATGCCAGCAGGGAATTCCAGCGTTGCATGCAAACTACCGTCAGGAAGCCAGTCCTCAGATTTAAGGCCGTATTTCTTAAGCGTGCCAAATGACCTGTTCGCGTATTCTGGAGGTATTATCACATCCATTTTTACGTTCGCGAACTTTATGGGCATTATCATGTTTATTTTTTTAACTATGTCATCTATCTGCTCCGTTGCGCCCTTGAAAGGATCTATTGAAACCTTGCCTTCCCTCATGGCGTTTTCTATTCGCAATGGTGGATTGGGCGCATTGGTGCGCGGATCTATCGAATTTCTTGCTATGATATCTATTATCTGTTTTCTCTTCTCCTCTATCAATCGGTTCCTCTGCTCTGTTGTTATTGGCACCTCTCCGTGCTTTAATATCATATCTGCAACTTTTGCAAGATCTGTGGTGCCGAATGCTTTCTTTATCTTGTCTTCGCTCTGGCGCTCCCCTTTTCTTGAGTCTTTGAATATATCCTCAGCTTCAAGAACCACAAGAGGATCGCTTCTCTTGCCTGTTATGTATTCATAGGCAAGATCCGCATTTACAAGTATTTCGAATACATTGCCGTCCTTATGCCATTTGGCAATTACAGTCTTAGAAGACATTCAAATCACAAAGCAAAGAAGAGAATCAAAGGTATTTTGCTACCTTCTCAGATGTAAAGATCTCAATTCCTACATCCTTCTTAATTGTTGAAATATCAAGATTGTTCTCGGTTAATTTGCCTTCGTTAAGTTTTTTGATTATGCTGACTCCAAGCTTTAATGCCTCTTCCGTATCCATGTTTTCCTTGAAGCTTTTTACCAGCATTTCCTGTGCGACTGATTTTCCTGAACCTATTGCATCGGCCTTGTAGCCTAGATATGAGGCTCCTGGCTCTATCTCAAAGAGCTTTGGACCACGGTCTATGCCTCCAATGAGAAGCGATATTGCGTAGGGTCTAATGCCTCCATATTGGGTAGCCATCTGCATTTCCTCTGAGATTTCCTTGGCAATTGTCTCAACTGATTCTGTTTCATTGTAAACCATTCTATGGGTTTGGGTCTTGTTTCGCATTGCGCTTATCATGTGCAATCCATCTGCTACCAATCCGCTGTATGTTGCTCCTATATAGGAATCAACGCGGAATATCTTTTGTATTGTGCTTGGCACAGCAAGAGGCTCGAGCACGTTCTTGTGTGCTACTAGAACAACGCTGTCGTTTGCAACTATTCCTATGGAAGTTGCGCCTCTCCTGACTGCCTCTTTTGCGTATTCAACCTGGAATAGTCTTCCGTCAGGGCTGAACATCACACCTCTATCATAAGCTTGTACGTTTGGATACATTATTTCACCATTTAAGTGTTAATTATTGATAAATAATCAGAAGGAACTTATCAAATAATAGTTATGGATAGAACATTTATAACCTTTTCCATAGCCCAATTTTACCTTATTATTTAATATGTTTGAGAATTCAATAACCTATAAATATTTCACGATATATCTAATATAGTGCTTATGCTGTCAAATATTCTTAAAAGTGCTCCAATGGTTAAAAAATCAATATCCAATGCTTATTTTCCATCAAAACCTTTTCATAGGGCCCAAAGCGCTATGGAATATCTGATGACCTACGGCTGGGCAATACTGATAATAGCAGTTGTTCTTGGTGCTCTGTTCTCATTGGGAGTGTTCAGCGGCAACGCGCTGTTGGGCAACGCTTGCGTTGCACAGTCTGGATTTCTATGTCAGAATCCGGTTTACAGTCACACAAGCGGAAACATTATAGTAACACTCGGTCAGAACACAGGAACAAATTGGGCCGGAGCAAACTTTGTGTTTGCACCGCAAGGAACACCAACGGTTGCAGGAATTCCTGGAACTTCGGTTTCGTTCAATTCTTTCCCAGCTAATATGATATATTCTACAAATGCAATAACATCTGGACAAACATTAGGTATATGGCTACCAGTAAATGGTATATCA
>Ga0187871_10001022_pt1 | contig 25147 bp, 17 predicted proteins | sample June2016WEW_16_1_FD_132988 | JGI IMG/M metagenome (GOLD analysis project Ga0187871, IMG submission 132988) | Peatland microbial communities from SPRUCE experiment site at the Marcell Experimental Forest, Minnesota, USA - June2016WEW_16_10 | ecosystem: Environmental > Terrestrial > Soil >...
AAGAAGAACTACAAGGATCAGCAGGAGTACACGCTTTACGATTCTGTCAGCAAAGAGACGGACGCGAACAAGAAGTTGACGTTGCTGAACACCTGGAAGGAAAAGTACCCGGAATCCGATTTCAAAATCGACCGCCTTCAGCTTTACCTCCTCACGTATCAACAATTGAACCAGGCGGCCAAGATGGTGGATACCGCGAAGGAGATCCTGACCATCGACCCGAAGGACATCAAGGCGCTCTACTGGATCACGTTTTTGGCTCCTTCGCTGAACAACACCAGCGCCGACGCGCTGGATACGGCCACCAAAGCAGCCAACGGCCTGCTGTCGGCGGAAAAGCCGGCCGGCACCAAAGATGAGGATTGGAAGACCGCCAAGGCGAATCTGGATGCCCTGGCATACAAGACCCTGGGCTGGATCGCCATGGCGCAGAAGAACAACGCCGAAGCGGAGAAGCAGCTCAAGGAAAGCCTGACGGCGAATCCCAACCAAGGCGAGGCTACTTATTGGCTGGGGCAGGTGGTGCTGGCCCGGTCCATCGCTGAGAAGAAGCCCGAACTGCAAGCGCAGGCGCTGTACGACTTCGCCCGGGCGGCAGCTTATGACGGGCCGGGCGCGCTGGATCCCGCCTGGCGGAAAAAAGTGGACGATTACCTGACCAAGGCCTACACCACGCTGCACGGCGATACGACCGGCCTCGCCGATCTGAAGACTCTGGCGAAGGCGAATCCCAACCCGCCCGCCGACTTCAAGATCAAGACCGCTGCGGAAATCGCCGCGGAAAAGGACGAGGAACTCAAGAAGACGAATCCGGAATTGGCGCTTTGGTTGACCCTCAAGGGACAACTGCTTTCGCCGGACGGGCAGTCGTACTTCGACAGTTCGATGAAAGGCGCCCAGGTGCCCAAGCTGAAGGGTTGGCTCATCGCCGCCAAGCCGGCCGTTAAGTCGAAGGAATTGCAGGTCAGTATGGAGGGCAAAGATCAACCTGCGAACGTAACCTTGAAACTGGTCGGCGCCGACGGCACGACAGCCGCGCCCCTAACCGGCAAGCCGGAAGTGGGAGTGGAGATCGAATTCGAAGGCATTGGCGAGTCGTTCGCCAAGGATCCGTCGCTGATGGTCACATTCGACGTCGAGAAGGGCAAGATCACCGGCTTGAAAGAGGAAAAAGTGGCGCCGGTGCATCACACGGTCCACAAGAAGTCCTAAAGAAGCGATCGCGCGGGCGAGGGTCCTTCACGAATGCAGAGGCGTCTTGCAGTCGCGTTGGGCCCTATCGTGCGCCAGGACCAGGCTGAACACCAGGCGCTCCACCGGATTGAGCGGCTCCTGCTGTAACGCGTGGAAGTATTGTCCGAAAACGTGCGCCGACCGGCCAATGGCGGCAGCACAAACGCGGTGGCTTTGGGCCGTTACCAACCCGGTGGCCATCAACGCCGTCATGAAAATCGCTGGTGTACGCATACCTTAAAGACGCTGCATCGGCCCACAAGTTAGCGATTCACCCCACATCCCCGATATCTGCTAAAATGGTACTCAGATTTAGTTCTGGGGTAATGAATCCGCTATGCCATTGTACGAGTATAAATGCGCCAAGTGCGGTGAAACTTTCGAGTTGATCCAGAAGTTTTCCGACGAGCCCCTACATGAGCATCCGGGATGCGGCGGGGCGGTCGAGAAACTATTGTCGGCCGCGGCTTTACAGTTCAAAGGCTCCGGGTGGTATGTGAACGACTACGGCCGGAACGGATCGGCGGGCAAAGAAAAGCCGAAATCCGGCTCCGCGGGCTCGAAGGCGACGGAAAAAAGCGAAACAACGGCCGCTCCGGCCAAAGAAAGCGCCGGCACCACGAAATCCGACTAGCTTTGCGGCACTAACCGCGCGCCACGGCTTCCGCCCAACGGCGCAGCTTCTGGTCGCTTCTCGCGGACCATGCGCTTTCGGGCACAACCCGGGCCAGTGTGCGGAATTCGTACTGTTCAATGGTCGATGCGACGATGCCGCCGGCGCTTCTGAGCACCCGGCCAAAGCCGATCAATTGCAGCGGGCACCGGTTTTCGAGCAGCGCGGGCCAGGCGATCGACAACTCGATAAACGCCCCTGGAGGCAAATCGTTCTGAGTCACGAATGCCACGCCATTACTGCTCAAATTGAGGGTCTTGCCACTCCCCACGGCGACGATCTTATCCTGCTCCAACACCCGGTAGCGGATCTCACGCTCCATGACGAAGCGTTTCTTCGCTCGCCGTTCGACCGGTATGTCAACCTTTTCAATTGCCATTTGTTAGTCCGTTACGGCCGTATGCCCTGCGCTTGGACAGAGCTTCGACCTACGTGCAACGGCTGCTTACCTGAAGGACTCGCAACGTGGCGGCGAGAGCGCTCTCCTCTCGGCAGCCTTTGCTGAACGTCTTCAACAGGATACCACTTGTCGACCTTAACCCGGGTTAATTCTATGACACAAAAGTTTCAAAAGTCCTAAAACTCCCAGAAGATAATCGATGGGCTGCAACCCTTTATTTAGCGATGGCTGCGTTAGCGCGCGCCACAGCGGGATCCGGCCGGCCCGGCGAAGAGTCAACCTGCCAGGCCGGGAAGGCCGCCGATCGAGGGCGCATTTCGTACGGCGCGCACCACGGCCTGCGCCACGGCTTCGGCTGCCGCCACCCCCAAAGCGTTCACATCGGCGCGGGCATCGCCGATGGAGAGCGCAAAGGTCGTATCGCCATCGAACATGGTCCAAACCGGGTAGATTGTGCGGGCCACGCCCAGACCTGCAAACTCCGCCAGTTTGGCGGTCTCCACCTTTGAAAGACGCGCGTTGGTGGCGACCACGGCCAGGGTCGTGTTGCGTTGTCCGAGTACGGCTTTGCGAGGCCCGCCCGCTTTCATCACCGCTTCGGTATCCGCCAGATCCATGCTATCGGGCGCCTGGCGCGCACCCGCGATCAGCTTGCCGGTGGATGGGTCGCGCACATCGCCGAAAGCGTTCACGGCCACCAGGGCGGCCACCAGCACGCCATCCTTGAGCTCTACCAATCCCGAGCCGATGCCCGATTTCATGGCGCGCCGAATGCCGAAAATCTTGCCGACAGTGGCCCCGGCGCCGGCGCCGACCGCGCCCTCCTTTACCGGATCTACAGTGGCCGAAGCCGCGGCGCTCTCACCCATTTCGCGGGTGGGGCGCAGGCCGGCCTTCCCGATATCCAGATCGAACAAAACGGCGGCGGGGACAATCGGCACGACACCGCGGCCCACCCGGAATCCGGCGCCGCGCTGCTCCAGGTAATGGCGAACTCCGGAAGCGGCCTCGAGGCCGAAAGCGCTGCCGCCGGACAGGACGATGCCGTGGATCTGGGTGGTGATATGGCCGGGCTGCAGGGTATCGATCGACGAAGTCTCGCTAGCCGAGCCCCGGATATCGACACCGCCCACGGCACCCGACTCGCATAGAATCGCGGTGCAACCGGTCAGCGCGTCGAAATTCGAGGCGTGCCCCACACGAATGCCCGCGATGGCGGTAAGTCCCTGCATAAACCGGTGATGGGTTCCACAGCCCATGACCTGTCATCTTTCTGCCTGAACCCGGCACCAGCCATGGTAGCATCGAATTTCGGGGACCAGGCGGATTGCTCGACTTCCTAAAGGAACCATTCATCGCCATTCAGGAATTTTTCCTGCTGACCGGACGCGCCATGCGGAACGTAGCCGCGCGCCCACATTACAGCGATGACATCGTCGCGCAGATGGATCTGATCGGGGTTGGCAGCCTGCCGATCGTGATTCTGACGGGGCTTTTCGCGGGCGCGGTCATGGCCCTGCAGATGTCCCGGGCGCTGGCCCAATATGGCCAGGTGGACCAAACCGGAACGCTCGTTTCGATTTCTCTAGTGCGTGAGTTAGGTCCCGTGCTGACGGCCCTGATGATGGCCGGCCGTAATTCTTCGGGCATCGCCAGCGAGTTGGGATCGATGAAGGTGACTGAGCAGATCGACGCCATGCGCGCGCTGGGCACGGATCCTATCCAAAAGCTGGTCACACCGCGGATGGTAGCCACCGCCGTGATGCTGCCGCTGCTCACCATCCTGGCGGATTTCATTGGCATGTTCGGCGGCTGGTTCGTTTCCCGATTTTTCCTGGAGCTGCCGAGCCAGCAGTATTGGTCCACGGTGTGGCGCGCTCTGGAATGGAATGACATTACGCAGGGATTGCTAAAACCGTTCGTCTTTGCCTTCGTCATTTCACTGGTGGGGTGCTATTACGGTCTGCGCGCGTCGGGAGGCACGCAAGGCGTGGGCCGGGCGACGACGCAATCCATGGTGGCAGCCTCGGTGCTGATCCTGATCCTGGACTTCTTCCTGGGTAAGATTTTTGTCAGCCAGGGTGTGTCGTGATGGCGGCGGACAACCCAACCCCGGTCTTGCGCTTCGAGCGCGTAAGCGTCGCGTTTGACGAGACGCCGGCGTTGGCCGACCTCTCTTTTCAGGCATTTGAAGGGGAATCGCGGGTGATTCTGGGCGCTACGGGCAGCGGCAAAACGGTCCTGCTCAAGACGGCACTGGGGTTGCAGCGTCCGGATTCGGGCACCGTTTACGTTTTCGGTCAGGATATCAGCCGGATGCGGGAGCGGGAGTTATTCGATATCCGCAGCAAAATGGGTATGTTGTTCCAGGAGAGCGCGCTCTTCGACTCATTGAATATCGAGGAAAATGTGAGCTACCCGCTGCTGAACCAGGCATCCATACACTGTCCGCCCGAGCAGGTTTTGCCGCGCGTGGAAGAGGCTTTGAAATTCGTGGAATTGGAGGGCACGCTCGAGAAATTTCCCAGCGAGCTTTCGGGCGGCATGCGGCGCAGGGCGGCGATTGCCCGCGCGGTGGTCACGCAGCCCCCCTTGCTGCTCTACGATTCGCCTACGGCGGGGCTCGACCCGATCACCGCAAACACCATCGTGGCGCTGATCGTGAAGGAGCGGGATTTGAATAAGACCACGACGCTCATCGTGACTTATCGTTACCAGGACGGCAATCTGGTGGCGAATTTCCGTTACAATCCGGAGAATGGCGGTTTGGAGCGGGCGGGCAACGACGGCGCCGCGGCGCCGCGCACCGTCTTCATGGTTCTGCGGGAGGGAAAGCTGGTATTTGAAGGGCCGCAGACCGAGTTGGAAAAGTCACAAGATCCTTACATTTCGAAGTTCGTGAAGCACCGGGAAATAGAGTATGGCTGAGCGCAGCAAAGTCCGCTGGTCGCAGTTAAAGGTGGGAGTGGTGGCCTTCGTCGCCATGGTGGTCCTGGCGGTGCTGATCTTCCTGTTGACCGGAAACAAGAACATCTTTGAACGCAACGAGACCGTGCGTACGTACATGGCCGACGGCGCGGGCATGACCGAGAGCACCCCCGTGCGGCTGAATGGCATTCTGGTGGGTGCGGTGCAAGGGATTAAGTTGTCGGGATCCAAAGACCCCCAGCGGGCGGTGGAGTTCAGCCTCACCATTCAGTCGAAGTACATGCCGGACATTCCGCAGGACTCGACGGCCGCCGTCACCGCCGCCAACCTGCTAGGCAGCAAGTTCATCGATATCACCAAGGGCCAGAGCGCCACGCCGGTCAAGCCGGGGGGCGAACTGCGCAGCCTGCAGACGCAAGACATTCCCGAGTTGATGGCCCAAAGCGCGAACCTGATCACGACGTTGCAGGACATTTCCAAGCGCGCCGATTCCATGCTGGCCGATATCGACGCGGGGAAAGGCAACCTGGGCAAGCTGCTGCGGGACGACGAACTGTACAAACGGCTGAATGCGATCGCCGCCGAAGGACAGCAACTGCTGGCCGACGTGCGCAACGGCAAGGGCACGCTAAGCAAGCTGATCTACGACGACAGCCTCTATGAGGAAGTGCGCGCGCCGATCAAGCGCATCGATGCGATGCTCGCCGATCTACAACAAGGACAAGGCAGCGCGGGCAAGCTGCTGAAAGATCCGCAGGTCTACGACGAAGCGCAGCAGACGCTCGCCGAAATGCGGCGCCTGACACAGGATCTGAACGCCGGGAAGGGCACCGCCGGCAAGTTGCTGAAAGACGAGCAACTCTACAAAGAGTTGACCGACCTGACGGCCAAGCTTGACAACACCATCGACCGGATCAACTCCGGGCAAGGCACGGTCGGGCAGTTGCTGGTGAATCCACAGATGTACGACGCCATGAACGGGGCGATGCGCGAGTTCCAGGCGCTGGCCAAGGACATCCGCGCCAATCCCAAGAAATTCCTGCGCATCAAGCTGGCCATCTTTTGATTTCCCGCAAGCGATTGGTGGTGAACGCCGACGATTTTGGATTTACTCCCGATGTGAACCGGGGCATCCAGGAAGCGCATCGCGAGGGAATCCTGACCGCGACGACTTTGATGGCCAATGGCGAGGCGTTTGACGACGCGGTGCGGTTGGCGAGGGATACGCCGTCGCTGGACGTGGGCTGTCACCTGGTGTTGATCTCGGGCCGTTCGCTGCTGCCGCCGTATGCGCCGCTGCCGGCGACCACTCCACAGTTGCTGCGGGCGCTGGCCGTCCGCTCCATACGCGTATACGACGAACTGGCCGCGCAGGTCGGCAAGATTCTGGGGACCGGCCTGCAGCCCACGCACCTGGATACGCATAAACACACGCACCTGGCGCCGCCGGTGCTGGATGCGGTAGCGCGCCTCGCGGAAGAGTTTGGGATTCGCTGGGTGCGGCGGCCGTTCGATATCCCGCTCACCGGGCAGCGCGGCGGAGCGTCGTGGCTCGAGGGAGTGCTGAAGCGCGCCACCAGCGGCAGCCTGCAATTGATGCGCGGCCGTTTCCACCGCGTGCTGACGCGCCACGGCTGCCGGACGACGGACCATTTCGCGGGATTCCAGATCACAGGGCGGTTCCGCGCTCCCGAACTGGCGCAGTTGATCCGCCAGCTCCCGGAGGGCGTGACCGAATTCATGTGTCATCCGGGCTATTGCGGCGACGACCTGCGCCGGGCGCGCACCCGCTTGAAAGAGAGCCGCGCGCACGAATTGGAAGCGCTGTTGTCGCCGGCCGTGCGCGAGGCTCTGGCGGAGGCGGGCGTGGAGTTGGTCGATTACCGGATGCTGGAGGACGGTCTCTGAGCGCCGGTGCGCTTCCGCACCCGGCGGACCGCGGCGCGGCACGCATCCGCGGCCGCTTCTTTCCCCGTTTCGCTAAACTGAATCATGCCCTTGCATGTTTCGCGTCCGATGCACGGCCGGTAAGACAGGAGAACGTGGCAGAGTCACTCAGCTTTGCGGATTATGAAGCCAGCTACCGGCGGCATGTCAGGGAACTGGTGCGCACCGAAGAGTCCGCCATGTCTGTGGCGGTGGGTGGAGAATATGAATCCTTCGGCCACCTGATGCGGCAAATCCTGCTGGATGCCGGGCTGACGGACTCCGGCTATCTCATCGACGTCGGCTGCGGGTCGGGGCGGCTGGCGCATGTTCTGACCGTCGAGAAATACCTTGGAACCGACATCGTCCCCGAGTTGCTGGCGCATGCGCGGGCGGTCTGCTCCAATCCGGACTGGCGCTTTGAACGGGTGAACGACATGGCGATCCCGGAAGCAGCCGGGGTGGCCGACATGGTGTGTTTCTTCAGCGTGTTGACGCACCTGCTGCACGAGGATGCGTACCGCTACCTAGCGGAGGCGCACCGGGTTTTGAAACCGGGAGGCAAGGTGGTGTTCAGCTTTCTGGAATTCAAGATCCCTTCTCACTGGGCGGTATTCGGCGGCATGGTGAAGCACCGCGAACCCGGCCGTCCACACAACCAGTTCATCGGCCGGGACGCCATTGCCTGCTGGTCGGCGCACCTGGGATTCTCGGTTGAGGCGACTTACGATGGAGACACGCCACACATTCCATTGCAGCATCCGCTGACGCTAGACGGCGGCCGGGTGGTCGAAGGCATGACCAGCCTGGGGCAATCGGTTTGTGTGCTGCGGAAGCCCCGCTGAAGCATACTGTAAGAGTAGGGCATCATGAGCTATCAAAGTATCTCGGTGCAACACGACGGGGCGTGCGCCCTGGTGACGTTGAATCGTCCGCAACGGCGCAACGCGCTGTCGCTCGAACTGATGTTGGAACTGATCGATTGCCTGGATGCCGCCGGGCGCGATCGTACGGTGCGGGCGGTCATTCTGGCGGCCGCGGGCAAAGTCTTTTGTTCGGGCCACGATCTCTCCGAAATGGTCGGCCGCGACATCAATGGATACCGGCGGCTGTTCGACGTGTGCAGCGAGCTGATGATGAAGATCCAGGCCATTCCACAGCCGGTGATCGCGGAGGTGCAAGGCATCGCTACCGCGGCGGGATGCCAGTTGGTGGCCACCTGCGACCTGGCCATCGCCTCGGACCAGGCGGCGTTCGCCACACCCGGTGTGCGCATCGGCCTGTTCTGCACCACCCCCATGGTGGCCTTGAGCCGCGCCGTGGGCCGTAAGCGCGCGCTGCAGATGCTGCTGACGGGCGAGATGGTGGATGCAGCCACAGCCGCGGACTGGGGCTTGGTCAACCGGGTAGTGCCGGGGGCCGATCTGGCGGCGGAAACGCGCAAGTTGGCGGCGCGCATCGCGGAGGCCAGCACCCTCACGGTGTCGCTGGGCAAACAGGCCTATTACACGCAGATCGATCTGGACCAGCCGAAGGCCTACGCATACGCTAAAGAAGTCATGTCGATGAATTCGCTGGCGGCGGATGCGCAGGAGGGGATTTCGGCATTTCTAGAGAAACGGACGCCGTGCTGGACGGGCCGATAGTAACTTCAGTTAACCGGAATCGACTACTGAGCACGACTATCGTTACCGGCAGTACCTTTGCCAACTTGCCGGGACCGTGCGCGCCAAGGTATCCCATTATAAGGAGCCATAGGAATGCACGACAAGAGGAAGGAACAGCGGCGCTTCACCAATGCCATGTTTGCCGTGTCCTGGGAAGATGCCCGGGGGCAGAGCCGCTCGCTCAGGGTCAGGGGCCTGAATGTTTCCAAGTCCGGGATGCGGATCGAGTCCAGCGAAGAGATGCATACGGGCGTGCCCGTCAGTTTGCAGGCGGAACGCCACGAACTGGCCGGCCGGGCAACGGTACGGAACTGCACCCGGCGCGGCACCGGGTACCTGGTGGGGCTGGAGTTTTCCGAAGAAACCAAGCGCAGCTTGCGCCTGCCGCTGGTGGACGCGGTCGATTTTTACGAAGTTCTGCAAGTCAGCGCGAACGCCGAGGCCGAGACCATTCACCGGGTCTATCGCATCATGGCCGCGCGGTTCCACCCGGACAATCCCCAGACCGGCGATTCCGAGCGCTTCCTGCTGCTGAACGAAGCTTATGAGGTCCTGTCGGAGCCCGAAAAGCGGGCGGTGTACGATGCGTCGCGGCGAGTCGGCGAATGCCAGCCCTTGCCGGCTTTCGAGCTGAAGGAATTCGTGGACGGGATCGAAGGCGAACAGAACCGCCGGCTAGGGATCCTGTGCCTGCTTTACAACCGCCGGCGCAGCGATATGGAGCATCCGGGCCTGTCGCTGCTGGATTTGGAGCGGCTGATGTCGTTCCCGCGGGAATATATCGCGTTTGCGGTCTGGTATCTACGCGACAGGGGCTTTGTGCAGATGGGGGACAACTCGGATTACGTGCTCACGGCTACAGGCGCGGACCACGTGGAAACCAACTCTCCCCGCAACGCCGTATTCCACAAGTTGCTGCGCGCCTGACAGGGCCGCGTCCGTGGCGCTATAGCGGAAGAGTCGGCGAAAGAAATGCCCGCACGGTTTCCTCCAGCCCGGGCGCGCAGACCACGCAGTTGCCGCCGTAGATCGTGGACTGGCCGTCGAAGTTGAAGAATCGGGCGCCGGCTTCCTCGGCGACGATCTTGAGAGGCGCGAAGTCCCAGGGCTTGCCGCTGGTTTCGATCCAGATTTCAGCCTGGCCGCGGGAGACCATCATGGCGTCCAGGCATCCACCCATGCTGCGCACGGCCCAGAAAGGTTCCATCCAGGCGAGTAGCCGGCCGCCAAACGGCTGGCGCATGGCGGAATTCAGGCTGTCGAAACACAGCACGGCCTGCGCCACACTGCCGGTCGAGGAGGCTTGCATACGCGCGCCGTTGACGAAGGCGCCGCCGCCCCGCGTAGCCTCGAAGAGTTCGCCCAAAGCCGGCATGTTGGCGAATCCGGCCACCACTTCGCCGTCCGCTTCCAAGCCGATCAGGTTGGCCCAAACGGGATTGCCGCGCACGAAATCGCGCGTGCCGTCGATGGGGTCGACGATCCAGCGGCGTCCGCTACGCGAGGTTTTCCGCGCGCCCTCCTCGCCGAGCAGGCCGTCGTCCGGGAAGGCGCGCTCCAGTTCCCGAACGATGAACTGTTCGCATTCGCGGTCGGCGCGGGTGACGGGCGAGTCGTCGCTTTTGGCCTCGAAGGCGATACCCGTCCGGTAATACCGCATGGCGATTTCGCCGGCCTGGCGGGCAATCGAACGGCCGGTTGCGAGTTCTTTTTCGAGATCCAACATGGTTCCTCATCAGAGTAACATCGGGAAGCCCCCGCACAGACCGACCGCTTTCTCCTCTTGACATTCTAGGAGAGCACTCCTAGAATGTCAAGAGGAGCCAAAAGACATGGGCAAGCAGGTCGACATCCTGCAAGGCACGCTCGATATGCTGATTCTGAAAGCCGTGTCCCTGGGGCCGTTGCACGGTTACGGCATCCTGCTGCGCATCCAGCAAGTCTCGAAGGACGCGCTGCAGATTCCCCAGGGATCCCTCTATCCAGCCCTCTACCGTCTGGCGCATCGCGGCTGGATCGCCGCGGAGTGGGGCGAAAGCGAAAACAAGCGCAAGGCCAAGTATTACAGCCTGACCTCCGCGGGCCGCAAACAGTTGAAGGCGGAGCGGCAGGAGTGGAAGCGGCTGGCGCTGGCCATCGGCGATGTGCTGGCGGCCGAGCCGGAGGAGGCATGACATGCTGGCGCAAGCGAAATCGTGGTGGAGGGCGCTGACCGGGCAGGAGCGCCTCGCGGATGATCTGGCTTCCGAGATGGATAGCCACATGGAGCGCTACGCGGCGGACCTGATCGCGGGCGGGGAGGATCCCGCCGAAGCGCGGCGGCGGGCGAGGGTCGAATTCGGCAGCACTGCCGCGGCAGCCGAAGAATGCCGCGAGGCCGTGGGATTGCGCTGGCCCAGCGAGTTCGCGCGGGACCTGCGCTACGCGGCGCGCGTGCTGCGCAAGAGTCCCACGTTTACGGTGACGGCCGTGGCCACGCTGGCTCTCTGCATCGGCGCCAATACGGCCATCTTCAGCGTGGTGGACGCGGTGCTGCTCCGGCCGTTGCCCTATCCGCATCCGGAGCGGTTGTACTCGGTGGCGCGTCATTTCCAAGGCAAAGGCTCCGACGGCTACCAGATGAATCTGTGGGGCGCCGCTTGGGAAGCGGTGCGCGACAATGCGCGTTATGTGGACGCCGCCGTGTACAGCGATGGATCGATGGGCGTCAACTTCGCCGCAGGCGGCCGCGTCGAGTACGTCAAGCAGCAGCGCGTGTCGGCGGGATTCTTTCGCGTGCTGGGCCTCACGCCGCTGGTGGGACGCGAGTTTTCGAAGGATGAAGACCGTCCGGGCGGTCCGGCCGTAACCGTGTTGAGCTACGCGCTTTGGACGCGCGTCTTTCACGCCGATCCCTCGATCGTGGGACAAGCGGTGAACCTGCGCGGAGAGCCATACGTGATTGTCGGGGTCTTGCCGGCCCATTTTCAGAGCGGCGTTCCGGCCGACCTGTGGACGCCGCTGCGAGCGACCCGCTCGGGCGAAGGCGGGGGATCCAACTTCGCCGTCGTGGCCCGCCTGCGGTCCGGCACTACATGGGCGCAGGCTAACGCGCAGATCGAAGCGATCGGAGTGCCGCTCCTGCGTGCGTTTGGCCAGTACTCGACCAAGCTTTGCTTGCTCTCGTTTCAGCGCGGATCGACCTACTACTTACGCCGTCCGCTGTTGATTCTTTGGGGTGCGGTGGGATTGGTGTTGCTGATCGGCTGCGTGAATATTGCGGGACTCCTGCTGGCGCGGGCCGCCGGCCGCACACGCGAGATGGCAACCCGCCTGGCGCTGGGCAGCGGGCGGACAGCCCTGATCCGGCAAATGCTGTCGGAGAGTGTGGTGCTGGGCCTGTGTGGCGGCGCCCTCGGGGCCGCCCTGGGATGGCTGGGAGTGAAGGCTCTGAAGGCCTTGATGCCGGGCAGTTTCAACGTGTGGCAAGCCGTCGAACTCGACTGGCGCGTGCTGGCCGCCACGGCTGGCGTATCGATCGCGGCCGGCATCCTGTTCGGGTTGTACCCGGCGATGGCCGCCAGCCGGCTGGAGATCCGTGCGGCATTGGGTGAAGCTGGGCGCGGCGTTGCCGGCAGCCGGAATCCCTGGCCGCGGCGCTTGCTGGTGGCGAGCGAGGTGGCGCTGGGGGTGGTGCTGTTGGTGGGCGCCGGTCTATTGATCCGCACGCTCGCGCATTTGCAGGGGCTCAAGCCGGGCTTTGACGCTCAAAACGTAATCACCGCCCAACTCTCGCTGCAGGATGCGCGCTACGCCACCAGCCAGGCCGTGAACCGGCTATTCGACCAAAGCCTCGCCCGCATACGCGAGCTGCCAGGCGTCGAATCCGCGGCCGTGACGATCAGCCTGCCCTATGAGCGGGCGCTGAACTCGGGTTTCCAGCGTGTGGATGGCCGGCATGTGGACACGGAATCGCAGATTAGCAAGATGTTCTACGTCACGCCCGAGTACTTCCAGGCGCTGCGCATTCCCTTATTACGCGGGCGCGTTTTCACGGCGGCAGACAACAGCACCGCGGCGCCCTCTGGGGTGGTCAGCGAAGCCTTCGTCAAGATGTACCTGGGCGGCGACGGCGCGCTGGGCCGGCATCTGGATCTGGGCGGCGGCGACCGGCGCGAAATCGTCGGCGTGGTGGGAGATGTCCAGCAGAAAAGCGGCTGGGGTGAGGATTTCGGCCCGCTGGCGCCCATGCCGGACATCTACCTTCCCGGCGCGCAAGTCAGCGACAAGTCCATGCAACTGGTGCACACCTGGTTCTCGCCGAGCTGGATCGTGCGCTTCTCGGGACCCTCGCAGGGCGTGATCGCGGGCATGCAGCGCGCTTTGGAAGCGGTGGATCCGCAGCTTCCGTTCGCCGGCTTCCACAGCATGGAGGACGTCCGCTACAGCGCGCTGGCGGAGGAGCGTTTTCAAGCGGTTCTATTAGGGGCGCTGGCGGGGCTGGCGCTGCTGCTCGCCGCGGTGGGAATTTACGGATTGATCGCCAATTCGGTTGCCGAGCGAACGCGCGAACTGGGTATCCGGCTGGCCCTGGGCGCGACGGTGGCACAGGCCATCCGCGCGGTGGCGCTGCCGGGGGTGGCTCTGGCTCTGGCGGGAGTGATCGCGGGATCCGTGTTGGCCGGATTCGCGTCACAACTGCTCCGGCACCTGGTCTGGGGCGTGCGCCCCGGCGATCCGCTCACATTTATCGCGACCGGCTTAGGGTTGCTGGGGGTGGCGGCCGCCGCGAGCTTCCTGCCTGCCCTGCGGGTCACGCGTTTGAATCCGGCGGAGACGCTGCGGCAGGAGTGAGACGGGGTACGAGCTACCTGATGACGACCTTATCGACCGCCTGGTTGTCGTAGTCGTCTTCCACGCGCACCGCCAGTGTGTGTTCGCCGAGCGTCACAGGGTCAACCGTCAAATCGTAGGATAGTTCGTGCGAATCGGAGAGGCCGGTGGCCGGCGCGGCCAGCGTCCAATCGCCGCCATCGAGCGAATACTCCGCTTTCTTGAGGTTGCTCAGCCCGTCCGTAGCGGTCCACGTGGCGCGTAGTTTGCCGCCGGATACGGTGGCCGAAAGCTGGCCGATGCGGGGCGGCGCATTGTCGATCAGAAACGGATCGCCGGCCATGGCAGTGGAAAGGGCTTCGGCAGGCGGATTACCCGGCAAGTCCGATGCCGTCACGCGAAGCCGATACTCGCCATCGGGAAACGCCGTCGAATCCCAGCTCCAATACTTCTCCCGCAATTTGTCCTTGAGGAGTTTCCAATTGGTCTCGTGTATTCCGCGGATCTCCAGCGTGTAAATCAGGGTGTCGCCATTATCGTCGGCGGCGGCCCAACGCGCGCCAATGAAGCCCTTGGCATACTGCATCGAGGGCGTTCCTAAATCGAGCGATAAAGACGATCCCGAAGCGCCGGCGGGCTTACCGATGGGCGGAAGCGTCAGAGTTTGCGACGGCATCGCCGGAATCGACGGCATGGGGAATCTATAATTGGCCGGCGTGGTCTCGACGGCCTCGATGCGCGGCGCCACATTGCGCTGCAGGTACGCCACATCCACCGATTCGAGTTCGGGCGATTGCGCGCCTCCGGCCGTAAGGGTCGCTTTCCATTGGACGAACCGCGCCGCGGGCACCGCGAGGCGAGCGCCTTCCTTGCTGGTAACGGGCGCCGACCACGGGCTCCAATTCTTCTGCGGGCGATCCAGGTTTCCGCTATGCGCGGCGATCCGGATTGTGCCGCCGTTCAAGTTGGCTTCGTAGCTGAGCCGGCCCCACTGCGAAAAGAAGCCTGCGTCGAAGACGTCGCTTTCGAGGGAACCCTCACGCGCCAGTCCCGGTCCCACCTGGTAAATCTCGCCGACATTGCCGGCGGCCGCGTAGATCGTGCCGTCGGCGCCGGTCTGGAAGGCGGTGATTTGCGTAGATGCCGCGGTGATCAAGGCGGTGTACAACACATTGGATTCGATGCGGTAGATATAGCCTTTATTGCCGGAACCGAGCAACACGCGTCCCTGCGCGTCGAAGGCGATGGCGTAGATGATGTCCTTGGCATGTCCCCACATTTTTTCCGGATTGCCGGCCGGGTCGATACGGTAAACATCCGATCCGGTTACCGAAACACCGCTGCCGGATGGAGCTACCGAGGCCGGAAGCGACGCTGCCGGATGCAGTTGCAACCCCGCTCCGCCGGGCGCGGCGGGCGTGGCTTGAGACGGAGCGGGAGCGGGCGCCGGCGCGGACGAAGGACCCTCCTTGCTGCCCACTCCGGCGGCATAGATCGAGCCATCCTTGGCCACCGCCAGGGCGGTGATTTCGCTCTTGCTCATCTGATAGAGCACGAAGGCTTCGCCGGTGGGCGACACGCGCACGATCAGCCCACCGGGATCGGTGCCTACAATCAGGTTGCCGTCGGCATCCAGCGCCATCGCACGCACATGCGTCTCATCGCAGCGATACATCACGCTGCCGTGGCCGTCCGGGCTGACGCGATCGACCGTGCCGGGGTCGCCGGTAGCCACCAGCAGGTCGCCCGCTTTGTTGAACGCCAAGGCCCAGATGTATTTTGCTTTCGGATCGTAAAACACCTCGTGCTTGCCGTCCGGCGCGACCCGGTAGACCTTGCCATCCGGCGCCGTTGCGGCATACACACGGTCCTGCGCGTCGATTGCCAGCGCCTGAATCTGGAGGCCGTCCAACTCGGCCACGGTCTTCTTTGCACCATTGGCTGAAAGACGATAGAGTTTGGCTCCCGGACCGCCGCCGGCATACAAATCGCCCTTGGAATCGCGCGCCAACGCCCACAGGTACGCCGACGAAGTATCGTAGATTTCTTTGAATTCCGGCGCCAGCGTGATCAGGCCATCGCTGCGCAGCGAGAGATTCTTCAGATTGCCTTTTTCGAAATCAGGGTAGTCGCTTTCGGTCCAAACGCGCGTCTGCGAAGACAGAAGGCAGGAGACGGAAGCCAGGAGGCAGAAGGCAGCAGGCAGGATGCTGCGCCCGCCTCCAAGCCGGCGGGAAGTCCGCAAAACACAGGTTCTAATCATAAGAATTTTCTAACGCGGGGTATCGACAACCCGCCGGCGCAAGGCGGCCGGGGCGAATCGGCTTCCGGCAAATTTCTTTTTGCCGTCACTTCACGACGATCTTCAGCGCGTAACTGCCGGTGATCACATAATCGAACGGCAGCGCCATCTGCTCGGAAGCGCTTTCCGGCGAGGTGATGAGCGAACGGCTGGATCCCTGGCCGGACTGCATGACGTTCAGAACCGAGGCAGGCAGGCTGGGCAAGGTCTTGTCTTCATAGTACGCGGTGGGGCTGGCTTCCAGAAGCGAAACATAGAGCTTATTGTTGCTGCGCTCCTGGTTGAGCAGCGAGACCGTCTGCGGCAGGTCGATGTAGTGGTTGATCAGTCCGGCCACCGTCTGCATGCGGTTGATGGTGTCGGCGTCGCTGAGCATGATGCGGTGCTCGCCTTTGGCCAGGCCGACGGGGATCTTGAGCGTAAAATCCCGTTCCAGGCTTTCGCCGCGGTAGGGCCGCAGGAACACTTTGACGGCCACATCGTCGCCGGGACGCGCCTCGGGACTGGCCAGCCAGGCGTTTTCGATGCTGGCCACCCGGCGTTCGGGCAGCAGATCCACGTTCACGTTCACGCGCTTGATGTTCGGCGGATTGACGGCATTCAGATAGAGGCGATTGAATTTATCGCCCCACCAGCCCGCCAGCAACATGGGCGCGGGCATGGGCATCTCGCCGGACGCTTGCATGGTGGATAGCGACAGATCCGGCCCGCCATTCATTTGCACGTCGCCGCTCAACCGGTAGGTGGCCTCGTCCTTGAACTCATTAAGCTCGGAAAGGGAGTTGAAGAGCGTGACCATCATCAGGTATGGCGTCCACTTCTGATGCACGAAGACATTGAACCGGAAATCTTTTTGGCTGCGCACGGCATTGTTCTCGCCGAAAGAACGGACCTGCACGGTGACCGGGATCATGTCCGATTCCTGGCCAAGCACGCCCATGATGCCGCTGTGACGGTCCTGATGCAGCGCGCCTACGATTTCGGTGGCATTGGCGAATTTATTGGGCTGATACTGCGAGGCCAGAGTCATGAGAACTTCGCCTTTGCTCATGGGCATATCCACCGGACCCAGATTGAAGAACGGATGCCCGAAGGCCAGCACGTGCTGTCCATCGTTGTAAGTGACGGTGCCCAAGCCCGTGATGCTCATATCGCCCGACACCAGCACGCCCGCCACCGGATCGCCGGGACGTAGGGAAGTCTGCCATCCGGCGGCCGGCTTGGCCGTGTATGTGGCGCTGGCTGCGCCGCCGCCTTGCACCGCCGTGATGCCCAACTGCTCGAACAAAGGGCCGAAATCGCGCAGGACACTTTCGTTGAAACCGGAGAATGTCAGCGGCGTTTCTATGGGGACCATCATTTGCGGAGACCGCGGCAGATTGGGCGATGCGCCCGCCGCTACGGCCTGCGCCAACAGATCGCCCGGCACCGCGACCTGGCTACGCATCGCGGCTTTATCGGGCGTGCGCGCATCCGCGGGCCGGGACTGGTCGAAGTCCTTGATTTCGAGCATCAGGTCGGCGGGCGTAATACCGCAAATCGCATCCGGAGAAAAAACGCTGAGGCGGAGCGCCACCGCGCCCACCAGCTTGCCATCGATATAGACGGGGCTGCCGCTCATGCCGCCGGCGACGTTGGTGCGGATCGCCTTGCCGCCCAGCTTTGCGAGGATAATATCCTGCCCCGGTCCCCAGGCATTCTTCCATAGGCCCAGAATCTCCACAGGAATCGGTTCGGGGGCCGTCCCGGAAAACACGGTCCAGGCAGTTCCCTGCATGCCCGGGCGCAGATCCGAGGTTTTGAAGAGGGCCACTTTGCCGATCTGCGGACGTTCCGGCGCGAGATCTGCCGCGCAAGAAGGAAGAGCGAACGCTACGATCGATAATACGACCGCGGCAATGCAAAACTTCATTGGGTTGGATAGCTCCGTTACGACCATTGTACTATGGCCGGACGAAGAGGAATGGATTTGACCTTCCGGCTGCGAAGCGGTAGGATGTGAATGCGGGGTGGAGCAGTCTGGTAGCTCGTTGGGCTCATAACCCAAAGGTCGTAGGTTCAAATCCTACCCCCGCAACCAAACTCCACTCGTTATTTTAATAATCAAGTCAACGCGTTAGAAGCAGCTTCTTGCCGCTTTCCGTTTGCGTGGGTCTCGTCTGAATCGGCTGGTGTGCCCAAACGTGTGCCCGTGCCGGGGAGCGGCCCAAACTGGACCTGAGCCGTTCCTCCATTTTTTCTGCTGCCTCGCGGATGTCCGCCCATGATCGAATAGCGGTCGAACACCGATCGGCTGTGGTGCCCTGAGATCTCCATCGCGACGTTCTCCGGAATACCGGCCAAGCTCATGCTCCGGATCGCAGATCGACGGAGGTCGTGAAACAGCAGTCGTGGAACCGCAATCCCGGGCCTGGCAGCCGTTGACGCCTCAGTGCGAGATGCGCTGTTTTAGAGGCGGCGGGCGATGGGGCCATTATGGCGGGATCAGTGGGACCACACCGCCAACGCTCGATGGCGGTGAATGGGATCACCTCCTCGCGGAGGTACCACACAGCCGCGCGCAGTTACGAAAAGAATAATCGCTAGCTCGCCGCGAGGCCACAAGCCTTGCGTCTCTGGCCTGTGAAGAAAGATGAAGATTTTGCTTGACTCAAGCGGACACTTCGAAGATCATAAGGGCCTGCGGCCGCGTCGAAGAAAGGCGCGGTTGCCGCAGGGCAACCAAAACCACAATCAAGGGGTCGGCCATCCCGTCAAAGTCCATTGCGTAACCACGCAGGTGGTCCCCTTCCTGCCCCGCCAAACTGGCCCCCTTTCTCGCCGCCACCGATAATGCGCGCCAGGATCACTCCGGAGCTTGCGGGCTCATGAGCCCTGCTCCAACCGGCTCGATTTTAAACCCCAAAAAATTGTATAGCGGTGCCCTTGTAGCCCAAAACCTTGCGGCGGGCTCTTAACTCCCGCCTTGTCAATACCCGATTGCCAGATCCTCAGCTAGGCAAGCTTTCTGTTAAAGCCCACAAAATATCATTGTGGCAACCTAAAACCCCGAAACATTGCTACGCTAAGGGGGGAGGGAAGGCTCTAATGCCCGATTTCTCCAAGATGCCCGAGGCTTTCGTTTCCAGCGCGGAGCTCGCTACTGCCGTTTCCCGTGAGGTCAAAGCAGGACGGCTGCGGAAGTTGGGGTCCCGGCTTTACACACGCAATTTGAAAGACCCGGCAGAGAAAATCGTGCACCGGAATCTCTGGCCGTTGGTGGCGGCTTATCTTCCGGATGGGCTAATCGCAGACCGGACAGCGCTAGAAAATCGACCGGCGCCGGACGGGTCGGTGTTTCTTATCGCAGATCACAAACGCAACATTGCTCTGCCGGGGGTGACCCTTCGCCCCCGCAGAGGAGCACCACCCTTGGAGAGCGACAGGCTTTTTATCGGTGGGCTCAGAATCGCCTCGCCCGCGCGAGCCTTTCTGGAGAACATGCGTCCATCGCGCGCGCGCGAAGGCGTGGCGCGCACGCTGTCTAGGGGCGAGATCGAGGAGCGCCTTGACGAGATGCTGCGTCGCGCCGGCGAGCCAGCGCTCCAGCGGCTGCGCGATGAAGCTCGCGCGGTTGCCAGCCAGATCGCCGTCGCGGACGAGTTTCAACGCCTCGATGTTCTGATTGGCACGTTACTCGGTACACGCGATGCCGCAGTCGAATCTCCAGTTGCCGTCGCGCGCGCGGCGGGTTTGCCATACGATCCGCAGCGACTTGACCTGTTTCAGCGCCTTTTTACGGAACTCGCGGGAACCGCGCCCATGACTCGCCTGGCGCGTCCCACAGACGGTCCACCACTTCCATTTTTCGAAGCTTATTTCTCTAACTTTATCGAGGGCACGGAGTTCGCCGTCGATGAGGCAGCGGACATTGTGTTCAACGGACACATACCGAAAGCACGACCCGAGGATGCCCATGATGTGCTGGGCACATGGCGAGTGGTCTCCGACCAGAACGAAATGTCTCGTCTCCCTGGCAACTCCACCGAACTCATCGCTCTTTTGAAGAGCCGGCACGCCCGAATCATGGAAGGGCGCCCAGACAAAGGACCGGGACGCTTTAAGGCGGAACCGAACCGGGCTGGCTCAATCACCTTCGTGACACCAGAGCTGGTGGAGGGAACGCTTGCGAAAGGTTTTGAAATCTACCGTGGTCTGACAAGCCCACTGCATCGTGCGATCCTCATGATGTTCCTGATTTCGGAGGTCCATCCATTCGCCGATGGCAACGGCCGCGTAGCTCGCATCATGATGAATGCCGAACTCGTCGCCGCAAGAGAGAACCGGATCATTGTGCCGACGGTCTACCGCAATAACTATCTGATGGCTTTGAAGGCGCTCTCACAGAACGGCGTCACGGGCGCTCTCGTTCGCGTGATCGATTTCGCGCAGAAGTACACGGCCGCGGTGGATTTTTCAGATTTGGCTCGAGCCCGTTTGGTCCTTGCCCGAACTCATGCATTCGCCGATCCTAATGAGGCCGATGCCGCAGGCATCCGTTTGGTGCTCCCGACGCCTGAGGTCGTTGCGGATGTGCCGCAAAACTGAGTCCGCGGTTGATGGTCAAGTGGGCGTCGCGCAGGGAGATGGCGGTTTTTTTTCGGTGAGAGTCCGTGGTCCCGCCCGCAGCAGCCGGCGATCATGCGGCTTTCAGGCTAGTGTGCCCAAAAGTGTGCCTGTCACCGCGCGACCCAGGGCAACTGAGGGTTACAGCCACTGCTGAGAAGTACGGAGTTAATAACTCCCAATCTCCGGCGGTTACGCTTGGAATGGATTCATAACCCAAAGGTCGGTGGTTCAAATCCACCCCCGCAACCAAAAGATTAACCCCCACATTCCTTTCTTGCGGTCTGCTTTTTGGCGCAGGTGCGAATGCGATTGCCGCCCAAATGTTATCGCGCGATGACGGGCGACTGAGCATTCGCTTGCGGGCTGCGAATACCAGGAGCCGGCGGGACCGGGAGCCTCCACTGAATGAACTGGGGCGTGGTCTGCGAGGCAGATCCAGGCGCGAGCCCGGTCGCTCTGAGCCGATCAACCGGATCATTACTTGCTGCCGGCGGATCTATTAGGGGCGCCCAAAAACGCGGTTCCGCCGGGCCAAGCGCGTCAACCGCCCGATTGAAAGGCCTTCTACGCACATCAAGCCGTGCACGCCACCTCGATCGACAACGATTTGAACGGTTGGCAGTGCCGAACGATGCCAGGCCCTCGAACCCGGCATCGTAAGGCTTACTAGCCCCTGATTCCGCGATTGCGGGTGCAAGAAGTGTGTCCGCGCTCCCACCCTGGTGCTTGGCCGAACCTAAAGATGGGCGAAGCCTTTATTGTAGCGAATCGAGAGTGAGCTTCAGGAGACACTACGCGCAGACACTACGCGCAGGCTCCCGAATGTCCCGCCGGCAAGACTGGTGGAAAATGAACTATGGCCATTATCGGCAAGCCACCTTGCGACGAGGCCGCGATTCTAGCCGGTTCAAGCGAGGGTCCGGCCGCAGCCAACGGACGCTGGATTCTAGCCGCGGCCATCCTCGGTTCGAGCATGGCGTTCATTGACGGAACGGTGGTGAACGTGGCGCTGCCGGCGCTGCAATCGGCCCTTCATGCTACGTTGGCGGATGTCCAGTGGGTGGTCGAGTCTTACGCGCTTTTCCTGGCGGCCCTGATCATGATTGGCGGGTCCCTGGGAGACCGGTATGGCCACCGCGAGATCTTCGCCTCCGGACTCGCGCTCTTCTCGGTAGCGTCGGCCTGGTGTGGCCTCGCGCCCAACATCGGGCAGCTAATCGTTGCAAGGGGAGTCCAAGGAATCGGAGGAGCGCTGCTTGTCCCCGGTAGCCTGGCTTTGATCAGTGCAGGTTTTTCCAAGAGCGAGCGGGGCCGCGCCATCGGGACCTGGTCTGGGTTTACGTCGATCACGGCCGCGATCGGTCCGGTACTGGGTGGATGGTTCACGCAGCATGGCTCGTGGAGGTGGGTGTTCTTCATCAATCTTCCATTGGGCGTCGTCGCGCTGACGCTGACTTTATGGAAAGTACCGGAGAGCAAAGCCAGTGCGGATGGCCAGCCGTTCGACTGGACGGGTGGCTTGTTGGCAGCTATGGGCTTCGGCGGAATCGTCTTTGGTCTGATCGAATCGACGCCGGTCGCTGCCGTAGCGGGCGGCGTTGTACTAACCGCACTGTTGTTCTGGGAGGCGCGCTCGTCCTCGCCAATGGTGCCGCTCGGCCTGTTCCGTTCCAGAGATTTCACCGGCGCTAACCTGCTCACGCTCTTCCTCTATGCCGCGCTGAGTGGCGTCCTTTTCTTTTTCCCGCTGAATTTGATACAGGTGCAAGGGTATTCGCCAACGCAAGCGGGGGCCGCACTGCTGCCCTTCATTTTGTCGATGTTCGTACTGTCGCGCTGGTCTGGCGGACTTTTGGACCGGTACGGTGCCAAGGCTCCATTGGTGATTGGCCCCTTAGTCGCAGCCGCCGGATTCGTCTTATTTGCCAGGCCGGGTATCGGCGGGACCTATTGGACTACCTTCTTCCCCCTCGTGCTAACCTTGGGCCTCGGCATGGCGATCAGCGTTGCCCCATTGACCACGACCGTGATGAATGCTGTGGAACAGAGCTATGCGGGGGCAGCGTCGGGGATTAACAATGCGGTCTCGCGCATCGCCAGCTTGATGGCCGTGGCAGTTTTCGGAGCCTTGCTCTCCGGCGTCTTCCACGGTGCTCTGTTCCGGCGATTGGACAGTCTCAACTTGGCGGCTCCGGTGAGGGCGCAAATCGAAGCGCAGCAATCCAAGTTGGCCGCCATCGAAACCGCGGACGCGCGCGGGCGCCAGGCAATAGACGAAGCGTTTGTCGCTGGATATCGTGCAGTATTGTGGCTGGCGGCGGGGTTGGCAATCGCCAGTTCCCTCAGCGCGGCAGTCCTGATCGCGCGCGGCAGCAGATTGTCACGCCATCGGGAATGACGGCCGCGATTTCTCCGGCCATCTTGGGTGTTCGAAATACGTTTTGAACAGATCCAACGCAGGATTATCCGCCTAAGCGCGGCGGACGCCCGCCCGCCGGCACGGATATGACCTCGAAAAACTCACCCGTTTCATCAAGAAACGTGGTTCTCGCGATCCGATGGACTCCCAGCAACGGGGGGATGATGTGGGACGCCAGCGGGCGGAGAATAGACTCATGACCTTAAATCGCCGCGACTTTATGGTGGTGCCGGCGGCCACCGTAGCCGCTTCCCTATTCGCCGCCGAGCCGGCCGTGCCGTGGCAAAGGAAAATCCGTCGTGTCGGCCAGACCAACATGACCGAACACGATCCCGCGGTGCTCGACGTTGAGCAGTGGGCGGATTACTGGGCCAGCCTGAAGGTGGACGCCGTACTGGTCAGCGTCACTGGCATTCTCGCGTTTTACCAGACAAAGGTGCCGTACCACCGGAAGGGCAAGTTCCTTGGCGACCGGGATTTCTTCGGCGAGTGTTGTGCAGCCGCGAAGAATCGGGGGCTGCACGTGATCGCGCGCATGAGTCCGGACCTGAATTGGGAGGACGCGGTGAATGCCCATCCGGACTGGTTCCAACGGGACGAGCAGGGTAATGCCGTACACCACGGCGAAGACGCCAGGTTGTTTCGCACCTGCATGTTTACGGCTTACATGACCGATTACGTCCCGGCGATCATGCGAGAGATCAACTCGCTCTACGATGTCGACGGCATGTACACGAACGCGTGGCCGCCCCTGGGCTCACTGCCTGTCTGCCATTGCAGCCAATGCAAGGACCTCCCGCCCGTAGGAACCGTTGATTACTGGGAGAAATTCAACGACCGCATCATGTATCTCTGGAAACTCTACGACTCCATCGCGAAAGAGAAGAAGCAGACGAACTTCTACTTCGGCAATCTGGGCGGTGGCATTCACAGCGCGGCGGATTTGGTTAACCTGGGCGAGGTCTGCGAGTGGTTCCAATGTGACAACCAGGGCCGCGGGGGAGACGATACGCCAATCTGGGGCTGCGCCTTGCAGGGCCGCGTGGCCCACTCGGTGCAGAAAGGCAAGATGGTCACCAACGTGACAGGGGCCTGGTCCACCGGCAGACCGCGCTGGCGGAACGTCTACAAGTCGCAGCAGGAAGAACAGATGTGGTTCGACGAAACACTGGCATCGGGAATGGTGCCGTATCACCACATCATCGGCGGCGAGAATGGGATGGGAGAGGACCGCCGCTGGCTGGAGCCTGCGCACAGGTACTTTGACTGGATGGCCAAGCACGACGTCCATTTCAGGAACAAGCGCTCGATTGCGAATCTGGGCGTAGTCATGGGCCAGCGAACCCACCTCTTTTATAACCCTCCACGCGGCGTACTAATGCGGGAGTACATGGACGGGATGTACTATGCGCTGCTTGAAGGCCGCTTCCTTTTCGATTTCGTGCATGAAGACCAATTGACGCCTGAGAAGTTGGCCAAGTATGCCGCGCTGCTGTTGCCGAACACAGCATTGCTAAGCGACCCGCAGTGCAGGCAATTGCGTGCCTATGTCGACGCGGGAGGATCGCTGCTGGCGACGTTTGAAACCAGCCTGTACACCGAGCGCAATCAACGGCGGTCCGATTTCGGCTTGGCCGATGTGTTCGGTATTCGCAGAAACGGCGACATCATCGGCACGCTCGGCAACGGGTATCTCGCGCGCATTGAGAGGCAGCATGAGATTCTCAGCGGCTTTTCGGGTACCAACTGGCTGCCGGGTGCGGAGAATCGCATACCCGTGGCTCCCGTGGAGGACCCGTTGCTGACTGTGGTGCCCGGCTTCGTGGCGTATCCGCCAGAATTGTCGTATCCCGTACAGGCGCGAACCCATGAGCCCGCTATCGTGGTCCGGCGAAAGGGTGCCAGCCGACTGGTGTACTTTCCAGGGGATGTCGAGCGCACGATGTGGCGTTCCGGGCACACGGATCTGGCACGGCTGCTCCGGAACTCTATTCGCTGGGTTGCGGGAGGTGCCGCACCAGTTACAATCCAAGGAGACGGTGTGATCGAAGCCTTCGCATGGGAAACGCAGGCGGGCTTCGCCGTGCACATCCTCAATTACACGAATCCCGCCATGCATCGGGGATGGATACGGCAGTTTTATCCTATCGGCGGCCAGAAGGTGAGGATGTCACTCCCG
>Ga0187871_10001023_pt1 | contig 25131 bp, 17 predicted proteins | sample June2016WEW_16_1_FD_132988 | JGI IMG/M metagenome (GOLD analysis project Ga0187871, IMG submission 132988) | Peatland microbial communities from SPRUCE experiment site at the Marcell Experimental Forest, Minnesota, USA - June2016WEW_16_10 | ecosystem: Environmental > Terrestrial > Soil >...
CCGATACCACAGTCACCGCCTGCGCCACCCGGACCACCGTTCCCGCTGCCGCCTGCGCTGCCGTTGGCGAGGTCCCCCGACCCGCCCGCCCCGCCGATCCCGGCGCTGCCGCCGCTGCCGGCGCTCGGGTTCCCGGCATCGCCGCTGCTGCCGCTGCCCGTGCCATTGCCGCCGCCGTCACCGCCGGTGGCATTCCCGTCCGCACCGCCGCCCGCGCCGCCGCCGCCGCCCGCGATGATTTGATCGGCCGTTCCGGCATTGACGTTGCTCGAGCGGCCGCCGCCGCCCGCGCCTGAACTGGTCCCGCCGCCGCCGCCCACGTAGAGACTGAGCGTACTGCCGGCCGTGACGCTGAGAGTCGCCGTCACGACACCGCCGTTGCCGCCGCCGTAGCTGGAATAGCTCCCGCCGCCGCCACCACCGGTGGCTACCACCAGAATCGAGGTCACTCCATCCGGTACGGTCCACGAGTACTGGCCCGCGGTCGTAAAGCTCACCACGTTCGAGGCGCAGCCCACCGTCACGGTCGTCACGTCGAAGGCGCCGACGGTGCCGGTGCCATTGCTCACAGTGCAAAGCTGTCCGGACGGTTGCGTCTGCGCGATCACATCATAGGTCGCACCCGAGGCCACGCCGGTCGGCATGGTGAACTGAGTGGCGGTCGCTCCCAACGGCGGCGTGGTGTCCGTGCCGTTTGCCAGCACCAGACCGCTGGTCGTCAATCCGGTGATGGTACCGCCCACGGTGTGGGTATTGGTCGCACACATGACGATCACGGTGTAGACCGGACCGGCCGGCATGGTGCCGGTGGCGTTGCTCACCGTGCAGTTGAGGCCGGTCGGCTGTGTCTGCACGGACACCGCGTAGTGGCTCCCATAGGCGACTTCCGTCGGCATGTTGAAGCTGGTCGCGCCCGAACTCACTGCACGGGTGTCGCTGCCGTTCGTGAGCACGAGACCGCTCGCCGTCAGGCCGCTGATCGCGCCGCCCAAGAGGTAGCTCTGATCGGCGCACACGATGGCCACCGTGGTGACCGCCTTGGCAGGCATGGTGCCCGAGCCGTCGCTCACCGTGCAGCTGAGCCCGGTGGGCGGCGACTGCACCGTCACCGCATAGTGACTACCGTAGGCGACTTTGGTCGGCATGGTGAAACTCGTGGCGTTGACGTTCACCGTCAGCGTATCCGTACCGTTCGCAAGCACCAGGCCGCTCGCGCTCAGGCCGCTGATCGAGCCGCCCAGATTGAAGGGCTGGTCGGTGCAGGTGATTGCCACCGTATTCACGCTGCTTGCCGGCATCGTGCCGATGCCTTTGGTCACCGCACAGGCGAGCCCCGCCGGTTGAGTCTGCACCGTCACCGCATAGCTGCTGCCGGTGGCGATCGGTGCGGGAAAACTGAACGTGGTGGCGCCGGCGTCCAGGGTGACCGTGTCGCCGCCATTGGCCAGCACCAGACCGGCACTGGTGAGTCCGCTCACCGTTCCGCCCAAGATAAGAGCCTGTTTGGAACAAGCAACGACCACATTGCCTACATTGGCCGTCCCGGCCGTGCCGGCGCCATCGGTCACCGTGCAAGTCTGCCCGGCGGGCTGCGTCTGTACTGTCACGGCGTAGACGGAGCCGTCGAAGAGCGCTGGTCCAAAGCTGAAGCTGGTGGATCCGGCGCTCACGGCGACCGACTGATTGTAGTTGGCCAGCACCAGACCGGATCCGGTAAGTCCGCTGACCGATCCGCCGAGTGAATAGACTGCCACGATGCCGCCGCCACCGCCGGAACAAGCGGAAACGATAGCCAGCATCGTGATTGCCCAGGCCGACGCGATGCGCCGAGTCGTTCGGTAAATAGCAGCGAGATTCATTCGATTCTTATCCCTTGACACGATGAGTACGTGCGGCCCGAGTTGCGGGCTTCAATTCGTTTTAGCGGCGCGAGAATAGCGTCGGCGCGGAGCTCGGCACGTGACACGGATCGCGGAATCAGCGGCGTATCTCTAGGGGATACCCTCAATGAAGAGAAGCGTATTCGCGGCAATTCACCTGTCGCGGCTTTGCTCAACTAGGATCGACGACCCAGCTCCGCCGTGGGTATGTGGCAGCGAATCGCGTGACGATCGCCCGCCGGCACGAGCGGCGGCTCCTCTCGCTCGCAGATGACGCCGATCTTGCGCGGGCAGCGCGTGTGGAACACGCATCCCCCCGGCAGGTTCGCGGCGCTCGGCAGCTCGCCATGCAACCGGATGCGCTTGCCGCCCTGATGCTCGAGACTCGGATTCGCGGAAAGGAGCGCCTCCGTGTAAGGATGATGCGGCCCTTCGAACACCGCCTCGGAAGGACCGATCTCCATCAGACGGCCGAGATAGAGCACGGCAATTCGATCCGACAGGTAATGCACCACGTTCAAGTCGTGCGAAATGAAGAGGTAGCTGACCTTCTGATCCGCCTGCAGATCCACCAGCAGATTGAGGATCGCCGATTGCACCGACACATCGAGCGCCGAGGTGGGCTCATCGCACACCACGATCCTCGGACCGCCGGCGAATGCCCGCGCAATGCCCACGCGCTGCTTGAGTCCTCCCGATAGCTGGCGCGGCTTCTCGTCGAGATGGCGCGGCGTGAGCCGCACCGACGCCGCGATCTCGCGCAAGCGGGCTTCCCGCGCCCCGCCGACGAGCCCGACGAGGCGCAGCGAGCGGCCGATCAGCCGGCGTACGGTTTGGGAGCGATTCAGGGCCGCCCCGGGATTTTGAAACACGATCTGCAGCGCCTTCAGCTGGGCACGCGTGCGCGCCTCGGCGCGCGGCGGCAAGGCATCGCCCGACAGCTCGATGGCGCTGCCCTCGTCCGGCGTCGACAGTCCGAGCAGCAATTTCGCGAGCGAGCTCTTACCGCTGCCGGATTCGCCGACCAAGCCGAGCGTCTCGCCCGGCCAAAGCTCGATCGTCACATCGTGCACCGCCTGGAACGGCTTGCCGGAGACCAGGTAGGTTTTCGACAGCTGCTTCGTCCGCAACAGCGGTGGCGACAGGGCCGCCTCGCTCCGGGTGGCGCCCCCCTCGCCGCTGCGCACGGCCCCCTCGCCGCTCGCCGCGGCCGACGAGGCCGCCGGCGACGACTGGCGCGGCAATTGCGACGCCCGCTCCGGATAGAAACAGCGCGACACATGCCCCTCGAGCGCGATCGGCGGAGGTGCCTCTCGGCCGCAGCGCTCCGTCGCATTGCCGCAGCGCTCGGCGAATACGCAGCGGCCGGTGATCGACCCCGGAGCGGGTAAAAAACCCGGAATGGTCTCGAGCCGCCCCTGATTCTTGCGCAAGCCGTAGGTCGGCACACAGCGCATCAGTCCCACCGTGTAGGGATGACGAGGATCGCCGAACACGCGGCTCGCCGGTCCTTCCTCGACCAGTTCGCCCGCATACAGCACTCCCACCCGATCGCACATTCGCGCGATCACCGGAAGACTGTGACTGATGAACAGAATGGAGTTGTTGAATTCGGCCCGTAACCGCGTCACGAGATCCAGCACCTCGGCCTCCACGGTCGCGTCGAGTCCGGTGGTAGGCTCATCGAGAATCAGCAGCGCCGGATTGGTCGACAGCGCCATGGCGATGATCACCCGCTGCTGCATTCCACCGGACAGCTCGTGCGGATAGTTGCGAAGCACGCGGTCCGGACTCGCGATCTGAACGCGCGCGAGCATTTCCTTCGACCGCGCGAGCGCCGCGTCGCCGGAGAGGCCTTCCGCGACCTCGAACACTTCCATCATCTGACGGTCGATTCGAAGCGAGGGATTGAGCGCCTTCCCCGGATCCTGGTAGACCATCGAGACACTCTGCGTGCGCAAGCGCCGCAGTTCAGACTGAGACAACGCCATGAGGTCCCGCCCGTCGACCCGGATTCGACCCGCGCTTACCCGGCCGTTTCGCGCGAGATACCGAATTGCGGCAAACGCCGCCGTCGATTTGCCGCAGCCCGATTCGCCCACCAAGCCGTACGACTCGCCTCGACGGATCGCGAGGCTGACGCCGGTGAGCACCTGCCGCACACGGCGCCCGGTCCGGTAGGTCACGCTCACCTCCTCGAAGCGCAGCGCATCCGCAGCTGAGCCGCGCGCCGCGGCGCCTGCCGTGGCTCGAACGTCATTCATGCGTCGAACACGGCCGCGAGGCCGTCGGTGACCAGGTTGACGGCGATGACCAGCGAGGCGGTGGCCGCCGCGTCGAATAGTACGGTCCACCAAAAGCTGCCGATCAGACTGTAGTTTTCCGCAATGGCGATGCCCCAGTCCGCGGACGGCGGCTGGATGCCGAAGCCGATGAAGCTCAACGAGGCCACGAAGAAAATCGCGTAGCCCAGGCGGACGGTCATTTCGACGATCGCGATCGGCAGAACGTTCGGGAGTATCTCGATGAACATGATGGCGAGGGCGCCGTCGCCGCGAAGGCGCGCCGCCGCGACGTAGTCCAGATCCGTCTCATTGAGCACCGCCGAGCGCACGGTGCGCGCGATCAGCGGCGTGAACACGAAGCCGATGACGAGCACCACCGTGGCGTTCGAGGTGCCGACGGCCGCCAAGGCCATGAGCGCGACGATGACCAGCGGCAGGGCCTGCAGCGCCTCGATGATCCGGCCGGCGACATCGTCGAGCGCGCCCCGAAAGTAGCCGATGCAAAGTCCGAGCGCGGTCCCGAGCACCGTGCCGAGCAAAGTGGCGAGCGGCGCCACGATCAAGATATCGCGCGCGCCCACGATGACCCGCGAGAAGATGTCCCGTCCCAGCTGATCGGTGCCGAACCAATGAGCCGCGGACGGCGGCGAGAGCGTCGCGAGCAGATCGTCCGCGTAAGGATCTCGGGGAGTGATATCGGCGCCGAACAGCGCGCACACGATCCAGAAGGCGAGAATGATCAGGCCGGCGATGAGTGTCGGGGAGCGGCAGGCGGCGTTCCATCGCTCGCGCGCCAGGCTGCGAGCCGGTGCCGGTTGCGCCGCGCGGGCAATGGTATCGGCGGACGCGCTCACGCCCGTGCCGCCCGCAAACGCGGATTGAGCGCGGCGGACAATAGATCCGCGAGCACCGACGCGATTGCGTACACCGCGCCCACCGTGAGGACACCTGCCTCGAGCATGGGGAAATCCTTGCTGCGAGCGGCGGAATAGATCAAAGCGCCGATTCCGCGGTAGTGGAACAGGGTCTCGATCACCACCAGGCCGCCGGCCAGATATCCCAAGAGGCTCGCGACCACGGTGATCGTCGGCAGCAGCGCGTTGCGCAGCACATGCCGGCGCATCACCGTCGACATCCGCAAGCCTTTCAAGACGGCCGTCCGGGTGTAGTCGGCGTCCAGCGCCTCGACGGTGCCCGCGCGCGCCACACGGGCAATGTAGCCGAAAAATACCAGCACCAGCGGCAGCGCCGGCAGGATCAGGTACTTCATCTGCGTCAACGGCCCCGCCCCCTCGGGCCAGTCCGCCGACATCGGCAGCCAGCGCAGCCAGACTCCGAAGATCAGAATGAGCACGATCGAGGAAATGAATTCCGGCACGACGCCCAAGGATTGGCCGAGCAGCACCAGTCCGCGATCGCTCCATTGTCCGACCTTGAGCGCCGCCCAGACCCCGCCGGCGATTCCGATCGGCACCACCAGCACGAACGCCAGTGCGGCGAGCTTCAGCGAATTGACCAACGCCGCGCCGATGAACGGCGCGACCGGCGCGCGGAACGTGAACGAGCGGCCCATGTCGCCCACCACGAAGTGGCTGATCCAGTCCCAGTACTGAATCGCCAGCGGCCGGTCGACGCCCACCTGGTGATCGAATAAAGCCACCGCACGCGCATCGGCCAAGGGTCCGAGCACCGCGCGCCCCACGTCGCCCGGTAACAGCTGGCCGCCCAGAAAGACGATCACCGATAAGATCGCGAGCGTGATCAGCGACAACAGCGCCCGGCGCGTCAGAAACCTGAGGATCACGCACCGCTCCGCGGCCGGATCACGAAGCAGCGGTGAATATGCGGATTGCGCTCGAAGTCCTTCGGGATGGTGCGGGCACTGACATCTTCGGCGTTCAAATCCGCGAGCGCATCCGTGTCGAGCTTGAATCGGGTGTAATTGGTCGAGAATACCAACCGGCCCGTCGGCCGCAGCAGTTTCATGGAGCGCCGAATCATGCCGACGTGGTCCCGTTGCACGTCGAGCACGCCTTCCATGCGCTTCGAATTCGAGAACGTCGGGGGGTCCAGGAAGATCAAATCGAATCGCGCCCCGTCCGATTCCTGGCTCGCCACCCACTCGAGGCAATCGGCGCGCTGCAAGGCGTGCTCGGGGCCGCCGAAGCCGTTCAGCACCAGGTTATCGTGCGCCCAGTCGAGATAGGTATTCGACAGATCGACGCTCACGCTCGAGCGCGCGCCGCCGGCGGCCGCGTACACCGTGGCGCTGCCCGTGTAACAAAACAGATTGAGAAAGTCCCCACCGCTCGCCCATTCCCGCAGCATCCGACGGGTGATACGGTGATCCAGGAACAGCCCTGTGTCCAGGTAATCCCGGAAATTCACCCAGAACTCGAGGCCTCCCTCGGCTACCTTCACCCGTTCCGATCGGTGCGGCTGCCGGTCGGATTGCCGTTGATATTGCTCCGTTCCCTTCTGGGCTCTGCGGACGCGCGAGTGGACCCGCTCGAGCGGTACGGAAAGAGCATCAGGCAACACGGTCAGCACCTCGCGGCGGCGTTCTCGGGCACTTTCCTGATCGACCGTCTTGGGGGGCGCATATTCCTGAACGTATACGTGCCGGGGCTCGCGTCCGTAGATGTCGATGGCGAACGCGTACTCCGGCATGTCGGCGTCGTACAGCCGGTAGCACTCGATGCGTTCCTTCGCCGCCCAGGGCTCGAGGCGTTCCAGGTTCTTGCGCACCCGGTTGGCGAACATCTGCGCACCGGGTCGGGCGGACCATTTTGCGCGGGTCTCGCTCGGCGACGGGCGCTCGCTTTCGTCGTTCAAATCGAATCGCAACAGTCGGCATTCGATGGCGCCGTTGAATACGCGGTGCGTGCGCTTGGCATAGATGCCGAGATGACGCGCCAGCGGTGGATTGCCGGTGAGTATCGCCGCCTGCCATCCGCGAAATCGATTGCGCAACAACTGTCCGAGCTCGGTATAAAGTTCGGGCAGCGCCGCATCCGCGCCGATGCGCTCGCCGTACGGCGGATTGGCCACGATCAGTCCCGCGGGACCGCGCGGCGGCGTAACCGATTCGAGCGGACGCTTCTCGATGTGCATCCACTCCGCGACCCCGGCGTGCGCCGCATTGGCGATCGCCATGCGCACCGCCTCCGCGTCGATATCGGAACCGACGATGCAGCGGCGCGGCGCCCGTGCCGCCCGCCGCGCCGAGGCCTCATCGCGCAGACGCTGCCAAAGCTCGGCATCGTGCCCGCGCCAGCCCAGGAATCCGAAATATTCCCGATCGAGCGCAGGAGCACTGTCGCCCGCGATCAGCGCGGCTTCGGTAAGGAAAGTCCCCGAGCCGCACATCGGATCGACGAGCGACCCGCCCTCGGCCGCGATTCGGGGCCACCCCGCCCTGAGCAGCACCGCGGCCGCCACGTTTTCCTTGAGCGGCGCCCGGCCACCCTCGGTTCGATAGCCGCGCCGATGCAAGCTCTCTCCCGAGAAGTCGACCGACACCAGGGCGGTCGGGCCCTCGACGTGCAGATGCACCAGCACATCGGGCCGGTCGGGCCGGATGACGGGTCGCTCTCCGGTCGACTCGCGCAAGTTGTCGCACACCGCGTCTTTCAGCAGCTGCGAGCCGTAGAGGGTGTGCCGGATCGCCGCATTGCCGCCGCTGCAGTCACAGGCCAGCGTCGCCCCCGGAGCGAGATGCTCGCGCCAGTCGAAGCGTTTGAGACCCTCGAACAAGACCTCGGTAGTGCCGGCCTCGACCGAGCCCAAGCTCAACAGCACCCGGGTCGCCGTGCGCGACCACAGGCAGGTTCGGTAACCGACTTCGAGCGTGCCTTGAATTTCACGTCGTGGCTGCGCTCTTTGATCTCGACGGCCCCGAACTCTCGCAGCTCCTCGGTCAATACCGACGCCGCGCCCACCGGCGCCGTCGCGATCCAATAGCGGACGCTCTCGTTCACGCGCGCTCGGTCAGGCGGTGCCGTCAATGCACATCGGCGCGGCCGAGATGCGAGGCGGCTTCGAGATCCTGCCATTCGACCTTGGGATGATTCGCAAGGTAGCGCACCAGAATCCGGTATACCTGCGCATCGAAGGCGGGAGGAGCCGCGCACGTGGCCAGCGACGCCAACTCTTCATGGCAACGCGCGGTGCCGAGATAGCTCCAGTGGTCCAGAACATGCGAATCGACCGCGCCCATGGCGCCGCGCTCGATCAGGGCCACGCGGCCCGGAAACGGCCAAGCCTTGAACTTCAACGCTGCCAATGCCATCTGCACCCGCAGGGCATGCAGGATGAGAGGCTCCTTGCCGATACACGCTCCTTTGCATTGTCCGAGCTGATGCGCGAGGCAAGAACCCTCGGCATCCTCGAGCCCCAATATCTTGGGACAGAGTTGCTTCGCCCTCGCGATATCGATCAACGCCTTGCGCGCATCCTTTTGCGAATGAAACACGCCGAAGCAATTCTCGAGCTCGCCGGGCTCCATCTCCTCGATCGCGAGCATCTGCACGGCGCCGGAATCCTCGGACAGTCTCAAGGTGCAACCCGCGGAACGCGAATTCGCGCGCCGGTTGTACAGGGGCTCGAGGCTCTTGATGTCGTCGAGCTCGCGAAGCAGTGCGCCCAGTTCGCCCGCGGTCTCGACCCAATCGATGCGCCGCACGTCCTCCTTGAGCTTCTGCTCGCGGCGGCCGGAGCGGTCATCGGCGAAGTGCGCCAGAATGGCGCTGCGCAGGCAGCTGCCCTTGCCGACGAAGAGCGGCGACTCGTCGGAACCGTGGAAGCGGTACACCCCCGGCCCTTCGGGCAGCTCGTCTGCGAGCCCCTCGGGCAGATATGGCGGCAGCTTCACCGTGCTTTGTGCGGATCGCGCCGCTGCCGCAAGATCGGACTCGGGAATCCCTGCGCGCAGGGTCGACCAGAAATCGCTGATCACCCGGGCATCCCCCAGTGCCCGATGCCGCGCGCTGCAGGTCAGCGCGTGCCGTTCCATCACCGCGTCCAGGCTATGCCGCGGGTACTCGGGGAACAGACGCCGCGACAGCTTGACCGTGCATAGCACGGGCGCGAAAAAAAGAATGCCGGCGCGCCGGAACTCGGCCCGCAAGAACGAATAATCGAAACGGGCATTGTGAGCCGCGAATACCGGCGGCTCGGCGCGGCCGGCGGCATCGGTCCGGCCGGTGCGATCGGCCGGGGCGCGCAGCTTCTCGAGCAGCAGTCCCGCGATCTCGGCGAAACGCGGAGCGGCCTCGACCATCTCGTTGGTGATACCCGTGAAACCCTCGATATAGGAAGGAATCACGCATTCGGGATTGACCAGCGTGCTCCATTCCTCGACCACAACGTCGTTGTGGACGCGGACGATGCCGACCTCCGTGATGCGGTGATACGCCGCATTACCTCCGGTCGTCTCCAGATCGACAAAAACCAGGTCGCGCGGAAGCTCGCCGGCGTCAGGCGCGTCCATCGAGCGACAGAATCGGATAGTACAGATCGGGGCGCCGGTCGCGGAAGATGCCCCACGCCTGGCGGTAGCGGCGAATCTCGTCCAGATCGAACGTGGCGGTGATCACGGCCTCGCTCGCGCGATCCGCCTCCGCCACTTTCTCGCCCGTGTGGGAGGCGATGAACGAAGAGCCGTAGAAACTCATCGAGTATTTCTCGCCCTGCTCCGGGCCGATGCGATTCGATGCGAGCAGCGGCATGACGTTTGCCGCCGCGTGGCCTTGCATGGTCCTCTGCCAATGCGCGCTGGAGTCGAGCGTCGGGTCCTGTGGCTCGGAGCCGATGGCGGTGGGATACATCAAAACCTCGGCGCCCATGAGCGCCATCGAGCGTGCCGCCTCCGGAAACCATTGATCCCAGCAAATGGCGACGCCCAGCTTCGCGAACCGGGTGTCGAAGACCTTGAAGCCCGTATCTCCCGGCGAGAAATAGAATTTCTCGTGATAGCCCGTGCCTTCGGGAATATGGGATTTACGGTAGCTGCCGAGCACGGCGCCGCCGGCGTCCACCATCACCACCGAGTTGTAGAACGCGTTGTTGGCGCGCTCGAACACGCTCACGGGCAATACCACATCGAGCTCGCGCGCCAAGCCGCGAAAATGCTCGACCGCCGGATGGCCTTCCAGCGGCTTGGCGAGATCGAAATACTTCGAGGCATGGTCCTTGCAGAAATAGGGGGTCTCGAACAGCTCCTGGATCAATATCACGTTGGCGCCGCGGCGGGCTGCCTCGCGAATCAACTTCTCGGCGCGAGCCACATTGGCGTCGCGATCCCAACTGCACGCCATTTGCGTGGCGGCCACGGTTATCTTGCTCATGGGGACCTATGCTACCTGAACAGCCGATGAAAGCGCCGGCGCCCGCTCGAAGCTCGGGGCGTCAAAACGTGGGCGGCGAGCTCGCGCTCACGATCTCGCAATCTTCGCGCCCGGGATTCAAGAAACGATGCGGAATCGAGCTCTTGAAGTAGTAGGCGTCGCCGGCGGACAGAATCCGCGATTCCCCGCCCACGGACAGCTCGATCTTTCCCTTGACGACCACCCCACCCTCCTCGCCCGCGTGCGCCAGCATCTCTTCGCCGGTGTCGGCGTTGGGCGCATATCGCTCGTGCAGGATCGCCATGCTGCGATTGGCCAGCCGGCCTCCGACCAGCCGCAGCTCGACCGCGCCCGTGCCGATGTCCGCGAGCTCGGAGCGGGGAAAGAACACCTCCGGCTTGCCCGCGAGGTCGAGGGTGAAAAACTCGGCGAGAGCCATCGGTATGCCGTCGAGGACCTTCTTGAGCGAGGAGACGGACGGGCTCACCCGGTTCTGTTCGATGAGCGATATCAGCCCGTTCGTCACGCCGGCACGCTTGGCCAGCTCGCGCTGAGAAAGCCCGTACATCTGCCGGACGGCCTTGAGGTGAGTACCTACGTCTATGGTCATACTGTGTATTATATTAAACACTTGGGACGATTGCGCCCCCCAAATTGAGGATTGTGTTGAATTTCTTTATCATCTAGGGTGCCTGCGGTCGCCCGCCCTGCCCTGGACCCCAACAAGGACTTGCATGAACGCCCGAATCACCCCTGCTCCCGCCAAGACCGATCTCGACGCCTTCTGGATGCCGTTCACCGCCAATCGGCAGTTCAAGGGACATCCGCGGTTGCTGTCCCGTGCCGAAGGCATGCATTACTGGACTGCCGAGGGCCGCGAAGTGCTCGACGGCGTCGCCGGGCTCTGGTGCGTGAACGCCGGCCACGGACGGCGGGAAATCACCGAGGCGGTGACGAAGCAGATCGGTACCATGGACTTCGCTCCCACGTTCCAGATGGGTCATCCCATCGCGTTCGAGCTCGCGAACCGCCTGGCGGCGATCGCGCCTCCGGGCATGGACCGGGTGTTCTTCACCAACTCCGGCTCCGAATCGGTCGACACGGCGCTGAAGATCGCCATTGCGTACCATCGCGCACGCGGCCAGGGACAGCGCACGCGCCTCATCGGGCGCGAGAAGGGCTATCACGGCGTCGGCTTCGGCGGCATGTCCGTCGGCGGCATGGTCAACAATCGCAAGTTCTTCGCCTCGGCCATGCTGCCGAGCGTGGACCACCTCCCGCACACGCTCGACATCGGACACAACGCCTTCTCGCGCGGCCTGCCGCACTGGGGCATGCATCTCGCCAACGACCTGGAACGCCTCATCGCGCTGCACGACGCATCGACCATCGCCGCCGTCATCGTCGAGCCCATCGGCGGATCCGCCGGCGTGATCCTGCCGCCCGTCGGCTACTTGAAGCGCTTGCGCGAGATCTGCGACAAACACGATATTTTATTGATTTTCGATGAGGTCATCACGGGCTTCGGCCGCATCGGCAAGCCCTTCGCTGCGCTCGACTTCGACGTCACGCCGGACCTCATGTCCACGGCCAAGGGTATTACCAACGGGGCGATTCCGATGGGCGCCGTGTTCGCGCAACGCAAGATCTACGATGCATTCATGCAAGGGCCCGAGAATGCGATCGAGCTGTTCCACGGCTACACCTATTCCGCGCATCCGGTCGCCTGCGCGGCAGCGCTCGCGACGCTCGATATCTACGAGCACGAAGGGCTGCTCACCCGGGCCGCAACGCTCAGCCACGAATGGCAGGAGACGCTGCATTCGATTCGCGGCGCGCCGAATGTGATCGATATTCGCAACTACGGCCTGATCGGGGCGGTGGACTTGGAGTCGCGCGCCGGCAAGCCCGGGGCACGCGCCTTTGAGGTGTTCTTGAAGTGCTTCGAAAAGGGCGTGTTGATTCGGGTCACCGGGGATACGGTGGCGCTGTCGCCGCCGCTGATCATCGAGTCCAAGCAAATCAGCCAGATCGTCGAGACCTTGGCCGGGGCCATTCGCGAGACGGCGTGAGCCCCGCCGGCGTTTGCCCCGGCGGGGCTTGCCCCCGGGGCTGATCCGCCGCGGCATGACCCCCGCCGCGGCATGACCCCCGCCGCGGCATGACCCCCGCCGCGGGTTCGCCCAGGTTGAGGGGTTACCGCTTAGGACCTGGCCTCGAAGATGGCGTACCACTTCTTGCAGGGTTCGGCGACTTCCCAGATGCCCTCATAGCCGGCAGGCACGACGAAGGCATCGCCGGCGCGCATCTCGTTTTTCTCGCCGTGGATCGACTCCAGGCGCACACGGCCCTCGATCAGCACGCAGAACTCGTACTCGGTATACCGAACCCGCCACTTGCCCGCGGTGCTGGTCCAAAGACCGCAGAAGAACTGCTGCGTGCTGTCGGTGAATTGATTGGATACACGGGTGCGCGGGATTCCGGCCAGGATTTTCTCGGGTGAGGGATTCGCCGATTCGCCGGTTTGATACCGGTCCAACATCAAGATTTTGGGATGGTCGGCCATGCCCTATCGTAGGCGCGAGATGCCGAAGGAAACAAGGGCGGCTCGGCGCCTTTGCGCGCCGAGCCGCCCCACTCACTTCACTTCTCATCGGTTCTCTGCGCCGCCGCGGTCGGCGGGATCCCCGCGGCCGGCGGGATCACGCTCGGGGACGTTTCCGTCTTCGGCGGGGCGTCCTGCGGGCCGCCGGTCTGCGCCACCGGCGCCGGCCCGGCCGCTTCGAGCGTCAGCCGGACACGCCGCTCCAGCGCATAGCCGTCGCTATCCTGAGCGGTGCTCTGGCTCTGGCCGTAGGCGTTGACTTCGAGCGCGTCCTCGCGCACGCCCGCCGCCAGAAAGAGATCGCGTACTGCATTGGCGCGTGCCTCGGACAGCTTCAGGTTGCCCTCCACCGTTCCCCGTGGATCCGCATATCCATCGAGCCGCACCGTGAGAGCCGGTGACTTGGCGAGCACGCCGGCCAGCGTCTCGATTTCATGCGAGGTCTCCTCCGGAATATCCGCGCTGCCGGTGCGGAACAGGATGTCGCCCTGCAACCCGTCGAGCACTTTCGCTGCTTCCTCGCGCGCGTCGGCATCCTTGCCCTCCTGAGCCGTCTCGACGCTGTGCGCGAGTTGGTCGAGGCGGGCCGTCAGCGCCCGATTGGTCTCTTCCAAGTCGCTCCTCGCCGTCTCCAGCTCCGCCGTCTTGGCCTCGAGCTCCGCCGTCGTGGCCTGTAGCTGCGACCTGTCGGTCTTCAGGGCGGCCACTTGGGCCTCAGCCTTTCCGGCCTCGCCGGCCCGGTGCACCCGATTGCCGAGCCAAGTTCCGATGCCGGCGCCGACGACCGCGCCGATCGGACCTGCCGCGAATCCGCCGATGACCGCGCCGGTGATGAACCCCACCGGCTCCTGCGGCGGAGGTTTCGTCTTGGGTGCATCCGCCAATGCCGCCGCGCTGAGTCCCATCAATCCGATCGTCCAGACGATCTTCGAATATGCCGCTTTCATATAGAGCTCCTCGAGTGCCAGGTTCGCCAAGCCGGACGGCGACCGCCGCCCGTTAGGAGCTATTTCGCGCGGCGATTCGGGCGGCGCGCTTGGGGCACGGTGGCAAATTGTGGCGAAGCGCCGGCCAATTGAGAGACTGGACTCTCGGGATGCCGGCCGCGGGCAGGCCTCAGGCTTTCAACGAGAAGGGCGTGAAGTTGGTCCCGATGTCGTAGTAATCCTCCTGTTCGGCGCGCTTCAGGAATGCGACCACCCGATAAGTGAGCGGTGCGGCGCAAATTTCCCAGCCGCTTTTCAGGACATACTGCGTGAACATGATCGCGACCAGATGGTCATCGGGCATTCGGCCGTAGAACGCGACGAAGTAGAAGATCATCGAGTCGACCAGCTCCCCGCAAAGCGTCGATCCCACGATCCGGGTCCACAGCCAGCGGCCTCGAGTCCAGATCTTCATTTTCGCGAGAACGTAGCTGTTGACGAAGGTACCGCAGAGAAAGGCGATGATCGAGGCGAGCACGATGCGCGGCGTGTTGCCGAATATTGCCTCGACCGCCGGCTGGGTAGCGCGCGAGCTCTCCGAGGGGGGAAGGTGCACGACCGCGGCCGCCATGAGCGTGGCGAATGCCAGCGCGCCGAACCCCGCCCACGCCACGCGTCTGTCGCGGGCGTAACCGTAAACTTCCGTGAGGATGTCGCCGAAAATATAGGAAATCGGGAAGAACAGGACGCCGGCCAGAAAGGTCACCGTGCCGACGACGGGCAGGTGGATGGAGGTTTCCTTCGCCGGACCGATCAAATTGGAGCACAGCAGGACGCACACATAGGCGGCCATCACAAAATCGTAATACCGATATTGGCGGTTTTCAGCGATCGGCGACATGGTTCTCAACGTGTTTGGATCGAATTCTGCAGCATGAGCGTCGGCCGATGATATGTCATACGAGCCGCCCATTTGGCGATTTCTCGACCCGTCGCATCCCCGAGACGTTCTGCGGTCGTTTGGCGAAAACCATCACATCACCCGGACGGTCGCTCCTGTAGATATGTGACTCAATCTCACCGGCCACCGGAATTATGGAGCAGGGCAAACCCTTTAGCGCAACGGAAAGTCCGCTCGTCGATTTCGATGCCGTTTGCCAGAAGGTGCGCGCGGCGGTCGAGCCGGCGCGTGCGCACGCCGTTTCTTTGCACGATCAAAACGCCGACGTGCTCTGGCTGAGCGAGAGCTCCATGGGCCCGGACGAACATAATGCGGTTCGCGAGGCGCTGGATTCCTTTGCCCGCGGCAACTCCTCGCCGGTGCTCGCCTACGATCTGGGCGACGCCCGTTCCGCCGTGCTGCTGCGCGCCGTGAACGCACGTCGAGCGCTGGTTGGCGCGATCATGGTGATCATGGATACCCGCGCGATCAACTCCGATGCGCGCGCGCTCACGAAGCTCCTGACTCCCAAGTTGCAACGCGCGCTCGCGGACTTCGCCGGAATGCGTCCGGACATTGAACCGAGCGCCGCGCCGCCCGCCGGCAAAGGCGCCGCCCCCGCGCCCGCCGCCAAGCCATCTGCCCTCTCGGCGACGGCCAGAGTCAGGGCGCTCGCCGCCGAAGCGCCCGCGAGCGTCAGGGTACCGGCCCCCACGGCGGGCAGCGCCAAGTCATCCGGCGCGAGAGCATCCGCCGCGGCCCCGGCCGCCGCCCGGGGTCCCGCACCCGCGCCCGCCGCCGCCCGGGGTCCCGCACCCGCGCCCGCCGCCGCCAGGACACCCACCGCCGCGGTACCAGCCGGCAAGACATACTCCGCCGCGACCGCCGCAAAGTCACCGCCGCAGCCCGCCACGGCAACCACGCATCCACGGCCGCCGCAATCCGGCGCACACGCCGGCTCCGCCCCTCAGGAGCTCTCGCTGGTGGATTCGGCGCGCATTCCCGCCGCTCGCCCTCCTTCGGCCGAGAAACGACCGCCCGAAATCTCTCCGGAGATCGATCGCCTGCACGCAGCCTTGCGCCGCAGCCCCATCGCCCTGCATGTCCAGCGGCTGGTGCCTTTGATCAAGGGCAGCCAGCTCAAACGTTACGAAGTGCTGTTGCGCTCCAAGTCCGACGATGCGCCGAACGCCGCGCCTCAGGCGATGCTCAAGGCGGCTGTCGACAACGGTCTCGGCTCGATGATCGATCGGCGCGTCATCACCGAGCTCGTGGGTTGGCTCGTCCATCATCCGGACGTGTGGCAGTCGAGTGCCGTCATGTTCTCGGTGAATCTGACCGCGACGGCCCTTCACGACGAACACTTCATCAAATTCGTGGATCTTTGCCTCGCCAAATCCTCGCTGCCGAAGGCCATGATCGCATTCGAAGTCGATGTGGCGACGGCGGTCAAGCTGTCTTCCCGAGTCGCCGAGGTCTCGGCGGCTTTGCACCGTCTCGGCTGCCCCTTGGTGCTCGACGATTTCGCGCTCAAGACCGAGTGCTTCGAGCTGCTGCGCCTGCCCGGCATCCGCTACGTCAAGCTCGCGCCCGAGATCACGGCCAAGATGCGCACCGACAAGATCTCGCAGGCTTCGATCACCGCGGTGGTTCAGATGGCGCGAGTGCTCGGCATGCACACGGTGGCGAAGCGCACCGAAACGGCGGCGGAACAAGAATGGCTGACCGCACTCGGTGTGGATTTCGTGCAGTCGCATGCGATGTCGCCGCCCGCCCCGATCGAGACACTGTCGAAAGCGGCGATTTGACGAGCGGCCCGCCGCGGCCGGCGGCGCGCTCATCCGCTAACGGGCGACGGACGCCGTGCTCGGCGGCAATTCCCATCCGCCGCCGAGCGCCTTGATCAAGTACACCGCGGTGGTGAATTGCTGGCCGCGAATCTGCACAGCCTGTCGCTGGTCGGTGAGCAGGGTCTGTTCCGCGGTGATGACATCGAGATAGGTGTCGACGCCGTCCTGATAGCGCTCGCTGGCAATGTCGAACGCCCGTTGCTCGTCGCGTACGCTCGCTTCGGCCTGAGTCGAGGCACGATGCAGCGAGGCGAGTCCGGTGATTCCGTTCTCGACCTCTTCCATGGCCGAGAGCACGGTCTGCCGATAGGTCGCCACCGATCCCTCGTAGTCCGCCCTGGCGATTCGCACGTTCGCTCGAGTTTTGCCGGCGTCGAACAGCGTCTGCGTCGCCGACAGACCGATGGACCAGAGTACGCTCGGCGCCTGGATGAGGGTCGAGAGCGCATTGCTTTGCCAGCCGAACGCCGGTCCTCCGAAGATCGGTAGCAGGTCGATCGTCGGGAAGTAGGCGGCTTTGGCCACGCCGATCTGCGCGTTGGCGGCGGCCATCGCCCGCTCCGCCGAGGCGACGTCGGGGCGGCGCTGCAAAAGATCCGACGGCAGCCCCACCGGGAGCACGGGCAATCCGGCCGCAAGTGCGCTCGGCGCAAGGGTAAAGTTCGGCGCCGCGGTTCCGACCAGGGTGGCGATCGCGTGCTCGGTCTGCGCACGCTGGTTCTGCAGGAGCTCGAGTTGCGTCGCGCTCGACTCGAGCAACGCCTGTTGCTGCGCGAGGTCGAGGCCGGTCGCGTAACCGAGGTCGTGCCGGGCAGTCACGAAATCCAGCGCCTTGCGCTGCAGCTCGATGCTGCGCCGGACCACGTCGATCTCGGCATCGAGCTCCCGCACACTGAAGTAATCCGCCGCCAACTGCGCCGTCAGCATCAGGCGGGTATTCTCGAAATCGGCCTGCGCCTGTTGCGCGGATGCCTTGGCGCCCTCCACCTCCCGGCGGACCCGCCCGAAGAGGTCCGGCTCATAATCGACCGTGGGCCCGATCGCCACATCGTTCTGCGTCGTCGAGAAATTCGGCGTGCTGTAAGCCGACAGCGGCCGGTTGGCCGAGATCTCGCCGCGGCCGGCTTCGGCGGACAGGCCCACGTAGGGATAGAGCGCCGATGCCGCCACGGTCACCTCGGAGCGCGCAGCCGCGAGGTGAGCTGCCGCGACGCGAAGATTCTGATTGTCTTTCAGCGACTGCTCGATGAGCGAGCTCAAGGTTGGATCCTCGAACACCTCCCACCAGCTGCCTTTGAGGGTGTCATCGCTGGGCGCGGCCTCGTGCCAGGGCGCCTCGGGCTTCCAGGCTGTCGGCACATCCGCGGAGGGACGGTGATAGTCCGGTCCGACCGCGCAACCCACGACAAGCATGGGCAGGAGCCCTGCGAGAACCCGATCACACCATCGAACCGTGGCGCCCATGGCTAGCTGCGGCCTTCCGCTTGGACCTGAGCCAGCGACGGTTGGGACGGGGCAAGCGTCACCACGTCCCCATCCGCCAGCGAATCCGCCGGGTTCACGACCAGTCGGTCGCTGGCCTTGAGTCCGCTGAGCACTTCCACCGCGGTGCCAAAATCGGTTCCGAGCTTGACCGGGGCCAACTTCACGCGTCCCTGATCATCTACCAATGCCACCCGCGTGCCCTCCGGCCGGAACAACAGCACATTGCTGGGGACGGTCAAGATGCCGGCGTCCGCATCGATCGGCAGCGACACCTGCACGTACGCGCCGGTGATCAATAATTCTTTGGGATTCGGAACTCGGACCTCAACCTGCATGGTGCGGTTGACGGGGTCTATGGCGCGCGCCGTCCGGGCGACCGTGCCGTGGTATTCCTCGTCGGCGCGTTCGGCCAAGGTCACCGTCACTGCCTCACCCACCTTGATCTGGCTCGCGTACACCTGCGGCACGTACACGTACAGGCGCAGCGGATCCACCTTCGCGACCGAGAACATGGCGAATCCCGTGCCTCCGTTGCCGGCGTTGACGAGGTCGCCCACGTCGATATTGCGCCGTGTAACGACGCCGTCGTAAGGCGCCGTCACCTGGTTGAACCCCTGCAGCTGTTTCAAGCGCCGCACGTTCGCATCCGCGGCATCGAGGTTCGCCTTGGCCTGACTGAAGGCGCTCAGCTTCTCATCCAGATCCTGCTGCGTGACTGCGTCCTTCTTGCGAAGCGACCGCCAGCGGTCGGCGGTGCTTTTCGCGAGCTCTTCGCTGGCGGCGGCCTGGAGCCGCGCGGCTTGCGCCTGCGAGAGTTCCTGATCGATCTCCGGCGCCGTGATCTCGGCCAACAACTCGCCCTTCTTGACCGAGGCGCCGATGTCCTTGTACCAGTGCAGCACATAGCCGTTGCTGCGCGCGTAGACCGTCGATTCGGTCACGCCCAACAGCGTCCCCGGGAGTGTGAGCTGCTGTGCCGAATCTCCGGCCTTGGGCATGATGGTCGCGACGTACTGCTTGGCGTGGATAGCCGAGGCCGCATCGAGGGCTCGCGCCTGAATCGAGCGCAGCACGAGAACGACGCCCGCGCCGGCCAGGAGAGCACACACCGCGGCTCCCGCGATGAATTTTGCGCGCTTCAGAACCGCAGGCGAATCAGGGTGCGGCGGGACGGAGGGTGAATCTGGTGCTGACATCAGTGCGTTCCTACGGTATCGGACCCCGGGTCCGAAGGGCGGGCTTGTTTGAGCAAAAGTCGGCGGTGGATGCCTGCGAAGATGACGGGGACGAACAACAAGGTGGACAAGGTCGCAAACAGCAGCCCGCCGATCACCGCCCGTCCCAGCGGCGCATTTTGCTCGGCGCCCTCGCCGAGCCCCAACGCCATCGGAATCATGCCGATGATCATCGCCAAGGCGGTCATCATCACCGGCCGGATGCGGGTGGCTCCCGCGTCGAGCGCGGATTTGATCGGATCGAGCCCCTCGCCCATGCGCTGGCGCGCGAACGAAACCACCAGAATGCTGTTCGCGGTGGCAACGCCCATGGTCATGATGGCGCCGGTCAGCGCCGGAACACTCAAGGTGGTGCCGGTCAGCAATAACATCCAGCAGATCCCCGCGAGCGCCGCGGGCAGTGCCGTGATGATGATGAAGGCATCGATCCACGATTGGAAATTGACGACGATCAACAAGTACACCATGACCACCGCCATGACCAGGCCCACGCCGAGCTCGATGAACGAGGAGCGCATGGTCTGCACTTGGCCGAGCACCTCGACGGTGACGCCGCGCGGCAGGTGAGGCCTAAGCTCATCCACGAGCTTGTTGATATCGGATGCAATGCCGCCCATGTCCCGGCCTTGCGCACTCGAATAAATGTCGATGGCCGGCGTCAGGTTGTAGTGCGAATCGACGGCGAGCTGCGCGGCGGGCGCCACGCTCACCAGATTGCTCAACAATTGCGGCGTCGTGGCGAGGCTCGCCTGCGCCGCCCGAACCGGCGTTCGCAGCAGCGAGTCCAGGCTGTCGACGGCGTACTGCGGCGACTGAATCACCAGATTGTAGACCACCCCATTTGCGGGGTTCAGCCAGAAAGCGGGCGAGGTCTGAGAGGTGCCGGCGGTGGACACCAACAGGTCCGAGGTCACGTCGGTCGGGCTGAGGCCCAGCTGCTGCAGCTGGGTACGGTCCATGTTGAGCGCGAGGGTCGGCAGATCGAGGCGCTGATGGATGTGGGTATCCACGGTGCCCGGAATCTTTTGGATTTGCTTCATGAGCTGCGCGGCGATGCCGTAGTTGACCCGGGAGTGGGCGCCGGTGATCTTCACGTCGATGGCGGAGGGCATGCCGAAGTTCAGGATCTGAGTGACCATGTCGGCCGGCTGAAAGAAGAACTCGACGCCGGGAAAGCGCTTCGGCAACTCGCGCCGCATCGCCTCGACATAGCGTTCGGTGGGCTCGTGCTTTTCGGTCAGCGCGATCTGTATCTCGCCGTCCAGGCTGCTGAAGGTGCCGGAATTGCTGTAGGTCTTGTTGATGCCGCTGACCGCCACTCCGAGATTGTCCAGGACGGTCACCAACTCACCCGGCGGAATGAGGGTGCGGATCACTTTCTCGATCTCGTCGGCCACACGCGCCGTTTCCTCGATACGGGTTCCCGAGGGCAGCCGGATATGCATGCGGATCTGGCCGGCATCGACGCTCGGAAAGAAATCGCGTCCGAGAATGAACACCAGGCAGCAGGAGAGGAGGCAGAATCCGAGGAACAGCCCCGCGAAGGCGCGCCGGCGGTCGAGGACGGCCGAGAGGATCACGGTATAGCCCGCACGGATCTTCTCGAAGCGCGCGTCGAAGGCCCGGTATGCGCGCTGCAATAAACTCACCTTGCGCTGCGCATGCCCGGGGGTGTGATCCATGAGCAGCATCACCAAGGTGGGCACCAGGGTTCGCGACAGGACGTAGGAGGCCAGCATGGCGAACACCACCGCCTCTGCCAGCGGCGCGAATAGATAGCGCGCGACCCCCGTCAGGAAGAACATCGGCACGAACACGATGCAGATGCACAGCGTCGATACGAGTGCCGGTATGGCGATCTCCCCCGCACCGTCCAGGATGGCCTTGTGCAGATCCGAGCCGAGATGTATGTGACGCTCGATGTTCTCGATGGTGACCGTCGCATCGTCGACTAAAATGCCGACCGCCAGCGCAAGCCCCCCCAAGGTCATGATATTGAGCGTCTCGCCCAGCGCGAACAGGGCGATGATCGAGGAGAGAATCGACAGCGGAATGGATACCGCGATGATGCAGGTGCTGCGCCAATTGCCGAGAAACAACAGGATCATGGCGGCTGTCAGGCAGGCGGCGATCAAGGCCTCGCGCACCACGCCGGAGATCGCGGCGCGCACGAAACCTGACTGGTCGAACAGCGGCGTGATCTTGAGATCCTTCGGCAATGTCTGCTCGACGATCGGCAACTGCTTCAGGAGGGCGCTGACGATGTCCAGCGTCGAGGAGCCGCCGTTCTTGATGATCGGAACCAGCACGCCGCGCTCGCCGTTCTGGCGCACGATGTTGGTCTGCGGCGAGAAGCCATCGCGCACGTGCGCGACCTCGGACAGGTACGTGGTCACGCCTGCCCGGGTGACCACCGGGATGCGATTGAGCTCGGCGATCGTGTCCGGCGAGCTATTGGTGGCGAGCACGTACTCCACGGATCCGATCTTGGACGTTCCGGACGGCAGGATCAGATTCTGGAGGTTGACCGCATTGACGATGTCATTGGGGGTCAAGCCCTTGGCGAGCATCGCATTGGTATCTAGATCGACCGAGATGACCCGCGTTTTGCCGCCGTAGGGGTAGGGAATCGCGACTCCCGGAATGGTCACCAGCCGGGGGCGCAGGAAATTCACGGCCGCATCGAAGACCGCCTGCTCGGTCATGGTGGCGCTCGACAGGCCCAACTGGATGATCGGAACGCTCGAGGCCGAATATTTGATGACCTGCGGCGGCAGGATGCCGGGCGGCAAATTGCGTAACTGCGACTGCTCGAGCGCAACCACCTGGGCCATGGCCGTGGGAATGTCGGCGTTCGGCTGGAAAAAGATCTTGATGATCGAGAATCCGGAGAGCGATTCCGACTCGATGTGCTCGATGTCGTTCACCGTGGTCGTGAGGCTGCGCTCGTTGACCGCCGTGATGCGCTTGCCGACTTCCTGGGCCGAGAGTCCGGTGTAGGTCCAGACGATGCTGATCACCGGAATGTTGATCTCCGGGAAGATGTCCGTGGACATCTTGAGGAGCACCAAAGGCGTTGCGATGAGAATCAGCAGCGCCATCACCAGGAAGGTGTACGGGCGCCGTAGCGCAACTTCTACAATCCACATTAGCTACAAGCCCCCGGTCCGGATCGGTGCACAAGGAGCAACTCGGAACCGCCACGGATGGCGTACCGATACAGACGAGTGCCCGTGCGCCCGGCTACCCTGGGCTTCGCGCCGTTAACTGCGGATGATCGAATTATTAACCTGGGTTAATGAGCAGGGACGGCTATTTCGTGAAGAATGATCCAAGTACTTGCAAAACCTAGGAAACACAGCAAACTACATGGGTCTGCAACGAGACACCGGGACCGAGCTAAGTGTTTTGTTAGTCCCATGAGGTTCGGTTCCGGTTCCCGCTTACACTCGTGCCCATGACACTCCAAGCACTGATCGCAGTCTTCGGCCTCGCCGGCATCCTTTTTCTCATCACGGCACTGCGCCGATTCCGGCTGCGCCATATGTCCGGCGGCCTTTTTCACGGCATTTCGGCGCTGGTGCTGCTCCTGATTGCCACACTGCTGTTGATCGTCAGTGTCAATTTGCGCACCTACCAGCGACTGACGAATGAGGCGCCGGCGGGCGAGCTTCAATTCGCCAAGGCGGGTCCGCATCAGTACAACGGCGTGCTGACCTATCCCGATGGGGAGGTAGCCTATTTTCCGTTGAGCGGCGATGAGTGGCAGATCGATGCGCGCATCCTCAAATGGACGCCGATCGCCAACCTCGTCGGCTTCGACACCGCATTCAGGCTCGAGCGAATCAGCGGCCGGTACTCCAGCATCGAGGACGAGCGCTCCCAGCCGCGCACCGTGTACGACCTCCATCCCCCGGGCGCAATCGACTTGTGGGCGCTGGTGCATGATTACCATCGCTGGTTGCCCTGGTTCGACGCGCTCTATGGCAGCGCCACCTATCTGCCGATGGCGGACGGCGCCCTATACGATATCAAGGCATCCCCGAGCGGTCTGCTGGCGCGCCCCCTCAACCAGGCCGCCCGTGACGCCGTCGGCGCCTGGCACTGATCCTCGGCGCGCAAGTCACGCTACAATACGCCGCGCCCGGGTGCGGACTGCCCGCCTATGCCGGCTTAGCACAGTGGTAGTGCAACGGTTTTGTAAACCGTAGGTCGGGGGTTCGAATCCCTCAGCCGGCAAATCCAGGCTCTGTTTTCGCTCGTCACTTCACTGAGGACGGTCAGCGCATGAGGCTCAAGGATAAAACCATCCTGGTGACCGGCGGCAACTCCGGCATCGGCCGCTCGATCGCGCTGCGCGCCGCCGCCGAAGGCGCCCGGGTCGCGATCACGGGCCGTGATCCGGAAAAAGGCGCGCGCGTGCTCGGCGAGTTGCAATCCACCGGGGCGGAGGCGACATTCATCGCCGCGCATCTCGGCGAGGAGGCCGAGGCCGCCGAACTCATCGCCGCCGTCACCGCACATTTCGGCGGCTTCGATGTCATCGTGAACAACGCAGGCTCCAGCACTCGATACTCGGACGTGCGCGCCGAGGATGGGCCGGGCGAGCGCTTTCGCAAAGTCATGCGCATCAATCTCGACGCGGCCTACCACGTGGCCGCCCACGCGCTGCCGGTGCTCCAAGCGCGAGGCGGCGGATCGATCGTCAACATCTCCTCCACGGCCGCCGTGCACGGCTCCTGGGGAACGTATGGGATCGCGAAGGCGGGGCTCGAGGCGATGACGCGCGCCCTCGCCGTGCAGGGTGCGCCGCACCGTATCCGCGTCAACGGAGTGTCGCCGGGATGGATTGCGACGGAGGTCGCCCAGGGACACGATGAGGTCGATCGTGCCGCGTCCCTGTTCGGACGCATGGGGAACCCCGACGAGATCGCTCGTGTGGTCGTGTTTCTGGCCTCGCCCGAGGCGAGCTTCGTCACCGGACAGACGCTCATCGTTGACGGAGGGTTGACCATCACCGACTACCCCTCGCAACCCTGGCTCCAGGCGGAAGATGCGTGGCAGCTCTTTGCGCACCTGCAGCCGCCGTGATCGCGCCTCATGTCGATATCGGAGCCGCCGGCATCGCCGCGACCATCGGCGAGCCGGCGCGCGCGCGGATGCTCTATCGCCTTCTCGACGGTCACGCGCGCACCAGCACCGAATTGGCGGTCGTGGGTGAGATCAGCGCGTCGACCGCGAGCGCGCATTTGGCCAAGATGGCCCGGCAACGGCTGGTTATAGTGCGGTCTCAGGGGAAGCACCGATATTACAGTCTCGCCGGCCCGAGCGTGGCCCGCGCCCTGGAAGCATTGACCGTGGTAGCGGGCGGCGCGTACCGGAAGTTCACACCGAGGACGCCCACGCAATTGCGTTCCGCCCGTACCTGCTACGATCACATGGCAGGGTCTTGGGCGGTCAGGCTGCGCGAGCGATTCGAGGAGCTCGAATGGCTGTCGCCGGACGGTCGCGGCAACGATGACTACGAGCTCACGCCATCGGGCTCCAAGGCGCTCGCGGCACTCGGCATCGATATCGA
>Ga0187871_10001024_pt1 | contig 25128 bp, 17 predicted proteins | sample June2016WEW_16_1_FD_132988 | JGI IMG/M metagenome (GOLD analysis project Ga0187871, IMG submission 132988) | Peatland microbial communities from SPRUCE experiment site at the Marcell Experimental Forest, Minnesota, USA - June2016WEW_16_10 | ecosystem: Environmental > Terrestrial > Soil >...
AAAGCTAATGGTCCTGTTAAGCGAATTAAAGTCGGCCTGGCGATCGGGCTGGTGACGGGATGGCTGCTGGCCCTGACAGGCTGCTGGTGGGGAGGCGGTGGCGGTGGCTACTACGACGGCGGAGTGGTGGTGGCAGAACCTGACGTGTATCTTTTCGGCGATGGTTACGATCATGGGCGGGATATACATAACTATAGTCATCGCGGAGCCGAAAGCCGCGGTGAGGCACACTCCGGCAGAGATCATGGGGGTAGAAGATGAACAAAGCAATGGGGTTTTTCCGGCTTTTGACTATCGCCTTGCTGGCAGGCTTCTGCAGCAATTTTCCTGCGAATCTTTATGCGCAACAACCCAATGAAGCGCAGGGTAACCCAATGATCGCTCCGCGGAGGTTTGTTTCGCCGGAAGACGCTGCAAAAGCGCTGCAAGCAGCTGTCCAGGCCGGTGATAAAACGGCCCTGAATGAGATTTTTGGTTCAGATGTCAAAGAGCTTTTAACCGGCGACAAAGTCCAGGACTCCGCCAATGCGCAGAAATTCGCCGCCATCATGGCACAGGGCTACACGCTTGTGAAAGAGGGGGACGACACCATCACCATAGAAGCCGGCCCGGACAGTTGGCCGATGCCGATACCACTTACGCGGGCAAATGGGCAGTGGTATTTCAACACCGCTGCGGGTAAAGAGGAGATCATTAATCGGCACATCGGGAAGGACGAGCTCCACGCCATCGGCGTTTGCAGGGCTTACGTGGCAGCGCAAAAGCAGTATGCCGGCATGAACCCGGACTCGGTCCGCGGCGTGATATACGCGCTGAAATTCAAAAGCACTCCCGGGCAAAAGGACGGCCTCTATTGGGCAACAGCGGAGAATGAAGAGGCCAGCCCGTTCGGGCCGCTGGTGGCGGAGGCTCATGCCGAGGGTTATTCTGGGAACAAGGGTAAGGGACCGCGACCGTTTCACGGCTACTTTTTCAGAATACTTACCCGACAGGGCACTGCAGCGCCCGGCGGGGAAATGGATTATATGAGCCACGGTTATTTGACGAAGGGATTCGCCCTGGTGGCGTATCCGGCGCGCTGGGACCAGTCGGGCATCATGACCTTCATCGTCAATCAGGATTCGCAGGTTTTTCAGCGGAATTTAGGTGAAAACACCTCCCGGATTGCGCGGGAAATGAAGGAATACAATCCGGATAGCGACTGGACACTGGTAAAAGATGAGGGAGTAGTGAAGGCGGTGATCGAGAAATAATAGTCTTTTCTCAGGTGGGGAAACCTCGCTCTGCGGGTTTCCCCTGATCGGAGCCGCGCAAAGCCGCGTCTCCGACACACTCCTTCCTGCGGAGGTACGCGGCTATGTTTGCCTTTGGCAAACGCTCGCGTACCCCCGCAACGCTCCCATTTGGTAGAAAACTCATTAAAGATTTTGTAAAGCAATAAAGGCTCAAAATATTGAGTTTTTTTAATTTCTTTTGATGTTGCGTTAGCGAGGACAGAGGGTGCCTGCTGAGCCGAAGCACAGGATGTGCGAAGGCCACTACGAAGTAGCCCGAAGGGCGCGAAGCTGGATGCTGAGCGTGCACCGTAGCGAGGCAGGCAGTATTTGAAGACCCAGGCGAAGCCGCAGGGCTTCAAACACCGGCTCGGCTTTGCCGAGAGCCCGGCGGAGGCGCGCCGGATGGAACCCTTCAGGGTGCCATCCGGAACGCCCAGAAGTTGACTTTGATTTTGAAGTATTTAGGCGGACTTGCCTTGTTTCTTAAGAGTTGCTTCACCTTGTAAATCGATAATCCGGGCAAGCCTGCGATAGAGCGACGAAATGGACAACCCCAGTGCCTTCGCCGCTTTCCGCTTATCGCCATTTAACTCTTCCAGAACCTGAAGAATATGCGCATCGCCTGCCGTATCGAGGTCCTGCAGTTCCTCATGCGACAACTCCACGGAAAGGTCCGGGAAGTGGATGGGCGCCAGGGGTTTGCCCTGTGCCAGCAGGAGAGCCCGTTCAAGCACATTTTTCAATTCCCGCGTATTGCCGGGCCAGGCATAGGCGGCAAGCAACTGCTGAACCGCGAATTCGAGCGGGAAATGGGCATAGCCCGCGTTGGTCAGGAAATATTCGGCAAGGCCGGATATTTCAATCTTCTGTTGCCGCAGCAGCGGCAACTTAATCGGAAAGGTGCAGATCCGGTAATAAAGATCCCGTCTGAATTCCTTTGTCTCGGCCTTTAAATCGCGATTTGATGCGCAGAGCAATCGGAAATTACTCTTCCGCAGCAGGGTTTCTCCCAATCGACGGAACGATTTTTCTTCGATGGTTTTGAGAAGCTGAGCCTGAACCTCGATACCCATGTCCCCGATTTCGTCAAGAAACAGGGTCCCATTGTCAGCCAGTTCGATGAGCCCCTCTTTGGCCGCCACGGCGGAGGTGAAGGCGCCTTTCGCATGTCCGAAAAGTTCGCTGCGCAGCAAATCCCCTTTGAGACTGGAGCAGTTTACCTCGATAAACGCTTCCGACCTGCGTTCGCTGTGATCGTGGATCCATCGTGCGAGCACCCCTTTGCCGGTACCCGTTTCGCCTTGAAGGAGCACCACAACGTCGCTCTTTGCAGCAATTTCAGCCTTTTGCAGAATATCCGCCATTGCCATGCTCTTGCTGAAATAAGGCGCACTATGATCGGTGAGACGCTCCCTGACCAGATCACGCTTGATGATGGATGCAAGTTTGATGCAACGTTCTAGAATAACCCTGAGATCGTCCATGATGACCGGCTTGATGAGAAAATTTTCGGCGCCGTACTTGATTGCCTTCACCGCAGTCGCGATATCGCTGATGCCGGTGATAATGATGATCGGCATGGCAGGGTAAGCAATTTTCAATTCGGGAATCCACTCAATGGAGTCGCCATCCGGGAGGTGGAGATCAAGGAGGAGGGCATCGAACCGTTCCCGGGCTATGATTTCCTTCGCCTCTTTTAGCGAGGTTGCCTGAGCGACCAGAAAATCGGAATTCGTAAAATACCGTTTATACCCATACTGAATTGTTTTGTCGTCATCAACCAGAAGGAGCCGGGAAGTCTTCATAGCAGGCCGAAAAAGAGATTGGTTGGGACCGGGAATCGGTTTCCGTGGGACCTTGACCGAGATTCAATATGGTGAGTTATAATCAGCTACCCTTTTAAAAGACTATTGGAAGCGTGAGAATCGATCTGATTTAAATGCCGCCCTTCGCCTGATTCATGAAACCCGGGAAGAAATCACCTGATAAAATTATATCAGGGGATCTCTAAAAATGCGGGTCATGGCGCGACCGGCTCGCAGCGAATGGTTTCATATCCCCGGAATCCAGCCGTTTCCAGTCCATCATCATTTCTGCCGGAAAGCGATGGATCACCTTTAGACCCGATTAAAATCAAATTAATACTTTCAATCCCCGAATAAACTTATTTTATAACCATAACCCCGGCCTTCCTGCACTCGCCCGCCCGAATATCGATAATTCAAACCTTCACGCCGATGAGATCGATGAGTGTGGCTATGAATCCAAAAAAATCTAAACCACTAAAATCAAGCAAGGCTGTTTCAGGCGCTAAAACATTCCGGAGAATTGTTCCATCGGATAAATCGGAATTCCCTGTAGTCGGAATCGGTGCCTCGGCAGGCGGTCTCGAAGCGCTTGAGCTGTTCTTTTTGCATGTACCTGCCGGATGCGACATTGCTTTCGTGGTCATCCAGCATCTTGATCCGACCCATAAAAGCATTATGAGCTCCCTGCTGAAAAAATATACTACCATGGAAATTACCGAGATTGCCGATGGCATGAAAGTTGAAAAGAATAGAGTTTATCTTGCGCCGCCGAACTTCAATGTCGCAATCATCGGCAATACCCTGCATCATGTGACGCCGGAAAAAAGCCATGGCGTGAATCTGCCGATAGATTATTTCTTCCGGTCCCTGGCAGAAGATCAGGCCGAGCGGTCCATCGGTATCATTCTTTCCGGCACCGGGAGCGACGGGACGCTGGGCATGCGGGAGATTAAAGGGGCGGGCGGGATGGCAATGGCCCAGGCGGAGGAGCAGGCGAAATTTTCCGGCATGCCGAAAAGCGCCATCGATACGGGAATTGTCGATTTCGTGTTACCGGCCGAAAGCATGCCCGGGCAACTCATCCGGTACGCCAAACACCCCTACCTCGAAAGAGCAAAGGCAACCACGACAAAACCTCCTGATTTCCAGATTGCCATACAGAAGATCCTTCTTTTGATTCGCAAGAAAACGGGTCATGATTTTTCACTATACAAGCACAACACTATCCGGCGGGGAATCGAAAGGCGGATGGCGCTGCATCAGATGGAGCGCATAGCCGAATTTCTTCGCTATCTGGAACAAAACGACAAGGAAATCGAAGCACTTTTCAAGGAACTCCTCATTAATGTGACCAGGTTTTTCCGCGATCCGGAGGCCTTTGAAGAGCTTGCCGCGAAAGCGATTCCGGGCCTCTTCGAACACAAAGACCGCGCTGCTCCCTTCCGGATCTGGGTTCCCGGCTGCTCCACCGGAGAAGAGGCGTATTCGCTGGCAATACTGCTCATTGAAGCAATGGAAATGCAGAAAAAGAACTTTACCCTGCAAATTTTCGCGTCGGATATCGATATGGAAGCGATCGAGGCAGGGCGAAGCGCGATCTATCCCGAAAGCATCAGCGCCGATGTGTCGGAAAACCGGTTGAATCGTTTTTTTACGAAGGAGGGGGCCTCCTACCGCGTTAAAAAGCAAATCCGCGAGTGCGTGATTTTCGCCCTTCATGATATTGTCAAGGATCCGCCCTTCTCGCGGCTTGACCTGATCAGTTGCAGAAACGTGCTCATTTATATGGATCAGGCCCTGCAGAAAAAAATCCTGCCGGTATTCCATTACTCCCTTGCCGATAACGGCATTTTATTTTTAGGAACCTCCGAGAGCATCGGCGATCTTGTCACCTCATTTGCAACCGTCGACACCAAATGGAAAATTTACCGGAAAAAAAGTATCACCTCCGGTCGCTCCGATTACCGGGGATTTTCAGATCGGCCGTTGACCGTTCCGCAGTCGAGGACGCTCCCGGCCGCAGCAGGTGGATTCCGGCCCCTCGGCGAGAAAGTGCTGCTGGAAAACTTCGTTCCTCCATCGGTCCTGGTGAACGAGAAATTCGAAATCTTGTATTGCTACGGGCCCATTGACCGTTACCTCGCAATACCGCCCGGGGAGCCGAGTCTTAACATTCTCCGCATTGCCAGGGAAGGCCTTCGTTACAAGCTCGGGCCCGCCCTTTTGCAGGCCCGGAAGGGCACCGAACCGGTACTTTGCAATAATGTATGCTTCGATGACGACGGCTCCGGAAGGTCCATGGATATAACTATACATCCGATAATTGAGCCCGGTGACATGCAGCGGTTGTTTCTGATCGTTTTCAGGGAAGGGCCGGCAATCAAAGCCTCGGGACTTAAGGCCGGGAAAGTTTCCGGAACGGCCCTTCGCGACGATGCCGTCGCTCTGCTGGAACAGGAACTGAAAGTAACCAGGGATACCCTGCAGAACACCATCGAAGCGTTGCAGACCGCAAATGAGGAATTCCAGTCGACCAATGAAGAGCTGCAGAGCACCAACGAGGAGCTCGAAACATCGAAGGAGGAGCTTCAATCCACCAACGAAGAACTGGGAACGGTCAATTCCGAACTGCAGCACAAGGTGGACCAATTGATGGATACTGGCAATGATGTCAACAACCTGCTTGCCAGTACCGAAATAGCCAGCCTTTTTCTGGATATGGGGCTCTGCATTAAGAGATTTACCCCGGCGATGGTGAAGATATTCCGGCTGCTCGGCACGGATATCGGCCGTTCGATCCGCGATATAACCTCCACCATCAAGTCGTTTGATATCTGCGCAGCCGCACAGGGTGTTCTTGACACCCTTGAGCGCAGGGAAGCCGAAGTTCGTAACGAAGACGGCCGATGGTACACCCTGCGGATCATTCCCTATCGGACTATGGAAAACATCATCGAGGGCGTTGTCATGACGTTTATCGATATAACCGATCTCCGGCATGCTTCCCGGGAACAGGAGGAGGCGCGGCTTTTGGCGGACGGCATCGTCGACACAATCCACGATCCGTTCGTCATACTAGATGCCGGGCTCAATGTCCGATCGATAAATGAGCCATTTTGCGCATTTTTCAAAGTGAAATCCGAGGGAACGGTGAATCGCCGGATTTATGAACTGGGGAACGGGCAGTGGAACATTCCACAACTTCGGGAGCTCCTGTCAAGCATTGTGCCCGGCAACACCAAGGTTACCAATTATGTGGTGACGCACGAATTTCCGGGAATCGGGCGGAAAACGATGTCGCTCAATGCGCGCCGGATCGCTAAAAACAAGTTCATTCTGCTGTCGATGGTCGAGCGTCCTAATCCCCGGGGAACGCTATCCCATGAGCTTCGCTTGCGGAGGATCAAGTGAAAAAGAAATTGGACAAGGAAAATAGGGCTTTGCGCATTCGGGCCGAAAAACAGCTCGCCGCACTGAAAAAGCCTTCAAGGACGCCGGATGCAGACACTGCGTCGGTCATCCATGAGTTGCAGGTGCACCAAGTCGAGCTGGAAATGCAGAACGAGGAACTGCGGCAGGCGCAGACCATCATTGAAAATTCACAGAAAAGGTTTTCCGACCTGTACGATTTTGCCCCGGTCGGCTATCTCACCCTTGATAGCGAGGGCAAAATTACCGAAGCCAATCTGAGAACCGCCGAACTCCTCGGAGTTGAAAAGGTCAATCTTGTCGGCAAGCCATTCACGATGTTTGTCCATGTGGCGGATAAAGATGTTTTTTACCTGCATCTTCGATGCCTTCATAAAGGCGCGCCGCAGACCTGCGAATTGAAGCTTACCGTCAAGAATGCGGGCTCTTTTTCCGCACAACTTGTCAGTACCCCGCTCAGGGACGACGCCGGCTGCGCCGAAGAATTCCTGGTCACTATTTTTGACATATCCGCGCGAAAAATTGCCGAGGAACTGAATGCCCGCCTTGCCGCTATCGTGGAGAATTCATACGATGCCATCTTCAGCAAAACGCTTGACGGTATCGTCGAAAGCTGGAATCTCTCGGCTCAGCGGATGTATGGCTATACGGAGGCTGAAATCAAGGGTCAGCCGGTCTCCCTGCTTTCTCCTCCGGACCGCGTTTCCGAGATGTCTGAAATTCTCCTCCAAATCAGGAAAGGAGAAACGGTACGGGATTTTGAAACCATCCGAAGGAAAAAAGACGGAACCGATATCGAAGTGTCGTTGATGGTATCGCCGATATTAACCGCAACCGGCGAAATCATCGGCGCATCAACCATTGCCCGCGATGTCACGGACCGTAAGCGATGGGAACGGTCGCTTCTCGACCTGAACGAGCGCCTCCAGGTTTCAAACCGGGGACTCGAAGACCTCGGCCATACCCTCTCACATGATCTTCTCAAACCGATCCGGGGAATAGAATCCTTCAGCCGCATCATCCTCGAAGAACACGCGGAAAAGCTCGATACGGAAGGCCGGCAGCTTATGAGGATTGTCAATGAAAACGCCAACGGTCTGCGTGACATGATATCCGGACTTTTTGACCTCTCGCGCATTGCGCGGACGGAACTCCGCCGGAAAAAAATCGACCTGAGTGCGCTTGCTCGCGCCATCGTGCAGGAAATCAGGAAAGCCGACCCCTCGCGGAATGCCGAAATTGTGATCGCAGACGACCTTATTGCCGAAGGAGATGCAGGGCTTCTGCATACAGCACTTGAAAACCTTATCGGCAATTCCTGGAAATTCACGAGTAAGCGTTCTATGACCGCCATCGAGTTCGGACAGACCTCCAGCCGGGGTATGACCGCATTTTTCCTGCGTGACAACGGCGCCGGTTTCGACATGACCGGGGCGGACAGGATGTTTGCCCTGTTTCAGCGCCTCCATTCCGACGCCGAATTCGATGGGACCGGGGTCGGCCTCGCGACGGTGCAGCGAATTATCCTCCGTCACGGCGGCGAGATCTGGGCGGAAGGTGAAATCGGCAAGGGAGCGACTTTTTATTTCACGTTGTCGTAATTTTCGCATCGAAGCGGTTCAGGGGATTATCGGAAGGTCCCGGTACTGTAAACTCATAGGAATCCGCCTGAGATCTTTGGAGACTGAAGTATTCATTTAAAAGGATGCTAAAACAGCCTGCAGCCGCTCTGCTGGAGCATAACTGAGTCAAGGGCTATCGTTGCAGCGCTTCCAAGGTGAATGTTTTTAAAGGAGGGAGTATAACTTCGGACCTTGCCTCAGCATCAATTAATATTATCTTAGGTCTTTATCGGTTTTTCCATCGGCTGCAAGCAGGTTGAGTTATCTTAAATCCACCCTATCGAACTTTGATGGAGCACCGCCAGGGTGCCTAGCCTTCCCCTTGCTTGGAACCCCTTGTGCCATACCTATGCCTCCTATGATTTCATACGATTTCGTTCCGGCCCATGCCCAGTCCTTCTCTTGGGTTTCAGCGGCATGATCCCCACTCCTTCGGTGGCTGCCTGTTCTTCCCGTTATCCGGCAGCATGAGTGGTCGCAGACTTAAAAGGTTGGCTTTAATTTCATGCTTATCGCGCCAAATTTGCGGCCTTCTGTTTTTGAGCCAAAAGATTATCGACGTGGGATCAGGAGGATAATGTTTGGTAGTTTTCACCTTGGTAACTACCCCGCGATTGTTGAAAATCACCTCTTCCGGGTGAGCGTACCCTGTTGCTCGTTCGAAGAGGGAACGTTCGACTCATCAGCGATAGCCTTTCCCCTTTTTAGGGGCTCTAAAAACTCAGGGTGTTGTTTCTTGTAGTTGTTAAGCGTGGCTTCACTGATTTCAAAAAAATCGGCAATCTCCTTATCGGTTTTGCCGTCTCTTGAAAGGGTCTCAAGCTGCCTGAGATTAATAGAGCCATATTTTGAAGGTGCACCACCTGGATTCTTACTGGGCTTTCCCTTGCCTGGAACTTCTTGTGCCATTCTCTACCTCCTGCATTTTAACTTCAGTTTATCACCACTCTCCCTAATCTCTTCGCCCAATGCCCCGGCTAGTATCTCACCCCTTTGGCAGTAGGGCGCCCAGATTGGGCTCCTATGGCATGATTGCCATCAACGATTCTCCTAATTAGATCAGCATCGTTAAGTTCACTAAAATTAGCGCAAGCTGATGAATTTTCCATGGTGGGGGTTACCACTAAATGCAGGCAGGTGTGGTTTTTTCAAAATAAGATACAAAATATGCTTTAATGGGCGAGATAACTCGCCCAACGATGAATTGCTGTCTCAACAGGATCCGATCTTTTCTCCGACGATGGCTTCTTCCTCCATTTTACACTGCCCCGTCAAATGTCGCAAAATATCGAGCACCCTTCGTTAATGGCTCTTTTTTTTGCGTTTCCACGCTATTCACCGAAAGCATCTCTACCGCATTCCTCGCGGCAGAGACTGAAAGATGTGCGTAAATCTCTGTCTCCTTTACCGATCTATGCCGAAGGATATCTTTCACGGCATAAATGGATACACCCCGAATAACAAGATGGCTAGCGCAGGTATGCCGAAATGTGTGAGGACTCGCCCTAAAAATGCGTAATCGCTTTAAAAGTCGCTTCAGATTCCGATAGATATTATCGTTATCGAGCTGATTCCCTTCAGCATTGAGGAAAATGTAGGTATCATGCTCGCCAGCTTTTTTCCGAGCCTGGATTATCTCTAAAGCATCAGAGTTCAGTTGAACGATTTCCTCACGCTTGGTCTTGTTTCCGTCTGTGACTCGGATGGTAATGTATCTCTGCCTTTCGTTGAGATCAGACCATTCCAGGTTTCTTAGCTCGCCAGTCCGAAGTCCGGTGAGGTAGAGAAACTTGAAAATTGTCCGGTATGGCTCGATCGCTTCTTCGAAAATTGTCGATAGCTCCTCTTCTGAGAAGTATCGCGGCTTTTTTGTTTCAAGTTTCGGCAGCGGTAATTCCATCGCTGGATTCATTGAGCAGAAATTGTTTTTCACCGCCCAGTTGAAAAACCTTCGAAGCATTCTTCGTTCTTCGCGCCGAGTTTTTGTGGAAAAGCCCGCCTGCCGGCGGGAATTCATGTAACCGATAATTGCATCATTGGTCACAGATTCAAATGAGGTGATGTTCTGGGTTTCGAAGTATTCTATGAAATTATTCAACTCGGCTTTTTCTCGCTTGATAGAGCTGAATGTTTTTTCTTCGCTCGAAAGCACCACATCTCGGTACTTCTTCATCGCATCGATGACACTCATCTCAACTAATCTGATCGGGGCATTATGCCTGCGGTTCAATTCTTGGGCATCATAAGTTTTTCGAATGGCCTCTGCATCTGATGCATTGGCATTATGCCCGCAAGCGATCTTTTTCCATACACCGTCGATGTCTTTATACTTCACATACCAGCGCCCATCACTCTTGAATTTTGTTGCCATAATCCCAAATCCTTTCCAGCGTCTCCGCTACTTTACAAAATGTGTTGTGTAGACCAAATATGGACCAAAACAATCGAGAAACAACGGGAAAGGTTGGGAAATATCGGGGAATATTGGGTAATTGTAACTTATCGAAAATTCAGCAGGTTAGGCAAAAAAATAGGCCCTATTGCATGGAATCGCAAAAGAGCCTATTAGGAGTGGCGGAGGATGAGGGACTCGAACCCCCAAGCCCTTACGGACAACGGTTTTCAAGACCGTCGGATTACCATTATCCTAATCCTCCGGGATAATTTGTTATTTGTTTAATATCAAATAGTTAAACAACATATTTTTGCCGCATTCCTCAATATCGTCAAAACAAAAGACCATTTATTGACGATAAATCGACAGTTCTCATCGAGTGAAATAGAAGATGGGGGAATATTTAATCTTAGCTGAAACTATCAGAACTCCTCAGGTCTTAAATTAAACTGCGCGACTCACAATATCAAGTTTTTCTGCAACGGTGCCATGTGATTTTCCGATCCAGATCAAAGATTAAAAGAATGATCAGGCGCCCTTGCTAAAACCTCGCTCTTCCCCGGCGCTTGTGCATTCGTGAGCAAGGGAGCAGGAGTACTGCAGAGGTTGCGAGGTATGCGGTGAGCCGATTGCGATTTCGGCCAACGTTATACAAAAGAAAATCTGCCGCGCATTGGAGCGCGGCAGAAGTGATAGACCCGATGTCTGGCATCGATTCGAATCGGTTATGGGTTGGGACTATCGACGTGCGCCCGATAGGCGAGCGCTTTTTTCAGTTCCTTGATGGCCCGACGGCATTCGAAAATGGCGGCCTTTTTGTGACCGCCAAAATCGTGCGGCGCGGCCTGCATATAGTCTATCGCATCCTCAAGGTTGTGGATGGCGGCGGCGATACGCGGATGCATGACCGCCTCTTCGTGAACTTCTCCGGGCATCGGCTGGGCAAGAAGCGGGGTCATGGGCGCAAAACAAAAGGAGAGGAGAACGGCTGACAGCACAAGCTTTTTCATACAGGCCTCCATTGAAAGGGTTTGGATGGTGTGGGGAGCGACCGCCGACGAACCTTAGGTCTCCCTGTTGAGACACGGAAATCAGATAATCAAAAATTGTGCCTGAGCAGGCGCCGGCGTTAATAGTGCAAAAAATTTTTTTAAGTGAGATGGAATATAAATGATTGATGCAAATAGCATGTTACCTTATCGTCTCCATTTCAGACGCAGGTTATACGACCAAAATATTTTCCCTGTTTCGCAGGCATGGTCTTCCCTTATGACTTTTTTCTTATTATTCTTTTAGCTGCTTTTATTTGATTTGCCACGCTTGTTTCACCGGTTCCGCCCGCAACATCGCGGTGCCGGATCGCTTCCTGCCATGAGAAGATTTTCTTGACATCCTTCCCGAAGAGGGGAGAGAAGGGTATATAGGCATCATGAGGCAGTTCGGCAAAGGTTGTCTTTTTTTCGACGCAGTGAGCGACGAGAGCGCCCACGACCTTATGCGCATGACGGAAAGGAAGCCCGCGCCCGACGAGGTAGTCGGCGAGATCGGTGGCGAAGAGCAGCGGATCGAGCCGTTTTTTGATGGCGCCGGCGTTGACCGTGAGTGTGGCAAGCACCTTCGTAAACACTTCGATGACCACGGCGATCTGAGTCAGCGAGTCGAACAGCGGCTCCTTGTCTTCCTGCAAGTCCTTGTAGTAGGCGAGGCCGACCCCCTTGAGCGTCGTGGCAAGGCGCACATAGTTGCCGATGAAACGGCCGCTCTTGCCGCGGATCAGTTCGAGGGAATCCGGATTTTTCTTCTGCGGCATCATGCTGGAACCGCTCGACCATGCGTCGTCGAGTTCGATGAAGGAGAACTCGCGCGAGGACCAGATGATGAGGTCCTCGGCCTGGCGGCTGAGCGAGATGCCGATGGACGCGATGGCGGAAAGGGTTTCGAGCAGGTAATCGCGCGAGGCAACGCCGTCGATGCTGTTTTCTGTCGCTTTTGAAAAGCCGAGATCTTCGGCAAGCTTCTGCCGGTCAATCGCAAAGCCACATCCCGCAACTGCGCCGGAGCCCAGGGGACAAACGTCGGTGGTTTGGCGTGCGTGAGCGAGGCGTCCCTTTTCGCGCTCCATGACAAAGAAGAATGAGAGCCAGTAGTGCGCGAGGAGTATGGGCTGCGCCTGCTGCAGGTGGGTGTAGGCCGGGACCACGATGCCGCGGTCGTTTTCGGCGCGTGCAACAATCGCTTCCTGCAGTTCGGTAAGCGCGGCGATGATGCGGGGCAGCGCTTTCCGGACATGGAGTCGCACGTCGGTCGCTACCTGATCGTTCCGCGAACGGCCGGTATGGAGCTTGGCGCCCGCATCGCCGATGCGTTCGGTGAGGAGCCGCTCGACGGCCATATGGATGTCCTCGTCCGTTGGGGCAAACTTAAGAGCGCCTTTTTTATGGTCGGCGGCGATGGCGGACAACCCCTTCAGGATTTGCGAGCACTCCTCTGCGCTCAAGATTTGAGCGCGTAAAAGCGCGTTGGCCCAGGCGATCGACCCCTCGATATCCTCCTCGATGAGCGCCTTATCGAAGGGAAGGGAGTTGTTGAACGTCTGCATCAGGCGGTCGGTCGGTTTTTTGAAACGTCCATCCCACATTGTCATAGGGCGATACCTTTAACCTTCATTTGAAGCGATTTTCTGCCGTTCCACTCATTCTCGTCAAGCGCAAAGGCGAGCGAAACCGCGGGTGCCGACTTGATCTCCTCGAGCCGATCCCCGAAGTTGAAAGCGATGGCGTCCATGACGCGGGCGCCGGAAGACACGGTCATTTTAAGATGCTTGTTTCCCGTCCCCACGATGCGGGGAACGTAGCGGTGGTTCAGGTCCCGGCAGAGGAGCACGGGTTGCATGTTCCCCGTCCCGAACGGCTCCATGGCCTTGATGCAGGAGAAAAGTTCGGGCGTGATGGCCGATAAGGGCAGTTCCGCATCGGCGCAGACCGACGGGCACAGGCTCTCGGGTGACGTGCATTTTGCAACGACCGCGTTGAACCGCTCGCGGAAGTCGCCGATCCGGCTGCTTTTGCAGCTCATGCCGGCTGCGGCAGCGTGGCCGCCGAAGTCGTCGAGCAGGTCGGCGCATTCGGCCAAAGCATCGAGCAGGTGTAGTCCAGGGATGCTGCGGCCCGAGCCGCGCGCCGATCCGTTGGAGGCTATCGCGAAAAGAATGGCGGGCCGGTGAAATTTCTCCACAAGCTTCGAGGCGACGATGCCGATCACGCCGGGATGCCAGGAGGCGTTTCCCGCCACGATGGCGACATCGTGATCATCGTCGCAGTGCGCGGCCACCCAAGCCTCGGCTTGGTCCCATACGGTGTTGTCGATAGTGCGCCGTTCAGAGTTGGCATTACGTAACTCGCGCGCGCATTCGACAGCGGTCTCGGCGTTTCGGGTGAGGAGTAGTTCCACGGCGCGACGCGGATCGCCGATTCTGCCTGCGGCATTGATGCTTGGCGCCAGCTGAAAAACCGCCTCGTTCGTGGAAAACTGCTTTCCGGCCAGGCCCTGCAGCTCGATGAGCGCGGCGAGGCCGATGTTTTTGGTGACACGCATGCGTTCGAAACCGAATCGGGCGATGATACGGTTTTCACCGACCAGGGGAACGATGTCGGCGGCGGTGCCAAGTGCGGCGAGATCAAGAAACTGCTCCCAGAACGCACGTCCCCGACCGGTAGCCTGTCCGAGCGCTTGGCAGAGCTTGAGCGCCACGCCGACGCCCGCCAGATCCCGGTCCGGGTAGGCGCAGGATGCCACCTTCGGGTTGAGCAGGGCGATGGCAGCGGGCAGAATCTCCTTGGACTCGTGGTGATCGGTCACAATGACGTCGAGACCGAGCTCTCGCGCCAGGGCAACCTCGTTGACAGCGGTGATGCCGCAATCGACGGTGATCATCAGCGTGGCGCCGCTTTCGGCGATCTGCCGCACTCCTCCGACTGAGACGCCGTAGCCGTCGGTCAAGCGGTAGGGAAGGTGGTAGTCGCACATTGCGCCGAGCTGACGCAGGGCGCAGATCAACATGGCGGTTCCGGTGATCCCATCCACGTCGTAGTCGCCATATATCGCTATTTTTTCGCCGCGGTCGATCGCTTTGAGAATGCGGGCGACGGCCGTTTCCATGTCGGCGAATCGGAAAGGATCGAGGAAAGCGTCGATCGACGGCCGGAAAAAATGTTGGCAGCTTTTGGCATCGGTCAGATTGCGCGCGACAAGAATACGCGCTGCAATTTGCGGAATGCCAAGTTCGGCGGCAAGGCGACCGACCGTCGCCTCGTCGACCTTTCGTACCGTGATCCGTTCCCGGGCGGCGGTAAACGCACTCATGAAACTTTTGCTCCGTCGGGTGCGGGTTTCTCCGGGGTGAGCAGAATGGGCTTCCCGTCCAGACCGTTTGCGGCCAGGAGCATGCCTTCGGATTGGTGACCCATGAGGCTTGCGGGCTTCAAGTTGGTAATCGCGATTGCCTGTTTTCCAACAAGCTCCTGGGGGGTATACGATTCGCCGATCCCGGCGAGAATCTGCCGTTTTTCGTTGTCGAAGTTCACCTGCAGCCTGATGAGTTTCTTCGACTTCTCGACCTTTTCCGCCGCGAGAATCCTGACGACGCGCAGCTCGACCTTACGGAAGGCGTCGATATCGACCGATCCCGGAGGGGCATCCGCGCCTTTGATCGTTTCTGCGGCGGCAAAGATCGGCGCTATATCTTCGTCGGTAAGCGGGGTCACGAGTTTTTTTGTAACGCCGAGCTGCCGATCTTTAAGCCAGCAGGTATGATCGCTCCATGCAAGCTGACGGTCGAGGCTGAGCTGTTGTTCGAGGTTTGCTATCATAGTCGGTACGATCGGCTTCAGAAACACGGCCATGGCCATGACTATATTCGCACAGGTCACAATAATGACGGCGGCTTGGGCGGGGTCGGTCTTGATAAGCTCCCAAGGTTTGTTGTCCTGATAGTACTTGTTGCCAATATTACCAAGTTCATGCACCCGTTCGATAACCGACTTGTACTCCGCATTCTTATAGAATTGGGCGATATCGGTCGCAGCAAACTTTATCTTTTGGGCGATACGATCGTCACATTGCGCGTCGGGAATACGTTTATTAAAGTAGCGGTCGCAGAACACGAAGGTCCGGTGATGAAGGTTGCCGAAGTTGTTCGCGAGGGTCGTGTTGACTCGCGCAATAAACTCGGGCCCATTGAAATCAATGTCGGTCGAGGTTCGACCGAGTTTGGCGGCGAAAAAAAACCGCAGGAATTCCGATGCCTGGGGGTGCTTGATTTTTGTAAGGAAGTCCTTTGCGAGAATGAACGTCCCTCGCGACTTGGACATCTTTTCGCCGCCGATAGTAAGGAAACCGTGCACGAAAATTGTCGAGGGCAGCTTGTATTGGGAATTTTCGAGCAAAACCGGCCAGAATAGGGTATGAAAGTAAACGATATCCTTGCCGATGAAATGCACGATACGGGCGTCGCTTTCCCGGGACCAGAACTCTTCCACGCGGCGTCCGTGGTCCTTGCACCAGCGATCGGTGGACGAAAGGTACCCTATCGGCGCATCGAGCCAGACGTAGAAGAATTTGTCCGTCGTACCGGGAATTCTGAAGCCGAAGTACGGCCCATCGCGGGAGATGCACCACTCCCGGAGCCCGTCATCGATCCACGACTGCACGAAGTTGCGCATGTCGTCCTGGAGCAGACCCGGTCGGGCAATAAAGTCGCGGAGGAACTGCTCGCACTCGGAAAGTCGCACGTACAGGTGCTTCGATTGTTTAAGGACGGGCGACCGCTTGCAAATCATGCACCTGGGTTCGCGGAGGTCGGTCGGCTGGTAGGTGGTGCCGCACGATTCGCATACGTCGCCGTACTGATCCGCCGCGTGGCATTTGGGACAGGCGCCGATGATGAAGCGGTCGGGCAGGAACCGCCGGTCGTGCTCGCAGTAGAACTGGTCGATCTCTCGCTCGACAATAAGCCCGTTTGTTTTCAGGTTTTCATAGATATGTTCGGCGTAGAACCTGTTTTCCTCGGAGTTGGTCGAGTAGAAGATGTCGAAATTGATGTTGAACCCTTTATAATCGCGGATATGGTCGATTCGCGCCGCGTTCACGAGCGCTTCGGGAGTAATGCCGCGCTGCAAGGCGCTGAGTTCTATCGGCGTGCCGTGCGTGTCGTCGGCCGCCACGTACACCGCTTCGTTTCCGAGGAGCTTCTGGTACCGTACGTACATGTCGGTCTGCACGGCTTCGAGCAGGTGGCCCAGGTGGATGTCGCCATTGGCATAGGGAAGGGCCATGGTGACGAGCAGCTTCTGTGGGGCGCCGTTCTCGTCATGAGGCATGTTCGATCGTTCCTTTCCTGATCTCCTCGGGCGTAAGCCACTCCTGCGTGCCGTCTTCGAACCGCAACAGCCCTTTCTCCGTGAAAATATTGATGACGTTGAGCGTCCCTCGTTTACCATCGAACCTGATGGTCGAGCCGATCTCGGGAAAGTTCTTGAACAGCTCGATGTAGAGGTCGTCCTCGTAGCGCAGGCAGCAGAGCAGGCGACCGCAGTTCCCTGATATCTTCACCGGGTTAAGCGCAAGCTGCTGGTCCTTGGCCATCTGCGTGGTGATCTGCTCGAACTCGTTCAGAAAGGCGCTGCAGCACTGTTTGCGGCCGCAGATGCCCAGGCCGCAGATCCGCTTGGCCTCGTCGCGGACGCCGATCTGCCGGAGCTCGATGCGGGTCCTGTAGACCGAGGCGAGGTCCTTGACGAGCTCACGGAAATCGATACGCTGCGCGGCGGTGAAGTAGAAGGTGATCTTGCTGCCGTCGAACTGCATCTCCACATCCACGAGCTTCATATCGAGTCGGTAGTCCCGGATCTTATCCTTGCAGACCGTGAATGCGTTTTTCTCCTTTTCCTTGTTCCGCGCAAGCGTTTCGAGGTCGGCGGGCACCGCCTTGCGGATGATGCTCTTGGTTTCCCCCTTGCCGCTCTTAAGGCGCACGAGCGGGCCGACGGTGGATGCCGCGCCCATGTCTTGGCCGCGCTCGGCCTCCACAATCACGTATTCTCCTTCTTTTATATCAAGTTCGTTCCGGTCGCGGTAGATGGCGCGGCGTTCACCCTTGAAAAGGACTTCGACGATTTTACTGTTTTTGGGCACGAAAGACCTCCACGAGTGCGATAGCGCAGTTGGACAGCACGAGCATGGTATTGGCATAGCCGCGCACTGCCGCGATGGATTTTGCACATATATCAAGAACCATCCCGATCCCGTCGTGGGAAAACGCCGCCGGTGGTCGCCAGGGGCGATCGGTTAAAAATACGTTCTCAATACCGGGCAGTTCATGCAGGAATGCATCGCGGACAAGCCCGATGACCGCGCCGAAAAAATTTTCGTATCGATCAAGATCCTTCCATTCGACCATCACGTCGATGCGCTGCGCGATCGCCGGCCACTCGCCCCCGTTGCAGAGATCAAGAAATGCCGCCGCATCCTTACGCACTTCCGCGGGCGGGTTTTTAAAAAGTTGCAGCGATTTGCCGAGCGAGCCGGTATCGAAAATGCTGCGGTCCGCCTCGGCTGTCTCCTCTGCACCGAAGCGGCGCGCCAGCTCCTCACGGATCTCCTTGGGCGAAAGCCAGGCAAATCGGAGTATTTGACAACGTGATACAATGGTCGGCAGCACCTCGCTCATGCGGCTCGTTAAGAGCAGTAACACGGTGCCGGAGGGCGGCTCTTCGAGGAGCTTCAACATGCTGTTCGCCGCCTCCCTGTTGAGCACATCCACGCCGTCGAGGATTGCCACATTCATGCCGACGCCATGCGCGCCGCCTTGAATCGTATGATTGACTTCACGGATCCAGTCCACCGGGATGGAGGGCGCCTTCTCGTGATCAGGCATCGAGTATGGTTCGCCTATTCGTTCTTTTGCGCACCTGGCTACCTCCTCCCAACCCAATGCCGATAGATCGCCGTCGCTCTTGTGCTCTTTTGTAAGTACCACGGGCATGATAATATGAAAATCCGGGTGCGCGTAATCACGGACTTTTCGGCAGGAGGGGCATGCCAGGCACGGCCGCACCTTCGGGTTTTCGCAGAGGAGGCCGAGTGCAACATCAAGCGCTGCGGCAAATTTGCCGCACCCCTCATCCCCGGAAAAAAGATAGGCGTGACCGAGCGAGTCGTTGACGATCGCGGCTTCGAGAACCTCTTTGATGCGCGTCTGGCCGATGCAATGCGGCCAGGCGAAGGAGTCAATCATTAACATAAAATACATCAAAGACTTCGGCGCTTTATCCAAGGGTGCCCGGGGGGAGATCACCGCCGGGAGAGCCAGTTCAGGGGATCGAGGGAGTCAGTCGATTTGCGGATTTCGAAGTGCACCTGCGAGCCGCTTTCTTCGTCGCCTTCGCCTGCTTTACCGACAGTGCTTCCGGCATTGAGCCTCTGGCCGGTCGAGACGGCGATCTGGTCGAGGTTGGCGTAGATGGTAAGATACTCGCTCCCATGATCGACAATGACGAGCTTTCCCAGGCCGCGCATGGTCCCGATATAGAGCACGTCACCGGAGGCGACGCACTTCACCGAACGACCGGGCGCCGCTTCGATATCGATCCCCTTATTGGTGGTTACCGTCTTATAAACGGGGTGAACGATCTTGCCAAAGCGTCCAACGATCGGTCCGTCAATTGGCCACGGCAGATTGCCTTTCAGCTTTTCAAAAGCTGCGGTCGGCAGTGCCGGGAGGAGCCGCCTCTTTGGAGCGGTAAACTTGTTTTTCAATTCAAGAACCTTGATCATTTCGTCCAATTTTTTCCGGGCGCTCTCGAGCTCGACGATCCTGGCCATATAAGTCTTTTCTTTTGAACGGATTTCCTGAACGATTGTGCGACGCTCGGCCTCTTCCTGCAGGAGCTGATTGTTTTCACCGGTTTTTTCGGCAAGCAGACCATCCAGCTCTGCGCGGCTGCTCTCGACCATGCCTTTTTGCATATTGAAACTCTGCTGCTCGCGATCGATCTTTTCGGCGAGAGCGCAGTCGTAAGCGTGCACCGCCTCAAGGTAACGAGTCTGCTGGATTGCCGCGGCCGGACTTCGTGCCATGAAGAAGATCATGAGCGGTGATTCGCGGGGCGCCATGTATGCCTGGCGGAGCCGTTGCCGCATGAGTTTTTTACGATCGGCAAGCTGTATACCGGCCAGCGCCAGGGAGTCTTTCAGGAGCGCGATGGTCGCTCCCGCGGAATCGATCTTCCACGTAAGCAGGAGCAGGTAGCGCCGCGAAGCGGCGATATTCGCCTCCAGATATTCCAAACGGTCGAGCGAGCTGCCCTCCGCCTTTTCCAGCTCGCGGATTTTTCGACGCCGGAAATCGATTTCGGTGCGGATAGAGTCCAGTGCGTCGCTCTTCTTCCTGATCTCTTTCTCGTACATGGACGGGGTGCGTTCGTCTCGGCCGGCATTCTCGGCGGCAAAGGCGAACGAGAGAAAGATCAGCGCGATTATGCCGGAAAGCGGCGAGCGGCGAAAAGACTTCCAATCCAACCGAATACCACCCCGAGAAGAAGAAAGAGAACCGGCAGCAATGGCGACCCCCAGAGCACCGGAATCTGGCGTAACGAAGGTTCGTGATGGAAGAACCACTTGATAAGGCAGAACCCGCCCTCGCCTATCATTCCACCCGCAAACCCCTGCAACATTCCCTCGATGATGAAGGGCATGGCAGTGGAAAATCGCGTGGCGCCCACCAGTTGCATTGCGCGGATGTCACTCGAACGCCTGGTGGCAGTCAATTGCACCGCATTGGCAATGGTGGTGAACAGTGCGATGAAGAGCACCGAGGTCAGCGCAATCACGCCGATGAAAAAGTACCGACGGCAGCGCGTCAAAAAATTCAGCCACTCTCCGGAGTAACGAACCGACTCGATGCCGCCAAGGGTCATGATTTCACGTTGCAGCGCAACAGCGGCCGCGCCCGGGGTTTCGCCTGTCGGCTTCAGGGAGATTTCGAACGAGACCGGCAGTGGATTTACATCAACCGCGCTGAGCATCTCCTTCCCGTACATGGCGCTGACACGATCCCATGCCGCTTCTTTGGTGATAAGGGTCTCGCGAGCGACCTGAGGCAGGCTGCGGATGGCGTCGCCAAGAGCCTTTAGCGCCCCGGAATCGGCAGAGATTGCGTCGGAAACATAGACCACAACGTGGGCTCGCTCTTCGGCGGTGTCGAGGAATTTTTTCACATTGTACATGCCTGCGGCGATCACGCTGGCGAGCAGGAGCATTGCCGCAATGGTGGCCAGAGAAGCGAACGTCGCTGCGGTCGGCCGGATGAAAACCGCGACGCCTTCACGGAAATAGAAACGTAGTAAGCTCATTGTTGGTTGTTCGGCATTCATTGCTTTAATTGACTTGTACCGTAGTAGTAAAATACTCTTTGAGCCGGGCATTGCCAAAGAGGCCGATCGTATGCCATTCTGCCTGCCATTCATTTACACAGAATTCACGCTGCACGACAAATGGATGAACCTTGACCTATTTTTATCATGGGGCTGGATACGTAGGTTTGAAATCCGCGTCGATAGATTGTGCAGCCATCCCGGTTAAAATGAACAGAGTATATTTTCTTCAGAAACGAAAAGAGACGGGTAATCATGAGCATTGAACCAAGCAAAGGCTTGATGAAAATAGCTGTTTTTTATGACGGCCAGTATTACTACAAGGTCAGCAATTACTATTGTTTCCAGCATCCCAGGAAACGCAGGCTTAATATCAGCGGCCTTCAATCTTTCATCCGCCACCAGGTTGCAGAAGTTTTAAATGTTGATGAAAACCTCTGTCCTATTGTGGATGCACATTATTTCCGGGGACGATTGAGCGCCCTCGAAGCTCAGGGCTCTCAGATACTTTTCAATGAACGTCTGTTTGATGAGATTTTAATGAATGAGGGAATTATAACGCATTACCTCCCGTTGAAAATTTCGCAGGGAAAAAAGCAGGAGAAAGGTATTGATGTATGGCTGGCGCTTGAAGCCTACGAACTTGCTGTTTATAAAAGGTATGATGTCCTGGTGCTGATTGCCTGTGATGGCGATTATGTACCCCTGGTGCGAAAGCTCAGTACGTTAGGAACGCGTGTCATGCTTTTGAGCTGGGATTTTCAGTATAACGATGAGTTTGGCAGCCTGCAAAGTACAAGGACTTCCCAGGATTTATTGGAAGAGGTAACATATCCCATAGCGATGCATGAGTTAATTGATAATCGTGTACGACAGAATGACTCCATCATCAACAATCTGTTCGGTTTCGCTTCTCCAATAAGGACAGCGGCGCCTTCTTCAAGGCTGTTATCATCTAATGCCGGTAATGCCGGGAAATCAGCCCCTGGGCCTGATAATGAAAATGGAAACGTCGGGCTTGAAATAAAAAAATCAAGGATCAAAACCTTGGAAAACGGCTACGGGTTTATTGAATATCCTCCGAATAATGTCTTTTTCCATTACAGCCAGCTGGTCAATGTCGATTTTAATGATTTAAAAATCGGCGATAATGTAGAATTTACGCTTACAGACCGTGATGGAAAACCGAACGCGATTAATATTAGAAAAGCGGGGGGGGCGTAAGCGGTTTTTTCGGCAAGGAGGCCATTGTATTGACCTCATTCCGTTTTGCCATTTCATGAGAACCTTATTGGAATCATGCTTGTAATAGCGGTCGATCATGGAAGGGGTGTACTGGATTCCAAGATTTATTAAATCCCGGTCGCTATACCCGTTATCCAGAATCCATGTAATGGCGCAACGCTTAAGGTCATGCCAATAAATCCTGCACCCCTGCTTCCTCAAGAATCGCATGCCAGTGCTTTTTAAACTCAATATCATCAGGGCCAAAGGTAGGAGATGAAAGTTTTTTGACACATTGTCGATAATTTTGAAATTTGAGAAGTTCAATATTTCTGAAAGCAAAATACGCGCGTCAGAGGTTAGGTATAAGACAGGAATTAATATTTCTCTTTGAGTGGTCACAATAGCGTTATGCAGGAAGGGGTTTTAAGAGAATTGTAAATAAGGTAAGAATTAAGCGCGCATATTTGTTTTATCCGAGTCAGTCAATTTCCTTAAAAGAAACTATTGTTGGAACTTCAGTCGTTGATATAATGTAATCTTTCTTCTGAATGTCCGCTCTTCCTGAATTATTAATCGTTCGGTTGTGATAAGTTGCTAACCATGCGATTTTATGTTGAATTGATTTTGATCCTCCCTCATTTTTAAACAAGTTACAGATCATTTTTTTATGCTTCAACAATATTTTAGGGCACATTTCCGGGTCATCGAGTTCAGTAAATATTCCTTTCAAATAATCGATGAACCATATTCCGTCAGAATCCAGACGAAGCAAACCCCTAATACTCTTCTTTTCTTCAGCAAGGTCATGTTGGCGCCCCACTAATCTGTTATCCTTTTCTTTAACAAGTTTGTTCAGTGCTGTTGCTGAAATAGCTATACGAGGTACCGTAGCTATATTTGATTCAATTTCATAAGCATCTATAAATCCAGGTCCGAATATCATATATTCATCATAGTATATTTTACCAATAGTTAAGCCACCGCGCATAAATATTCCATAATTCATCATTTCAATTTGAATCAATAATAGATCATTAATTTCATGAAATAACAACCCGGTGGGATATTCTATGTTATCAATTGTGTCAATTCTTCTTGCTCGAATTATTGTATCTGAAAAATTGACATACTGTTGATCATATTTATTTTCACGTTCTGTATCCGGTTCTGAAAAATGCTTTAACTTATTTAATGCATCTAATACATCTGCGCATGGTTTGGAGGATACAAGTTTTTTAAATCCTAATATATCTGAAAATGATATAATTGCTTCATAATATTCCTGCATGGTTGATCCTTTCTATTATTTATTTATTTTTTTCCTTTCCCCCCCTTTCGGGCCTTCAAACGCGCTTCATATATACGGCGTGCTTCCTTAGCTTTTAGTTCAGATAACTCAGCATAAGCTTTTTCATCCATTTTCTTTCCGTTTTGAATAGTTTCCCGCAACTTTCTCTCTTCTTCGAGTTTTTTCGCAAGTTCCTTGGCAAGGTCAGTAAATGTTGCCTCCATGACTATCGGAAGATAAATGTCTGGCACATCATTAAATGCCCTTGCGCCATTTTCACCAAAACGCTCGGCAATTAATTCCCTATGACGAATTTGTTCTTCTTCTAATTGATGCTTCGACGCATTAATTAAGGGGCCAAAAACAGATATTATTTTTGTCCGGCTGACTATTGATAATCCTCGCTCAGCAAGTTCCCAAGCTAAACAATCCGCCAAATATGATACTTCATTGCTATCAAAAGGTTGAATTGTATTGAACCAATGGATAACAGCATCAGCCCGCATCGTCACATTCCTATTACTTTTTGTTATTTGGTCAATAATTCTTGTATTAGAAACGAAATAAGCATTATTAAATTTTTTCCCATTTAAAGAGTAACAACCATTTCTTACCATGTCTACTATTAACAATACCTCTCCTTCAGCCTCCACTTGTCTTTCATGTCGATAATTGCCTATAGATATTCTTTTGGTTTTTATTTGCTCTTTGTAAATATCCTTTTCAGCATAATGTGCATCTATAAAACCGGTAAATGATTTAATATCTGGTACAGTTAGACCTTTTGATATTAGCAGTTTTTTTACATTATCTGAATTTTTTAAAGACGGTGCTTTAATAATCATTTTTATATAATCAAATAGGTTACCAACCTTACCCATGCGCATATTTTCTAATAAGCCTTCAATAAATGCGTTAGATTTTACACCGTTTTGACCGGTTACAGATGCTAACGTTGTTGTATTAGCTTGGCCAGTAGTCTTATCAACTTTGCCATAAGCATAGCGAGCATGCTCTGCAACCTCCTCACAAAGAAGTTCTGTAGTGATTGAGGAAGCATTATTGTTTATTAAAGAAGCCAATAGATGTTTTGCGGGTTCGTGACCGTCACAATTGGCTGCTATATAAGGAATTAAAGAACTTGAATCTAAAATGAACAACGTAGATTTTATTTCAGCAAGACGGTGCTTTATTAAAGATTCATCTATACCTAACATGTGAATCCCAAATTGAGCTTGAGAAGTTAATCCTATAAATTGTTTCTCTGTTGAGTTTGGTTCAGACAATAGTAAAAGAATAAGTTTGTTCAGATAAATTGCCTCTTCTTCATTTTTTAGTAAAGAATGAAAAGCTGGAAGATTCTGAAGTATTGCAGTTAAATGGAATTTGCTATGAACGGTAATATTACCGCTTGACAGTAGCATCCCTATAGAGCGATGTTTTATTGAATCCGATAAAAAAGCATACGCAGCATTGCATACTCTTTCTATTGATTTAGCATTAGTAGTAAAATTAGATATTCTATTTTTTAAAGATATCTTGAATCTATCGTGCAGCAGTTCTATTTTCGTATGTGATTCGGTTATTAAGCGATTGCCTAAATCACTTAAGGCAATCTGGTCTTTGTCTTTCTCAATAAAACCATCACTTAT
>Ga0187871_10001027_pt1 | contig 25070 bp, 22 predicted proteins | sample June2016WEW_16_1_FD_132988 | JGI IMG/M metagenome (GOLD analysis project Ga0187871, IMG submission 132988) | Peatland microbial communities from SPRUCE experiment site at the Marcell Experimental Forest, Minnesota, USA - June2016WEW_16_10 | ecosystem: Environmental > Terrestrial > Soil >...
CCCGGGGCCGACGTGTCGACGGTCATGGCGCAGATCGGATCGGTCGCGGCCCGTCCGGCGTTCCGGGTCGAACGAGCGAGGAACCAGAGCGTCAACAACACGAGCGCGGCCGCGACGTTGAGCGCGAGGGTCCAACCCAACGCGAAGTTCCCGCCGGCGAAACGGACGTGGTGCGTGCTCGGCACCAACGACGCCAGGTGCGAGAGTCGGTCGACCACGAGTCCGCCCACGCTCATGACGAACCACAACATCGCGAAGAGTCGCAGCGCCGCCCGTGTGCCGTAGAAGCGGCGGTAGATGAACAACAGCGGCAACGTCACGAGGTCGGCGAAGATGAAGCTGATCACGCCGCCGAAGGCGACGCCGTGCGCCCAGAGCGCGGCGGCTAGGGGGATGTTGCCCACCGAACAGACGAAGGAGATGACGGCCAGCAGCGGCGCCACCGCCACGTTCTCGAGGACGGTCCACGCGCCGTGGCCGCTCAAGAAGAGGTGGGACCACCAACGATTGGGCACGTCGGCCATGAGGAAGCCCGCGGCCACGAAGCCGGCGAGCAACTCCTTGCGCAACATCGTGAGGTCACCGATGGTGAAGCTCGCGGCGAGACGGTAGTTCTCGCGGTCGCGTGCGCGTTCACGCCAACTCTGGGTCGACACCCGCATCGACGGCGGTGAGTCGCGGATCACGCGCTCGCGCAGGTGGTCTTGGTAGCGGCGCGAGAAGACGTAGTGCGTCGTGAACGAGAGCAGTGCCACCATGAGGGCGCCGCCCGCGAACTGCGCCACGACGAACTGCCAGCCGAGCAAGAGGTACAGGACGATACCCAGCTCGATCACGAGGTTGGTCGAGGCGACCATGAAGATGATCGAATTCGTCCACGACGCCCCGCGCGCGAAGAGCGCCCGGGCCATGGCGCTGGCGGCGTAACTGCACGACGACGAGATGACGCCCAGGATCGAGGACTTCGCCACGTTCTTGGCGTTGGTCGCGCCGAGCTGGCGGCGCAGGGCGTCGCGCGGTAACAGGCTCTGGACGAAACCGGAGAGCGTGAAGCCGAGCACGAGGGGCCAGAACGTGATCCAGAGCATCGCCAGGGCCTCGCGTAGGCCGTCGCCAATGCCGTGGATCAGGGGGTGCAGCGAGGCGAGCACGACCTAGCGCGTGGTCGGGAAGCCGAGGTCGATCTGAGACTCCGAGGGTTGGGGCCAGCGCGTGGTGACGACCTTGGCGCGAGTGTAGAAGGCGAAGCCTTCGGGACCGTAGATGTGACTGTGGCCGAAGAGCGAGTTCTTCCATCCGCCGAAGGAGTAGGCCGAAATGGGCACGGGGATCGGCACGTTGACGCCGATCATTCCGACGCTGACCTCACGCGAGAAGAGCCTCGCCGCGTTGCCGTCGCGGGTGAAGATCGCCACGCCGTTGCCGTACTGGTTGGCGTTCACCATGGCGACGGCCTCGGCGTACGTCGCGACGCGCGAGACACCCAGGACCGGCCCGAAGATCTCGTCGTCGTAGGCCCTCATACCCGGTTTGACGCCGTCGAGCAGGCACGGCCCTACGAAGAAGCCCGGCTTGTCGGCCCACGACGTCCCGTCACGAACGACGGTGATGCCGTCTTGCGGCGCCGAAGTGACGTAACCCGCGACGCGGTCGCGATGCTCTTTCGTGATCAACGGACCGAAGTCGCTCGTGGGGTCGTCGCCGGGACCGACGGTCAATTTATCGAGCCGGTCGGTGATGCGCCCGATCAGTTCGTCGGCGATGTCACCGACCGCGACGACGACGCTGATGGCCATGCAGCGTTCGCCGGCCGAACCGAAACCGGCGTTGATCGCGGCGTCGGCCGCGATGTCGAGATCGGCGTCCGGCAGGACGACCATGTGGTTCTTGGCCCCACCAAGCGCCTGGACGCGCTTGCCGTGCTGGGTGCCCGTGAGGTATACGTGACGCGCGACCGGGGTCGAGCCGACGAAGCTGACCGCGTCGATGCCCGGGTGTTCGAGCAGTTGGTTGACGGTGCCGGCGTTGCCGTGGATCACGCTGAACACACCGCTCGGCAGGCCGGCGTCGCGAAGCAGTTCGCCGAGGCGCACCGACACCGACGGGTCACGCTCGGACGGCTTCAGGATCACGGCGTTGCCCGTGGCGAGTGCGTTGGCGGTCATCCACAGGGGCACCATGATGGGGAAGTTGAAGGGCGTGATCGCCGCGACGACGCCGACCGGCTCGCGCATCGAGTGGACGTCGACACCGTCGGCGACCTGACTGGAGAAGTCGCCCTTCATGTGCTCGGTGAGACCGCAGGCGTACTCGACGTTCTCGAGTCCCCGGGCCAGTTCGCCCTTCGCGTCGGCGATCGTCTTGCCGTGCTCTTGGGTGATGAGTCGCGCGAGCTCGTCGGCGTGCTCGACGAGCAGTTGTCGCAGGGTGAAGAGGACGTTGGTGCGTTGGGAGAGCGTCGAGTCGCGCCAGCCGTCGGCCGCCGTGCGCGCGATCGTGACGACCTCGTCGACGAGTTTCGCGTCGGCGATCGGGAGCTGGGCGCTGACGTCGCCGGTCGCCGGGTTGTAGACGGGGAGGTCACCGGCCCCCTCGACGCGCTCGTCGTTGATGAAATAGGGGATGGTCTTCATGGCACCTCTTTCTCACCCGCAAGACTAACGGGGGAAACGAAATCCGCCGTTAAGGTTTCCTCATGAGCGCCGCGCGGATGAGTCGTTCGCTGCGTGACGCCGCGGCCGTCGATCCGATCGGCTCCGGGCGCTTCGCCGCCGCGATTTCAGATGATTTCGTGACGGCCGGACACCCCAACGGTGGCTATCTACAGTGCCTGATGGCCAACGCGGCACTCGCGGCCAGCGGCGAGGAGGGTTCGGCCCACGTCCACGCCACGGCCGTGACGACCAACTACGTCACGGCTCCGAACGTCGGTGCAGCAGAACTTCGCACGATGGTGCGACGAGTCGGCCGAAGTGTCTCGTTCGTTCACGTCGAACTCCTCCAGGACGGAGCGTTGACCACTGAGTCACTGGTCACGCTGGGTACCGTGGCCCATGACCCCACGGTGCGCTACCTCCATCCTCGGTTGCCGGAGCTCGCGCCGATCGGCGAGTGCCTCCGGCGCACCGTGGTCGAGGAGATCAAGTTCATGAGGGTGGTCGATTTCCGTATGGACCCATCGTGCGCGGCTTGGCTCGACGGGGGTCGTAGCGACCTCGCCGAAGTGAAGGGTTGGCTGGGGTTGAGTGAGGGCGTCGGTGAATGGGACGCCTGGACGCTGCACCTCGCGAGCGACGGTCTGCCGCCCGCGACATTTCCCATCGGTTCATCGGGGTGGGTGCCGACCCTGCAGTTGACGTCCTACGTGCACCAGGTACCGGTGGGCGAGTGGTTGCGGGCCCGCCAGTGGTGCGTCGTCGTCACCAACGGAATCGTCGAAGAGCGCTGCGAACTGTTCGACGCGCGCGATCAACTGGTCGCGACCTCGAGCCAACTGGCGATGGTCCGATTCCCGGCCCGCGAATCGTGAGTGCCGCCCACGCGCTCGAAAACGGCTCGCTCTACATCCGGTCGCGTCTCACGATTCCCAGTGACGAGGTCGCGCTTCGCGTCACCACGTCGGGTGGCCCGGGGGGACAGCACGCGAATCGCTCACTGACCCGTGTCGTGGCGTCCTTCGACGTGAACGAGTCGCTCGTCCTCTCAAAGGCCGATCGAGAGCTGTTGCTCGAGAAGATCGGCCCCGTCGTTCGCACGAGCGCCTCGCGGTTCCGATCGCAGGGACAGAATCGCAGTGCCGCGCTCGAGCAACTGGCCGACAAGATCGCCGTGGCGCTGACGCGATTACCGCCGCGACGCGCGACCCGACCGACCAAGGGTTCGAAGATCCGCCGCGTTGACGACAAGAAGGCCCGCGGTCGCGTGAAGGAGCGGCGCCGACGTCCGACGGAGGACTAGCGGACCTTGTTGAGGTGACGGGCGATCGCCTCGAGCGCCGAGTGGACCAGCCCGTCGAGTCCCGGGTCGGCGTCCTCGTGGGGTCCGCGCAACGGCGTGAGCGACGCGTAACCGGCGACGAGCAGCGCGCCGTCCTCGTCGGCGTCCTCGTCACTGACGTCGCCGATGTCTGGAGTCGCGGCGCCGAGGCGCAGCGTCAGTTCACCGTGCTCACCGAGCACCTCGCCCCGGATCGACGGTCTCGCGGATTTCACGACGCCGGCGCGCGAGATGCGTCCGCGTCGTACGCCCTTCATGTCGGCCGCCGAGAGATTGGGCACGTTCAGGTTGAAGAGCGTGCGCGAGGGGGCGTTCATCAGTTCCTGCAGCACTTCGATCGCGACCTCACCGGCCGTGTCGTAGTGGACGTCCTCGCCCCACTGCACCGAGACCGCGAGTCCGGAGAGCCCCAGTTGCGCGCCGGTCAAGATCGCGCCGACCGTGCCGGAGTGCAGGACGCTGCGTCCGACGTTCGCGCCGGCGTTGATGCCCGAGAGGATGAGGTCGGGCTGGAACTCGAAGCTGCCGACCGCGCCGAGGATCGCGCACAGGGCCGGGGGAGCCTCGAGGGAGTACGCCACCAGTGACTCGGCGTCGGGGATGGCGACGCGCTCGTACTTGACGTTGGGGTGGGAGAAGACGTCGCCGACCGCCGCGGACATGCCGGAGTGGTTGACGCTCGGAGCCACGACGATGGCCTCGCGAACCTCGCCGGCGGGGCCCTCGTCGATCCAACGCGCCACGTTGCGCGCCAACACTTCGAGACCCGGAGCCGTGATCCCGTCGTCATTGGTGAGGAGGATTCGCATACGGCGTACCATAATTGGCGTAGGTAACGGGTCGGTGATTATAAGGAAAATGGCTGATGCTTCCATCGGGTGAACAGATCGCCATTGCTCACGGCGAGGAACGGGCCGTCATCACCGAGGTCGGGGCGACGTTGCGCACCTTCGTCAAGGGTGGCCTGAGCGTCATCGAGGGCTTCGCCGGCGAAGAGGTCCCGTCGGGCGCGAGAGGACAGGTGCTCTACCCGTGGCCCAATCGGATGGGCGATGGGGAGTGGACGTTCTCGGATCGAACGGCCCGTCCGACGATCGACGACGTGGTGCACGCGACGGCCATCCACGGCCTCGTGCGCTGGCGGCCGTTTCGAATCGACTCGGTCAACCAGAATCGCTGCTCGCTCACGCTGCTCCTGCACCCGTCACCGGCCTATCCGTTCCTCAGCGAGATCAACGTGACGTATCACCTGGGTCGACTGGGCCTGACGGTCACGACGACGGTCACCAACCGCGACGACGTACCGATACCCTTCGGCGTCGGCTTCCACCCGTACCTCGCGGTCACGACGCCGACGATCGAGGGGGCCGAACTGGAGATCCCGGCGACGGCCCACGTCGCGGTGAACGATCGCCAGCTGCCGACCGGTGAGATCCTGCCGGTCGTGGGGAGCACCCTCGACTTCACGAAGCGTAAATCGGTGAGCGGTCACGTGCTCGACACGACGTTCACGGAGCTGATCCGTGACGACTCGGGACTCGCCACGGTCGTGCTCGCCGACTCGGCCGGCGGCGAGATCGAACTCAGCGTCGATCGCAACTTCCCGTACCTGCAGGTCTTCACGGGCGATCATCTCGAGAAGGGCCGACGGCGCACCGCCGTCGCCGTCGAACCGATGACGTGCCCGCCGGACGCGCTGCGCAGCGGCAAGGACATCGTCGTGCTCGAACCGGGCCAGCACTGGGCCGGGTCGTGGCGACTGCGGCGGCGATAGCCGTGGAGAAGGTCGTCCTGGTCACTGGTTCGACGAGTGGCATCGGCGAGGCGACCGCGCTGCGCTTCGCCGCGGCCGGCGACCGGGTCGTCTTCAACTCACGTCGCAGCGTCGAGGCGGGCGAAAGACTCGCCGCCGCGACGCCGAACTCGATCTACGTCCAGGCCGACATCGCCCAAAGCGAGGACTGCTCGCGGCTCGTGGCCGAGGTCGTAGAGCACTTCGGACGTCTCGACGTCCTGGTCAACAACGCCGGAACGACGAGGGTGATCCCGCACGCGGACCTCGCGACGGCGTCACTGGACGTCTGGCGCGAGATCTTCGAGGTCAACGTCTTTGGCACGTGGAGCCTCTGCGTCGCGGCGATGGACGCGCTCCGGATGAGCCGTGGCGCGATCGTGAACGTGTCGTCGATGGCCGGCGTGCGACCGCTCGGCTCGTCGATCCCCTACGCCGCGTCGAAGGCCGCGGTCAACCACATGACGGCGTTGCTCGCCAAGGTCGTCGGTCCCGAGGTACGGGTGAACGCCGTCGCGCCGGGCCTGGTCGACACGCCGTGGACCGCCGACTGGGACACGGTGCGCGGCTTCGTCAACGCCGCCGCTCCATTGAAACGCAGCGGCACACCCGAGGACGTCGCCGACGTGATCGTGTCCCTGGCGAACGCCGCCTACGTGACCGGCCAGGTCGTCGTCATCGATGGCGGTCTCAGTCTCGCGACGTAGGTGGCGGCGGCACGAAGAGCCGCAGGAGCCGACAGAGCAGCGCCGTCGACGGTTGAACGAAGAGACGGTTGCGTACCGGCCAGCGCTCGACGCCGAGGAGTTCGAGCTGCCAGGGCGTCATCAACGCGAAGGAACTGCGAACCAGGAGCCAGTTGACCGAACGGCGCGTCGGTCCGCGTTGGACGCCGCGCACGACGAAGTCGCGAGCAATGGCGCCGTCGGGGCTGAGTCGCAGCTCCGGGCGGAATCGTTGGATGGTGGCCTCCAACTCAGCGACCGACTCCGGAGGATTGATCATGCCGAGGTCGCGCGCCAGGTTCGCCATCTCGCGTACGTACCGGTCGGCGTCGGCCTCACTGAGGCGAACGCTGCCGAAGCGTCGATAGGCCGTGAGGAACATCGAGGTCTCGGCGGCGTGCACCCAGGCGAGGAGATGCGGGTCGTTGGCGAAGTAGGTAGCGCCGTCGTCGGCGACGCCGCGCACGCCTTGGTGCACGGCGAGGACCCGCTCGATTGACGCGAACGCCTGGGCCCGGGTGCCGTAGGTCGTGAATCCGATGAAGTTCGCGGTCTGGAGCAGTCGACCGAGCGGGTCTTCGCGGTAACGCGAGTGCTGGGCGACCCCGGCCATGGTGTGCGGGTGGAGCATCTGGATGAAGAGCGATCCGAGTCCGCCGACCAGCATCGGCGGCAGGTCGCCGTGGATGATCCGCGCCACGCTGTCCAAGGCGAAGTAGGCCTCGTCGGGATCGTTGCAGCGCGGCGGGGGGTCCTTGGAGAGACCGACCGCGGCGCGGATGTCGCGGTTGACCCGGCGTCGTAGTTGGATCAGGGGTTCAACGGCCAACGACGCCACCTTTCATCTCGGGCTCCCGCCCAGGTTAGGTTGGGCACTTCCAATTGGAGCAGCGGTCTGGGACACTGGTGGTATGGCCTCGACGCAACCGCTTCGCATCACGACGACCGAGGGTGAGGTCGAGACCGACGACGCCGTCGAAACCAAGAAGCCGTGGAACGTGATCGTGTGGAACGATCCCGTCACGCCGATGACGGTCGTCGTGGTGATCTTCAAGAAGATCTTTGGTTACTCGAACAATAAGTGCACGCAGTTGATGCTGGCCGTGCACCACGAGGGCCGGGCCCTCGTATGGTCGGGCCATCGCGAACGCGCCGAGAGCTACTGCGTCAAGTTGCAGGTCTCGGGCCTGCAGAGCACGATCGAACAGGACAACTAGTGGCCGGATCCAAGGTCTTCACCCGTCGTCGCGACGGCCGGGTGGAGGTGCGCATGAACGAGTTCGGCCGGTCCGTCGTGCGCAGCGCCTTCGCCAACGTCCTGGCCGCCGAGCGCGACCCCGACCACGAGTGGCACGTCTCGCTGTCCGGTCCGATCGATCCCAGTCTCGACCAGGACAACCCCGCGTCGATCCTGGCTCGCCAATCCGAGACCTCAACCAACGCCGAGTTGGCGAGTCTCACCGTCGAGGAGCAGTTTCTCAACGACGCCGAGGCCTGGGTGTGGCTCACGACGCTGCAGGTCGCGCTCCGTTCCACGGCCCAGACCAACGGGCTGCACACCGACGAGCAACTGGCCGCGGCCGACGAGCAGATGTTGGGTTACGTGCGAATGCTGCAGTCGCTGTTGTTCGACCTGGCGGCGTGTTTCTGAGGCCGACGAGCCGTATCAAATCTCGCACAAATTCAATCCACGCAAGGGCTTTGGCGAGATCTCGGTTCTAGTCTCGCTGCATGACGGCGGCCTCTGATCGACTCGAGCTGTCGCGACTGGTTCACCGTTTCGGACTCGGTCCCAAGCCCGGTGAGTACCTCCAACTCCTGGCCGCCGGTATCCCGCAGGCGCGCGCACAGATCCTGGCGCGCCGATTCGACCCCGGTCTCAACGCGCTCGTGACGCCGCCGTTCCCGAACATGGGCCAACCGCCTTCGGACCCGACCGCGAGCGCGGCCTACTGGCAGGAGGTCTACGACCAGTCGGTCAGCGTGGCGATGTGGTGGATGGACCGGATGGTGCTCGCCGACTACCCGTTCATCGAGCGCATGACGTGGTTCTGGCACGGTCACTGGGCGACGTCGATCAGCAAGGTCTCCTACGCGCTGCCGATGAAGATCCAGAACGACACGCTGCGCACGCACGCCCTGGGCAATTTCAAGGACATGTCGCGCGCGATGGTGCGCGACGGCGCGCTGATCTTCTGGCTCGACGGCGAGGAGAACGTCGCGTGGTCGCCCAACGAGAACCTGGGGCGTGAGTTCATGGAGCTCTTCACGCTCGGGGTGGGCAACTACTCCCAGACCGACGTGCACCAGGCGGCCCTCGGCTTCACCGGTTACGACGTCGATCAGACGAGCGGTGCCGTCACCTTCGATCCCCAGAACCACGACCACAAGCCGGTCAGCGTCCTCGGCAAGCGACAGGTCTTCGACGCCGAGTCCTTGAGTGACTGGATAGTGTCGCGCCCGCAGAACGCGACGTTCATCGCGCGCCGTCTCTGGTTCCGGTTCATCTCTTCGAGCGTCGAGGCGCCGTCCTCGCTGGCGAAGGTCTTCGAGGGTCGTGACATCTCGCTTCTCATCAACGCCATCGCGCGGGACCCGGCCATGCGGCGGCCCCAGTACTCGCAGGCGAAGTCGCCGGTCGAGTGGTTCGTCTCGGCCTGTCGTGCGCTGCGCATCACGCCGTCGAGGCTCCCGTCCTCGGGCGCCGTCAACTGGTACCTCAGCTCCATGGGCCAGTTCCCCTTCAACCCACCCAACGTCGGTGGCTGGCCCTACGACGAGGGGTGGCTCACCGCCGCGGCGACCCAGTACCGGATCAACCTGGCCTACTACCTGGTCCAGAACGGTCACATCGAGCCGCTCACCTCGGTGCCCAAGGACAAGGTGGTCCAGGCGGCCGCCGACTGGCTGGGCGTGGCGCAGTGGAGCGTGCGCACCGAGCGCTCGCTCAACCAGGCCGTCTCAGACCCGACCCGACTGGCGCTCCTGGCGCTCAACGCCCCCGAGTACTTGGTGAACGCATGAGCCCGTGCGACTTCAACCGCCGCCAGTTCCTCAAGTACACCGGCGCGGCCGGCGCGGCCACCGTGGCCCTCACCCTGTCGATGGACGACGTCGCCCAGGCGGCGGCCGTGGCTCCGCTGCCCGTCGGCACGCCGATCCTGGTGATCGTCACGCTCTACGGCGGCAACGACGGACTCAACACCGTCGTGCCGTACCTGGATCCGGCCTACCTGTCGAATCGGCCGGACATGTCCCTCGACGCCTCCGAGGTGCTGCCCCTCAGTGACTCGTTGGCGCTGAATGGCACGATGACCGGATTCGCGTCGCTGTGGACGGCCAACAAGCTGGCCATCGTGCTCGGCACGAGCTACCCGAACCCGAACCTCTCGCACTTCTCGTCGATGGCGATCTGGCAGACCGGTTCGCCCATCGAAGAGATCTCGACCGGCTGGATCGGTCGCTACCTCGACTCACTCCCGCGTGACCCCTTCCGCGCGATCGGCATCGACTCGACGCTCACGCCGCTCCTCGCCGGGGATCAACGCGTCGGTTCCATGGTGCCGATCAGTGGTCTGCAGGTGCCCAACGGATCGCTCGCCACTCAACTCGAGCTGCTCGCCGACACGTCGAAGCAGGACACCCAGTTGGTCGGCGACGCCGCCGGCTCCATCGCCGACCTCTTCTCGCTCTCGGCGACGCTCACGCCGGTCCTGGCGACCGCGCCGCCGACCACCGCGACACCGCTCGCCCAACAACTCGACGTCGTGGCGAACATGATCACCGCCAACGTGCCGACCCGGGTCTACTCGGTGTCGCTCAGTGGCTTCGACACGCACGCCGACGAACTGAGTCAACAGAACGTGCTCGTCGGCCAGGTGTCCGACGCCATCACGGCGTTCCTCACGCAGATCGACACGACCCCGCGCGCCGACGACGTCGTCGTAATGGTCTACTCCGAGTTCGGTCGTCGGGTGCAGGCGAACGGGGGAGAGGGCACCGACCACGGGACCTCGGCGCCGGTCTTCGTCGCCGGCAACCGCGTCGCCGGCGGTTTCTATGGGGAACAGCCCTCGCTGACGAACCTGGTGCAGGGGGACCTCGCGGTCGTGGTCGACTTCCGCGACGTCTACGCCTCGATGCTCGAGGACGTCCTCGGTGTCGACGCTGGCAAGATCCTGAACAACTGGTCCACCAAGTTGGACCTCATCACGGCGGTGTCGTAGCGACGCCCACGGCTCGATGAGCGTCGGAGCTAGGCCCGGGTCCTCACCACGTCGTTGATCGACTCGACGATCTCCTCGGCGCTCGCGCCCGGCCCGAAGACCGCGGCGATGCCGGCCGCTCGCATGTCCTCGAGGTCGTTGTTCGGCACGATGCCGCCCACGATCACCGGTATGTCCGAACCCTTCGCCCGCAGGGCCTCGACGACCAACGGGGCGAGTGTCAAGTGAGCGCCGGACAGCATCGACAGGCCCACGACGTCGACGTCCTCTTGGATCGCCGCGATCGCCACGGTCTCGGGCGTCTGGAAGAGTCCGGTGTAGATGACCTCCATGCCGGCGTCGCGCAGCAGTCGCGCGACGACCTTGATGCCCCGGTCGTGTCCGTCGAGTCCGACCTTGGCGACCAGGACCCGCACGCTCACAGCGTCGGCACCTCGACGTGACGGCCGAAGACCTTCTCCATCGCGCCCATCATCTCGCCGAGCGTGACGTCGGCGCGACCGGCGTTGATCAGGGCCGGCATGAGGTTCACCTCGGGATCGGTCGCGTCGCGGGTCAGCTCTTCTAAGGCCAATAGGACCTTCTCCTCGTCGCGGTCGCGGCGCACGTCGTTCAGTCGACCGACCTGCTTGCGCTCGTCCTCATTCGTGATGCGCAGGATCTCCAAGTCCGCGTCGTCGTTGCCCTCGGTGAAGTCGTTCACGCCGACGACGATGCGCTGGCCGGCGTTGAAAGACCGCTCCAGGTCGTAGGCCGACTCGGCGATCCGGCCCTGGAACCAGTTGTCCTCGATACCCCTGATGCAGCCCTCGAGCATCGAGCCTTTCCCCATCGACATGATCTCGGCGAAGATCTCCTCGGCCTGACGCGCCATCTCGTCGGTCAACGCCTCAACGAAGAACGAACCACCCAAGGGGTCGGCCACGTTCGTGACGTTGGTCTCGTGCGCGATCACCTGCTGGGTGCGCAGCGCGATGCGCGCCGCCTTCTCCGAGGGCAGGGCCAACGCCTCGTCCATGGAGTTCGTGTGGAGCGACTGGGTGCCACCCAAGACGCCGGCGAGGGCTTCGATGGCCGTGCGCGCGATGTTGACCTCGGGCTGTTGGGCCGTCAAGGAGACGCCGGCCGTTTGGGTATGGAAGCGCAGCTTCCAACTCAGTTCGTTCGTCGCCTGGTAGTGGTCGCGCATCCAGGTCGCCCACAGGCGCCGTGCCGCGCGGTACTTGGCGATCTCTTCGAAGAAGTCGATGTGGGCGTTGAAGAAGAACGACAGCCGCGGGGCGACCTCATCCACCTCGAGTCCGGCGGAACGGGCGAGTTCGACGTAGGCGAAGCCGTTGGCGAGCGTGAAGGCCAACTCCTCGGCGGCCGTCGACCCGGCCTCGCGGATGTGATAGCCCGAGACCGAGATCGAGTTCCACTTGGGCATCTCGGCGGTGGTGAAGGCGATGGTGTCGCGCACCAGTCGCATGGACGCTCGAGGCGGGAAGACGAACTCCTTCTGGGCCTGGTACTCCTTCAAGATGTCGTTCTGCAACGTGCCGCCGAGTTGGGCGCGCGCGACGCCGCGCTCTTCGGCCTGGGCGACGAAGAGCGCGAGCATGACGGCGGCCGGAGAGTTGATGGTCATCGACGTCGTGATGGACGCTAGGTCGATGTCCTTGAAGAGGTCGCGCATGTCGGCGAGGCTGTCGATCGCCACGCCGCAGCGTCCGACCTCGCCGAGGGCCATCGGATCGTCGGAGTCCAGGCCGAGCAGCGTGGGCATGTCGAAGGCCGTCGAGAGGCCCTGGCCCCCGGCGGCGATGATCTCCTTGAATCGTTGGTTCGTGTCCACGGCGGTGCCGAATCCGGCGAACATCCGCATCGTCCACAGTCGACTCCGGTACATGGAGGCGTGCACGCCGCGCGTGTAGGGGAAGAGGCCCGGGAACTCTCCGTCGACCGGTCCGTAGACGGGGTCCTCGGGGACGCCGGACATCGTCGCGAAGGCGGCGTCACGCTTGGCGGACGCTTCGTAGAGTGCAAGCCACTGGTCGTAGGCCGACGGGGTCATCTGGTCACCTCCGGACATTGCGTCCCGTGCTCAGCATAGGTTCCGCCCGCTGAACGATCGGGGGCGAAAGGAAGTTCCGGTAAAATCTGTCTCAAGTCTCAAGTCTCAGATCATTAAGTAGTGTTGCGACTCCAATGTTGTGGTGGGAAGGCGAACGTTGACGTATCTACGAGGGGACTTGGAGCGATGAGGATCTTGGTGACGGGAGCCGCCGGCTTCATCGGATCGACGACGGCGTCCCTACTGGTCGACGAGGGACACGAGGTGTCGGGAGTCGACAGTCTCGTTTCGGGCCGCCGCGAGAACGTCCCCGAGGGCGTGAACTTCGTCGAGGGTGACTGCGGCGACGCCGAACTGATCAGATCTCTCGGCACCTTTGACGCGTGTGTGCACTTCGCCGCGCTCATCGCACCGGGCGAGTCGATGAAGTTCCCGGAACTCTTCTTCTCCAACAACGTCGCGTCGAGTTTTCGACTCCTCGAGGCACTGATCCACACCGGCGTCGAGCGGTTCGTGTTCTCTTCGTCGTGCGCGGTCTACGGCGATCAAATCGAGATGCCGATAGACGAGAGTCGCGCCCCGCGTCCGCATAGTCCCTACGGTCAGAGCAAGCTCATGGTCGAACAGGGTTTGGAGTGGCTCGTCGCGCAAGGTCGTCTGCGCGCGGCGTCGCTTCGATACTTCAACGCCGCCGGCGCCACGTTGGCCCACCCCGAACGCCACGATCCGGAGATACACCTCATACCCATTGCCTTCGACGCCGCGCTCGGTCTTCGCGATCGCCTGGACGTCTACGGCGACGACTACCCGACGCCGGACGGGACGTGCGTGCGTGACTACATCCACGTCAGTGACCTCGCCGAGGCTCACTCGTTGGCCATTGGTGCACTCGACGCGCATACCGGACTCACGTTGAACCTGGGCACCGGCGTAGGTTCGTCGAACCGTCAAGTGATCGACACCGTAAAGAAGGTCACCGGTCGCGAGTTCGAGGTCCGTTACGTCGAGCGCAGGGCGGGCGATCCCGCAGCCGCCGTCGCGAGCAACGCTCGCGCCAAAGAGGTCTTGGGATGGAACCCTCAACGATCGGATCTGCACACGATCGTGACCGACGCCTGGGCCGCGCACCAAACTCTCTAGCGATCGAACCCTGTAGTACTTGAGCGTTCACGCCGCACATCGTTGCTCGATGATCGCCGACCCTCGATTGTCCGAGACTTTATCCACAAGTTGATGGATTTAATCGTTACTTTTTCCACAGGTTGATTGAATTGCCAATCGGCTGTTCACACTCCGCGTTACCCCTGATGCGAGGAGAACTCGAGAGGAGTTGTGAACTTTATGACGTATTCGTAATTATTTTTTAACATTAAACCGGACTAATTCCTTTTGATTTGGCGGGCCGTTGTCCCATAGTGGGTGCGCACTTGTTTCTACTTTGTCAGGTTATATACATGCAAAAAAAGAATGCTGGACCGGGTGAGCGCAGGGCAGCGCATCTGGTTACACAGCTCTCTGCCCTCGCTGCGGCAACTGCTGTTCTGGTTGCGTTCATCGTCATTGACGCCAGCGCATCGGCGAACTCCACCACGAGTGTCGGTACTACCCAATTGGGATCCGGTGCGAGCGCGAAGTACAAGTCATCGCTGAGTGATGCCATCAGCAGTTTGGCGGTCGGCGGGACGACTTCCATCGGCGTGAACGTAGCGAGGAAATATACGGTCAAGCTCGCGACGAAGTTGACGAAGATCCGGCGTCACTCACCGACGACCACGACGACGAAGGTGAAGTCGACGACGACGTCATTGGGCGGGGCGACCTCCACGACGTACTCCAACTTCTCCACGACGACGACCTTCGCGAATGGCACCACGACCACCACATTCTTCAACGGCGATACGACGACGACCTTCGCGAATGGCACCACGACCACGACGACGCCCAGTGGGACCACCACGACGACGCATCCGATTGGCACCACGACGACGACCGCGCCGAAAGCAACTACCACGACGACCGCGCCGAAATCGACCACCACGACCGCGCCGCCGGTCACCACCACGACGTCCGCTTCCGGCAGTGCAATCCCCGACGGCGTGCCAGACAGTTCGGAGCCGTCGGGCGAGGCGCCCCCTGGAGCCGATGCGATGAGTGGCTACCATCAGGTCTATTCGACCGACTTCACCGGATCCTCGGAGCCGAGTGGATGGCAGGAGTACTCCGGAGCACCGGGATCGGAGGACCCCGGCTCCCAGTGGGCGGTCACACACGATGTCGTGAGTGGAGGGATACTTTCGCTGAACGCGTGGCAAGACCCGGCATTCGGTAATGAGTGGGTCACCGGTGGTACCAGTCAAGACGGTGAGTCACTCTTATACGGAGCGTGGTTCGTTCGCTCACGGGAAACGGGTCCCGGCCCAACGCTCGTCGAACTGCTCTGGCCCACGAACAACTCCTGGCCGCCGGAGATCGACTTTGATGAGACCCTCGGCCCATCAACCTTCACGACGTCGACGGACATTTGGGCCGTCAACAACGGAACCGTGAGCCAGGTCGACGTTCATCTCAACATCGACATGACCCAGTGGAACACCTTCGGAGTCATTTGGACGCCCTCAAAGATCACGTACACGGTCAACGGCAAGGCTTGGACAACGTTCAGTACCGCTTCGGAGATCCCCTCGACGCCCATGCATCTGGACCTCCAACAGCAGACGTGGTGCGGATCTTCGGCGGGATTGGACGGCGAAGATGCCTGCCCCACGGCGCCGGAATCGATGCAGGTCGACTGGGTGGCGGAGTACCAGGCGAACTAGTTCACTGCTCGACACGAACCCGTTGGGACGAATCACGGACTGTGTCCGCGGCGTCCTAGGTCGTCGAAGGCACGCCGGAGCGTGTGATCCGGGTTCCGACCTTCTACGGTGCGTCGGCCGCCGGACGGAGCGAGGTTTGACCGTTCGCGGTCAGGCGATAACGCCGTATCGAGACGGGCAAGAAGAAGATCCCCTGCAGGGCCGACGTGACCAATGACGCGACACCGATCGCCAGGATGCCGTGCCGGCTGATCAAGGAGAATAGGACCCCGAAGAAGACCGCCACGCTGATCACGTCGCGCAGAGCCAGCCACCAGACGCGCCTATCCAGCCACGCGAAAGCGCTATAGAAGATCGACACCGCACTCAACGGAAGTGACAGCAAGAGCATTCGAAGGAGCGTGATCGTGGTGTGGGTGGCGTAGGTCGAGCCGACGAGTCGCAGGATGAACGGGGCGAATACTACGCCGATGGTGACGCTGGGCACGAGGACCGCGCTCATCGTCCCGATCGCCATGTTCGTGTGATGGCGCAGGGCGTGCGGCTCCGATGCCGCTTCCACCACGAAGGACTTGTAGACGCTCATCAGGAAGACCGTCAGGCTTCCCGTGATCAGCGCGGGCATGTAGTAGTGGGCGTTCGCCACGGCGCCGAGTCGTTCGATCACGATCAGCGTCACGACCGCCGGAGTGAGCGTGACGTACAACAAGGTGGCGTACTGCGCGCCCGCGAGGACGACGAGCTCCTTGGAGCGCGGCAGCGTCTCCGATTGCGCCCGGAGCATCACGTGTTCCGGGATGCGTCGGCGAAAGATGTACCAATTGACCGCGATGAGCGTGAGGATCACCGGCAACGACCAGGCCAGGAAGATTCCTTGATCGGGAGAGACGGCAACGAGAATCGGCAAGAGCGCCAACTTCATCGCGCCGAAGAGGATGTTTTCCAGGGGTACCCATTTGGAAGCCCGAAGACCGATCAGTACCGAGTCCTGGAGCGCGAATATGGTCCAGAGCACGACGGCCACGACGAAGAGGGTGCGCCAGGCGAACGCGGAGGGCAGGTAGCTGTGCGCGAGACCCGAGAACGCGTAGATCGCGGTGATCGCGACTGCGCACATGATGCACATCACGTACGCCCGGATGACGAAGCTCCTCGTCTGCGATCCGGCGACCGGCAGGAAACGTTCGAAGATCGTTCCGAAGCTCAACTGGGCGAGGGTCGCCAACAGGATCATGGCGGTGACCTCGGCCGACATTCGCCCCACCGCCGTCGCCGTGGCCAAGTGGGCCGCGACACCCCAGAAGGCGACGCCGAGGATCGCCGATCCGACCGACGAGACCATGAGCGCGACGGCGTTTTGAACCAATCGGCTCGTCAAGGGACTCCTCGGCGAGCCCTCGGCCTGGTCTGGTTGCGGGTATCTCCTCATAGACCGAATCTTCATGTTAGGTGTCCAATCCTTGAGCGTAGGACGCCGATGGTGAATCAGAGGGAATGACGCGAACGGTGAAGCTTCGTTGCCGAATCGACGAGATCGATCGCTCACCCATCCGTCCCTTTGAGTGCCCATGAAGCGTGGGAGAAGATCGCCCGCGTTGACGTGCCAGGATTTCCTACCTGGTTAGTGGAAAGAGGTCTGGACTCCTGAGGACCTGAAAAGATTCAATGACAACGGAAACCCAACGGCGGACCTGAGGGGATACTCAATTCTGAGAATTGCATTATCGGGGTTTTTCACAGATATGACTGATTTTCACACCATATCGACGGAGTTTTACTCATGTGAATCCTCAGTTTTAACAATTGCGCTATTGACTTCGAGAGACGAAACTGCAAGTCTTTGTGACGCAAGGGCTGAAGGAGAATCCAGGTGGTAGCCCTGAACCTTGACGTGCCGATGCATGGTGCGGACGATGAATTTGAGCGGTTCGGCGAACCTTCAGGTCCAACTGTCTCGATCATGATTCCGACGCTCAACGAAGCCGGCAACCTCCCGTATGTCCTGAATACGATCCCCAACTGGGTCGACGAAGTCGTCCTCGTCGACGGTCGATCTATCGACGACACGCTACGAATCGCGAAGGTTCTCCACCCGGATATTCGAATCGTGACCGAACTGCGTCGCGGCAAGGGTATCGCCATGCAAACCGGCTTCGAGGCGTGCAAGGGCGACTACATCATCGCCCTGGACGCTGACGGTTCGATGGACGGAGCGGAAATCCCCAAATTTCGAGACGCTCTCGACGCTGGGGCCGAGTACGTAAAAGGTACGAGGTTCGGCAAAGGGGGAGGATCCGGCGACATCACTGCCTTCCGCCGCTTCGGCGACGGCGGTATCTGTTTTCTCATCAGGATGTTGTTCGGCGGGCGATACACCGACGCGACCTACGGCTACATCGCAATTCGCAAGGACTGCGTCGCGCGACTGGGCATCGACACCGACGGTTTCGAGGTCGAGACGCTCATCGGCATTCGCGCCGCGAGGGCTGGACTACGCACGGCAGAGGTTCCTTGCTATGAAGCCATCCGAATCCACGGCACGAGTAACCTCCATGCCATGAAGGACGGAATACGGATATTTCGAACGATCGTCAAAGAGCGATTCCGGAGGAAGATCCGTGCGTCGTAATTTCGAGAACAACACCTTCTTGGGCGGTCTGTCGTCGATCGTGGTCGCCGGTCCGAGCTCGTCGCTGACGATTCCCGGAATCATCGTTTCGCAGATTGTTTCCTCACTCTGTGAAAATAATTCAGTGATCCGCATCGATGTTGACGCGACGAGTGATTTCGACGCGGGCTTGCATCGATCGCGTTCTCTCGCCGCGGCTCATCACTCCGCTTTGACCAATCCAATCGTGAACCATCGCGCTCCATACAACGCTCGTCTGCGGGCCCAATCCTTCTACGAGTGGATCAAGCCCGGTTCCCGAGCCGCGATCGCGATCGTCTGGCCCGGTCTCGACCACTCGTGGATTCGTCAGTTCCTCGCTGCGGCGAAGTCTGCAGGCGTCACCTCGATGGTGATGGTCGTCAGCCTGCCTCGTCCCGATGCGTCAAAGCTCGTGGCGATCGCGGACTCGATGTTCAAGGCCGACGCCGTACTGGTCGGCACTGCGAACGAGGCGGAAGCTCTTACGAGAGTTTTCGGTACACACGGTCCGAAGGTCGAAGTGCATAAAGCGCTGTCGCTCCATGGTCAAGAGGAGCGGTCGTCGGTTCACCGGATCACGGCGTTCCTGCAAAAGGACAGTCACGAGACACTCGCGACGCTGCTGAGAGCCTTCGACGCGATTCCGGAAGCGTGGATCGAGAGTTACAAACTCGACGTCGTGATGCGCTACCGAGGTGACCTCGCCGAGAAAATGGTGGAGGAAAGTTATCACTCCGACTTCGTCAGCCTCAACGGCATGGACATTGCATCGACGGACTTGAATCGTCTGTGCGCGTCGTCATCGGCGCTGATCATCGCCGACCCTGCGTTCGACTCGCGAGCGTTCTCGATCGCCGTCGAATGTGGCGTGGCGGTCGTCGTCCTTGCGTCGACGCTGTTGCCCGAGGTCGGGCGCGGGTACGTGGGTGCCCTGTTGGCTGACATGAGTCGCCCGGTGTCGGTGCGAGTCGCACTGTCGCACGCGTTGCGTCTCGCCGATTTGCACTTTCCCCCGCCCGACTCTTGGAATGACCTCGTGAATCAACTCGTCGGAACGACGCCGCTCCGCGCCGTACCACCGTTGCCGTTGGTCCCGTCGAGGCGGATCGTCTAGATCCTCATCAGTCTGGCCTCTTCAGTCGCTACGTGATACACGCGCAGTGGGGCTCGCGCGGGGTCGCCTTTGCGGATAATCGCCGGAGAACTGCGTCGGTATCAGTTCCGTGGCCGCGAAAGCCAGACACGTAGTATTGCGGAACGATACGGGCAAGTTTCGACTGCGTATCGTTGATTGGCGCGAAAGGAACCTCTTGAACTGGACGTCCAAGTTGATGACGTTTCTCAGGGGCTTGCGACCGCCTCACACGGATCCGCGTCAACTAGCGGTCGACCCCGATCTGTCGTTCGAATCAGCCCTCGACCGACTGCGTGACGAACGCTCGGGCATGGCATTCATCTATGCGGCGATGGACCTCTTCGTGGCCCACTTCGAGTTGAAGGACGTGGTCCTCGTGTTCTACGACGGTCATGGGGGCAACCAGATTTTTCGATGGGGTGGCAAGCCGATCACTCCCGACAGAAAGTCGCTGATCACCGCGGCGCCGGGGGGCTACTGCTTTCCCGAATTCGACGATGTTGACGCCCTCGACCTCTTGTTCGAACGGTGCCGACAGGAGTTCAACGATCTTCGATCGAGGGGTGACGCGTCGACGGGAGTTATCTCACCTCGTCCATTTCGCGAGCGGACGCGCGAAGAACCGAGGCGAGTCGAGGAGGAACCATCCAACGCGTTGGTTGAGGTTGACGATTCCCAGGCCGAGGGCTCGGAGCTCGAGGTGGCGGCGTGGCGACCACTCGTGTCGAAGGTCTTCGTCTACATAACGCTCGCGAACATCGTCCTGGCGGCGCTGGACGTGACGGGGATCGTTCGATTCGTCCTCGGACTTGTTCTGGGCGTCGCCATACCCGGTTGGTCGATCGTCGGACTTATCCACTTCCGCGACACTGCGTTGGAAGTCGCGCTCACGATGGCCGCGAGCTTCGCCGTCGTCATGGTGGGTGCGCAGATCTTGATCACCATTCACTTCTGGCACCTCGAAGCGTTCGAGATATTCCTCTGCCTGGTCTGTCTGCCGTCGCTGATGTATCAGGCGAAGTGGACGTGGTTTCTCGAGTGGTGGGATCGATGACGGTTGAAACTCTGGCGAGCGTGGCGACGATGAGCGCCCCGATCGTGGCCATCGTGCTCGTCGTCGTCCTCGGACTCCTCAGTTGTCGGGCCGGTATCGCCGCTCTCGGATTCACCCTGAAGAGGCACGTCCTCAGGTGGTTGGATCTTTCAATCGCCGCGTCACTGGTGGTCTTTGCGGTCTGCGTGATCGCTCGGTTCAAGTTGATCGGGTGAATCGATGACGACCGCCGAGTTATCTCGCGAAACCACCGCCTCGAGATCTCGAGCACGCGACCGCTTGGGTCTGTGGTGCGGCGTGGCGGGAATCGTCCTGTGGATCTACGCCGTCCACCACGCGGATTTCGCCCGGATGAGTGGTTACGGCCTCGCGTCGATTCTCGACGGGGCCTACTACCTGGGACTCGCCCTTGTCATCATCGGTTTCTGCAGCGAACTCGTTCGCCCGGTCCTTCGTCCTCGGCGACTTATCTTCCTCATCGTCGTTCTCGTCGTCTTCATGTACGGCACGGCGCCGGCCATCGAGCCTCTCGCCGCGTATCCCGAGTCGTTCGTTCACACCGGTTTCATTCAGTACATCCTCGTGCACGGCCATCCGCTCGATGACTATGACGGTCGATTCTCTTGGCCCGGCGCGTTTTCGATGGCGGCGGTCCTCACCAGATTCGTCGGGCACTCCAGCGCGATGGTCTTCACGAAGTGGTTCCCGCTCTTCATCGAGCTGGCCGGGTTGGCGCCCCTCATTGTGATCACCCGCTCGAGTGGCGTAGAGCGCCGCGTCGCCTGGTTGGCCATCGCGGTCTTCTACAGCTCGAACTGGATCTTTCAGGACTACTTCTCGCCCCAGGGCCTCAACTATTTCTTCTTCCTCGTCATCGTGGCTGCCGTCTTCGCGTGTTGGAAACCGCTCAAGTTGGCTATCTCTGACGATCGCCGCAAGTCGATCCGCACGAGGTTCCGTCGAACGCGAATGGCGCTGTCGCGTGATCGGTTGGCCGGTCGAGACGTGACGTCGGCGTGGGGAACGCGCCAGATGGTCGGTCTGCTCGGTCTCCTCGGCCTCCTCTTCGTCGCCTCGACCATCAGTCACCAGTTGACGCCTCCCGCCATAGTCCTGGCCCTGGTCGCTATGTTGATGACCCGTCGCCTCGGCCGACCAGAGCTCGTCGTGATCCTCGTCGTCCTGGTGTTCGGATGGCTCAGCCTGGGAGCGTCAAACTACTGGGCCGGCCACCTCTCCAACATCTTCGGTTCCTTCGGGGACTTCGCGAGCAAGTTCAGTTCCAACGTGGCCAACCGTGTGACCGGACTCCCGGCGCACCGATTCATTGCCAAACTCCGAATTCTGATCACCGGCATTCTCTTCCTAGGCGCGGCGATCGGGTCCCTGCGGCGATCTGCTGACTCGCGCACGCTCGAAGTGCTCGTCGCGGTTCCGTTCTTGCTCGTCGCGGCGCAGAACTATGGCGGCGAAGGACTGATCCGCGTGGTGCTCTTCGGCTTACCTTTCTCGTCGCTCCTCTTCGCCTCCATGTTCTGGCCGCCGTCCACCGGTGATATCCGCTCCTTCCTTCCACAGATTCCCGAGGGTTCCATCGCTCGTTTGGTGAGGTTCGCCCTCCCGACCTTGATCGCAACGGCGTTGGTGGTGTTGTCCTTCGCCACGACCATTGCTCGAGGCGGCAACGACTCGTTCCAATCAATGTCGGCGGGCGACCTGTCGGCGGTGGAGTACGTCTATGCGCACGCCCCGCCGGGCGTCGACATTGACGTGGGCATGACGAACGCCTTCATGCCGTTGCTCTACAAGGATGTTGGTGTGATTCGTTCGTTCGCGGATCTCTCGGTGTTGCCAAAGCATCTCGGTAGGGACACCACGCGCCTGCTGCGGCGAAGGCCCCTGTTCATCCTGCTTTCGAAGTCGGAAGAGGCGTACGGAGAGCAGGTCCTGGGCTATCCCGCGGGTTGGCAGGCGAAGATAAAGAAGGCGCTACTCAAGAACGGCTACCGGGTCGTCGCACACTATTCAACTGCGGTCGTACTGAGGGAGACGCCGGTGGCGCACTTTTACTCCCCGATCCACTCGGCGCCACAGTTCTTCAAATAGAGATCGAACAGAGAGTATGACCGATGAGCACTCCAATCAGCGCGTGCTCGAACCGGCATGGGAGAATTCCAGAGTGAAACGCGAAGCAGCCCTTGGACAGTACGAGTTCGCGACCTCCGCGCTCGGCTTCGGGACCGCCGGGATCTTTCGCGAGCCCAGCAAAGTGGCCCGTCGACGCTTACTCGAAACGGCGCTCGCTGGGGGAGTGCTTCACTTCGACACCGCACCGATGTATGGGCTCGGCCTCGCCCAAGGCGAACTTGGTCAGGTCCTTCGCGGACATCGAGCAGAGGTCGTCATAGCGACGAAAGTGGGAATCGGTCTCACCCCACTCGCGAAAGTGCTCGGACGAATGCAGGGTCCCGCTCGAAGGATCCTCAACGGTGTGCCCGCGCTACAACAACAGGCGCGCCAGAGCGCGGCGGGCCCGTCATCCGGAAGGTTTGGCGGGCTGTTATACAAGAACACGTTCGACGTGAAATCGGCACAGCGAAGTCTCGATGAAAGTCTGCGGGCGCTCGGCACCGACTACATCGACCTATTGCTGCTCCACGATCCCGAGGCATCACAACTCGATCCCGCCGAGACATACGGACTTCTCGAGAGCGCACGGACCGCCGGCAAGATTCGCTCCTGGGGCGTCGCCGGTGAGGCCGACACCGCACTCTCCGTCATCAACCTCTTGCCCGGTCCGACACCGGTCGTCCAGATTCGAGACGATATCTTTCGACGAGATGAGTGCGTCGCCCTGCCGTCGGAGTCCGACTACCTCATCACGTTCGGCGTCCTCGGCGGTGCGCTGCCCGTGGTTCTGGCGCACGTCACGGCGAACGCGGAGCGGTCCCGAGAGTGGAGTGACGCCGTCGGGGCTGACTGCGCCAACCCGAATACCATCGCCACCTTCTTACTCAAGGACGCGCTGCGAGCGAATGATCACGGCACCGTCCTCTACAGCACGACCCGGATCGAGCGGATACGTGAGGGCACTGCGCTCGTGAGCGGCGGTGCCGACAGCCCGGATGCTGCGCTGGATGCGTTCCGTCATCTCGTCGGTACCCAACTGGGACCAGAAGCAAAGCCGAAGGAAGAACAGTGATCCTCGACGCGAAGGATCTAGGCGAGACCGCACTGGCGCCCGCGGACGTGGTGGTGATCGGCGCGGGTCCCGCCGGAATCGTGGTGGCGCTCGAGATGGCGCGCTCCGGGTCTGACGTGCTGTTGATCGAAAGCGGACGTCCGTCGTACTCAGAACGGATCCAACAGCTCTCTGACGCCGCGCAGTACGACCACGACCTGCACGCACCGTTGTCGATCGCCCTGCGACGCCAGGTTGGCGGCACGTCGACGATCTGGGGTGGACGTTGCGTGCCGTATGACCCAATCGATTTTGACTCTCGCGACTACATGGAGAGCACCGAGTGGCCGATTGCGTACGAGGACCTCCTTCCGTTCTACGAGCGAGCGTGCCTCTGGACCTCCGTCGGGCGTCCGGTGTTCGACACCGCGCAGGCGCCCCAACTGAGCCGACCCATCGTTCCGGGCTTCATCGACGGCGACGTGCGCAACACCACCCTGGAGCGGTGGTCGCTCCCAACGAATTTCGGACGCGAGTACAGAGATCTGTTACGGGACTCGAAGAAGATTCGTCTCGTCACCGGCCTCACGTGCACCGAAATCGTGTGCGCGCCCGGTGAGGCGCGAGTCGACCACCTCGAGTGTCGGTCACTCGACGGCACCGTCGCGCAGGTCCGTGGACGACGCTACGTCCTCGCCGCGGGCGGACTAGAAGGTACGCGCCTCCTGCTCGCCTCCACCGGACCCAACGGCGGTGCACTCGGCAATCACTCCGACCACCTCGGTCGCTGGTACATGAGCCATATTGAAGGCGTCATCTCGAACGTGCACTTCACGACCCCGCCCCGACAGACGCTGTTCGGCATCGAGCGCGACGTCGACGGCGTGTACGTACGTCGCCGACTCTCCTTTTCCCGCGAGTTCCAGCACGAGCGACGACTGCCCAACATCGTGGCCTGGCTCGCCAATCGGGAGCCGGCGGATCCGAAGCACCAGAGCGGAGTCCTCTCGTTCGTCTACCTGATGCTCTCCTCACCCCTCGGCAAGTTCGTGGCCACGGACGCCCAACGTCGATCACTCAGAGGCGAGAAGGTTCCCGGTTCACCCTATGGCGAGGCGGAACAGGGACCGGTCGTTGCGCACTTGAAGAACATCATCCGCCAGCCGATCGCGACCGTGCGCTTCATCTTCAGCTTTGGGATCGGACGCTTCCTTGCGCGACGCAGTACTCCAGGCTTCTTTATCTACTCTCCCCGCAATGTCTATCCGTTGCAGTACCACGGTGAACATCGTCCGCATCGCGATAGTCGCGTCACGCTGGCCGACGATCGCGACGAACTGGGTGTGCCGAAGCTGCGCATTGATATCAGATTCAGCGATGAAGACGTGAACGGAGTCATTGCCGCGCACGAGTGCTGGGATGAGTATCTGCGTCGAACC